>Ga0210408_10005941_pt1 | contig 10617 bp, 9 predicted proteins | sample IncBWH4MmetaG_FD_155471 | JGI IMG/M metagenome (GOLD analysis project Ga0210408, IMG submission 155471) | Forest soil microbial communities from Barre Woods Harvard Forest LTER site, Petersham, Massachusetts, United States - Inc-BW-H-4-M | ecosystem: Environmental > Terrestrial > Soil >...
GCTCAGGGTATCGAGTTCTGAGCCGCAAAGTCATACCTTCAGAGCGCCACATGCGCCCGCCGCAAAACCTCGTCTGGGAATCAGCATGAAAACCGGCTATGTCCTGCGTTTTGATGACCTTTGCCCAACCGCTAACTGGCAGATCTGGGATCGTGTGGAAGAGCTGCTGGACCAATTCGGCGTTAAACCCATCGTTTCAATAATCCCCGATAATCGCGATAAAGCGCTTCATCACGGCCGTCCCGGCGAGAATTTTTGGGACCGAGCGCAATCCTGGCAAAGGCGGGGATGGACGCTTGGCCTGCACGGATATCAACACTGCTATTTGACTAAGCAGGCCGGTATGTATGGCCGATCAGCTGTCAGCGAGTTTGCGGGACTCCCCTACGAGGTGCAGGAGATCAAGATACAAAATGCGATCAGGATATTTCATGAGCACGGCCTAAAACCCGAGCTTTGGGTGGCGCCCGCGCACTCCTTCGATGCCAATACGGTAGCGGTTTTGTTGAGAATGGGGGTACAGATCATCAACGATGGCTACGCGCTCTACCCTTACACCGATGACCAGGGCATGGTTTGGATTCCCCAACAGGTGGGACGATTTCGGAACCTACCCATCGGAATTTGGACCGTATGCTTTCACTTTAATCGCTGGAAAGACGATGACCTGAAGCAATTTCGCGACGATTTAGAGCGATTCAGACCGCAAATTCTTTCTGTAAACGATGTTCTTCCCTTTTGTAAGCGCCGCCAAACTTGGGTGCATGCTGGCGCAGCTCGCCTGCTGGATGCAAGCCTGCGTCTTGGTCGCCCGTTGCGCGAGGGCCTCAAATCTTCGAACTGGCACACCTGGTCAAAAACTCTTCGCCGGCCCGGCGGACACGACTCATAATCCTTCTTACCGCTGAAATATAAAGAATGCGTTTATACTGATCTCGCGCCATGCAGCGCGGAGCGCAATTTTAGCTTTTCAACCGCCTAATGGTTACAGATCGGCCGCCCGGTAGTGGCAAATCGCTGAGTCAATTCCGCCAAAGCGAACAGCTTACCAGCATCGAACTGCCTCCCAACCCAAAGCTCGTAGATTTGGCCCAGGTGATCGAATCTGTGATGAAGGAAGGCTCGCGCGCCGAGGTTCGATCGGCCTGCGCCGAATTCCTGAATGCAGCAGCTGCCTTTTACAATGTGAACGCGCCGGAAGTTCGTGCGCTGGCCGCTCGACCTCTCCGCGTGCGGGAGGGCGGATGGCAAATCGAGCTTTTCGGTGATTACGCGATCAGAGACGCGCTGATCCGCATATGGACGCGCACCGCCGTGCGCAAGCAGGTTACGTCCTTCGGCACGTTCCTGAGCACTCTGTGCCACGAGTTCTGCCACCATCTCGATTGCCAAAAGTTTGGTTTCACTCGATCTCCGCACACGCGCGGATTCTATGAACGAGCCGCCTTGCTTTACCACCACGCGCGCGGCACTCCGGTGAAAAAGCTCTTCTGGACGCATTTGCCTGGGGGCCGCTGGCGGATCGATTGGGCGAGAACAAACTCCGTGCAGCGGACTGGGATCAAATCTTGCGCTTTAGCTCGCGCTCATATTCAGGGAAGTAGCGGCCAATCAGCGGTAAATCAAACTGCGGCAGAATAGATTCCTTCGATTCCCGCTCGAGCAGGAATTCGAACGATTGCCTGATCAATTCGTTCGGTTCGATCTTCCCGCCGCTCAGCCTGAGGTAGTCATCTTGTTTTAGAGTGACCCGATGCGTTGATTCGGTGGTGCCTTCGATTACGCGGACTTTAAACTCGCCCTCTTTCACCTTGTCGACCTCAATTCGCGCCGTCACACGACACTCCCTATTCCAATCCGTCACCCAACACGCCCTTGACGATAAGATCTTTACGTTCTTCCTCGTCGTGATTGGCGATAATAAAAACGTTCTTTTCCGTCCGGTAGATTTCGTTCAGCCACTTCAGTTGCGCCAGAAGCGCGCCTTCATCTTCCTGAATCCACGGGGCGGCCTTTCCTTTGACTAATCTGACGCTGTCCATGTGCCAAGCCGTATCCGCGATGAAGAGGTACTCGCGGCCGGATTCCAGCGCCACATACACTATCTGCGAACCCGGCGTATGCCCAGGCGCCTTGATCAGCGCTACGCCCGGCCCAAACGGAAGATACTTATCGTAATCCACCACGCTATAGCGACTGGCCATTTCAGGCGTGATCTTGATTTCCGGCATTTGTGGATTCGTCTCCAGTCCCTGAACCTGGGCGCGCGTCAAGAGCGTCTTCGGAGCCAGTTCGGCGACAAACGGCGTGCGAATCACACCTGCGACGTGATCACCATGTTCATGAGTGATGATGATCGCCCTCGCCTTTCGAAGCGCCTGCTCAACCTGTTTCGCCGCGTCGGGATAATACGGCTCAACGGCTCCGCGCCCGAAGAACCGATGCACCTGCTCGTCCATGCCGGAATCGATCATCACCGTGCCGTCTGCAAAAACGACCTGAAAGACCGTACGCGCCTGGATGCTGGGTTCGTCGGGCGCTCCTTGCACGGAAAACTTCTTCGAACGGTGGCTTTCAGCGAATTTCAATACATTGATCCGCAACGCGCGCCGTCCCGGGATCATGCCGGCTACTTGGCGGATCTGATCGAGTCGCACCGCCCAAGCAGCATCGCCGCCTGAGTTCTGCGGTGATTGCCCCAATGCGGTTGACACAGCGGAGGCAAAAAGCCCCAGAACTAGGCAAACGGCAAAAATTGTTTTCATTCTATTCAAGTTTCCGTTAGATAAGGCGAAGTCTTGCCGCGCTACAATACTCCCTTTTGTGAAGAAGAGTACAAAACCTCGGAGCTCGGCGCCTGAATTGCGTCCGATTCAGCGATTGTTAGCTGCGAACCGCAGCGAAATCGCCATTCGCATTTTCCGCGCGGCCAACGAGCTCAATCTCCGCACCATCGGGATCTACTCCCACGAAGACCGCCTTAGCCTCCATCGCTTTAAAGCAGACGAAGCCTACGAAATTGGCGCCGGAAAAGGGCCGGTCGAAGCCTATCTGGATATCCCAGGTATTGTTGCTCTGGCTCGCGAGAAACAGATAGATGCCATCCATCCCGGGTATGGATTTCTTTCTGAGAATCCGGCTTTCGCTCGCGCCTGCGATGAAGCTGGCATCACGTTCATCGGCCCCACGCCGGAATTGCTCGAATTGCTCGGAGATAAGACCGCTGCTCGCCATCTGGCCGCGTCGGCGGGCGTGCCCACTCTGCCGGGAACCGAAGAGCCCGTGCGGTCTGCAGCCGAAGCTCGCAAGGCCGCCCGCAAAATTGGATTTCCTTTAATGATCAAAGCCGCCATGGGAGGCGGCGGGCGCGGCATGCGCGTCGTCACCCAGGAGGCGGACCTTGATAGCCGCCTTGAGGAGGCGCAGAACGAAGCGCGGTCCGCTTTCGGCGATCCTTCTGTCTTCCTCGAGAAATATCTCGCCCACGCACGTCATCTGGAAGTCCAGATCCTGGCCGACCATTACGGAAATATCTTGCACCTTTGGGAACGCGATTGTTCGGTGCAACGGCGGCATCAGAAGGTGGTGGAAGTGGCACCCGCTTCGAACCTTCCTCACTCGCTTCGCGTCGAGCTCTGCTCGGCGGCCGTGCAATTGGCTAAAAAAGCCGGATACCGCAATGCCGGGACGGTGGAATTCCTTTTCGACGTCGATACGCACAAGTGGTATTTCATTGAAGTCAATCCCCGCATCCAGGTGGAGCATACCGTGACCGAAATGGTCACGGGCATCGACCTGGTACGTGCGCAGATTCGCGTTGCTCAAGGTCATTCGCTGCACGATGAACCGCTCTCGCTTCCAAAACAGGATGCGGTTCCGCTGAATGGCTTCGCCATTCAATGCCGCGTCACCACCGAAGATCCCGAAAATCATTTCGCCCCCGATTACGGCAAGATCACCACGTATCGTTCCCCGGCGGGATTTGGAATTCGGCTGGATGGAGGCACCGCCTATGCCGGCGCGGTGCTGGCGCCCTACTACGATTCGCTGCTGGTGAAGGTTACGGCCTGGGATGGCACTCTCGATGGCGCCTCCCACCGCATGGACCGCGCGCTGCGCGAATTTCGCATCCGCGGCGTAAAGACGAATATTCCCTTTCTCGAGAACGTAGTGAACCATCAGCGCTTTCGCTCGGGCCAGGTCACCACTTCGTTCCTCGATGATTCTCCGGAACTGTTCCTCCTTCCTCGCCGCGCGGACCGTGCTACCAAGCTCTTGCATTATCTCGGCGACGTCATTCTCAACGGCAATCCCGAGGTGAAGGGCAAGAAAGTCCCGGAAACGTTGGCTGATCCTGTCGTTCCACAGTTCGAAAAAGGCGAGATTCCCTCCGGAACACGACAACTGCTGCGGAAGTTAGGCCCGCGCGAATTTGCCAAATGGGCTCGCGCCGAAGAGCGCCTCTTGCTGACCGACACAACTTTCCGCGATGCGCATCAGTCTTTGCTGGCAACACGCGTGCGCACTCACGATCTTCTTGAGACCGCCGATGCCATAGCGCATCGCCTTCCTCAGCTTTTCAGTCTTGAAGTCTGGGGCGGCGCCACGTTCGATACCGCAATGCGCTTCCTGCACGAAGATCCCTGGCAGCGCCTGCGCGAATTGCGCGAACGAATTCCCAATATCTGCTTTCAAATGCTGTTTCGCGGCGCGAATGCCGTCGGGTATACGTCCTATCCTGACAACGTGATTACAGAATTCATCCGCGAAGCGCACGCCCAAGGCATCGACATCTTCCGCATTTTCGATTCGTTGAATTCGATCGAGAACATGCGCGTTTCCATTGACGCTGTGCTCGAGACTGGTGCGGTTTGTGAAGGGGCGATCTGCTATACGGGAGATCTGCTCGATCCTACGCGCCCCAAGTATGGATTGCATTACTACCTCGCTCTCGCCAAACAGCTCGAAAAGTTGGGTGTGCATTTTCTTTGCATCAAGGACATGGCCGGCCTTTGCAAGCCTTACGCGGCTTACCAACTTATGAAGGCTCTGCGCGAAGAGATCGGCCTGCCGATCCATTTTCATACCCACGACACCAGTGGAATCAATGCGGCTTCGGTCTTGAAGGCCGCTGATGCCGGTGTGGACGTGGCCGACGCCGCGGTTGCTGCCATGAGCGGCGGCACCAGTCAGCCCAATCTGAATTCAATCGTCGAGGCTCTTCGTCATACGCCGCGTGAAAGCGGTCTCGACGTCGAGACACTTAACGAGTGCTCCGATTATTGGGAAACGGTTCGGGATTACTATTTGCCCTTCGATTCGGCGCCGCGCGCCGGATCAGCACGTTTGTACGAGCATGAAATTCCCGGAGGCCAATACACGAATCTGCGCGAACAGGCTGCCGCCATGGGCCTGGGCCGTTCCTGGCATGAAGTCGAACGCACCTATGCGGACGTAAACAGGCTCTTCGGAGACATCGTCAAGGTCACGCCTTCCAGTAAAGTCGTCGGCGACATGACTTTGTTCCTCATGGCCAAGGAGATGCGCCCGCAGGACGTGCTTACACTGGACGTGAATCACGATCTGGCATTTCCCAATTCGGTGGTGGAGATGCTCGCGGGTGGGCTCGGAAATCCTCCCGATGGCTGGCCCGCGAAAATCCAGCAGATCGTCCTGCACGGCGCGGAGCCGCAACACGGTCGTCCTGGAGCCCAGCTTAAACCCATCGATCTGATAGAGGCGCAACAGCGCCTCGAAAAACAACTCGGCCGGCCCGTTCGCCGCGACGAACTGCTCAGCTATCTTCTCTATCCCGACGTTTTTCTCAAATTCGATCGGTTTCGTCAGACCTACGCCGATGTGAGCGTTCTGCCCACGCCGCCGTTCTTTTATGGGCTGCGTCCGGATCAGGAAATCGCCGTCTCGATCGAAGCAGGCAAGGCTCTGGTCATAAAATTTCTCACTGTCGGTGAACCGCATCCCGACGGCACACGCACCTTGTTTTTCGAACTGAACGGCCAGCCGCGGGAGATCAACGTGCGGGATCGCGCCTTGCGCATTGTGGCGCCTTCGCATCCCAAGGCGGATTCGGCGGACCCGGGGCAAGTGCCCGCGCCGACTGCGGGCATGGTTACCTCAATCGCGGTGGAGCTGAACCAAGAGGTGGCCTCCCATGCGAAGCTCCTCACGCTCGAAGCCATGAAGATGCAGTCGAATGTGTATGCGCCGGTGGCCGGCCGCGTTGGCAAAATCCACGTCACACCCGGCCAGCACGTGGAAGCTCGGGACTTGCTGTTTACGATTGTTCCTCAGGAGCTCAAGGTCTGATCTGGCCCGATTGTGGGCATGAGTTGGATTGTGCTGTCGCGGCGCAACAAATCGCAGCCGTTAGGACCCAGCCGCAAACGGACGAAGCTCAATGCCCGCATTCTTCAAGCGCTCTCGAACAGCGGCAGCGATCTTCACGGCTCCGGGAGTGTCGCCGTGAATGCAAATCGTCCGCGCCTCCACTCGAATTTCGCTGCCGTCTGACGCAGCAACTCTGCCTGCTTGGGCAATATGTAGCGCCTGTGCTGCCGCTTCAGCGGGATTAGAAACCAAAGCATCCGCGAATTTGCGCGATCTTAGCGAGCCGTTCGGCTCGTATCTCCGGTCCGCAAACGCCTCCGCTGCAACGGAAAACCCCTCGCGACGAAAGGTCTCAAGCATTAGTGATCCCGCGAGGCCTACCAGAACTACATCGCGGCGCCATCGTGCCACGCCGTCTGCGATGGCCTCGGCGACCGCCGCATCCCTCGCCGCCTGATTGTAAAGCGTCCCGTGCGCCTTCACGTGACCAACGCGAGCCCCGCACTTCGCGGCGATATCGCCAAGCTTCGAAACCTGTTCGAATACGCTCTCCGCGATCTCATCCGCTGACAAATCGAGTTCCAACCGCCCGAAATTGGCGCGCTCGGCATAACCAGGATGGGCGCCAATCGCCAATTTCCTTCGCATCGCCTGTTCAATCGTCGTCCTCATGGTGGCCTCGTCCCCGGCGTGCGCTCCGCAAGCAATGTTTACCGAAGTCAGAAAGCCCATGAGCGCTTCCTGAGTGCCGTCGGCGATAGCTTCCGGCATCTCGCCCATATCGCAATTCAAGTCGATGGACTTCACTCCTGAATGAGCTCCTCTGACGCCAGCAGCGTTTCCTGCTGAATCAGCAACGAACGTGCCTCACTCATTTCCACTCGCTCGAACCGAATCTCATCGCGCGGCCGAAGCTGGCCGAGAGAATGCAGATCGGCCGAAATCACGTTCGCAATTTTAGGATAGCCGCCCGTCGTCTGCTGTTCGACAAACAGAATGATCGGCTGGCCCGAAGGAGTCACCTGAATCGCGCCCAGCGAGACTCCCTCCGTAATCATCTCTCGCGAGGTGTCGAGCGAAATTGGCGGACCTTCCAGACGAATACCCATGCGATTCGATTGTTCGCTTACACGAAATGCATTCCCGCAAAACGTTTTCCACGACGATTCGACGAACCAATCGCTGTGCGGCCCATCGGTAACTCGGATCACCTTGCGAGGCCCTAAACTTTCCAGCGCCTTCGCTGATAGAGAGCGCTTTCGAAAGAGAGAATTAGCTGCGCCAACTTCAACTCGATCGCCTTTGCGTAAGGCCCTGCCTTCGAAGCCGCCGAGGCCGCTAAGCACATGAGTCGATGCGCTTCCCAGGAAAGGTTCCACGGCAATTCCCCCCCGGACACATAAATAAGCGCGTGCTCCCGAACGCGAAGCGCCGAACTTCACCGTTCCGCCCTCTCGTATCTCGATCGAGGTCCACATCGGCAGCGCCACGCCATCCAAGGAAGGTCCAAAGTCCGCTCCCGTTACCGCAATAACCGCGGCCCGCTCAAACGTAAACGCGCCGCCGAGAAGCGTCATTTCCAACGCCGCCGCGCCATCGGGATTGCCCACCAGACGATTCCCGATCCGCAGAGAAACGGCATCGGCCGCTCCCGACGCCGAAACGCCCATCGGGCCAAATCCCTCACGGCCCAAGTCCTGCACCGTCGTAAATATGCCCGGAGCGTGGACTAGAATCGCGCTCATCTTCCGGCTAAGTCCGTGAACTCTTTTTCGGAAATCGCGCGAAAGCGCACGTGATCGCCGATCTGCAAAAGACTCATCGGGTTAGCATCGCGCCGAAACATTGCCACCGGAGTGCGCCCGATCAATCTCCATCCGCCCGGCGTTGAGAATGGATATATGCCGGTTTGATTTCCGCCGATCCCTACGCTGCCCTGCGGCACTTTTGCTCGCGGGGTTTCGAGCCGTGCGGAAGCAAGGGCCTCCGGCAATCCTCCGAGATAACCAAAGCCCGGAGCGAATCCAAGAAAGTAGACGACATAAATCGGGGACGAATGTAACTCGATCACCTGAGCGGCGGTCATTCCGTGCATCTCCGCCACGTCCTTCAGATCGGGCCCAAATTCTGCCCCGTAGCACACGGGAATCTCGATTTGCCGAGGAGCCGGAAGCGGTTCCCGATCCAATCCGCCCAGGTAGGGAATTAATCTCGATTGCAACTCGTCGTGATCGAGGCTGAGCGCATCAAACTTGATCAAGAGCGAGCTATAAGCGGGATGCAGATTACGAATGCAGTCGATGGGTTCAGACTGCAGCAGACGAAGCAACTTCAGCACGCGCTGATGGTTTTCGAACGCGATTTCCTCGCCGAGATAAACCAGAAGCGACTGGTCGCTCGCGGCTCGGAACTGCGTCTCACTCGTTCTTGATTTGCGCATCTTCCGCTGGCCGCATGCGAGTATACGATGGCCCTTGCGGAATCGGCGGAGCTGGACCGCCGCGCCAAGCCAAAAGTGCTAAGATTGCCGCGCTATCGAGCGCCAGCAGTGCGCGCGGGCGCATTTCGCAGCGGAATCCGGCGTACACAACGACGAACCATGACAATAGAACTGCTACCCACTTCGCTCGTGGGTTCATATCCGCAGCCCGATTGGCTGATCGATCGGCAAAAACTCGCCGGTCGCTTCCCACCGCGCGTGCGGGCGAAAGAATTATGGCGCGTCGCTCCGGAATTCCTGGAACAAGCCCAGGACGACGCCACGATCCTCGCGATCCGCGATGAAGAGCGTGCCGGCCTCGATATCGTCACCGACGGCGAAGCTCGGCGCGAAAGCTATTCGAATCGTTTCGCTACCGCCCTCGAAGGCGTGGACATCGATAATCCGGGCACGGCACTCGACCGCAGCGGCCATCCTAATCCCGTGCCGCGCGTCACAGGCAAGATTCGCAGAAAACACGCGGTGGAAGTCCGCGATCTGCAATTCCTGCGCGCCAACACGAACCGCAAAATTAAGATTACCGTTCCCGGCGCGTTCACCATGGCGCAACAGGCGCAGAACGACTACTACAAATCCGAAGAAGAGCTAGCCATGGACTACGCCGCCGCCGTCAACGAGGAGATCAAAGATCTTTTCGCCGCGGGTGCTGACGTCGTTCAGATGGATGAACCTTACATGCAGGCGCGTTCGGAAAAGGCCTGTCAATACGGCATCAGAGTTCTCAAACGCGCGCTTGACGGCGTGAAGGGCACCACCGCGGTGCATCTCTGTTTCGGATACGCCGCGATCATTCACGAGCGGCCCTCCGGCTACTCCTTCCTCGCGGAATTAGCCGAAGCGCCCGTGGATCAGATTTCCATCGAGACGGCTCAATCTTCCCTCGATTGCTCCATTCTCGAGAAACTTCGCGGCAAAACCATCATTCTCGGCGTGCTCGATCTTTCCACGCATCAAGTTGAGACGCCCGAGATTGTTGGCGCGCGGATTCGGCGAGCGCTTCCTTTCGTAAGCGTAGATCGGCTGGTGATCGCGCCCGATTGCGGAATGAAATATCTGCCTCGCGAAGTTGCGTTCAGGAAGCTGCAGGCGATGGTCGAAGGCGCGAAACTCGTCCGCGCCGATCATCGGGCGAGAGGTACCGCAGGCTAATACGGCCGGTTAGCTTCGCTCCCGAGCGTCAAAATGTCCGCCATCCTTCGCACGTGAAAAAGTACGACGCCATCACCATCGGCTCCGGCCAAGCGGGCAACCCGCTGTCCTATGCCCTCGCCGAACGCGGCTGGACCGTTGCTCTCATCGAGAAATCGCACCTGGGAGGCACTTGCATTAACACCGGCTGCACGCCCACTAAAACAATGATCGCTTCAGCGCAGGTCGCGCATTACGCCCGGGACGCTGCGCGTTGGGGCGTGCACACCGGCCGCGTCGAAGTGGACCTTTCTTTTGTGGTGGACCGCAAGAATGGCGTTGTGCAGCGATTCCGCGGCAATCAGGAACGGAATGTCGCAAGGCATCCCAGCGTGCACCTCTATCGCAGCCGCGCACATTTTCGGTCGTCGCACGAAGTCGAAGTCGATAATGACGTCCTGCAAAGCGAGCGTATCTTCATCGATACGGGCACGCGCCCTTATCCTCCAGATCTTTCCGGCCTCGATACGATCGGCTATTTGACCAACGAATCCCTGATGGAGTTGCGCGAACTGCCGCAGCATCTCCTGATTCTCGGGGGCGGCTACATTGGCCTCGAGTTCGGCCAGATGTTTCGCCGT
>Ga0210408_10005944_pt1 | contig 10615 bp, 8 predicted proteins | sample IncBWH4MmetaG_FD_155471 | JGI IMG/M metagenome (GOLD analysis project Ga0210408, IMG submission 155471) | Forest soil microbial communities from Barre Woods Harvard Forest LTER site, Petersham, Massachusetts, United States - Inc-BW-H-4-M | ecosystem: Environmental > Terrestrial > Soil >...
ATTGGCTTTCCTTCACCTCATCCGATAAAATCTCCTCACCGCCCGCACCACGAGCGCAAACGCACCCGGCAAGATGAGGCCACCTCATGACCAAGACCACCATCGCCAATGACCGCATGAATCGCCCGCTGGACTCCGTCGATCCGCAAATCGCCGGCCTCCTCCGCGATGAAGCCCGCCGCCAGGCCACCGGCCTTGAACTTATTCCCTCGGAAAACCTCGTCTCCGAAGCGGTCCTCGAAGCCATGGGCTCGATCTTCACGAACAAATACGCCGAAGGCTATCCGGGAAAGCGCTACTACGGCGGTTGCGAGTACGCCGACAAAGTCGAGCAGTTGGCCATCGATCGCGCCAAGGAACTCTTCGGCGCGGAACACGCCAACGTGCAAGGCCATTCCGGCACATCCGCCAACGTGGCCGTCTACATGTCCACCCTGCAGAAGGACGACGTAGTTCTGGGCATGAATCTTTCCCATGGCGGCCACCTCACCCACGGCCACCCCCTGAATTTCTCCGGCCGCATGTACAAATTCGTCGCCTACGGCGTGAAAAAGGAAGACGAGCGCATCGACTACGACGAAATTGAACGCCTCGCCGCCGAGCACAAACCAAAGATGATCGTCGCCGGCGCCAGCGCCTATTCGCGAATCATCGATTTCGAGCGCATCGGCAAAGCCGCGAAATCCGTTGGCGCGCTCTTCTTCGTGGACATGGCGCACATCGCCGGACTTGTCGCCGCTGGTGTTCATCCGAGCCCCATCCCGCACGCAGATATCGTTTCCACCACTACGCACAAGACCTTGCGCGGCCCGCGCGGCGGCCTGGTGCTGTGCAAGGCCGCCTTCGCCAAGGAACTAGATAGGTTGACGTTTCCCGGAATCCAGGGCGGTCCACTGGTGCACACCATCGCCGCAAAAGCGGTCTGCCTGAAGGAAGCCATGGAGCCGTCCTTCAAGGAATACCAAAACCAGGTGGTTGCGAACACCAAAGCCATGGCTGCCGCCGTGGCCAGACACGGCTTCCGTATTGTCTCCGGCGGCACCGACAATCATCTTTTCCTCATCGAAGTCCACCCCCGCGGCATCACCGGAACGGACGCCGAAAAAGCACTCGACCGCGCCGGTATCACCGTAAATAAGAATTCCATTCCCTTCGATCCCCTGCCCCCCATGAAGGGCGGCGGAATCCGCCTCGGCAGCCCTTCCGTCACTACGCGCGGCATGCGCGAACCGGAAATGGAGCAAATCGGCGCCTGGATCGCGGAGATTCTCTCCAACATTGGCAACGCCGAGGTCGAACAGCGCGTGCGCAAGCAAGTCGCCGAACTTGCCGCGAAATTCCCCATCTACGAAGCCCGTTTGCGCGGCGGCCCAGCCCGAATCGAACATGCTCATGTCTAGCCCAAAGGCGTTTTGTAACGGCTCGGCATGAATATTCTCAAAGCCACCGCCGATTTCGAGCACTGGCTGGCCGGACAACTCCCGATCATCCGCCAGGATCTCGCCCTCAAGCACCAGCACATGGCGGAAGCAGCTTTCCCCTTCTTCCGTGCCACCTTCTACCGCTGGCTCCAGCTCTGGCCTGAGATTTGCGCCCATCTGGCGAAGGCCCCAACCGTATTGGGCGTAGGCGATTTGCACATCGAAAACTTCGGGACCTGGCGCGACGAAGAAGGGCGCCTCATCTGGGGCGTGAACGATCTCGACGAAGCCTGGCCCGCCGCCTACACGCTCGATCTCGTTCGCTTGACCACCAGCGTGTACGTTGCCATCGGCGAAGAACACCTTAGCCTCACCAAAAGCGCCGCCGCCGAGGCCATCGAAGAGGGTTATCGCGACGCCCTGGCAGCTGGCGGCAAAGCCTTCATCCTGGCGGAAGACCATCGCTGGCTGCGTTTGCTGGCGCTCGGCAAGCTGCGTGACCCCGTGCATTTCTGGGACCGGCTGGAACACTTGCCCCCATTCACCGCCAAACCGCCGGAGGAAGTTCGCAAACTGCTGGAGAGTTCGCTTCCCTCCGCCCGAGAAGGGTACGTATTGAAAAGAAGAATCACCGGATTGGGCAGCCTCGGGCACCCCAGAATTCTCGCTTTGTCCAGATGGCGTGGCGCCTTCATCGCCCGGGAAGCCAAGGCGATTCGGCCTTCGGCGTGGGTTTGGGCTAGGAGGGCCTCTTCCACGGAAATTTGCTGCGAGAAGCTTGTGCAGCGCTCCATTCGCGTGCCGGATCCCTGCGTGCGTTTCCACGGCCGCTGGGTGGTGCGGCGCTTGGCGCCGGACTGTTCGCGAATCGAGCTCGCTTCGCTTGCGAAGGACCGCGACGAAGCGCGGCTGCTTTATTCCATGGGCTGGGAAACCGCCAACATGCATTTCTCCACCCCACAGGCCATCGACAAGGTGAAACACGACCTCGCGGCGCGGCGCGGCCGCTGGCTGCACAAGGCCGCCAAAGCCATGCTGGCGGCCACCAGAAAAGATTGGAAAAAGTGGCAGCGCGAGTGGAAGCGCTCTGCTCCCCGCCACGCTAGTCGCTGACGGCAGGCCTGTCCTCCTGCGTGGCGCTCCATCTTGAGTTCCGCTGACCCAAGACTGTCCTCCGGGTCAGTAGATTCCACTTGAGACTCCTAGTAGCTTCAAGAAGAACTGGAATGGGAAGCCTACTCGCCACCGTGTTACTCGCTGTTCCGCTCATCGCCTGGCTGCGCGGGACATTTCTTTTTGGTGATTCATTGCTGAAGTTGGCGCGATTCTCCAGCGCGCCGCGCGGGAACTCCCCCGTTTCCAGGAAATTCAATTCTGCTGAAATCGCCTCGCAGCCGGTTTCCCAGCGTCGCGCGGCGGTGGATGAGGTGAGGCCATGATGGATACCGAAGCCTTCCGTGAATTCAAGACTGGGTTGACACTCTTGCGCGACAATTACGCCTTAAAGGCTCTGCCGCACATGCGGCGCGCGGTGGATCTGGACAAGAACAATCCTTATTACATGTCCTACCTGGGCGTGGTGCTGGCGCGCTCGGAGGGAAAATGGGGCGAAGCGGAAAGGCTGTGCGACTCCGCCGTTCGAATGAAGCGGAATCAGGCGCAGCTGTACTTGAATCTCGCGGAAGTGTATGCCACCGCGGGACGGCGCGAGGATGCCGTGGACGCTCTCGAGACCGGACTGAAATTTGCGCGCCGCGATATCCGGCTGACCATTGCGATGAATAAGCTGACGTCGCGCCGGCCTCCCGTGCTCCGTTTCCTCGGCCGGACGCACCCGCTCAACAGGCAACTGGGAATTATAAGGCATCGCGCGATGCGCATGTTCGCGCAGTCCGCTTAAACAAGTTTTCTCCACCCCCCAAACACAAGAACGGGCGTCCCGCTCATCCGGGGCGCCTGTTCTTGCTTTTATCGAATTGGTGGAGCGGCTTTTCGAATCGGCGAAAACTAGCGCGGCTTGGCGCCGCCAAAGTTGTAGGTGTGTTGAATTCCCATTTCCATGAGGATCTTGATCCCGATGCCGAACATGCCGGTGGGAAGAGCGTCCCTGCGAACGACTTCCGCGAGGTACTCGCGGGCCATGGAAGCGGGATCTTGCGAGTACGGCATGGTGACAAACAGCCGCATGCCAACTTCATAGCCAGATTCGCTGGATTGAAAGAAAACACCGGAGCGGGAAACGCTGACCGAGCCGCGCATGTCTTCAAAGTGCTCTTTGTTGGGGTCGGAAGGACGGATGCGCATGAGCTGCGTAATCTTGCAGCGGCGCGTGCCGCGGCGCTCCTTGTTCGAAGCCGCCTGCTTTGGGGAATTGCTTGTCGGGAGATTTTTCGTCATGAGATCGTGCTGGGCCGCCATGGGAAGACCATCTTTCCGGAAAAATACCACGCGCTATCTGGAAAAAGTGTATCCCGAGGCCGACACCTAAACCTATAGTGGAAACGTACCCCGAACGAAGTAGGACGCTCCGGCAAAATGGTAGTACGGAAGTACTAGAAAAGAAAGCGAGCGGTTGTGGAAAGTGCTGCAAATTGATCTCTCGGTGTTATTCTTACCTCCTAGCATCCGCTGCTTATTCCCTTCGTCTATGGTTATCCAAAATTGAGTTGAAAATACTTCTAGCTCCCGCCCCACCTCCGCCGCACTGCGCCCTGCTTCCATCTGTTTCAACGCCCCAATCATCTCCACTCCGCTATACTTCCTGTTCGACATGCTTCCCCCCTTCGGGAAATGCGAAAATCTATCCTCGTGCGCGGATTTTGGAGGGCAGGTTAAACACAACCTTACAATCATATGGTGGAGACATCGTGTTATGCATAATCTCGTATATAACTGGCACCGGTATCCATACTACGGAATAAACTACCTCTAAATTTCCAGTTTAGATTCCTTCCCGCCTTGCAAAACAAAAGAGTTAGTCAAGATTCCATGAAAAACTAAAAAAGTTGCAGGTTGGAGAGCACCTTGCATCTGTTGTGCCTGGTTGTGTGGCAAGCCACAGACTTTTTCATTCTCTAGATGAGATTGACGAGGGCAAACGATATGAAACGTGCCGTAAATGGAATCACCTTGGCTTTGATGATGGCGCTGACAATGACGTTCGCAGCCTTATGCGCTTCACCGGCGAACGCGCAGGTATCGACGGGTTCAGTTTCCGGCAATTTGGTTGACGCTCAGGGAGGTGTTGTGCCAAACGCGGCCGTGAAGCTAATCAACAGGGGCAGCAATCAAGTTGTCTCAACGGAAAGTGACAATGCCGGATCATTTCACCTTGCCTTGGTCCAACCGGGATCTTACCGGGTGGAAATATCAAAGCAGGGCTTCCGGCAGGTCGCGATTGACAATATCGATGTGGCCGTGGGCGCGGACAGGGGTCTGGGGACTATCAAGCTTGAGATCGGCGAAGTGACCGCGACCGTCGAGGTTTCCTCGGCTCAGCCACTGGTTGAAAGCACGCAAGCGCAAATTACGAACGACTTTACTTCAACGAATATCGCGACGTTCCCCGGGGCTCTGGAAAATGAGGGCTTGGACGTCCTTGCTCTGACGGTGCCTGGGGTTGCGAGTAACCGGGACTTGAGCCTTTCGAATACCAACGGTACGGGCTTTGAAGTGAATGGAATCCGTGGGCGGAATAACGACCAGCAAATCGATGGTCAGAATAACAACGATAACTCGGTGGCTGGCCCAGGCTTGTTCGTTTCCGACCCTGAATTCGTTCAGGAATATCAGATTACCACGAGCAATTTCTCCGCGGAATACGGCCGCAACTCGGGTTCGGTCGTAAACATCATCACCAGGGCTGGAACGAATAACGTTCACGGCTCCGTTTATGGCACGGAAAGCAATTCCGTTCTTAATGCGCTTTCGAATACTCAGAAAGCGTTTGAAGGACTGAAGAAACCAGCTCGCTTCAACGATGAGTTTACCGGCGGCACCATCGGTGGGCCGCTATGGAGAGATCACGTCTTCTTTTTCGGGGGATTCGACAACGAAATTGTTTCCCAGCAACAAGTCTATACATCCGGCGCAGACAATACCGGCGGCGCCGTCGGGGCCCTTACGCCCACGCCGAATGGAATCGCGACGATGCTTGCGTGCTACGGCAATACTCCTTCCTTGCAGGCGCTCCAGACGTTCGGTCCATACGCTATCAAAGGCGGCAGTCCGACTCCGATCGCGAGCACAATTACTAGTTTTCAAGTCAAGAACTGCACAGACGGCGTGACGCGAAACATAGAGTTGGCCCAGGTGACGCGCACGCTGCCGACGGGATCGAAGTCTTACAACTTCCCGATGAGGCTGGATATCCAGACTGGGAAGAATCACTTTTCCGGCCGCTATTTGTACAACAGATCCACATTCTACAATGCTGACAGTTTCTTTGGCGCTTCCGCTGGGTATCCGAATAACGTGCCGGGGCTGGCCCAGGATTATGGTTTCAGCTGGGTGCGAACACTCTCCAACCGGATGTCGAACGAGTTTCGCGCAAGCTATGGCCGAGTCAATGTTGAATTCGGAGGAAACTCAATCGGAAACACGGTTCCGAACCAAGGCAACCTTGGAGATGCGATCGCCCGCGTCTCGTTTAGCTCGACGACGCCTTTGCTGGGGTTCGGTCCAGCCACCACCGCGCCACAAGGCCGCATTGTGAACACCTATCAACTCCAGGATAACTGGAGCTACTACCTGGGGCGCCACGGGTTAAAAGCAGGCGTCAATTTCACTTACCAGAGGTCGCCCGACATATTCCTGCCGGATTTCAACGCGGATTACCGCTTTTCGGACTGGGGCGCCTTCGGACTGGATACTCCGAACCGGATTCGGATCGCTCAGGGCAATCCGTCACTTGATTTCCGGGAGAAGGACACATTTGTTTACTTCGGAGACGATTTCAAGGTCAAGAAGAACCTGACGCTGAACTTGGGAATCACTTACACTTATTTTGGGCAGCCTGCCAACCTATTCCATACCCTGACGGTAAAAAACCAAAGCGGGTCAAGCCCGCTGTGGAATCCTGCGCTCCCGACCTCGGTGACGGAGTTCCCAACGATTCCGGCCCCGAAGAACAGTTGGGGCCCGGGCGTGGGGTTTGCGTGGACGCCGGGCCTTGGTGGGCGATTTACCGGCAACGGCAAGACCGTGGTGCGCGGCGGTTACCGGCTTGTCTATGACCCGCCCTTCTACAACATTTACACCAATATCGCGAGTTCGTCTCCCATCGTGTTCCTGCAAACGCTGTCGACGACTCCTGGAGCGCTGCCCGTGGGCACGCACCAGCTATCGGCAAATCCGACAGGCGTAAACAACCGGGCGGATTTGGCTTCCGCGCTGGTCCGCGGCGTGTTCGACCCCAGGACCTTCAACGAGACGAGCATCGCGCCGGACTTTGGGCCGCAAAAGACACATGAGTGGTCGCTGGGCATCCAACGGGAAATCGTGCAAGGAGCGGTATTCGAAGCCCGCTATGTCGGCAACCATGCCTTGAATCTGTTCCAGACCATAAATGGCAACCCGCGAATTGATGGTTTGCAAGCAGCGTTTCCAAACCTCGTTCCAGCGGGGCTGACGCCTTGCACGACGCCGACGACCATTCTGGGACCGGGGCAATCAACGCATCCGGAGCTTGGCCGTGTCAATTGCAATCTAGGCGTTGTGCGTGAGCGGACGAACTCGGCCTACTCGGACTACAACGGCGCCCAGTTTGAGTTTCGCTCGAACCAGCTCTGGCATCAGCTGACGCTGAAAACCAACTACACGTTCAGCAAGACCACTGACAATGCCAGCGAGATTTTCTCGACGTTTGCCGGCGGCGGCACGCAAGCATTCGCGCAAAGCCAGGTGAATTTCAAGGGTGCGGAACACGGGTTATCCGGAATCGATTTCCCGAATGAGTGGACGATGACAGCCTATGAGGAAATCCCGCTCTATCGCTCACAGCAAGGCATCCTCGGCCACATCCTTGGAGGATGGGGGGTTTCCGGAACTTATTTTATTACTTCCGGTCAGCCCTACACGCCCACCCAGTTTGCCCTAAACTCGTCTGTTGGGGGTCAGCAACCCTACTATGACAACGGGGTGGTGAACGCTTTCTATGGCACGGTTGACCAGGCCCTGAGGCCGTATTTGGGAAACCCAAGCGCGCCCATCACTTCAGTAGGCATTTACGCCGGAGATGCCTGCAACATATTCGCCTCCACGGGGACCGAGCCCATTTGCAACCCAGCCATTGCCAACTCGCTGGTCAGTTTAACTGCTTTGAACCCGCATACCTCGTCGGCAGCGGCCCTCGCGGCATACACTCCGGCGGTTGTAACTAACAAGGATGTTCGTTACATTGCTAACACGCCAACGGCTAATTCAGTGTTCGGTAGCCCCTTTGGCAGCGTGGGGCGCAACACAGCCAGAGATGCGTGGTCGAACATCGCGAACCTGCAGTTTTTCAAGACGATCAAAGTGAGAGAAAATTTCAAGGTGCAATGGCACATGTCCATGTTGAACGCCTTCAACCATCCAAACTTCTTCTCGGTTGATCCGTTCCTGGATGACGCTGGCCTCTCCGGCGAAGGGACAGGATTTGGCGTGCCGGCGTTCACAAGCGGCGGCCTCCAGAATGGTACCGTCGGAACTCCGGGGCGCAAAATCAGCTTTGGAATCAAGTTGCTCTGGTAATCGATTCCCAAACGCACCAACTCATCGGGGATAGCCGCAAGGCTATCCCCGGAATTTTTTTGTGCGGTGTTTCCAGTCTGTGAGAGACCGCCGTTCTCAAGATAAGGACGCGGGGTGCATTCGCTCCCCAGAGTAACTGGGGAGGCGAATACGGCCGGCGTGGCGCTGCGCCGCCGAGGCCTTAGCACTCTTTCTAGAAACTGCCGGGTGTACCCCACCTCTTGGTGCCAAATTGAGGCTGCAGACCTGATTTGGTACCAATTCGGGACTATGGAGGGGGAGAAAGATTCACAGCCGGGGACGGAAATGGCCCCTTTGTGGAAGTTTGTGGAAAATTTGACGAGAAAGGAGGGCATGGCGGGCGAAAGAGTCGCGGCTGCAAAATTGCACTACTGAAGGCAACGCTTGGGGCTCCAACAAATCGCTGATCGTGAAGCAGGGCTTGGGCATGAAAGCGGAAGATCAGGAAGGGTGTCCCACAATGAATGCAGGAACGCGACAGATTTTGCAGCTAGCAGAGCAAGCCCAAAAGAGAATTCATTCGAGCGGTGATCGCCGGACGAGCACCATGGTAACGGAAAGTGCCGCACGCATGAACAGCGGCGCGGGCGTTGGACGGAAGCCGCGCGTCTTTGTGGCTGCCGAAAATCGCCTTCTGAGAGAGGCGCTTTCACGGATGCTGGTCAAAAGCGGGGAGGTCGAAGTGGTCGGAACGGACGCCGCGGAACCATTCCGGACAGAAGAATTGCTCATGGAAGAAACGGATATCCTGCTGCTGTCTTCGCGCGGAAACCGCAATGAAGATCTGACGGCGGTTCGCAAGGTGCGCACGGCCGCTCCCAAGGTGCAAATTCTTCTGATTGGCGTGACGGGAGAGGAAGCCGAGTTTCTGCAGTGCGTGCGGGCCGGGGTTCGCGGGTACCTGCCGCGAGACGCTTCGGCGGAGGACGTCGTGGAAGCGGTGCGCGCGCTGCAAGGAGGCGAAGCGATTTGCCCCGGCACACTGTGCGCCAGCTTGTTCCGGTATTTCGAACGCGAAGCGACCTCCTTCCCTTCCGCGAGCGTGCATCAGCGGCTGGGATTGACGCGGCGCGAACAGCAGTTGATTCCCTTGATCGCCGAGGGGCTCACCAACAAGGAAATCGCCAATCGCTTTTGTCTCTCCGAGCAAACGGTGAAAAACCACCTCTATCGCATGAAGCACAAGATCGGCGCGGGGGATCGCCTGGGCATCGTGCAGGTCTGCCGGACGTCAGGGTTCATGCCGTAGGCGAGTGCGGAATCGGCCCATAGAATTTTTCAGCGGATTCTCAGCTCGTAACGCGAAGCGCCTGCTCGGTCGCTTGCATTAGCGGCGCTTCGTGGCCGCGTGCCGACACTTTCTCCAGCGACTCGATCTCGCCATTGCGGACGAGCAGCGCGCAATCGAAATTATTCACCGTGGGGCAAACATGCCGCGGAAGGAGAAAAAGCGTTTCGCCTACTTGCGGACCCTCGGCTCCCACCCGAACGGCCATAGGCAGATGCTCTTCGCTCGGGGGGAGCGGCGTTAGTTCGGGATGTCCGACGACGACGCACGTGGGAACACCGGCGTCGGCGGATACGGCCTTGTGCCCCGCTTCGCAGGTGACAATCCCCGCGCGCGGCCTGCTAACCACGCGTGTCAGTACGAGCACCGCCGGCCGGTAGCCGTATTCGCTGGGAAGCTGCGCCAGACTGGTAGCGTCGCAATAAACAACGGTTCCTGGGGAGACGCGGTGGATGAAACTTCCCGCGCGAAAGCCTTCGAAGGCCAGCGAGCACCGGAAAGTCGCCGTTCCGGCGGTGATTACCTCTGGCGCAGTTGTGCCACTTCGCTCGATTTCGCTCACGACTTTCAGCAAGCGTTCGTAGCCCGCATGCGCCGCCGTAGCTCGCTCGCGCTCCTCCAGGCCGCCGTATTGGCCGTCGTAGTAGTGCAGCCCGCGGAATTCCAGCCCGAGGCCAGCAATCGTCCGCGTCAAATCGACAATTTTGTCGCCATGGCTTTGCTCAATGCCGGTGCGATCCATGCCGGGATTGATGTCGAGAAAAATTCCGACGCGGCTGCCGCGCCATTGCCGCAATTGTTCTTCGTTCTCGGCCAGGACGGAAATGCGCACCTCCGGGAACAGATCGGCTAATTCCCTCACGCGGCGCGCGTTGGCGCCCACGGCCGGATAGGCATAGAGCACGTCTCCTGCACCGCTGCGGCAACCCTCCAACAATTCCAGAGTCGTGGCGCATTTGAAATTGCGGACGCCGCGCTCAACCAGAATGCGCAAGGTGTAGGCCAGCTTCGCGGTTTTGATGTGCACGCGCCAGCGATTTGCATTGCCACCCAACAAATCCAAGGTGCACTGGATGTTTGCAGCAAGGATTTCCGGATAGAGCACCAGCGCGGGGGTGAGCACGTCTTCGACAGTGGAAACGCGGTAGCGCTG
>Ga0210408_10005945_pt1 | contig 10615 bp, 8 predicted proteins | sample IncBWH4MmetaG_FD_155471 | JGI IMG/M metagenome (GOLD analysis project Ga0210408, IMG submission 155471) | Forest soil microbial communities from Barre Woods Harvard Forest LTER site, Petersham, Massachusetts, United States - Inc-BW-H-4-M | ecosystem: Environmental > Terrestrial > Soil >...
ATACCGATTTCTTTGATGATCTCGGCGGTTTCGTTGATGAACCGGGCGGCGCCGAGATAATCCTTGAGGGCGTCGGGCTTAAGGATCATCGGTTTTGGGAAATGACCGTTGCTGACGATGCGCCGGGTGGCCTTGCGGGTAAGGGCGGCGATTTCGCGCTCGAGTTGCCGCACGCCGGCCTCACGGGTGTAATCATGAATGACGCGGCGCAAAGTGGCGTCGGGAAAGCGGACTTCCTGCCTGGACAACCCGTGCTCTTCCAACTGGCGCGGCACCAGGTAACGTTTGGCGATCTCAAGCTTCTCGGTTTCGGTGTAGCTGGGCAACTCGATGACTTCCAAGCGGTCGCGCAGTGCCGGATGAATGGGCTCGAGCCAGTTGGCCGTGGTGACGAACAGGACCCGGGAAAGGTCGAAAGGCAAATCCAGGTAATGATCCGTAAAAGTGTTGTTTTGGGCCGGGTCGAGCACTTCCAGCAGCGCGGCCGCCGGATCCCCCCGGAAATCAGCGCCGACTTTATCCAGTTCATCTAGCAGGATGACCGGGTTGCGGCTTTCGATTCGGCGCAGGGTTTGAATGATACGCCCCGGCAGCGCTCCGACGTAGGTGCGGCGATGGCCTCTAATCTCGGCTTCGTCGCGCATCCCACCCAGGGAGATGCGGGCAAACTTGCGGCCGAGCGCATCGGCGACGCTGCGGCCCAGAGAGGTCTTGCCCACCCCGGGTGGTCCGACCAGGCAAAGGATGGGGCCCTTAATCTGTTTGCGCCGTTTGATGACGGCGAGGAATTCGATCAACCGGTCTTTGACCTTGGTCAAACCGAAATGCTGCTCGTTGAGAATGCGCTCGGCTTCGGTAAGATCGATTTTGTCCTCGGTTTCCTTGGTCCAGGGCAGGCTGAGAATCCAATCGAGGTAATGGCGCGTCACGCCGTATTCAGCGGCGGCGGGGGGCATTTGCTGGAGACGGTCCAACTCCTGCGTGGCGGTTTGTTTGGCCTCCGCCGGCATGGCGGTTTGCTCGATTTTTTCCCGCAGCGACCGGATTTCACTCGCATTGGGGTCCGACTCACCCAGTTCGCGCTGGATAGCGCGCATTTGCTCCCGCAGAAAAAAATCGCGCTGCGTTTTTGAAATCGAGGTGGCGACTTCGGTTTGTATTTTGGAACTGAGGGTGAGCACTTCGTGCTCGCGATTGAGCATCGGCAGCAGCCGGGTCAAGCGCTCACGGACGGAAGCGGTTTCGAGCAGTGTCTGGCGCTCTGCCAGCTCAAGGTTCAGGTTGACGGCGATCAGGTCGGCGAAGTGGCCGGGGTCTTCGGTGTTAAGAGCGGCGATCTTGATTTGCTCGGACAGGGCGGGCGAAAGTTTGATGATTTCCTGGAATTGGCTTTGCGCGTTGCGCATCATCGCGGTCAGTTCGACCGAGTCCTCTTTGACGTCCTTGATCAGGTTAAACTTTGCAGACAGGTAGGGGTCTGTGCCCGTGTATTGGTTGATTCGGATGCGCCAGAGGCCCTCGACCAGCACGCGGACAGTGTTGTCAGGGAACTTGAGCATTTTAAGGACACGGGCCGCGCAGCCGACATCGTGCATTTCGTGGGGCAACGGATTCTCCGCCTCGGCATTGCGCTGCAGGACGACGCCGAGGAGGCGGTCGCCGGCCACCACGTCGTCGATGAGCTTGGTGCTCTGCGTGGTTTCGACCAGCAGCGGAGCGACCATGCCGGGGAAAATGACGATGTCCGAAAGGCCGAGAATGGGGAGGGTCTCCGGCAAGGAACTGGTGGACACGCGCACCGGGGCCTCCGGACTACCGGCGGCCCCGAGGATGCTTATAAATTCGGTGTCGGGCGAGGTCATATCGCGACGTACTGCAAGTTAGATGCCCGCCGCCCGAAAAAGTTCAGATGAGTGACGAATTTCCTTCGGCGATCGGCACCTTGGTGCTCTTGGGCGGCCGGGTGGTGACCGGCACATCGATGCGCAAGAACCCATTCAGGTAGGCGGCTTTGGCCTGGCTCAGTTCGTAACCGGGCGGCACCTCCAAAACGCTTTCAAACGGACCATAGTTGATCTCCATCACCAGGAAACTGCATTTGGCTGCGCGGCAGCCGTCCGGCCGGTTGCCGCTGATGCGGAGGCGGTTGCCTTCCGCCGTAATTTCCAGGTTCTCGCTGCGCATCCCGGCCAATTCCACCTTGATGACCAGGCCGTTATCGGTGACATAGACATCCGTGTTGGGCACCCAGTGGGCGCGCGAACCCTCGCGCATAGCGCCTGCGGAACGGGTCACAAAATGCACAGACGAACTCACTTTGCACATGGCCATTATTGAGCGAAAGACGTTACTTCACACTTCAGGTTTGCGCAAGCCGTGTCATCTCATTTTGACCAGCACCTCGGGACGCTGGCCCTTGCGCGCGCGAAAAATGATCGTGTTCTGCGGCGCCGATTGCGCCACGGAACCACAGCCGCAGTGGGTGTCGCGCTGGAATTGAAATCGACGGCGGCGCAGTTTGCCCGCCAACAGCAGCGCGGCTGCGGCGGCGACTAGCATCAACGAAACCAACTGCTGCCAATCCATCGGGAAGAACATAACCTCAAAACCCGAGGGCGCAAATGGTTTCGGAGTGAAAACGCGGGGCATTCCTGAACGTTTTTTGCTTTTGGGGCCGCAAATTTTGCTCATCGACTCCTCAATGCTCTCTAATTCTTGAGTGGCGATCCTCGATTTCGCCCCTCCGGTCCAGGACACCGCGAAACTTTTGGCGTTTGGAATTTTGGATTGGCCGTTTACCTTCTGCGCTCATGTCCGGCTTTTACTACTCGCATCGCGTGACCTACGCCGAGTGCACCCTCGGCAACCATATTTACTACGGGCGTTACCTCGAGCTGCTCGAGGCGGCGCGCGGGGAATTCTTTCGGCACCTCGGCAGCTCTTTGTTGACGTGGCAGGATCAGGACACGGTTTTTCCGGTCATCGAATGCCGGTTGCGTTACAAATCGCCGGCCCATTACGACGATCTGCTCAGGATCGAAGTGTGGCCGACGCAAGCTGAAGGCGCGCGCTTGAGCTTCGCCTACCACATCCTCAACCAAACCGGCGCGCTGGTGCTTGAGGCAGAAACCTCCCACGCGTGCACACACGTGGCGGGCAAACCAAGGCGGCTGCCGCCGGAGTTAGTGGCCGCTTTGCAAGCGCATCTGACCTCCCGTCACTGAGGACAGCCCACACCAGGGGAGACCTCCGCCCATTTTCACCTGGTTCAGTTTTCGTTACCGGCAGCAAGGTGACCGGCCAGGGACCATTGTTGAGCCTTATTGCGCTGGAGGTGAGTTCGATCAAAGACCGTTAATGCGATGCAGAAGGCCGGGGTATACCATTCGAAAAAGCGCAATTGGCAGTAGCGTTGGAAGGGAGCACCCGCTAATATCCGCCCGCTGTTTTCTGCCGGGCTGGCACATCTTCGGATGCGTTGGCTGCCGGCTATGGACCGGCTTTGAACATGAACTGAAAACGAAAAACTGGAAAGACTATGACTGCGATTGCAAAACTGCTCGGCGATAAAGCCGATTCTCTGTTGAATTTCAAGAACCCGAAAATTCCGAAGGAGCGCCTGCACCTGCCGGGACCGGATACGCTGGACCGCCTGTACGCCGTGACCGACCGGAACAACCGCGTGCTGTGCAATCTGCAGCGAATGCTCGGCCATGGCCGATTGGGCGGGACGGGCTACCTGTCGATTCTGCCGGTGGACCAGGGCATCGAGCATTCCGGCGGGGCGAGCTTTGCGAAGAACCCGGATTATTTTGACCCGGAGAATATCGTGCGGCTGGCGGTCGAGGGCGGCTGCAACGCGGTAGCTTCGACTTACGGGGTGCTGGGGGCTGTCGCGCGCAAGTACGTGCACAAGATTCCGTTCCTGGTAAAAATCAACCATAACGAGCTAATGACCTACCCGAACAAGTTCGATCAGATCTTGTTCGGCACGGTGAAAGAGGCGGCCGACATGGGCGCGGCGGCCGTCGGGGCCACGATTTATTTCGGGTCCGACCAGAGCGGGCGGCAGATCGTGGAGGTGGCGCAGGCCTTCGCGCTGGCGCACGAGATGGGAATGGCGACCGTGCTGTGGTGCTACCTGCGCAACAGCGCGTTCAAGAAGGACAAGGATTATCACGTTGCTGCCGACCTGACGGGTCAGGCGAATCACCTGGGCGTGACGATCCAGGCGGACATCATCAAGCAGAAGCTCCCGGAAAATAATGGTGGATTCAAAGCGTTGAACCCCCCCGGTTCCAGCTATGGCAAATATGACGAGCGTATGTACACCGAGCTGGCGAGCGACCATCCAATCGACCTTTGCCGCTATCAGGTGGCTAACTGCTATATGGGGCGAGCGGGGCTCATCAATAGCGGCGGCGAATCCAAGGGCGCGGGCGATTTGGCCAATGCCGTCACCACGGCCGTCATCAACAAGCGCGCCGGAGGCATGGGTCTGATTTCCGGCCGGAAGGCCTTCCAGCGCCCGATGAAGGAGGGCATCGCACTCTTGAATGCGGTTCAGGATGTCTATTTAAGCAAGGACATCACTGTAGCCTGATTGGCTCCACGGATGCCGATACTGGAACCCGACCTGCGCTTGTTCCCACGGAATCCGAAGTAATGCCGTCAGAGGCCGGAAATCAGGCCTCAGAAGCGCAAGCTCGGTCGGCCAGGGGCCAAGGCTGAGTTACCAGAGTCGCGCTCGCCGTCGAGACGCGCGGCGGCTTGCTTTTGGAAGAATTGGGACTCGGGACTGGGGCTACGGGCAACAGCCTTCGTTCCTCGATTAGGAAATCCAAGCGGCCTTTCCGGGCGACGGCGCGCAAGTAATCCCGCCCGCGATCCATTTGGGGAAGCATCCGTTCAGGCAGGCCGATCAGGGCTACCAAAGCGCCGGTGCCTTGGGGCCGGTGTGGTAGCCAGGAGTCCACCCACACATAGAAAGCCAGTGGAAAACCCTCTGCCGCATGGATGGCCGTGAAAATGATATCCGCGCGCATTGCGGTGGAAACAGCCCCGGCCAGGACTGCGGGTTGGCTCAAATCGCGCATTTTCCACCATGTGGTCCGCACGGCGTCATGGCTGATAAGGCCCGCCACGCGTTCGCAAACCTCTCCCGCCCATTGCCGGGTTTGGGCGTCCTGATAGAGCACCAGCACGTTCAGGCAGAGCTCCGGCCGGGAGGCTTCTGGCGCCCGTTCGGGGCACAGGCAAAAGCGTGGAGATAAAGCCCCTTTGTTACCAGGATCGGACGTCATATCCGAGAGACCTGTATGGTTTTGGCCCATCCGACCTTGGGTCCCCACCGTACTGGAATCAGTTCGACCGTCAGTTCCCGCGGTTGGCGGGTGGAGGACCCGACGTCTGCGAAGGCTTCCTCAAACCCCCTGAAAGGGAAGCTGCCTCGAGACGCCGGGTTTTCTCCCAACCGACCCTCTGTTCTCCGTGCTAAAAGTAAAATCACTGCTGCTTGCCGTCCGCACATCTTATTCATTCAGTTGTTCGCTTCTGATCTGAACTGGCCTCCGCGACTGGCTGACTTGTTCCCCGCTGCCGCCAATCCGGATAACGCGGTGAGATTAGGTCGCCGGCCCGGTTCCGGACAGTCAGGAAGAACAGAGAAATCTTGTCGGGGAATCTCCTGACACCTCAAAAGGGGCCGCCTTGCCGAGTTGGGAAAGAAATGGGCGCCTTGACTACAGCAGGAAGGCGGCTATTTTAGGGTGGTTCCCAGCATGTTTTTTAATCGCGAATGATTACTATGAAAACCTTGCCTGCAATCCTGACTGCATCGCTCGTCTGGTCCGTTTCAATCGCCGGCTCGTGGGGCGCTGACAGCCCCGCGACACCGCAAGCTGTCGCCGTGTTGTCGCCGACTGCGGGGCAGCACTGTAAAGGCGTGGTCCGCTTCACCCAGGAGGGCGACTCGGTCAAAGTGGTCGCGGACCTCGAGGGGCTGACCCCTGGACAAAAACACGCCTTCCACATTCATCAATACGGCGACTGCTCCGCCCCGGATGGCATGAGCGCCGGCAGCCACTACAACCCGGAGGGCCATCAGCACGGCCTGCCCGACAGCGAGAACCGGCACGCGGGCGACCTGGGCAACGTGCAGGCCGACGACCAGGGTAAGGCCCATTACGAAATCATAGTGAAGAACATTTCCATTCAAGGACCGATGAACCCGATTGTGGGACACGGAGTGATTGTGCACGCCAAACCCGATGACGGCAGTCAACCGGTAGGGAACGCCGGGGCCCGGCTTGCCTGTGGCGCGATCGGCGTGGCCAATCCGGGGAAATAGGAGCCGCTTAGCGAGAAACGGAGCATAGGGTTAGACCCGCTTTTGATATGGGGTGGCTCGATTTCACAACCCGCGGCCGCCAGCAGAAAGGCGCCGCCCAACAAACTTAGAATGAGCCGTGAACTGTGGTCCGTGGTCCATAGTCCTTGAAGCTTGGAGCCTCCCTCCCGGCAGGACTCAAGCCGGTTCGGCGAATACGGGCGCATTGGACAACTCCCCGGGGGCGGGCCGGAGGAACCGCGCGAGCCAGATGCAGACGAGCACACACGCTAACGAAACCAGGCCCGCAGCGGGGTAATGGGTGATTTCCTGGTTTGGCCCCTGGCCGATGATGCGCCCGCTGAGCCAGGCGGCGAGGCCGCAGGAGAATTGTTGGACCGACGAATTGACGCTCATGAAACCGCCGCGATAACGCGATTCGACCGTCGCCGTCATCATGGCCATGGCCGGCACAAACCGGCCGGACATGCAGATCATGAGCAGCGTCGAAACCGTCAGCGCGACGGGCAGGGGAACCCGCGGTAGATTGGTGAGGGAGGTGATGGGAATGGAAGCGGCCAGGGACATCAGCGTGAAGACGCGCAGTTTGCCGGCGCGGTCGGCCCAGCGTCCTATCCAGTTCATGCTAAAGAGCGTGCATAAGCCGCCGGTCAAATAGATGAAGGGTAGTTGCTTCTCGGTCAATCCCACGTTGTACACCATGAAGGTGGCCAGGGTGGGAAAGATGGTAAAGCCGGCGCAGGTGAGCACCATCATAAAAACAAAGGCCATTTGATGGTTCGGCTCCATGAGGACCGCCAGCATCCGCGCAGCGGGATGCTGGTCACCGGCGTGCTCCAGATGGCTGCGCAGCGCGGGTACCGACCGGAACACGGCCATGAGAATCGGCACACTGATCCCGGCAATGACGTAGAACGGCACATGCCAGTTGAAATACGAAGCGAGCACAAGCCCCAGCGGCACGCCGAGAATCGAGGCGACGGAGAAGGCAGACATCACTAGGCCCGTCGCCGCCCCGCGGCGGTGTTCCGGGATGACATCGCCGACAATGGCGAGGATCAGAGCGCCCGTCACGCCGCCGAAAGTGCCCGCCAGGGCGCGCGCGGCCAGGAGAAGGTGGTAGGTGGGGGCCAGCGCGCACAAAAGAGTTCCGGTGGCGAACCCCAGAAAGAGCCAGAGGAGTGCCGTCTTGCGATCAAAACGATCGAGCAAAAACCCAGCGGCGATCCCGGAGACTCCGGCCGCAATCGCGTATGCGGCAACGATTAAGTTGAACTGGGCCGGGGTGATATGCAGGACGCGCATGTATTGAGGGCCCAGCGGCAGGATGATCAAAAAATCCAGGTTTATGGCAAATTGGATCGCTGCCAGGAGCAGGAGCACCCATCGTTCGTTCTGCAGTTTCAATGTTCAAAATTCCAGGTTCGGCGCTCGACCGTAACGCCTTGGGTTTAAGGCTGTTTCGTGCCGGAGCGTTTGGGACGCCCTTTTCGAGCCCGGAAACATAGCACGGAACTGCCGCGGCGCGAGCGGGAAAGAAATCACCCCACCTACGCGATTGTTGACCGCAAAGGCATCGTGCGCATCGTCGGCCTGCAGCCTGGCCACGTCGAGTCGGGCGTGAAGAAATTGCTCGCCGAAACGCCGGCGACGTGACGTCCTCGAAATAATCAACCCGTTCTCCTCCTCCTGGCCCTGCCCGCCTCGGAACCAACCGCAATTAAAAGCTAGCCAAAGATATTTGAAATTTTTCAGTTCCAGTCAGAACCCGGCACCGTTTGAAATATCTGAGAGATAATTTTACCAGATTTTTGGCCTTAGAATCTAATCGGGTCAGGGCGATGAGCGACGATTAGCGTTTAGGTTCTTTGCCCGTTCCATGTCAGGCTGTCTCCGCGCTTTGCGCCAGGTGCTTCTGCGTAACCGCCTGCAATTCGGCGGCAATTTGTTCCAAAGGCACGGCGAACCGGATTTGTCTGCCGAGGCTAACGGCGACGGTGTACGGATGGACGTGAAGCACTGAGCCGGCGGCAGTGGCGCTTTTGCTGCCCTTGGACGTCTTCTTCCGCTCAGGGCGGCTCGGGAGGCGCTGCCCAACCGTCCGCGTTTCATTCATCATTCCATCATACAAACCCATGACAAAAGCTGCCCGGTCATTCGCTTGCACGCCGCTCACCCCGTTGAATTGAGCCAGCAGCGCGCGGAAACTTTGGGCGATGTGGCCAGCGATGCCCCTCAGCCTCCGCGCCGTCGTGGGGTTGGCCTCGCCCAGCAGCTCGCCGCCGCGATAGACGCACGGGATCTTCGTGGTCGTTTCGATCGCCCACTTCACGGAATTAGCCACGTCAAATTCATCGGCTGCAAAGGAGTAAATGGGCCTTGCCGTCTTGGAGCGCTTGAAGCTGCCGGAGAAAAGATCCGGTGTTTCGTCGGGGGCCGGCACAGTGAAATCGAATCGTGCTCGGAGCCGGGCAATTTTCTTCTGCGCGGAGATTCTCTCGCCATCGATGCCCCGCTCAGCCAGGGCCTGCAATTTTTTGAGCAAGGCTCGAGCTTTGGCATTGGGCGCCTTCCGGTTTACTTGCACGCGCCAGATTCTCATCTTCGGTTGCACGAGGCAACCGCGAACCGCGAATGGGCAAATACCATGCGTATGGTGCTCTGGTGGTGGCGTTTACTTTTCAACATGTGGTATGCGTTGCCAAACCGCCATTCTTTCAATTGTAGCAGCCGACGCCCAGGAGGCTCTGATCCTTTCTTCCGTCGGTCCTTCCATTCCCTGGGCGCGAAACTCAGGGCCGAAATCAGAGCCTCCTGGCGCCGGCTGCTACGGTGGATAGCGAAAGGTCAGGGGACACGTGCGATTCGTCACGGTCCCACACCGCACGAAAATTCAAAATTCCAAAGACGCTTGTTTCAAAATCACCTGGTAAATACGGCTCTGCCACCGCATGGCGCGCCTTTGGGACGGCAAAAACATCGGTAAATAGGTCCTTGGGACGGCTTTGGGACCCTTTTGGGACGGTAGTTTTACGCAAAAACATCGGTAAATGGCGGCTTGGGACGATGGGACGGCATTTTTACACTATGTGTGCGCGCGCGGGCTCACACGCATTGCCGCTCTGGCCCTCCATCATCCATCAATCAATTAATCCATCATCCTCCCGCCGACCTGACACGGCTTTGGCACGACTACAAAAATGCAAAAACCTCGGTAAACAGGGCTCTGGCACGACTGCACGGGTAAAAAACACATAGTGTGCGCGCGCGCTCTTTCTGCCAACTGTAGTCCGTGGTCCGTGGTCCTGTGGTCTCGGGGTCCGTGACTTTGGACCTTGGACCTTTGACTTTGGACCCCTGTCGCCCGGTAGCCGTGCTACCGGCGGTGGTCTGTCTACGGTAGCTCGCCGTCGCTTTACGGTAGGTGGCGGTAGCCGTACGGTAGGTGGTGGTAGGTCCTGGTAGGTCCTGGTAGGCGCTGGTAGGTTAGGCTCCAACATACCCACGCCTTTTTGAAGTTTTGGAGTTTGGTGTTTTTCTGGAGCTTGGAATTTGGTGTTTGGTGTTTTTCCCTTGGGGTAGGCGCTGGTAGGTTGCACCCCCTACGCTCCCTTTGAGCTTGGGATGGGATTTGGTGTTTGGCGTTTGGCGTTTGGCGTTTGGTGTTATATTCCGGTTATCGGGAAGGCCGTCGAAACACGGACACATGGATAAGAAACGAATTATTATCGTCGGCGGAGGCTTTGGCGGGGTCAAATGCGCTGAAACGCTCGCCCGCGAGCTCGCGGGCAGCGAAGCCGACGTGGTCCTGTTCGACCGCCAGAATCACCTGGTGTTCAGCCCGCTGCTGGCCGAAGTGGTTGGGTCTTCGATCAACTCGCTGGACGTTATCGTGCCGTTGCGGCAACTGCTGCCGAAATCGTTTTGTCGAACCGAGGAGGTTCGGGCGATTGATTTGGCCAAGAGCGAGATCGAGTATCAAGCCGAAGACGGCCAGGGCACCCGGATGCGCTATGACCACCTTGTCATCGCTTGCGGGAGCGTCACCAACCTGAACGTCGTGCCGGGAATGGCCGACCACTCCTTCCCGCTCAAGACGGTGGCCGACGCGGCGGCGTTGCGCTCGCATATCATGACCCAGATGGAGCGGGCGGAGGTTGCCTCCCAGCCGGAGCGGCGCAACCAATACCTGACCGTGCTGGTGGTCGGCGGCGGTTACAGCGGCGTGGAGGCAGCCGGAGAAATAAATGATTTGCTGCGGGACAG
>Ga0210408_10005948_pt1 | contig 10611 bp, 11 predicted proteins | sample IncBWH4MmetaG_FD_155471 | JGI IMG/M metagenome (GOLD analysis project Ga0210408, IMG submission 155471) | Forest soil microbial communities from Barre Woods Harvard Forest LTER site, Petersham, Massachusetts, United States - Inc-BW-H-4-M | ecosystem: Environmental > Terrestrial > Soil >...
AACACGGCCGCGCAGGCGGGACTCGATGTGCAACTTCGCGCAGCCGTGCACGCAACGTTGACCGTGGCAGCGAGCGAGACGATGCCCTGGCTCGTTCTTGAAGACGGGAGCCGTGGGCTGCATTTTTCCGACCAGATGTTTCGCAAGCCCGTCTATGTGCTGCTGGGCTTTACGGGACTCGTCATGGTGCTGGCCTGCGCCAACATTGCCAATCTGCTGATGGCCCGCGGCGCGCAACGCCAGCGCGAGATGAGCGTGAGGCTGGCCGTGGGCGCGGGGAGGATGCGCATCGTTCGCCAACTCCTCACCGAGAGCCTGTTGCTGGCGGCGCTGGGCGGCGCAGGCGGATTGCTGGTGGGCTACGCCGGCCGCAATGTGCTCCCCAGTCTTTTAGTTAATCCCTGGGAACGGACGCAGACTAACATTCCCTTCGACTGGGGAGTCTTTGCCTTCACGGCGGCAATCACGCTGCTCACGGGTATCCTCTTCGGACTTGCGCCCGCGTGGCTGGCTTCGCGAGCAGTGTTGAGCAGCACGCTCAAAGAAACCACGATGAGCGCAACGCGGCGCAAGGGATGGGGAGGCAAGGCGCTGGTTGCGTTTCAGTTTGCCTTGTCCACGCTGCTGATTGTGGGCGCGGGTCTGTTCCTGCGCACGGTGGTTGCCCTCAGCTCCATTGACGTGGGCTTCAATCCCGATCGCCTGCTTCTGTTTGAGATTCAGCCGCCGCAGGCGCGCTATCCGGCGGGCAAGGATGTGGAGCTGCACGCGCAGCTGGAACAACGTATTGCCGCGGTTCCCGGTGTTGAGAGCATGACCTCAGCGTCGGTCCCATACCTTGCTGGAGGCTGGACCAACGCGCCGTTCCTCCCGGAGGGCGCGAGAGCGCGTCTGGACTATTCCGACAGCGAATTCCTCAATCTCGTCGGCGCTGGTTTCTTTGAGACGATGGGTATCCGCATCATCGCCGGACGCGGCTTCGGCAAAGAAGACACAATCTCGTCGGCGAAGGTGGGCGTAATCAATGCGGCGCTCGCGCGCACGCGCTTCCCCAACACCAATCCGATTGGCAAGCGCTTCAAGGCCGATCGCGATCCCAAGGCCGACTGGATTCGCATTGTCGGTATCTGCGCCGATACGCGCATCGGCAAGCTGCAGGGTGATGCGCCGCCACAGTACTTCCTGCCGTTTGTGCAGCAGACTGAAGTCGGCCCTATGACTTACGAGATCCGCACGCGCGTTGCAGCCGCTGAATTGACCCCTGCGCTGCGCCGCGTGGTACAGTCGGTCGATCCCGATCTGCCGATGATCGACATCCGCACGCAGCGCGGGCAGATTGAAGCTGCCATGCAGATGGAGCGTGCCTTTGCCGCGCTCACGAGCGGGTTTGGCGTGCTGGCGCTGGGGCTGGCTTGCGTGGGTGTCTACGGCGTGACGGCCTACAGCGTGGGGCAGAGAACGAACGAGATCGGGATTCGCCTGGCGCTGGGAGCGCTGCCCGCGCAGGTGCGCGCGATGATCCTGCGCGAGAGCACGTGGCTGGCGTCGATCGGGATCGTTGCAGGCGCCGCGACCGCGCTGGCACTCACGCGCATCGTCCAGTCGATGCTTTACGGGATCAAGCCCGACGATCCGCTGACCTTCGCGTTGGGGGGGGTGATCCTGGTCGCGGTGGCCCTGGCGGCCGGGTGGATTCCGGCGCGGCGCGCGGCCAGCGTGCAACCGATGGAGGCGCTGCGGCACGAGTAGCGTTTACTTGACTGTCTTTGCCTGCCCTACCTGGCTGGCCGAGGTCGTGTACAGGTGGCAATTGTCCGTCACTTCCTTGAAGCGGAAGTAGGGATGAATGAAAAGCAGGGCGCGTGCGTCACCTGTGCCTTCGCTCAGGTCGTTGAGCCAGACGCCGTCGGGCTGCGGCTGATTGTGGATATGCAGCCAGAAGCCTTTGTGCAGAGTAGCCACCACGCCGCCGGCGATCTTGAGGTCTTTCACGGAGCGAATATTGAGATCGATCATCTCGCCGGTCTGTTCGTCGAGCGACATGGTTCCCTGCATCACCGAGGCAAAACGCTGGTTCATGTTCTTGGGCTGGAACTTGGGATTTGGCAGAACGTCGTAGAGCAGCACGCTGCGGCCGCTGGCGGATTGGCGGCGGCCGTGAGTCAGCACCATCGCCGCCATCATGTCCTGCGCCTGCTGATCATCCTTGGCGGCCTTCTTAGCCGCGGTGGCCTTGTCGCTGTACTTGACGGTCTCCTTCATCACGCGCTCATCTTCCTTGTGCGTTTGCTCCGGCGTCAGGTCCTTGCCGTTCTTTGACAGCGTGCGTTCCACCTGCACGCCGTTCACGTAGAACTGCTCCTTCACCTCGAGGTCGTCGTGCTTCAACTTTCCGTTTTTATCGAGCTCTGCGCCGTCTGAAGTAACGCGGCACTCATAGCGCTCCTGCTCGTCGGCCACCTTCTTTTCGTTGGCCAGCGCCGCCTGCATCAGCTTGTAGGGATCGGGAAGGGGAGCGTCAGCCGGAGTTTGTGCAATCGCAATCGCACATCCCACCGCAAGCGCCAGAAGATAGAGAAAAAGACGAAGGAGGATACGCACAGAGAAATCCCTCTGCGTTTGAATACGTCGAGCCGGTACAGCCAGTTCCGTTGCGAATCCAGGAAGGAGCCGATCAGCCGGTTGACTCTATACCGACAGGCAGGACGGGAATGGATTTGTTGGACTTGGCCTCGACAACCACGGCATCGAGGTGGCTCAGCGCCTCATCCACTGACATGGTGTAGATTTCGCGCTGGCTATCGTAGCCCTCTTCGATCAACTGCTTTAGGTAGCGGCCGGCGATCTGAGCCGCCAACTGGTCGGTAATCACCTTGCCGCTGCGCTTCTTCTGCTCCACCCAGGCCGTACAGGGGATCGCGATCCACATGGGTCCGCCGTTCACGTCGAAGCGGACGTCGACCGCGTCGGCGTGGCGCGTGGCAATGGCCACGATATTGGCCTTCCAGCGGCAATGCAGGTCCTCGCCGGTCCAGCGGTCGGTCACATGGAAGTCTTCGTACATGGCTCTAGGCTATCCGTCCTGGCTGAGGCACGGCAAGCAGGGAGAATCGAGTATTCCCACAACCCCATTGTGACTTCCGGCACTCAAGAGGACGCGCAATCCCTTTACTTGTGTGGACCGCACCTTTGTGCGCTGGTAAACTGTTATGGCTGCAGTCGTAGTGCCTACCCTTAGCTGGTCCTGCCTGCAAGTCATCCGAGAGAAGGGCATAACAAACTCCGTGGATACTCAAACCCGTCACGCGCTCAAGACAGATAAATTCGCCGTAGCTACCGCAGGCAGTGTCAGCTGGGTCTCCGAACATCGCTCCGCTCTCATCATCGGCGTAGTTGTGGTCGCGCTCGTCATTGGGGGAGGAATCTTCTGGAACATGCGCTCCGCGGCGGCCGAAACCGCTCTGGGCACGGCCCTCGATACCTACGGCTCGCCTCTGGCGACGCCGGGAGTTCCCGCCGCGGCTGGAACCTATGCCTCGGCTGCCGATCGCGCCAAGGCAGCAAACCAGCAGTTTCTTGATGTCGCGCACCAGTTCGGATGGCTGCCCGAGGGCGCCAAGGGTCACTATTTCGCCGGGGTCACCTACCAGGAGCTGGGACAGACGGCCTCCGCGGAGTCTGAGCTGAAGTCGGCCGCGGGCGCTTGGGATTCCAACCTTTCCAGCCTGGCCAAGCTGGCGCTTGCCGGCCTCTATCATCAGACGGGCCGTGACCCGCAGTCCATCGAACTCTATAACCAGATTGCTTCAAAGCCCACCAAGACCGTGCCCGCGGGTGTGGCGCAGCTCGACCTAGCCAACATTTACGTGGACGAGGGCAAGCCTGACCAGGCGCGTGCCATCTGGGCCAAGGTGAAGGACGCCGATAAGGACGGCATGGCGGGTTCCATCGCCTCGCAAAAGCTGGCCGGCAACAAGTAGCTGCTCCGTGGCTGGCGCGCTCACCTCGACGTCTCCGCTACCCAATCTGAGCAGTTTTGCACGAGCCTGCGTCTGGTTTGTATGAGCGCCAGCCTGCACCTGCCCTGGATGGAGATCACACCCACCGCTGTGCACGATAAAGCCCGCCAGCACGCGAACGAAGAAGCGCTTGCGGCCTTGGTGGAGCAGTACGCTCCCACGCTTTACCGCGTGGCGTTTTCAGTGCTGCGCAACGCTGCCGACGCGGAAGATGCTGTGCAGGAAGCCTTTCTGCGCGTCCTGCGCCACCGTGATTCGCTTGAGGAGATCCGTGATCACCGCGTCTGGCTGATTCGCATCGTCTGGAATATCGTTCTCGACCGCAAGCGGCGCGCCAAGACCCGCCCGGAAACCGACGACGTGAGCGAACTGGCGCGCGTACTGCCTGCCAGCGGTCTGAGCGCGGAAGAGTCGGCTGCCGCCGCCCAGCATCACACAAGGGTACTGGGCCTGGTCGATACGCTGCCGGCCAAAGAGCGTGAAGTGCTGGTGCTTTCGGCGTTCGAGGAACTGTCCAGCGTGGAGATCGCATCGGTCCTCGGCATTACCGAGTCGAGCGTGCGTTCGCGCCTCTTCAGAGCGCGCAACCTGATGGCTGAACTGCTCGAGCGCCCAAGGAGTCTGCGATGAAGCCGCAAAAGCAAAACGGGAATATGGGACCAGGCGATACCGTCGATGAGACGCTGCGGGTCATTGCCAACCTGCCCGCGCCCGAAGGTCTGGCTGACCGCGTCCAGGTCCGGCTGCGGAAGGCTCCACGCTCGACGAGGATACTCTTCTGGCCGCCGGCCTTTGCGCCGGGCATCATGGGCTACGGACATGCGCTGCGCGGCGCGGCTGCTGCGGCCATTGTCTGCGTAGTGGTGGGCGGCGGGTGGCGGATCTACTCGCATGTGCAACCGGGGCCCAGCGCGCGGGTCATTCTCATGCCCGCCCCCGCCAGTCCTCCACGAGGCTTTTCCACGGCCGGATCGATGCACACCCCGGACCCGCGCCCTGTGATCCTCCACCAGATCGCACCGCAGCCATCTCAGCCAGGGCCCAAGCAGGCCAATCCGGAGGAAAAGAGCCGGTCGACGAAGCCCACCACGGGACGCCGGAAACTGGCGGCGCCATCGTCACACAAGGCCGGCGTTAATCCTTGACGTCGTGTACCAGCGCCTTGAACAGCACTCCCAGCAGCGCCAGGATCACGGCGCCCCAGAACGCCGGACCGATTCCGTACACGTGAAACCCCGAGACCAGATTCGACGCCACCAGGATCATCAAGCCGTTGATCACCAGCAGAAAGATCCCAAACGTTACTATGCTGATGGGGAAGGTGATGATCTTCAGCACCAGGCCGACGGTCGCGTTGAGCAGCCCGATCACCACGGCGGCAATCAATGCCGCCTGCAGGCCCTGCACTTCAAATCCGGGGACAAGCCTTGAGGTGAGCAACAAGGCAATTGCGCTCAAAACCCAGTGAAGCAAAAGCCTGAGCATAAAGGTCGTTCTCCGTGCCCGGCAGCAAGGGCAAAACCAAGGTTTGCGAATCCCGGCTGCGTCAACCAGGACATTTGGAAGCCCCCAGGACGTGGCAACGCTGGTCTTGCTGTAGCCGGCTGATTTCCTTCTACTGCAAGGGTTCGATGCGGCAAAGCTGTTTGCTGTCGAGACTTCATTGTACTCAACTGGTTCCGCAAGCTGCTTGCTCTACCCTTTTTCGCCTTGCCGGGTCCAATGGGGCAGGCAAGATTCTCCGAGACACCGATGCTCCGTGACGCTTCTCCAGTCCTTTCGCTCATCGCCGCAGTCTTCGTGGGCTCTGGCGCGGGATTCGCGCAAGCCACTTTGAATCAGCCGCTTCCTGACCCGCACGCACTGGTCCTCGAGGTTCGGGAGCATCAAAAACAAGTCGACACGGTGCGCGAGTCTTACACTTACACTTCACAGCAGACCGTGCAGGACATCGATGCCAGGGGCAAGGTGACCAAGACTGAAACCTCAGAGAACGAAGATTTCTTTGTCAACGGCCACGTCATCGAGCGAACCGTCAAGAAGAACGGCCAACCCCTCAACCAGCATGACGAGCAGAAGGAAACAGAGCGGGTGACCAAGCTCGTCGAAAAGGCCGAGAAGACCCCGCCGGGCCAGATGTTGGAAGGCCCCCAGGTCAGCATCAGCCGCATCCTCGATATCATGGATCTGGGTACCCCGCGCCGTGAGGCCTTTCACGGCCGGCCCACGATCGTCTTCGATTTCGTTGGCCGCAAAGACGCCAAGGCGCATGGGCTGGCTGAAGAAGCCTCCAAAAAACTCAAGGGCACAATCTGGATCGATGAGGCCGACCGTCAGGTTGCGCATCTCGAGGTCACCTTCGACGATAACTTTCATGTGGGAGGCGGCTTGCTTGCCAACGTCCAGAAGGGTTCGAACTTTCGCTTCGACCAGGCTCCGGTCGACGGCGGTCTCTGGCTGCCAACCGGGGGCGAGGGCATGATTGCCGCGCGCGTTCTGCTGCTCAAAAACATGCGGCAGCACTTTGCCGAGCGCGTTTACGATTACAAGCGGTTTAAAGTGGATACCCAGCAGATCAAAGACACCAGGGTGGCCGCAGGAAAGCAACCCTGAGGCTCCGGGCAGGAGGATTTACCCGTGCAGGCACCGCTTCTCGCCGGCAAGACCATGGGCAATTCGGATAGCTCTTTCGCGGTTGCGGAATGGGGCGATCCCGGCGGCCCGCCAACCGATCGCCCGCGCTTCATCGCTCCCTGGCACGTTCACCACAACGATGACGAGGCATGGTACGTTCTCGAGGGATCGCTCTGCGTGCAGTCGGGCTCAGAACGGGTCGAACTCTCGGCCGGCGCCGGCGTTCTGGTGCCGCGCGGCACGCCCCACACCTACTGGAATCCCGGTCCCGGGCGCGTACGCTACCTGCTCTTCATGACGCCCCAAATTCTGGGCTTGATCCAGAAGATCCACGCCATGACCGACCGCAGCCCCGCCGCTTTGGACGCGGTCTTCGGGTCTTGCGACTCGGCCCGCCTGGAGTGGCCACCGGACCTTTGACGGCGCCAAGCTGGCGACGCCCTGCACCCATGCTTTCTGGCGGGGTGATAGAGGCTGTTGAGCGGCGGCGCCATTAGACTCGACTCATGTTCGTCCGAAAGCTGTCGATTCAACGCATCGACGCTGAAGGCCAGCGCCACCCCTGTCCTATCGGGTGGATCGACAACTTTGCCATGCGCAACTTCACCAACGACGCCATCTTCGACGACACGCTGCCCGCCGCCGACGGGCTCCTTGAGGCCGGCACGCGTGTCCCGCTCAACCGCCTGCAGCGGGCCATGGAGGACTGGTTTCAGCGCAAGGGATACCTCAAGCCAGGGGAACACCTGGAAATGACCGAGCTGTCCGCGGGCGCCTGACCGCCTTTTCTTCGCCACGCCCGAAGATCAAAAGGCGAAGATCTGCCCGCCGTCGGGATCACTTCCACAGGCCAATACCCAATAAGTAACTGATTTCGAAGCACATTAACCAGGTAATCAACCGTTCACGGTCCTTTCGGCACTGGTTTGTGGATCGAAAAAGGTCACTTTTCCGGACCAAATTAGTAAAATGGAGGGATGGTAATTCGTCGAAGGTCAGGTGCAAGTTGCCTGAATGCTCCGCTCCGAATTTGGCTGTTAGCTGGAATTTCGTCCGCAGTATTGGCCATTGCTTTACTTTTTGTTGTCACCAGGCCAGTACAAGCGCACGATCTGGTTCCCCAGCCGGCAGCCAGTGTGCCACCTTCAGTTCCGGTTGTCGTGAGAACGACCCCGGAATCCCTGATTCCAGGGAGAGTGTCGATCGCAGCCCAGCGCAAGGCTTTGCTTCGTGGCATAGCCAGCTGGTACGGCGAGGCATTCGATGGCCGAACCACGGCCAGCGGTGAACGGTTCGATATGTATGCGATGACCGCGTGTCATCCGACTCTGCCGTTCGGCTCCATGGTAAGGGTGGTGAACCTCAAAAACGGGCGCTCGGTGGTTGTTCGTATTACCGATCGAGGCGATCTGGCAACAGGAAGGATTATCGACCTGTCGTTTGCCGCCGCTGAGAAGCTCGCGATGACCAACTCGGGACTGGCGCCGGTACGCCTGGACGTCCTCTCCCGCGGACCTCGCTAGAGGCATGACCGCAATCAAAAGAAGGAAATACACAACCTGAAAGTGCGAAGGCCGGTATGAGAAGCCGGCCTTCATCTTTTGCGGCGTTGAATCAAATGCCCGCGCCCACGGCCAGTCCGCTCGCTACTGGTCTGGCGGTCGCGTGAACGGCTTTTGCAAATCCTGACGGCATTCGTTCAGCGCGCCCTGGGTATTGTCGTTGGTCTGAACGCACAGCCGGTATTCATTCACCGCGCGGTCCCGCTGCCCGGTGATATCGAAAATATTGCCCAGCCGGATGTGGCTCCAGACCTCCGTCCAGCGCGGATCGCCGTCCCCTCGCAGCGCATCGCGATACGAGTTCACAGCCGCCTGGTAGTTGTGCTGGGCGTAGAGCACCTCGGCAATGCGGTAGCTGGCCAGTGAGCTCTGTGAGTTGGCGTCCAGCGCCTTCTGGTACTCGGCCAGAGCTCCAGCCAGGTCGCCCTGAGCCACCAGCTGCTGGCCCTTGAGAATGGCGATCCGCACCTGCAGATCCGGCGAGGACTTCAGTACCCAGTCCTGCGGGTCGATGGCGATCCGGCGCGGCCTTCCGAAGGTGTCCACCACATACTGCGAGTCCTTGCCCACAACTTCAACCTTCTTGATCTCGGTTTTGCCCTCGGTCTCCACCCGCAGTTCTACCGGCATCCGGAACAGGTCCATGTCCTGGTTGATCTCGCCAATGGTGCGGAAGCCCTTGTTATTTCCCAGCCGGTAAACGGCGTACTTGTTCTGGAACAGTGGTGCACCGGTGCCATCAATCCATTGCGAAAAGAAGGGCAAGAGCTGCTGCTGGCTCAGTGCCTCAGCCACCTTTTCCAAATCGGTTGTGCGGATGCCCTGGTCGGTGTATTGGCTGAGCGCGCCCTTCAGCGTTTCCAGAAATGCCTTGTCGCCGATCTCCCAGCGCAGCATATGGAAGATCATTGCGCCCTTCTCCAGGGTCTGCGACTGGAACTCCGGCGAGAACGGGTTCTGCCGCCCCGAGGCGGACAGCGGCGTGGTGTCATAGGCCAGCGCTCCCGCCGCCACATCCTGCAGGGCGGCTCGCATCGCCTGCTTGCCGTTCTCTTCCTCCATGTACATCAGCTCGCCGTAACGCGCCATTCCGTTCGTGATCCAGGTGTCATTCAGCGTCTTCGGGCTTACTTCGCAGCCCCACCATTGGCGCGCGATCGTCCCGGCCAGCAGACGGATGCTTGACTTGTCCCCCACCCGCGATCCCATGATCCCGGCCAGCTCAGGCGCCCAGGCCACCGGAAGCGTATCGTCCGGAATCTCGACCACGTTCAGATGGCTCACCTCCGGAGCGCCAAAGTTCTCCGTAAAGTACTCGAACTCCTTGGTCGCGGTCTGGGCCAGTTCATTGGCCGATTGCTGGTGCGCCACTGTCAGGTACACCTTGATGTTGCCGGCCCCCACGCTTACCGGGTTCACGTAGCGCCCGGCGATCACAGTGCCGGGGAAGCCCGGCTTGGTCCAGTTGAAGTCGAACTGGTCTCCTGGTTTGCCGCCCGCCAAAGAGACCGAGTGCGATGCTCCCTGCGCTCCGCTGGCAAATACGCGCACCCCCTGCGGCACCTTGATATGCATCTCGGCGGTGAAGCGGTCGGTCATGTAACCCGTGGTCGGAAACCAGCGGCTGCCATAGAGAAGATAACTAATGGGGTCTTCGATGGCCGCCAGCTTCAACCCTTCCACCGGCCCGTCTTCGTTGCCCGTGATTGCGCCTTCGTAATCGAATGTCCAGGTCTGCGCAACCTTGCTCTGGATTGGCGCCAGGGGAGTCACCCGAATGGTTCCGTCGGCCGAGCGTTCCCCGCCCAGCAGCTTGCCCTTCTCGTCGGTGATCTTGTTGAGCTTGAGCGCGGGATGAAATCCAAAGCTAACAATTTCGGCATTGTCGGGCGCAATAAACGTCACCTTCGCCCTGGCCGCAATGTGATGTGTCTCGGTATCGAGCTCGGCGTCGATTACATAGCCCGTGATGTTCAGCGTGGGACGTTCCGGCCGCTGTGCGTTGAGTCCCAGAGCCAGTACGGCGACTCCTGCCGCAACCATCAACCGCTGAAAAGATTTAGTTGAATTCATTTGTGCTCTCTCGTACTCGCATTAGCCTACATTCCGCAGATCCGGTTCTTGCTTCAATTCCGTTCAATGGGGCACCGTTTCGGCAACCCTCGCCGCGTGCGTGGTCCCAAGCAGCTCCAATGTCACCTCGGCTACACGGGCGATGGCGCCGCCGCTTCTGCCAGACGTCCTGGCTCGCAACAGCCTGCGGAGTTCCGCGAGTTCCTCCATCATGGACTGCCGCGAAGCCCCGTCGGTTATCAACGGCGACAATCGTCTGACAATGTTGGATGCCGTGAAGTCGTTCTGAATCAGCTCGGGAACCACCCGTTTCCCGGCAATCA
>Ga0210408_10005949_pt1 | contig 10608 bp, 9 predicted proteins | sample IncBWH4MmetaG_FD_155471 | JGI IMG/M metagenome (GOLD analysis project Ga0210408, IMG submission 155471) | Forest soil microbial communities from Barre Woods Harvard Forest LTER site, Petersham, Massachusetts, United States - Inc-BW-H-4-M | ecosystem: Environmental > Terrestrial > Soil >...
CACCAAGCTCATCGACGAGGGCAGGATCAACGACTGCAGCCTCCGGCGCATGCACATTCACGCCATCGACGCCGATGACGTGATGCAGAAGCTTGGAGCGACAAGCAAGCTCAATGCTGATAGCGATTTTCTGCTCCGGCTGCACCAGGTCGGATACAGCCGTGCCGATCAGTGGCTGCTATCGCATCTGGAAATGATCGGCGTGAAATCGACCATCGACATTCGAGCGAAGTACTTGTGAGCGTCAAAGCTGGAAGAGGCGATGAGCTTTGCCAGCGTGCTGCGTCGTTAAATCCTGCTTGCCAATCTCTCCTCTCTGCTCTTTGTTCTACTTATGGTAGTTCCGCTCTCTGCGGCCGCCCAAACCCTCGAGCGGGCCTTCGTACCTGCTAGTCCGAGGCCGCGATCTTGTTCTCCTTGATCACGGCCGCCCAGCGCGCGATCTCGTCTTCGATGAACGTACCGAAAACCTGCGGGGTGGAGAGCCGGTAGATCACCCCCTGCTCTGACAAGCCCTGCTGGACCACGGGCTCTCGTAGCGCTTTCGCCATCGCCTCGTTCATGCGGGAGATGATCTCCGCCGGCGTCCTCGCCGGCGCAAGCATCCCCCACCAGGAATCGGCGTCAACGCCGGTCCTACCGACCTCGCTCAATGTCGGCGTGTCCGGCAGGCGCGGATAGCGCTGGGCGGATGTGACGACAAGCGGGCGTAGCGCCCCGCCCCCAATATACGGCGAGAGAAGCGCAATCGAAGCGATGGCGAGCGGAACGTGCCCGGCAATCGCATCGGTCGCGAGCGGACCTCCGCCCTTGTATGGAATGTGCGTCATGTTGACGTCGAGCTTGTTCGCGATCCTAGTCATCGCGAGGTGAGCGAGACTGCCCGATCCGACCGAGCCGTAGGTCACCGAGCCAGCCGCTTTCTTTGCAGCGGTGATCACGTCGTCAAAGCTCTTGAACGTGCTTGCGGGATGCGCGGTGACGACCATGGGCGAAGTCCCGATCAGCATCACGGGCGCGAGATCTTTCACGGTGTCGAAGGGCAGGCTCGGGAGCAGGCTGGGGTTGGCGCCGTGGGTATCGAACACGAGCACGAACGTTGTGCCGTCCGGGGCTGCCGTGACCGCGGCCTGTGTCCCGATCGAGCCGGATGCCCCGGCCCGGTTCTCGATCACGATCGTTGTCTTGAGCTCCGCTTGCAGCAGGGGCTGAACGCGCCGCGCAATCTGATCGGTCGTGCCGCCGGGCGGAAACGGCACGATGATGCGGATCGGATTGGAGGTCCAGCTCTGGGCGCGCGCGCTGCCCGCGCTCCCGAGCGGTCCCTCGAGACATAGTATCAGGATCGCGAGCGCGAAGACTCTGCGCATGCCTCTTCCCCTATCGTCGCCGGCCCCGCGCACAGCGAAGTCTGGTGCTTTTCATTGCGCCGCTCTCAGTCCGTCCATTTCGAGCGCCCCGGACTTGATCCTCGGAATGAGCTCCCGGCCAAACTCGATCGCATCGTTGAGCGGATCAAAGCCGCGGATCAGAAACGAATCCACGCCGAGGCGGTAGTATTCCAGCATAGCGTTGGCTACCTGCTCCGGCGTGCCGACGAGACATGATGTGTTGCCCAGCGCGCCCGTTGCGCGCGCAATCGGCATCCACAGCCGCTCGTCATGAACATCGGCTTCCAGCGCAAAGCTCATGAGACGCTTGCCGGCATTGTCGACCGGCCCGGTTGCTTCTTCCTGCCGGCTCCACCCCTTCTTCCCTGTCATCGCCGCGAGGATGCGGTTTGCCTTGTCCCATGCCGCGCCTTCGGTGGCGGCAATGATCGGGCGGAGCGAAACGTTGAACCCTGGCTTGCGCCCGAAAGCCGCTGCCTGCCCACGGAACGCTGCGATGCGCTCGCGGGTGGAGGCGAGCGGCTCGCCGTAGATGGCATAGACGTCGCACCATTTCGCGCCCATGGCGAGCGCGCCGGCCGAGGCGCCGCCGAAGAAAAGCAGGGGATGCGGCTTTTGCAGCGGGCGGACATCCGAGCTCGCGCCCTGCACGGAATAGAACTCGCCGGTGAAATCGAACGGCCGCTCGTTCGACCAGGCGAGCTGCATCAGCTCGAGATACTCGGCCGCGCGCCGATAGCGCTCCGCCTTCGGGCTGAAGTCGCCGTCCCCGTGCTGCTCGTCATCGGTCTTGCCGGTGATGATGTGCACGGCAAGCCGCCCGCCGGTGAGATGATCGAACGTTGCAATCTTGCGCGCCATCAGCGTCGGTGCCACGAAGCCTGGCCGGTGTGCCACCAGAAACCCCAGCCGCTGCGTCTGCATGGCCGCATAAAGCGCCACCAGGAAGCCTTCCGCTGAGGAGGACGAATAGCCAACGAGCGCCAGATCAAAACCGGCCTCATCATGCGCGCGGGCAAAGGCGGTCAAATAGTTCGGCGAAAGCCCGCCTTCGATGACGTGCAGTGTGGCATCGCTGCTCGGCGGCGTGACGCCGATCATTCCGATGATCCGGACAGGCACGGGCTCAACACCTCTGCACTGGCGCAGCCTATGGCGCTACTCGACACAACCGGGCGCATGGCGATATGTCAATGGAGAGAGACAATTGAATGAGGCGCGACAGGGATGACTGCACTCAAGGTTGGACTGGTCGGCTTCCTGATTGCGACCACGGTCACTGGGGCCTCTGCAGGACCGAATTACCTCGTTTGGAGCATTGCGCACGAGCGCATGGTGGCAGGATGGAGATGCGCGGAGCCGCGATGCGGCTGGACGGTGGGCGGCTACACCTGCTCGCCTCGTATGGCGATGCGAAGCTCGCACCGTTACAGAGCTAAAAACTGAAGCGTCATGCCCGCAACCGAGGCCCGCGTGGGCCTCATTTCCGATACCCATGGGCTGCTTCGGCCTGAGGCGGTAGCCGAGCTTGTGGGCTCGGACATCATCATCCATGCAGGAGACATCGGCAAACCTGAGATAGTCCGCAGGCTTGCGGAAATTGCGCCCACCTTTGCGGTGCGCGGCAACATCGACCACGGGGACTGGGTCGCGGCGTTTCCGCCGACGCAGCTGGTCGAAGTCGGAACGCTCCGGTTCTTTGTCCTGCACGACGTAGCGCAGCTCGATCTTGATCCGGCCAAAGCGGGATTCGCGGCAGTGGTGTTCGGGCACTCCCATAAGCCTGCGATCGAGACCCGGGCGGGAGTGCTGTTCTTCAATCCGGGAAGTGCGGGGCCTCGCCGTTTCACGCTGCCGGTGACAGTCGGGCGAGCCTATGTCTCAGGCCTGCACATCCGTCCGGAAATCGTTCACCTCGCGGTGTGAGGCGGATTGAGCTCGTCATGGCCGCATGATCGTGACAAGCAGCACCGGCTGCATCATTTCGGCTGCCACTGCCGTGCGAGCCGCTGTGCTTCCGCGATCTGCGCGGGCGTCATCTGGAGCGCCACCGCCTCCCGGCTGCTGATCGCCAGGTTGCGGTCTCGAGTGTCCGAAGAAGGAAAGCGCGCGGCTGCGAGATTGAACCACATGTGAGCCGCCACAAGGTCGCGCTGTCCACCATCATCACCGTCTGCGTACGAGAGACCGAGGTTGTATTGGGCCTGCGGGTTACCCTGTTCGGCGGCTGATCGATAAAAGTGGACGGCCTTCGCGTGGTCCTGCGGCATGCCTTGGCCCTCGCTGTACATGACGCCGAGATTGAACTGAGCGGTCGCGTTTCCGTGCTCGGCCGCAACGCGAAACCATTTCGCCGCCTCGGCTTCATTTCGCGGAACGTCCTTGCTCCCGCGATAGTAGAGCAGCCCGAGGGTAGTCTGTGCCCGCGGATCGCCCTGTTCCGCCAGGGGGAGCAAGCCGCGCAAAGCTGATTTGTAATTGCCCTTGTCGTAGGCGGCATAGGCGGCCTCGACAGTCGAGCCGGTCAAGCCCAAAGGCGCAATGGCGCTGACCATTCCATGCTTGATGGGCTCGCGGTAGACGCCCAGCACAAATCCCAGGACCAGCATGCCCACTGCGACGGCAGACATGAGACCGCGCCCCCGGCGCTGCCAGAACGTGGCAACCTCCTTGCAGCTGGCAAGCGCCATCTGCAGCCGCGTGAGCTCCCGCTCCAGCTTAACCTCTTGCGATCGGCCTTTACCGATTCCAATTCGCTGCAAGAATGACATTCAGATCCCGTGCATTCCTCGCCGTTCACGCTCATTACGTAGGCATCTCCGCGGCTTGAAGCAATGTCGCGGGCCGCGGAGCTTGCCGCCCGCACAGTCTCTCCTTCTTCGTAGGGGGCGAGGCATTGCCTCGCCCCCTTGCGGCATGCGGTGCTGTGGTTGGAGGGCGACGCCTGCATCGCCCCTACGGAGCTTCTGGCTACCGCTAGGCCTTATTCCGATCCCGCAAGCCCCGCGTGTCGCACCACATCTCCCCAGCGCGCAACCTCCGCCCTGACGTAGCGGGTCAAATCTGCCGGTAACGGGGAGTTGATGGGAGTAACGCCAAGTTCAATAAATTGTTGTCGTACCTCGGCACTGGCAACGACGGCTTCCGTTTCGGCATGAAGCTTATCCACGATCGGGCTTGGCGTGTGAGCCGGCGCGACCAGCATCAACCACGCGACTGCGTCAAAACCCGGCACCCCCGCCTCCGCGATCGGCGGCACGTCCGGAATGGTGACAAAGCGTGTTGCCGAGGAAATACCGAGTGCAAGCACTTTCCCCTCTCTGATGAGCGGCACTGCCGGTGCGAGATCGCAAAAGATGATCGGCACATGCCCGGCGACCAGATCGTTGATCGCCTGCGCAGTGCCCTTGTAGGGGACATGGGTCATCTCGATCCCGGTCATCATTTTCAGCAATTCGGTGTAGAGGTGCGGCGGGCCGCCGACCCCGCTCGAACCGAACGAAAGTTGCCCAGGGCGCTCCTTGGCCAACGTGATCAATTGAGCGAGCGAGCTGACCCCCAGCGAGGGATGCACGATCAGCACGAACGGAACGCTGGCGATCAGCGCAATCGGCGCGAAATCGGTCGCGGGATCATAGGGCAGCTTCTTGTGCAGCGTGACCTGAATCGCAAGCTGCGTGCTGGTGCCGAGAAACAGCGTATATCCGTCAGGCGAGCTCTTTGCGACCGAGCTGGCCGCTATGACTCCGCCCGCGCCCAGCCGGTTCTCGACCACGAATGATTGGCCCAGGCGATCGCCTAGCTTCTGCGCCAGGACGCGCGCCACCAGATCGGCGCCACCCCCCGCGGCGTAAGGAGCCACGACCGTGACCGGACGCGCCGGGTAGTCCTGCGCATTGGCCTCTGATTGAAGCCCGCTCCACACCGCAACAACAGCCACGCTGAATGGTGCTAGCCGGTGCATGGGCGTGTCCCTGTCCTTCTGTTCACGAGACGCTGGCCCGCGGCATAACTGCGCACCTGCGGCAGAGCAACATCTGGGAAACCGGAATACGCCATATCACAGCGCAAACATCTGCCCCAGATTGGCGGCGCAGGCGCGCCGGTAGATCTCGCTGGCCACGATCACGTCGGTGCTGGCGATGCCGCAGATCGCAACGAAGCTCCGCTCGGTCGGCCCTGATCCGGCAGCAGACCCGGCCAGCAGCGCTTGCAGCGCTACGCTCGATTTGATGGTCCCAAGGGCGTTCGGCCTTTTGCTCTGCAAGCGGCTCCTGAAATTGGCCGGATCGTCCGACACGACGCGCGACACGACGCTGAGGACCTCATCACGCCATGAATTGAGGATGTCGAGCGGGATGAATACGGAGCCGGGTGAGAGCCATTCCGCGCGCACCGGTCTCTCCGCGGTGGGCGGAATCGACGAGACGACGACGTCCACCGCTTCGATGGCCGAACGCACATCGAGCGCCGCGGCGAGCGGGGCTGAGCTCTCGCTCTGCATCTCGGCGCAGAACGACTCGCGCGACCCGGGCGTTCGTGAGGCGACAAATACGCGTTCGATCGTGGGAAATGCGCAAAGCATCATTCGTAAGGTCCAGCGCGCCAGCCGGCCACATCCAATCAACCCAAGGCTCCTTGGAGGTGCCGCAAGAATATGCCTGGCCGCGACAGTGGCGCAGGCGGCGGTGCGCACGAAGGTGACATGCATTCCTTCCATGATGCACAGGGGCAGCCCGCTGTCTGCATCGTTCAGGATGATGATCCCGCTGTAATCGGCAAGGCCGCGTTGCGCATTGCCGGGGAAATAGGACACCCATTTCATGCCGAGCGCATGCGCGCCCTCGATCCAGGCCGGCATGGCATGCAGGAGGTTATCCGGCTCGAGCGGATGCACGCCGATTTTCATCGGCACCTCCACGCCGCCCTGCGCGTCAAGCAGATAGACCTGCTCGATGAGCGCCGTGGTCTCGGCGAGGGACAACCCGACTGCCCGCACATCGCGTTCGCTCAGCAATCGAATTGGGGGATCCGCGCGCATGCGGGCTCCTTATAAGTCACTTGTAGCCCGAATGTCGCCTAAAGCGACGTCCGGGAAAATCACCCCTGGATTTCACCACAGCGCGTGGAAACGGCGAGTAAACGTGCTTGTTATGGCTCGATCCTGGCTACGGAGGAGAAGCCAATGACCCTCATATGGGAGCCGATGTTGAGCAAGGAGGCGCAGCGGTGGCGCGCAGTGGCAGAGCGCGTGACGCGCGAGCAGTTCGCGCCGCTTGCGGAAGAGATCGATCGCAAGCAACGCTATCCGCGCGAAAACGTGCGGGCGCTGGTCGAGCTTGGTCTCGCGGGCTTGTTCATCCCCAAGGAGTATGGCGGACAGGGCGCCGATCTCTTCACGACCGCGACGGTAGTCGAGGCGATTGCGACGGGCTGCGCCTCCACCGGCGCCATCCTGTGCACCTATCAGCTCGGCGCGTTTCCGATCCTCCTCGCCGGGCGAGCCGATCAGAAGCGGCGCTACCTCGCCGACATGACCAAGGGCGTCGCAACGAGCTTTGCCCTATCCGAGCGCGCCGCCGGCTCGGATGCCGCGGCGATCGAGACGAGCGCCACCCGCGAGGGCGACGGCTGGCGCCTGCGCGGCGAGAAGTACTGGATCGGCAACGGCGGGGCGTCGCGCCATTACGTGGTGTTTGCGAAGACGGATGAGGGCGCGGGTGGACGCGGCATCTCGGCCTTCATGGTCGCCAGTGAGGAGCCCGGCGTCGTCATCGATGAGCTCGCCGACAAGATGGGACTGCGCGGCACGCAGACGTCCAATCTCAAGCTCGATCTCGTGGTGCCGGAGAGCGCGCGGCTGGGCGAGCCCAACCGCGCCCTGCGGCTTGCCTTTGCCACGCTCGATGTCGGGCGGGTGCTGGTCGCTGCGCAATCGCTCGGTCTCGCGCTCGCCGCCTATCGCGAGGCGTCCCGGCGCGCGGTCGAACGCCGCGCGTTCGGGCAACCGATCATTGAGAATCAAGCCATCGGCTTTCGGCTCGCCGACATGTCGGTCGAGATTTCGGCGGCGCGCATGATGCTCTACGAGGCTGCCAAGGCTTACGACGATGGCCGCGAGGTCGCCACCCTCGGCGCGATGGCCAAGCTCTACGCATCGGAAGTGGCGCACCGCGCCGCCGACGGCGCAGTCCAGATCTGGGGCGGCGCAGGCTATTGCAAGCCGAGCCTGGTGGAGCGTCTCTACCGCGATCAGCGCGTGCTGGAGATCTACGAGGGCACGTCGGAGATCCAGCGGCTCGTGCTTGCGCGCGCCGTGCGCAAGGGCGCCGAGGCGCTCCTGACGAGCGTCGTCATGTAGGGGCGGGTTTCAAACCCGACCCTACCAATGACAGCGTCCTCCCCTACTCCGCGGCGGCACGGGCGGGGCTGGTGTGGGCGGAGATGAGATAATCGACCGCGGCCTGCACGCCCCCCTTGCGATGGGGAATGCCCGCGACCGCAAGCGCCATCTCGGTCGTCGCCAAGGCCCCCATCAGCATCCCGTCGTTGAGATCGCCGAGATGGCCAATGCGGAAATACTTGCCCGCATAAGGTCCGAAGCTCGATCCATAGGAGATGTTGAATGTCTCCAGCGCGAGGCCGCGGAACGCGTCCGCATCGTGGCCGGCAGGGAGCAGGACCGCAGTGACCGTCGGCGAATAGAAGCTGGCATCGCGGCACAGGATCTCCAGCCCCCAGGCGCGCACGGCGGTGCGCGTTGCTTCCGCGAGCCGCGCGTGGCGCGCGAACACGTTGGCGAGCCCTTCCTCGTGCAGCATGGCGATGCCTTCGGCGAGCCCATGCAGCATCTGCGTCGCCGGGGTGTAGGGGAAGAAGCCGATCTTGTTCATGTGCAGCATGTCGTCCCAGCTCCAGAACGACTTGGGCAGGCGCGCGCTCTTCGCCGCTGCGAGCGCCTTGTCGCTGATTGCATTGAACGACATCCCGGGCGGCAGCATCAGCCCCTTCTGCGCTCCACCGATGGTGACGTCGACGCCCCATTCGTCGTGGCGATAGTCGATCGAGGCGAGCGAGGAGATGGTATCGACGAAGAAGAGCGCGGGATGCCCGGCGGCATCGATCGCTTTGCGGATCTCCGGCACCGGCGAAAGGCAGCCGGTGGAAGTCTCGTTGTGCAGCACGCACACGGCCTTGATCTCGCGGTTCTTGTCCTTGCGCAGATGCTCTTCGATCGTTGCGGGCTCCGCGCCGATGCGCCAGTCGGTCTTGATGAACTCGGGTTTCAACCCGAGCTTCTCGGCCATGCTCTTCCACAGCGTCGCGAACTGGCCGGTCTCCACCATCAGCACGCGGTCGCCGGGGGAGAGCGTATTCACGAGCGCCCCCTCCCACGCGCCGGTGCCGGTTGCGGTGTAGATGATCACCGGCTTGCCTGTCTTGAAGATGGTCTTGATGCCGTCGAGGCAGCGCCGGGCGAGCTGCGCGAACTCCGGGCCGCGGTGGTCGATGATCGGCGTATCCATCGCGCGCAGCACCCGGTCAGGGAGCGGGGTCGGCCCGGGGATGTGCAGGAAATGGCGGCCCACCGGGCGCGAGGAATTCTTGGTCATCGGCAAGTCCTTGCAACTATTGCTGGAGCGAACGCGGTAGCAGATTACAACAGATGGGGCCGCGGCGCGCGGCGATCAAGGACGAACGGGGCAGGCAGTCAAGGCCTTACGCACGGGGCTTCGTAGCGCGGGCAAAGCGCCTTCACCGGCCTCGCCGAATGCGCAGGTCCGACGCGATTTTCCGATGCGGTCGGCCGTGCAGATAACGCGCGCGTGGGCACGACGCGCGAGACTTTGTCACGCCCGGAGATATTGGAAGGGCGCGCCTTTGCCCACCCTACGGAGTGGATCCGTGCTAACACCACCGCATGGCTAGCACGGTTGCGCCGGGGCTGGAGCGGCGGCTCAAAAGCCGGCTTCTTGGCGACGTCAAGTTCGATGCGTTCACGCGCGGGCGCTACGCGACCGACGCCTCGCATTATCAGATGATGCCAGTGGGCGTCGTTGCCCCACGCTCCATCAAGGAAGCGGAGCACGCGCTCTTTCTCGCGCGCGACGAAGGGGTGAGCGTGCTCCCGCGCGGCGCCGGTACCTCGCAGGCCGGGCAGGCCGTCAATAGCTCGCTCGTCATCGACTGCTCGAAATACCTCGATCACATCGTTGAGCTCGACGTTACGGGGCGCCGTTGCATCGTCGACCCGGGCATCGTGCTCGACGAGCTCAACCGCCGGCTCAGGCCCCACGGACTGTGGTTCCCCGTCGATATCTCGACCTCCTCGCGCGCCACCATCGGCGGCATGGTCGCCAACAATTCCTGCGGGGCGCGCTCGCTCCGCTACGGCAATACCCGTGAGAACGTGCATGCCATCGATGCGGTCCTCGCCAACGGAAAGTCGGCGCATTTCGGGCCAGCGGCTCCCGATCTCTCCGATGTTCCGATCAGCTCGCCGCTATTGCCGATCGCGCGCGCGTTGCGCGCCTTGGCCGCGCAGGAGGCGAGCGAGATCGAGGCGCGCTTTCCCAAGGTGCAGCGCCGAGTCGGCGGCTACAATCTCGACGCGCTCGCGCCCGGGCGCAATGAGCTTAACCTCGCGCACATCCTCGTGGGATCGGAAGGCACGCTCGCGTTCTCCACCCAGATCGAGCTCAAGCTCGCGCCGCTCCTCGGCCGCCGTGCCGTCGGCGCCTGCCATTTCGGCGATTTCGCGCAGGCCATGGATACGGCGCAGCACATCGTGAAGCTCGGTCCGATCGCGGTCGAGCTCATGGACCGCACCATGCTCGCGCTCGCGCGCGATATTGCCATGTTCCAGCCCACCATCGATGCGGTGGTGCACGGCGATCCCGAAGCCATCCTGTTCGTCGAGTTTGCGGAAGGAGATCCGAACGAAAGCTTTCGCCGGCTGCTGCGGCTGGGCGAGCTCATCGGCGATCTCGGTTTCGGCTGGGACAAGCGCGGGCCGAAATCGGGCGGGGTGATCGAGGTGCTCGATCCGCAGCTGCAGAGCGCCATCAGCGAGATGCGCACGGCGGGGCTCAACATCATGATGTCAATGAAGGAGGAGGGAAAGCCCGTCTCCTTCGTGGAGGACTGCGCGGTTCCGCTCGAGCACCTTGCGGAGTACACGACGCGTCTCACCGAGATCTTTGCCAAGCACGGCACC
>Ga0210408_10005951_pt1 | contig 10606 bp, 3 predicted proteins | sample IncBWH4MmetaG_FD_155471 | JGI IMG/M metagenome (GOLD analysis project Ga0210408, IMG submission 155471) | Forest soil microbial communities from Barre Woods Harvard Forest LTER site, Petersham, Massachusetts, United States - Inc-BW-H-4-M | ecosystem: Environmental > Terrestrial > Soil >...
GGCGGTCACGGGATTTACCAATAGCCACCCGGAGTTCGCGCCTCTCATTGGCACCAACTCCGATCCCGGCCAGATCCGGCTCAACCATTATTTGCATCTTCAGGCAAATCTGATTGGCCCGCACAATCGGCGTGTACAGATGACTTGCGACGACTGTCATGGAACTATTGAAGGGGGCGACCCTTGGCCATACGCGGGAGAGGCGAAAACATCGGACGCAACGCTGAAGATCAGCAATTCTCCCTTCACCCGTGCAACGTCAGACATGGCGCCTATTCAATTTTCGACGCACTGTAGTGGCTGCCACACACTTCAGTTCGATCGCCGCTTTGGCGACCAGCAGGTGCCGCATGATCAGCCTCAGGTGGTGCACTCCTTTCTGACCAAGCAATTCCAGGACTATATCGCGGTGCATCCCGGGGCGATTCGTGAAGCGGAGCCTCCGAACCGCCAATTGCCGGAACGAATGCGCTCTCGTCCAATGGCGCGAAACGGTTCAGAGTGGGTACAGTTCAGGGTCGAGGAAGCAGAGTGGCTATTGTGGACGAAAACCTGCAAGCAGTGTCACAGGTTGATGGAGAACGATGGACCGCTGCCCCAGATAGCGAAAGCAAACATCACGGAGCGCTGGTTACCGCACGCCGAATTTGATCATCGCACCCATCGCATGATGTCGTGCGAAGCCTGCCACACAAAAGCGCGGGCCAGTCACGACACATCTGACATACTTGTGCCGGGTATTAAGACGTGTCAGGAGTGCCATCGGGACGGTTCTACCCGGGACACAGCCGAAAGCCGCTGCTTTGAGTGTCATCAATATCACGATTGGACGAAAGCGAAACGAACCAGAGGACGATTCAGCATTCCGGAACTGCGCGGAACCGCCGAACTGCACATGCCACAATGAATGTTACGCAATCCGCTATTGCGCGCTGGCAGTTGCAGGCGTTGCAGAATCTTTTGGAGGCCCAGGCGGATCGTCAATGACGCTGTAAATGCGTCCGTCACGTAGAAACATTCGTTGCATCTCTTCGTGATTGAATGGGCGAGCGCCACGGCGACCGAAAACCGCTAGCTGATTTCCGCTTTCATCCACCGCGCGATCACGATCGATCCCCTTTGAAATCGCCAGCGCCGGCCCGCGGGTCCGGTAGCGGGCAATTAATTTTGGTGTGGGCTTTGGACTGAAACCTGCGAAACCAGGATTGTCGGTGGGCGAAAACAATTGCACTACGCGGAGACCGTTTTTGCCGTCGGCCACGTAAGCGAAAAGACTCGAACTCACCATCCCAAGCTTGACGTCGTTGGCATCGTTCAGCTCGCCGTTTGCGGTAAACATTTGGTCGACCTTGGGGTGCTCCGGCTGTTCCACGTTAACAATGGCTAATCCCTGTTTTCCCGCGGCGACATATGCATAGGTGCGAGCGACGTAGAGCCCGCGAGCGTCCTCCAGAGGGACGGTGGCGCCGGGCACAATTTTTGGCTGATCCAAATTCGTTACGTCCAGCACCTTCAACCCTTCCCGATCGACCACGAACGCATAGCGGAACTGCACCGCGACGCTACGTGGTTCGACAAGCGAAGGGAATCCAACGGTTGCTGTGATTTTCGGTTGTAGCGGGTTGTCCAAGTCCACAACGACCAGGCCACGATCGCAGAGTATGTAGGCGAACGTTCCGGCAATGGCGATCTTTCGAGCGCCATTCAAGATGCCGTCGGGATTAAATGCCAAGGCCCGCTTCAGGAAATTATTAGCAGGATTTCCGTCGAGCAACGTGCCGACTCCCGGACTCTTGCTTTGCAGATTCGGATCGCCTACCACAATCAGCCCTTCGTACTTGTCGGCTACGTAGAGGAACCCGTACATCAGGTGAACGGATTGCTCTTCGTTCTCCTTACGATGCGACCGTAGAGGATCTACGCCAAGCGTGGTGGGCGTCGCTACGGCTGTCGCGTACTTTGTCGGTAAATAGAAGCGTTGCCCAAGCGGAGACGTAGGCGCCGTAATGACCCGCTGCGAAATGTCTTTGTTATCGATATTCGCGATGTCGAAAATGCGCAGACCGCCCTTCCCCATTGCCGCGTAGAGATATTCGCCTCGTGCCTGAACATCCAGGACTTCCGATCCGGAGTGCTGATAGGCCTCCGTCAGTTCTCCTCGGCGCTCCATGTGAGATCGATAGTCATCAGGATAGGCGATCTTTTGGAAATCGCTTCCCAGCACGGCAGGCGGCTCGTCGTGTTCGGTAACCGCAATCGCATCAAAGCCGCTCTTTCCGTCCGCTACAAAGGCGTAGCGCCCCATGAAATTCATGAAATTCGTGCCTTCGAGCAACAGTTGCGCCATCCACGCATTGTTGTCATTGGCGCGAGACACGTGACAGTCGGTGCAACCCTTTGTTTCCCGGGCGCGCACCGTGTGCGGTACAAACGTTGAAAACGACTGTCCGCTGAACCCTTCCGCCGAAATCGTCTGCTGCTGGTAATAGAGCCAATCGCGATCATTATTTTGTGAACTGACGAGCACGGCGCAGGCTGAACGCACGGGCGCCACACGATGGCCGGTCACACTCCCATCAATGCCGAGCGTGTACATGTCATCGCGCAAGACCTGGAAGTTGTACGAAGTCCAGTTGCGCGTCGTCAGCCCTTCGTTGTGCAACATTGGCGTGCGCTCGTTCGCCGTCATTGAGAGATGACAGCCGTAACAGGTTGGCGCCCAAGAGGAGTGACACGCATAGCAGGTCATGCGGCTGTTCTGATGAGCGAGGGCCGTCTCATCGACGGGAACATCGCCCCAGCTCGCGCCATCGCGCTGAATCGTTTTCGCCAGCCGCGATTTCTCGCTGTAGTGCGCATTACCCCTCGTGATGGTATCCAGCACTTGTACGACTTCCCATTCTTTGTTTCCTTCGACCATCGAGCGCTGGAAGAGGCGACTGTCTTTCCAATAGAAGCGGCGCTCCTTCCACGGAGTGCGCAGCGCTGCCAGACTGGTGCCACCATCGGGAGCCGCGGTACCGGACGTAATCAAAGTGGCTTTCTGCTGAATCGTGCCGTGGCAGTCGACACAATCAATCTCGACGGCATTCCGCGTCTCTCCATAGAGCTTCCCATTCCCGTGACTGTCCTGTTCGAAGTGACAGTCCACACAATGCATCCCTTTCTCGAGATGAATGTCTTTTAGATGAACGGCTTTCTTGAACTTCTCCCGATCTTCGAAGGAGACTGGGCGATCTTGCTCATCCAGAAGTGTTCCCTTTCGATCGTGTTTAAAGACCGCGCGGAAAATCCATCCGTGACTGTGGAAGTCACCAAACTGGGTGTGTTCGAGTTGTTGGTTGAATTCGGGCGTACCGGTCTTCTCGAGAAAACTCACATCCGACCACGATCCGCGAATCGCGGAGCCCTCAGGATTTCTGGCTTCGATTTCGCTTTGTTCTGCCGCGTTGGGACGGCGCTGCTGCGCAGGCCACATGTGGTTTCCATCCATTTCGTTGTCCCACCAGGTGTAGCCGAAATAAGTGGCCACCATGTTGGTTCCCGGGTGAATGTGGCAGACGATGCATTGGCTCGAGGGAATCGCTCGCGTGAATTCGTGGCGGATGGGGTGTCCGGATTCGTTGTGTGGGATCGTCGGATCAGTGGTGGCGCTTTGCCCAAGGTTTCCCGCGCTTGCAAGCGATCCAGAATGCTCCGGCGATCGATCGTTCGCATAGATCACGTGACAGGCCGTGCATCCACTGCCGCGATAGTCGCCCGGTTGATCGTTGGTTCCCGGAAAAGAGAGGAGAGGGTCCAGAAGTCGGGTCTTTTGCAGGCCGAGAAAAACCGGGTCGGTGCGCAACTCGGTGCCGAAACCGCGATCGCTTAGTTTGATCTCGGGTTTGCCGGGATCTTCGCTCGGATCAGGATTCCCGATCTCGGGCCGCTTGCGCCCGCCACGCTCAAAGACGCGAAGTACATTGCCAGGCTGCGAGATCTCCCACCGTTCCAGCGGCTCCAGGTAGGGCAGAACTCCTTTTTTCTCGATCTCCTCGGCGGAGGGCGGAGGGAATGTTGCCAGCCGTTGCGGTTCGCCGTTAGCCCCATAGCTTTCTCCAAAATGTGGTGCCTTCAGAGGAAACGCGCCATTGTTGTAAAGCGCGGCGCCCCAAAGCATGGCGCCGTGGGTCATCATGCTGGTCTGCACTTTGCGCACTTCAGACGTGTGGCAGCCGGATTGGCCGCAGCTCTTTTCGGCGACACGCAAATCGCCGGGATTGACGAATCGAATGTAATTCCAATCCTCTCGCAGCCAACTCGTATAGACCCGGTCGGGATTCGCCGAACGGTTGGATTCCAGCAATCTCGGCTGAGGATGAGCACGCTTTTTTACTTGGGCGTACTCCGATGAGTGCGGTGTTGTTCCGCTAGTTACCCGCGCATCAACATCCCCTCCGTGACAGTCCACGCAGCCCAGCCTCACAGCATCACTGGCGTGCATTGTCGGATTGTCTGTGGTGCTGTGACAGGTCAGGCAGCCACTCGATTTCCGGTCGGCGTCGGCTTGGGATTGTGTCAGGAGTGTGTCTGCGCCTGCCGATTCTGAATCCTGCGCGCGCGAGACTCTCGCTCCCGAAGCGAACAGGACTACAACCACGGTTGTCGCAACTACGATCGGGTTCCGTTGAACAGATCTCATTGGATCAAAAAGAAAGCTTCAGAACTGAAATCGCACATTTCCAAAAAGCGAGAACAACACTTCGCCGTTGTAGATCTGTTTGAATCCCTGTCCGGGCACCAGAGCCGATGCTCCAGTACGAATCACGATGTTCTCGGTCAATGGCGGACGGTACTCCACCCCCGCCCCGAAATCTGTGCCGATGCTGTGATCGATCGGTCGCTGAAACAACAAAAGTTCGAGCGGTTCCGTTCGATCAAAGCGCAGGTAATTGCTATTCGCAAAAGCGCGCAGCTTGGGAGTGAGGGTGAAGTCCGCACCGAGATTGAAGAGCATTACTCCCGGATTTACAAAATTTGCTTGGCCTTCCTCTTTGTTTGCCCGCAGGCTGGGCAGAAGGCTCGCGGGGCTGACCAGCGCGATGCCCGTACCCGTCAGCCTTATGCCTTCGCTGTCCCAGAAGCTAAAGTCCGTTCCCGCGAAGTGGGTTGCATCCACGATGGAATCGAATCCATGGGCTGTGCCATCGCTACGCGAACTTCCGGAACGATTGCTGGAGTCGCCCGAGGCGTAGAAAAACGACGCCCGATAGCGCGCCCAATCGCGATCTACGGATAACTCCAGCGCTCCCATCCGCGCGTTGATGTCCACGCGGCGACCGGCGATTGCATTGAAGGTATCGTGGCCAAACGCCTGGTAGAACGCATGGCTGACGTTCAGACGCCCGAGGTGTCCGTTGCTGGCCCAACCGAGATAGTAGGCATGCACGTCGTGGGTTCGGATCGTGCTATTGACGACGCCACCCACGGGTGCGGGACGGACCAGAAAACCGTTGTCGTCGTAGTGCAATCCGCCGTTGTCGCGGTTGTAGTGAAAACTGAATTCATTGGTGTACCCCTTCGCCAGAAAATCCTGCACATATACGTTGGCGACGTACACCTGCTGACCGCGATTTTGAAATGTGTTCAGACCGCTATTGGTGTTCTTCTCAAGAAAATAAAACCAGGCCAGGTTGTACGCGATGCGATTCGAACGAAGATTGCCAAACAGCCGCACCCCCGGCTGTTCTTCCGAAAAGAGAAAACCTCGAAAATCACTCGTGAATTGCTGGATCCCCGCGCGCACCGAGACAAAATCGTAATTCGGACTGAGGTCGTGCAACTTGGCTTCGGCGAACGCCTCTTGAATTCCCAGATGCGTATCGAATCGTTGCGTTCCTTTGGCCGGGTCAACGTTCACGATCCCTCGCTCGCGGGCTTGGAGGAAGTTCAGGCTTAACTCCGGCGTGAAGCGGAATCGGAAATCGGCTGGCCGGAAGCTCGTGTCACCGCGAACAAGATCGAACGAGAGTCGCAAATTCTCCGACGCGAATGCCTGTTCGCCCCGTCCGAAAAAGCCGCTGCTTCCGGCGTCGGTCGCGTCGAGGCCGCTCGGGAGCGGCAAGCGTCGACCGTCAAACGCACTGTCGCTTGTACCGGTGAAGTTCAAAAACCAACGTTGCCCGAAGATGGGGTAGTCGCCTTTGAGTTTGTTGCGATTGAAAGGGTCGTACCAGTGCCCTTTCACGTATGGCGTGTCGCGCTGCTGCGAATATCTCTGCCAATCTGGCATGGCGACGTCCCAACGATCGGGTGCCGAGCCAGAGTAGGCGGATCGAGGAGAAATTTGCTCCGGGGTCGATCTCACGCTCGTATCAGGTGGCGCAGCTCGACGAAGGCCCGGATACTTGCTGCCTGGCTCGGAAGATGGCCTCACGTTCGTCGAGCCAGGAACGCCAGAGGGCCCCTTGCTTTGGGAGTCTGGCAACGCTAGAGCGCGTACCTGCAAATTCAGTATTTGAATGCCGGGCTGGTCGAGCTTGAGGTGGGGCATCAGCAGGGTCTCGACGTGCTCGCCAAATATTCGCAGTTCGTAGACCCCAGCCTGAACGGCTCTAAATCGAAAAATTCCCTCTGCATCTGTCGCCACCCCAATGATCTCGTCGACCCGCCTTAGTTGAACCTGGCAGCCTCGAACCGCATGGCCGTTTTGATCACGAATCGTGCCCTGGACACTAATGAGAGCTGCCTGAGTTCGTTCCGGTATACGGCGGTCCACTCCGCCTTGAGCACCTGCGGCGACGCCCTGCAAGCAAACGGCGGTCATAGGAAAGGCAAAGACAAAGCACAGAGCGGCGGTGGAGGAGCAGCAGGCACGAATCCGCGCATGAGGACTTTGCAACACACGCCCACCTGTTTGTACTCGCCCCACTGTCTGCATCGGAGAATGAATCTCTTGGTAACACAGGCCTTTAGGGGGTGCAAGATAACTACAATGTGGGACTTCGGTTCGTAAACGGTACCCACAGTTGAAACAGAATCGCGCGGGCTACTTGTTAAACTTTCACGAACCTCTCAAGGAAAACTGACATGGCTGAGAATGGCAATGGCGCTAATAGCGAGCGGATCGGCCGGCCCGGCGATCCATGTGTGATGGTAATTTTTGGCGCATCGGGCGACCTCACCCGGCGAAAGTTGATTCCCGCCCTGTACAACCTCGGGAAACATCAGCTCTTATCGCGGGAGTTCGCGGTCGTGGGAGTCGCTCACGATGCGATGTCGACCGACGATTTCCGCAACAAGCTCAAGCAGGACCTGCAGCAATTTGCGGACGTCGAGCTTGATGCTGATCTGCAGGAGTGGTTTCAGCGCCGGATGTACTACTTGACTGGGGATTTCGGAGACCCGAAGACATTCCAACAGCTCAAGGAACTGCTCGCGAAACTGGACACCGATCACGCCACACACGGAAATTATTTCTTTTACCTGGCAATCGCTCCAAATTTCTTCGGTCCGGTTGTTGAACAGCTCAGCTCGGTCGGTCTAATGACCGAGGACAATCATTCGTGGCGGCGAGTGATTGTGGAGAAACCTTTTGGCCGGGATCTGGAATCCGCGAAAGCGCTCAACAAGCAATTGCTAAAGGTGGCCGACGAGACACAGATCTATCGAATCGATCACTACCTGGGCAAAGAAACCGTTCAGAACATCATGGCATTTCGCTTTGCCAATGGCATTTTTGAGCCGATCTGGAACCGGCGCTATATCGATCACATTCAGATCTCGGTGGCAGAGACGGTGGGTGTGGAGCAGCGGGGTGGCTATTACGATCAGGCGGGCGCGCTGCGCGATATGGTGCCGAATCACATCATGCAGCTCATTAGTCTGACGGCCATGGAGCCCCCAATTTCGTTCCACGCCGACGCGGTGCGCGACGAGCAGGCCAAAATCCTGCACGCGATCCAGCCGCTTACCTCGGAAGAGGTGTTGAGCCGCACGGTGCGCGGTCAATACGGCGATGGCGAGCTTCTTGGCCAGCATGTTCCCGGGTATCGCTCGGAGGCGGGAGTTCCGCCGGATTCCCGCACTGAGACCTACGTCGCCATGAAGCTCCAGATCGATAACTGGCGGTGGGCCGGAGTTCCCTTTTACATACGCACCGGAAAGCGTCTGCCGGCACGGAACACACATATCGTGATCCAGTTCCGGCAAGCGCCTTTTGTGCTCTTCCGCGATACCAGCGTTGAGAACCTCATGCCCAACCAGTTGGTTTTGCATATCCAGCCGGAAGAAGGCATTTCTCTGCGCTTCGCAGCAAAGACGCCGGGACCTGTGATGCGCCTGGGAACCGTCGATATGGACTTTGAATACGCCGATTACTTTGGCAAGCAACCCAGCACCGGCTACGAACGGTTGCTCCACGATTGCATGGTCGGCGACGCAACGCTGTTCCAGCGTGCGGACATGGTGGAGGCTGGCTGGAGCGTCGTAAGCCCCATGCTGGACATCTGGAAGGCACTTCCGCCCCGCAGTTTCCCAAACTATGCAGCTGGCACCTGGGGACCCAAAGATGCCGAGGCTCTCCTCGAGCACGACGGCCGGCACTGGAGAAATTTCGAGAAGTAGACGCGCTACTTGGTTTTCATCACATAGACGCCGTCCCAATCGGGCTCGGGCGCATGTTCCATGAAATCGAGCGCACGCTGCAGGAATATCTGTGTTGGCCCATCGTCTGGGTGAGACGACAACAGCACACCAAAGCCTCCGGCCGCCTCTTGCCATCGTTGCGAGCGGTAAGCGCTCATCGCCTCGTTGAACCGGGTCAATAGATCTTCGTATTTTCCACGATTCTCGGCGACGTCCAGGACTTCGTAAATTCCTACCGGCTGGAGCTTCCCTTTGACCCGAATCTTGTCCAGATCACGGCACACAAACTGGTGCCCTACCTGGCGATAAGTTGCTTCGCTGATGACGATTCTAGTTCGATATTCCTTGGTCATTCCCTCCAGACGAGAGGCGAGATTTACGTTATCGCCCATCACCGTCCATGCCAGCCGCTTGGAAGAACCCATGTTGCCCACGTTCACCGGGCCCGTATTCAAGCCGATACCGATCGAGATTCGTTTCCGGCCTTCTGACTCCCACTTGTCGTTGAGTTTGTCGAGACAACGGATCATTTCAAGCGCGCAGCTGCAAGCGCGGAGGGCATGATCATCCTGCGGGTACGGCGAGCCCCAGAATGCCATCACCGCGTCCCCAATGTACTTATCGAGCGTGCCGTAGTTGCGGAACAAGGCGTCGGTCATCAGGCCGAGATATTCGTTGAGCAAATGAACCAGCTGGTCTGCGGTCAGCCCTTCCGACAAGGTTGTGAAACCTCGGATGTCGCTGAACATAACCGTGAGTTCTTTCGTCTCGCCGCCTGGACGAATGTATTTCTGTGGATCCTTCTCGATCAGAGCAATCACACCCGGTGACAGGTACTGGGAAAACGTCTTGCGGATCTTTCTCTTTTCGCGCTCTTCGAAAATCATGCGAAAGCTGGTGATGGACGCATAGTTCGCCACCAGGGTCCCCGCCGGAATCAGGAAGCTCAGCCAACTTCCCCATTGCGCGAAAGCAAAGTAGACAAACCATCCAAACAAACCCAGAATCAAGATCATCGACAGAGTGGAATAGAGCGGAGGAACACGCGCAAACAGGAATCCAAACCCTATTCCAAAAATTATGATGAATGCGATGTCGATCATTTCTTCGCGAGCGCCTCGTGTGAGAAACCCTCTGCCCGCTTCGGTGCTGTGCAAGATGTTGTCGATGATGTTGGCGTGGATTTCCACGCCCATGTAGGCCGCGCCGCTCTGGAAGGGCGTGTTGCGCAGGTCTCCGATTGCTTTGGCGGTGGCGCCGACGAGCACGATCTTGTCTTTAAACGTCTCCGGCGGAACTCCGCCACTCATCACGTCCCACATTGAAAAGTGCTTGTAGCTCCCATATGGTCCGGCATAGTTGATAATCGCGGTGCCGTCGTGCGAAGGATGAAGCGCATGCGAACCGAACTGGATTCGTTCGAGACCGTTCTCTGCGATGTAGGCTGCGATGTCCTGGTCGGGAATCTGCTCGTATTCGCGCACGGCCTGTAGAGCCAGCGACGGGAAGAAGTCTTGATCTCGATATCGCAAGATCAACAGGGCGTGGCGCAGGGTTCCATCCGGATCGGGATTGATGTCGATAAATCCGTAGGACGACGAAGCCTCGGCGAGCTTCGTGATATTCGCCTCCGCTCCCGCGGCTACCGTGCCTCCATTCGTGATCCAGGCCTGCCCCATGTCAAAGTCATGGCCGTCTTTCGATTTGACCTTCAGCACCTGCGGAAAGGCCTTGGCCCAGACGATGTTGAAGTAGGCTTTCTCCAGTTTCGGATCCGCATTCTTCGCGCGTTCCTGGTCCAAGAAAAGATGCCCTAAAACCACGTGCCCCGCTTGCTTCAGGGCTGCGGCGAAGTGACCGTCCTGATCACTGGTTGCTTCAAGCTGGCGGATTTTCTCTGTCAGTGCCGGTGCTGCCGAAGGGCCTAATTCGGCCTGCAGATGATGAAGGGCTTGCGTCGCTGAATTCGTCTCAGGTG
>Ga0210408_10005952_pt1 | contig 10605 bp, 10 predicted proteins | sample IncBWH4MmetaG_FD_155471 | JGI IMG/M metagenome (GOLD analysis project Ga0210408, IMG submission 155471) | Forest soil microbial communities from Barre Woods Harvard Forest LTER site, Petersham, Massachusetts, United States - Inc-BW-H-4-M | ecosystem: Environmental > Terrestrial > Soil >...
GCCTTTGCGCTGTCGACCGTCAGGGAATAGACCGGATTGCGCGCTGGAAGGACCATCGGATAAACGCCAAAAACGACGCTGGTCAGCATACCGGTGATGTAGAGGCACGAAGCGAAGAAGGCTTTGGCTTCGTCGCGCTTGACTAGTTCGAACTGAACACCGGCGAGTCCGGCGACGGCGAGCAATGGCAAAACCAGGCTCAGCGGCCAGGTCGTCAGATTTGCTTTCACCTGAGGCTGCACTTTGAAGGTGGCCGCGGTGACGATGGCGGTGAGTGCAAACACCGCCCACCAGACCTGACGCGCTAGCGCTGCTGCGCGCTCGCTCACCGGGCCGTTCGTCTTCATGCGTACCCAAAGAGCGCCGTGCATCACGAGTACCGCGAGGGCGAGCACGCCGACCAGAACGGTGTACCAGTCGAGGATGCCGACATCATCGCCGAGCTGAAAATTCGTCCACAGCGGTTCGAAGAAATACCCGCTGGCGTCGAGCGGAACTCCACGAACTACATTGGCGAGAGCGGCGCCAAAGAATACGGCCAGCAACAAGCTTGAAGCGCAAAACACGAAATCCCATAACGGATCCCACACTTTGCTCTTCACGTGATTGCGAAATTCGATCGAAGTGCCGCGCAAAATCAGCAACCAGAGCACGATCATAAGCGGCAGGTAGAACCCGCTGAAGCTGCTGGCGTAGAGGGCGGGAAAAGCGAAATAGAGCGTGCCGCCCGCCGCCAGCAGCCATACTTCATTGCCGTCCCAAACCGGGCCGATGCTGGCGAAAACCAGGCGGCGCTCTTCATCAGTCTTTGCGACCAACAGATGGATGGCACCGGCGCCGAGATCGAAGCCATCGAGAAGCACATACACCGTAATCATGATGGCTACGAGCCAGAACCAGATAATTCCCATGCGCTCTCCAGGGTCTCAGTCCGCAGCAATGACAACGGCGGTCTCGGCGTCCAAATTTGTGCCAGGCTCGGGTCCGAGCTCGATCTCGCGATATACGAGGAAGAGCCACAAGATCGCCAGCACCGCGTACAAGCCCATAAAACCGATCAGCGTGAACCAGGCGTTGCCCGCGCCAACTTTCGGCGAGATGCCGTGCGCAGTGCGCATCAAGCCGTAGATCAACCAAGGTTGGCGGCCGAGCTCGGCGGTCATCCAGCCGGCGGTGTTTGCGATGTAGGGGAGCGGCACGGCGAGCATTAGCATCCAGAGCATCCAGCGCGTGTGATAGAGAGCCTCGCGCCAAAGCAGAAACGCCGCCGTGACCATCACGGCGATGAAGATCGTTCCCAGACCAACCATCATGTGATAGCTGTAATACAGAAGAGCAATGGTGTCTGGCCACTGATCTTCGGGAAACGCGTCGAGGCCGCGGACGTTCGCAGTCCATTTGCGATAGGTGAGAAAGCTCAACATGTTGGGGATTTCCAGGGGATTGTCGAGCTTGCGCTTTTGAACGTCTGGTTGGCCAAGAATGGCTAGCGGCGCGCCGTTTTGTGTATCGAAAAGCCCTTCCATGGCGGCGAGCGTCACGGGTTGATTTTGCGAAATGAGTCTCCCTTGCATGTCACCTGTGGGAGCGAGTTGTAACAGCGCGGCAACCGCGCCAACGAGCACGCCGGCTTTCACGAAGGTTCGGCCATAGGCTTCATCGCGGTGCGTGAGCAAATAGAATGCGCCGACACCCGCCATCACGAAACACCCAGTCTGCACCGCGCCCAGCATGGTATGTGCGTATTGCCAGAGCGCCCATTTGTTGAGCAGCAATCCCCAAAAATTTGAAAGTTGGATTTCGCCGTTCGGGCCGAGCGTGTAACCCACCGGGTACTGCATCCACGCATCGGTCGCGACGATCAAGTAGCCGGAAAGCCAAGAGCCTATGAATACGAGGAAAGCAGAGATCCAATGCCCGACGCGGCCGAGTTTTTTCTCGCCCAATAAAAATAGACCCAGGAAGCTGGATTCGAGGAAAAAAGAAAACACGCCCTCCATTGCGAGCGTTTGTCCGATGACTCCGCCAGCGGCTCTGGAAAATACGGCCCAGTTTGTCCCGAACTGAAATTCCATGGGTATTCCGGTGACGACGCCGAGGGCGAAGTTAATTCCAAAGACGCGGGCCCAGAAGCGGGCTGCACGGTTGTAGTGTTCATCGCCGGTCCGGAGAAATTTGGTTTTGAGGTAAACCAGGAGCAATGCGAGGCCCATCGTGAGTTGCGGGAAAATGTAATGAAAAGTGATTGTGAACGCGAAGTGGAGCCGATGGATCCCGAGCGCTTGTTCCATTCTTCACCTTCTGGTTCGCAGAGAACGAGTCACTGGTTGCGCGAAAGCTGTTGCGCTTACTCTCTCTCGACTGTTGTCGCCGATCAAGTTCAAAGAATTGGAGTCTAAGCTACGGCAAAGGCTACGTCTGTGATGAGCGTCACAACAAACCGTGGAAAAAGTGGCACGCCTTCGGTTACGCGTTGCGATAGCGGCTCGTGGCGCGATATTGAGAGTGCACGGATTCGAGGAATTTTTCGTTGGCGGGCCAGCCGTGGACCTGGACTTCGAGCTTTTGCGCGATGCGGCTGGAGATTTGCGCGGCCATGGAGCCGCGCAGCGCGGGATCGAAGGTGTCGCGGCGTTGCAGGAAGGTTTCGATTAAGCGCAGCTCGTCGATGGTGATCCGGCTGACGTCGTACGCGACGCCTGAATCATCTTGCCGGATTTCGAGGAACGGTCGGGCGGCTTCAACGGTTTTTTCGTGCACCACGACGGTACCAGCGACAAAATCGCCCAGGCGCTTGTTTTGTTTGCTGAGAAAGACGCAGATCATTCCGACACCATAGAACGCGGGAAGTTGATCGACGATGCGAAGAAGATTACGCGCGATGGCGTCGTAGGCGTTGATGGGGCGCCCGTCGTCCTTCATGACGCGCAGTTGCGCGTACCGTTTGCCGGGCGTCTGTCCGTTCCAGGTGGCTTCGAAGAAAGCGAAGTAGCCATAATAGATGACGAAGCCCGACGCAATCATGATTGCGACGGCCCACTGCGGCGCTACCGAACCAAAGAAGCGCAGCGCGGGCACTGCGAGGGCCAACACGATCAACAGGATGAACGCCACGAAAATCTGGATCGCCGTGTCGATGATCATCGCCAGGAACCTGCTGCCGATTCCGGCAAGCGGAAACTCCAGCGCGGTTTGCTCCGGCGTGTCGATGGTAAGCTTGTCGAGAGGCTCCACTCGTGATCTCCACTCGCTGGCTTGAAAAGCGGCGCCCGCATTGGAATCGGCTCGAGCAACTGGTAACCGTCAGCGGACGCAAGAGTGTAACCGCGCTCACGCCGGCTGAGTTGCAGGAATTAGCACTATTATATCGGCAGTCGGCGTCGGACTTGTCGACTGTGCGCGAAGATCCAACCAGCACGCAACTCGCGATCTACCTGAATCAACTTTTGGGACGCGCTCACAATCTGATTTACATGGGGCGGCGCGCGAACCGGAGCGGCATCTGGACCTTCTACAAGGATGCGTTTCCTGCAATTTTCCGCGAGACATTCCCTGATACGATGACCGCGTTCGTATTATTCCTGGTGGCCGCGCTGGCCGGCGTGTTGCTGGCGGTCGGCGATCCATCGTTCTCGCGATACTTCCTGGGACCATCGATGACGCAGTCGATCGAACACCACAAGATGTGGACGGACTCGATCGTGACCGTCAAGCCACTGGCTTCCAGCGGGATCATGACCAACAACATTTCGGTGGCGTTTGCGGCGTTTGCCATGGGCATTACCGCGGGCATCGGCACGGTGTGGATGATGCTGCTGAATGGACTGATGATGGGGGTTGTGGGCGTGGCCTGCTGGCGAGAGGGAATGAGCTTGTCGCTGTGGAGCTTTGTCGCCGCGCATGGTGTGCTGGAGTTACCAGCAATTTTTATTGCCGGCGGAGCGGGGTTGGGAATCGCGAAGGGACTGTTGTTTCCGGGAATTTTGCCTCGGCGCGAATCGCTAGTACAGGCTGGGGCGCGGAGCGTGCGGCTGGTTTTGGGCACGATACCAATGTTGGTGGTTGCCGGAGTTGTCGAGGCCTTTGTTTCGCCGACATCGGTACCCGCTCGCATGAAATTCTTGCTGGCGGCCGGATTGGCAACACTCCTAGTGCTGTATCTGGCGCGAAAGCCTGCTGAGGTTCCGCCTGCGGTTTCCAACAGGCAAGTCCACGAGCAGCCCGCGTAATTCAGCGAGGCGCTCGCCGCCACGTTGTGGTCTTGGTCGCCACGCCATGAGCCGCGCGGGCGTAAAGCTAACGGGTAGCACTCCCTTCGAAACCCCGCGGTCTCAAAGGCCGCAAGTACGGCAATCGGACAATCACTACGCCATTAGATCAGGCTTCGTTCTTTTGCGCCGAGGTATTGATTGACCACCGCCGAGGAAAGGCGTGCGGGGTCGACTTCGAGCGTCAGGACGCCCTGCCCGCGCAAGGTCCGCAGCAAGACGTCACGGCGATGGACGATTTCCTGTGCGGCTACGTAACCGAACATCTCGCGTGAACTGACAGGCCGCTCGCGAAGAAGTTCGCGCAACTCCGGCTGGCCGATGACGGTGAAGAGGACAAGATGGCGACGCGCGAGGCGGGAGACGCTTTCGATCACCTCGGGCGTCGCGGGAGTTTCCGAGAGATCGGTGAGCCACACGACGAGGCTGCGGCGTTTCTGGAGGGTAAGCAGAGCTTCGGCGGCGCGCTGGTGGTCGGCTTCGAGTTCCTCGCCCTTTATTTGCGCGAGGCCTTCGAGCAGCGCACGTACGTGGCCCGATCCGCGGCCGGCGGGTAGCCGCTGCTGGATGCGGCGGCCGTAAGCTAGCATGGCGACGCGATCACCGGAGTAGAGCGCGACTTGCGCGAGCGAGAGCGCGGCGGCAGCGGCGTAGTCGAGTTTGCTAAGAGTGCGGACACGAGCGCGCAACAAGCGGCCGGCATCGAGCACGATCCACACCGTCTGGCTGCGCTCGATGCGGTGCGACTGGCTGATTAACTTTCCGCGGCGGGCCGTGGCGCTCCAGCAGATGTCGCGCCATTCGTCGCCTTCGCGGTATTCGCGCAAGCTCTCGAACTCGCGTCCCTGGCCGCGCTGCTGCTGGTGCCGCTTCTCCATCGCGATCTGCCGGCTGCGAATCAGGTAAATCGTGTCGCGCTTGGATTCTTCGAGGTTGGGGTACACACGGACACTCTGCGTCAGCGGCACGAGCGCCCAGCGCTCGGCGATATTCAGTGCGGTCCGATAACGAAGATAAACATCGCCAAACTTCGCATCGCCGCGCTCGCCCGGTCGCACCACGTAACTTGCGCTTGCGGTCTCCTTGACTGGCGCTGTGAGCTCAAGCTGCGGCGTGCCGCATTGGAAGCTGGCGGGTGTGTCGTCGGCGAGTTGCGCCGCAATCGGAAGGCTGCCGAGATTCTGCAGCTCGAGCGTGACACGAGCTTCGACATCGAGCTGAGCGGGCTGGCTCCAGACGCGACTCACATCGATTTGGGCTGGTCTGGGAAGTCGGCGAAGGTCCCAGATCCACATCACCACGACGGCGACGTCCCACAGCGTCATCGCGTAGAGATAGCGGGAGTCATTCCACGCCGGACCGAGCCAACCCAAACCAATCAGCAGGAGCAGGAAAAATCGCCGTCCAAACGCGAAGGAGATGTGCTTGGCTGGCTTGCCGAAACCGCGTGTCGCCGCTGGGACGAGATGCGGAAGCTCGCTCATTTCGGAACTTCGACGGAGCGGACGATCTCACGGACAACCTGGTCGGCAGTCATGCCCTCAAGGTCGGCTTCGGGCTTGAGGACCAGGCGGTGGCGAAGTATTGGCGGCGCGGCCACTTTGACGTCGTCGGGAACCAGGTAATCGCGGCCTTCCGTCGCGGCAATGGCTTTCGCAAAGAGCATCAGGCTGATGGCGGCACGCGGACTGGCCCCGAGACTCACCGCGGCAGAATTACGCGTTCGTCCAACCAAGGTGACCATGTAACGAAACAAGGCCGGCTCGACACGAACGGCGGCTGTTTCCTGGCGTGCCGCGAGCAGAATTTCCAGTGGCACAGTTGAAAAATTCAGGCGCTGCAACTCGCGTGGGTCGAAGCCGTCCTGATAATTCTGTAGGACTTGCATTTCTTGCTCGGCGTCGGGGTAGCCGATGCGAATTTTGACGAGGAAGCGATCGAGTTGCGCTTCCGGCAAGGGATATGTGCCTTCGAATTCGACGGGATTCTGGGTGGCGAAGACCGCAAACGATTTGGAGAGTTCGTAGCGTGTACCGTCGATGGTGACTTGCTTTTCTTCCATGGCTTCCAGAAGCGCGGATTGCGTTCGCGGCGGCGTTCGGTTGATTTCGTCGACGAGCAGCAGGTCGGTGAAGATCGGGCCGCGATGCAACGCGAAAGAACTAGTGGAGAGATTGAAAACGTTTGCGCCAAGGATGTCGGCGGGCATAAGGTCGGGCGTACACTGCACGCGCTGGAATTTCAGTTGGAAGATTTGGGCCAGCGCCTTCACCGCCAGCGTTTTCGCGAGACCCGGAACGCCTTCAACCAAAGCGTGGCCTCCGACGAGCATCACGAGCAAGAGTTGATCGAGCGATTCGCGCTGCCCGACGATGGCTTTGCTCAGCTCGCCTCGAACATGTGCCGCTAATTCCGTCGCCTTATTCATGCGGACAGGTTCTCCTCGGTTCGGGTGCGCCTCAATTCCAGGCGGCTTGCGTAATCAAACATTTCCTGCACGAGCTGAAGCGTTTCCGCATCGCTTACTTTCGGCGACGTGGTGGCACGTTCGGCGCGGTTGAGCGTGGCGGAGATTTCTGGTTCGTTCCATGCCAAAGCTCTGCTGGCGCTGTGGGCAAGGTCAGTGTCGGAGACGTTCGGCGGGAGGCCAAGCTGGCGGACTAGTTGAAAGCGCAGCCGATGGTACACGATGCGGACAGCTGCGGAACCGGCATGAGCGGAGGCATATAGATCACCGAGCGTTTCGACGAACTCCAGTGGCGACAGGCGTGAGACTTTTTGCGGAACACTGATCGGCCCCTGCCTTCGCGAGTATGTGGCGACAATGGCGAGAAACACGATTCCGAATTGTGCCGCTCCCCAGACTAAAGGGGTCCGCTTGATGTAAGTCCAAAGTGTTCCATGAGCTCCGTGAAAATATTCATCCCATAGGACACGGACGCCTTGCGGAGGCCCGATCGAATTCAGGAACAGTGGAAGATTGCCAGATTCGCGAATTCCGCCGTTCGTTAGAGGAGCGGAGTCGCCCCACAAGATCACCCGGCCTTTGCCAACCTGATAGGTCATTACGGCAGCTGATTCTTCGTTACCGTAGATGACCAACTGTGATGGGGACTTCGGCTGCCAATTGTCCGGGGGATACATGCTGATTTCTGGCGCGCCGCGCATCAGTGGAGAGGGCAGCAACGCGGGGAATTTCGTGGTTTCTTCGATCAAATAGCTTTCCGACGGCGGCGGAGCATTGGGCAGAAGTTTTGCGGCGCCCGGGCCGCTTGCAAGAATGCGCCCACCTTGTTGTAGAAACTCAACGAGGGCGGCTTTCTCTTCCTCCGACGGTGTCTGGGTAGGTCCGGCGAGAATCAAAACTTCGTTGCTCGGCGTTCCGGCCATTTCGGTTGGAGATTGCTCCCAGCGTTCCACGTGGTAGTGAAGATTCTGGAGCAGAAGATACGGAGCCTTGGCGCCATCCCATTCTGCCGAGTAGCTGGATGGATAGGCGGAGCGTCCCGCACTCTGTTTGGGAGAAAGATAGGTGGTCGCGACAATCAGGATCGTCAGCACCACGCCGGCGCCGATCAGGAGTTTACGGTCGCCGGTGTCGAGGGCGTCAGGCATCCCATTTTCTCCAGGTTAGATCGCGCCTCGGACCAGTCCTTGGCGGAGGCGGGGCGGTAGCCGTACCAGATCAATTCAAAGCGCCGCGTAAATTCGCGGAGCAAGTCTTGCTCGTTGGGATGGGGGTCCAGCAATCGCAGCGACTCGCGCGGGGTGCGTGCTCGGTCGCATTTGAGCACGCCGAGAGCTTCAAGGTGTACGATCGCTGCCCAATACGCGCAATGGACGGCTTCCCGATAGTCGCCGCGGTCGGCGGCGGCCAGCGCGTCCAACGCCCAGTGGCGCTGGTCGCTTGATTCCGTTGCAACCTCTACAGAAGTTGCGGGCCTACGACTCTTAGGCGACAGAGTTTTCGAGACCCAGTAAACGAGCGCGAGAAATGCCACGCCAACGATGATCCATGCTAGGGCGTTGCCTGCTTTTGCTCCCAGATGCAGGCGTGAGAGCAGTTTATAGATTTGCAGTCCGACCCAGCGGGCGATACGCGCCTTCAACAAATCCCACTGGCTTGGTCCTTGAGCCGCGCCAAATTCGTGTGCACTGAGAATTTGGTCGATCTTTGTGTGTGCGACGTCGAGATTCGCGGGACTCGATCCGTGTTCCAGCGCAGTCGCCATGTTGCGCATCGCCACGAGGCGAGATGTGACCTCCTGCGAAACGTGCGGTGAATTTGCAGGATCCTCTTCGATCTTTTTCAGATCGGAAGCAAGCCAACCGGTGGGTACCTGGACTGATTGGTCGCCCACGCGCACCGTCCAAGCGCGCGGCAGCGACTTGCGTAGTTGAGGGATCTGCTCGGTGTCCCGGAGCGACTCGGCGATGCGACCCAGTTCGACTTCGTACGCCGGAATATCAAGTTCCGCTGGCGCGTGCGTCGATTGCGCCGAGGCGGCTGCAGGGAGCAGCAGCAAGGTGCAAGCCGCGAGCGCGACCAGTCCTGGAAATCGCGGCGAACGATAGCGCCTTCCGGTCATCCTGGCATTATGCGGCCGAAGGAGCATTCGGCGCTGGAGTCGCAGTCATCGATGTCATCAAGTGCTGAATATCAAAGGCTTCCTTGCGCACTCGTAAGTTGTAATACATCAGGGAGAACGCGATGGTGCCAATGGGGCCGACCAGAACTTGGGACACGAATGCCGCCAGTTGCTGCAGAGCCTGCAAACCAAACGACGGGGTTTTGTGCGCGATAGTCGATGCCATCATGAGAATCAGCAACGGCATTTGGAGCACGAGAACGGCGACATACGTAGCCACCACGACGAGTAGGAAGATGACGAAAATCTGCAGGACGTGACCCTTGGTGAGGTGCGCACTTCGCTCCAAAGCACGAACCGCGCCAAGATCTTCGAGCATCGCTGCGGGAATTGAAACCGCCATGCGGCACATGAAAATCACCACAGGCGCGATTAACAAAAAAAATCCGAGCCCTATAAGTAGCGGGCTCCGGATTGCAAAGCCGAAAACCGCGATCACCACAAATCCGACGACGATGATCAAGCCAATCAGAAAGAACACCGCAAGAACCCGAAAAACTTTCCATCCAACCCGTGCGAACGACCCCCGAATGGACGCTGGTCGTGACAGGTAGAGGTCCGACACCGCGAAGACCGTGGCGGCGTGGGCGGCGCCGATCATCAGGAAGTAGAGAGCCATTACCAAGGCACCGCCGCCGATCATTCCGCCGATGGCCCCCGGAGAGAACGGCGGCGGGTGGGCAGCTGGCGTCTTAGTGGCTGCCCAGCCAGCACCCGCTATCCCTACCTGAACGACGAGCAGTAAAAAAAAAGGCAGGGCAGTGATCCCCGCGAATAGCCAGAAATTGTTTTTGTAAAGGTTAAACGTCCGGTCCAGGACTTCACCGAGACTCATCGGCCGCAAGTCAGCGTCTGGCATTTGGCCTCCCGAGCCCGACTCCGAAGTTCGTGGATAAGCGCGAGGTTATCGCCGCTGCAAGTATTCATGGTCGCATAGGTGGGATGCCCGGGTGAACGGTTGTGCCGATGTGAATACTAGAGGCGCGATGATTTCTGGGGATCCAGCTTGTCGCGACCAGCCCTTTGAGGGCAGCTCGAATTTTCGGGGGACCTGCCACGTCGGCTTTCAGGTCTGGATTTGTGTCGAGAGAATCGAGGACCGCGCGGGTAACGTTGTCGTCGATTTCGGAAGCGCGGCGGATGTGTCGTCGATCTGATCGGCTATCTTGGCGCCTATTTGTGCGAGGTACTATTGCTAAGTCGGTGGAGCGCCGGATGGTGGAGCCGTGCTGGAGCCGTTTGTCTTGTCCGTAACGTTGATGATAACGCTTCCGCCCCGGCGGATTGGAACGCCAGGCGGACCGTCTCAGCAGCCGGGTTTCTGGCGTTGTCCTGGTAGATGGCGTCGCTGGGTAGCACCACCGATTTGATTCTGGTGGTGGCGTCGCGGTACCAGGTGATGACCGCGTTGAGATGGTGCAGGATGGCGTCGCAATCGAGTTGCGCGCCGGTGTGACCTGTCAACGTTTGCGCGCTCAGGCCCAGAAACGCGCTGACGGAAGCACCCGATGAGATAGCAGGGTGGTGATTTTCGAATGCCTGCGCAGATACCAGAAAGCGAATCTTCGACGCGTTGCCACTCATCTCCTGCTGGGTTTTGATTTTGGCCGTCGCAGCGCTGCGGCTTTTGATGCGATACGCCTAGGCAAGACGCCTGCGAATGGTGAAAAGGGTTGAGCGGCAACGAG
>Ga0210408_10005953_pt1 | contig 10601 bp, 11 predicted proteins | sample IncBWH4MmetaG_FD_155471 | JGI IMG/M metagenome (GOLD analysis project Ga0210408, IMG submission 155471) | Forest soil microbial communities from Barre Woods Harvard Forest LTER site, Petersham, Massachusetts, United States - Inc-BW-H-4-M | ecosystem: Environmental > Terrestrial > Soil >...
TTACAGCGGCGAACTTGCCTTGCAGCAGGGTAAGAAAGACGAAGCGGCGCGCCTGTTCAAGCTGGCAGCGAACGATTGCCCCAAAGGCCTCATCGAGTGGGCCGCCGCCAGCGCGGAACTCATGGCACTCGGGGTAGCGCCTTGAACGAACCGACGCGCGGACCTCAGGTCCGCACATGAAGGGCCCTTGACGAGTAAGCCCGTGATGGATCGCGCGCGCCTTATCGTCCCGGATTGGCGTGACAAATGCCGCCTTGGCCGCTGACCGCGGCGCGGCATTGCTGCCAGGTCGCGTAGCCGCAATTGACGAATCCGCCGTCAGGCCCGAAGGACGTAGCGCACCAGCCTGCTTGCGCGTGGCTTGGTGCGGCAACGAGCGCGGCAATGGCGGCGATGCCGAGCGCAAGCCCGGCACCCATTGCCCGTTTGCCCGTCGCCGTTCTGTTCGGGTTCATGTGTCCTAGCAGCCCAAGCACCAAAACGACTTCTTCGGGTCGGAAAGCGACGCGGCGTGGTGGTGCGCGTCGGGCAAGGGCGGGACGGACGCATGGAAGCGCGCCTCGAACTGTTGGTCCGGATCCTCGGCGCGCGCGGCCGAGAGCGAAACGAGCGTGATCGCGAGAACAATCGCAACTGTGCGGAACATTCCTTATCTCCCGTGTTTTTGGCGCGGCGACGCCGCGCTGACACGGCTAAAGAACTCCGCGACAAGCGGCGAATTCCTTCTGCTCCGCAGCATGTGTTCGCACATGCGGGATGGTGAAGTCTGCGTGAGGATTTGTTCAACTGTTCACGAGAAAAGGAGCACGGAAGCCGCCATCGGCAATTCGGGAGTGAACTGGACGATAGTCGGCGCGGCCGATTTCAACGGCGACGGCCGCACGGCATCTATCCGCCGCCGCCGTAGAGTGACGCTCGACCCTCGACAGCAGGTAATGCGCACACGCCTCAGGCCACTTGCCGTCTTACGCCATCCGATCGATGCTGAACTGCTTAGCCAGGAGTTCCGACCATGTCGGCCATGGCCGTCCCGAGCGAGCGCAGCGAGTTTATCGGCACGCTGCCGCAGAAGGTGCGACGCGATTTTTCCAGCGTCGGCTACGACGAGGCGATGCGCCGCGCGCGCGACATCTTGCCGATCCTGCGCGAACGCGCGCAGGCCGCCGAAGACGCGCGCATGCTCATTCGCGAGAACGAGCAGCTTCTGCACGAGACCGGCCTGTTTCGCTTTCACCAGCCGAAGGCGTTCGGCGGCATGGAACTCGATTTCGTGGCGCTCGTCGACATTGCGGCGGAGCTTGCCCGCGGGTGCCCGTCGACCGCCTGGAACGTCGGCAACCTCGCCTGCCACCACTGGATCCTCGGCTATTACGAACCGGAAACGCAACATGAAGTCTGGGACGCAAACCCGGACGCGCTGATCGCTTCCTCGATTGCGCTTGCCGCCGGCCGCGCGCGCAAGGCGCCGGGCGGATTCATCGTCAACGGCCGGTGGCCGTTCTCCTCGGGGGTCGACAACTCGGATTGGGACATGCTCGCGGTCACGGTCTTCGACGATGACGGCAAGACAGCGATCGACTGGCGCCTGTGTTTGGTGCCCAAGGCCGACTACGAGATCATCGACACCTGGGACGCCATGGGCATGGCGGGGACGGGCAGCAAGGACGTCGCGGTCTCTGAATTATTTGTGCCCGAGCGGCGCGCGCTCGCCCTCGCGCGCTGCCGCGGTGGGCTCGAGCATCCCGGCGCCGCGCTCAACCGCGGGCCGCTGTTCCGCATCCCGATCGTCGCCGCCTCAAGTCTCCCGCTCGCGCCCGCGGCGGTGGGAGCGGCCGAAGGTGCCTACGAACTCGTCCTTGCCTCCATGGCAAAGCGGGTCGGCACCTACACGGGAGCCCGAGTGGCAGATTTCCAGGCGGTGCAGATCAAGCTCGCCCGCGCGCGCTGCCTGATCGACGCGGCGCGCCAGCTGCTGCGTGACTCCGCCGTTGCGTTTCAGACGGCAGCCGAACGCAACGAAGTCCCCGATCTCGCAACCAAGCTGCGCTTCCGCGCGCAATCGGCTTTCGCGGTCAACCTGGCACGCGAGGCGGTGGAAACCTTGTGGTCGTGTTACGGCGCGCAGGGACTCTATACGCGCGATCCGCTGCAGCGGCACCTGCGCGACGTCTTTGCCATCGGCCAGCACTTCTCGTTCAACTTCGACATTGCCGGCGCGGCGTTCGGCCTGCACGCGCTGGGCGGACCTTACGCGAGCCCGACGATGTGAGGGGGCGTTCTGTGAAGCGCGCAGGCCTCTCGTCGGGCCAACCGGTGACCAACTTGCCAGCCGGCGCGCCCGCTTACCTTCATCGGCGGCCAAATCAACGGAGCGATGGTATTATAATACATCATTGACTTTACGTTTTCGTTTCATATCATATATCCTGTGGAACAAGAACGTAAGAGGGTTGGTGCACTCCCGATGACGGAGCCCGGCAGGGCATCAGGGGGCAGAGAGGGCATGAACGCGAAGCAAGATACCGTCGTTCGATATATTGATGAGCTTGAAAAGGTTGGTGGCCTGAAGGGCTCTGACATAGCCAATATTGCTCAGGTGTCAAAAGCGACTGTGTCAAGGTGGGTGAATGGCGCAATGAAGCCACGCCCGCACATGCAACTGATTTTGTCTGATTTGCACTACATAGTGGGACGTCTCCAGGAATATTATTCCGCAGATGAAATTCGCATTTGGCTATATGCGCGTCACCCGCAGCTTGAGGGTGAACGGGCAATTGATCTTATCAATCGAGGCGAGTCCGAGCGCATCTTGAATATCCTCGATCGTCTTGATGCGGAGACTTATCTCTGACCTATGGCTGCGCCGCATCGAATCCGCGACAATGCTCTCATTGATGCGTTGGAGAAAATTACGCCGGTGTCGTTCAACGGCCCGGCGTGGCGCGTGGTCCGGCGAGGGCGCGACGTGCTCATGTGTAGTGCGGCGGGAGGACGTTGGGACGATGGAACGTTCGATGTCCTTTACGCGTCGCAAAAGGCCGATGGTGCTGTCGCTGAAAGATATTTTCACCTTAGTCGAGGACTTCCAGTATTTCCATCTCGACCGATCTATCACCTGTTTGAGTTGAGAGTCTCGATGAATCGAACGCTTCATCTCGCTGATTTAGCTGCCATTGCCCGGCTCGGTGTAGATACGTCCCGATACGGTGCGCTCTCATATGCCGATCGAACGGACGAATATCCGCGTACACAGGACATTGGGGAAACAGCGTTGTTTGTCGGGTTTGACGGTCTGATTGTCCCAAGTGCGCGATGGGACTGCGCGAACATCGCAATATTCTGCGACCGCGTCCCTCCTGACAAATATGAAGTTAGCCGGGACTACGGCTCGCTTGATTGGGTTGAATGGCAAAAGAGGCCGTTTGGGTTTTGAGTCTTTGCGGTTCCTTCCGCGCGGCGTTCGGCCTGCACGCGCTGGGCGGAGCCTACGCCAGCCCGACGATGTGAGCGCGAAGCGCTGGGGCAACGCGGGTTGGTCCTCAACTCGGCCCGTCGAAGTCATCGCGCCAGGACAATACGCGAAACGGTTCTCCCGCGCCGTCGCGCAGTAAGATAACCGCTTCGGCGAACATCTGGTGGCGGTTGTCGAAGTCGATACGCAACGCGATCCGCATCGCATTGCCGGCATCGCCCGTGAACCCGGACAGGTCCGCGCCGGGGCCCCGGACGGGTTGACCGTTCTGCGCCGCAGGTCCAAGCGCCATGAGCAGCGCATGCAGGCGGTCCGGGCTCATCCCCGGAATCGCAGCGAGGACTTCCGGCGCGGCGGCGAGCACGTTGACCTCGGCACGGCCGCTGAACACGGTCACAAACGGCATCGCGCGTTCCACCAGGAACGGAGGCAGGCCCATCACGAGCGACAGCTCGGCGGCGTGTTCGAACGGCGCCTGGCGCGGGCCGTAGCTGAGACCGGCGGTTCGATAGACGGAGGCTTCCGCATTCCGCCCGTCGGGATCCGCCGGCGTGCGCCAGCCGATGATGCGGTCCGCGTAATACTCAGCGTCTTGATACTTGGCGCCGAGGCCAGCAAACAGACCGGCGAGCAACTCCTTCGGCGCCATGTTGAGGTCGATGCGACCGATCTCCGACTTGAACTCGACCGCTACGTCGGCCCGCCCCAGATGGAACACGAAGTTTCCCCGCGACGGTCGGGAGTCCGCGTCGATTGAGGTCAGCCGATACGCTGTCAGCTCCAGCGCCGCCGTTATCAAGCCCTCGGCCTGCAACTTTTCCTCATTCACGCTCATGCCGGTCGCGGTGTTGATCACGTAAACCGCGTAGATGGAAGCAAGCGTCGCGAGCGCGGCAAGAATCCACAGCGCCGCGACGATGATGAAGCCGTTCGCGCGTCGCGCGCACGAAGGTAGAGCGGCACGCCGCAGAAGGTCTGTAGCCAATGCCGTCATGACCGATGCACACGGCCGGGGTTCGTTCCCCAATCACAAAAGCTTGCCGGGGGGCGCGCCAAGGCGCCCCCCGACTACTAGATCAGCTCTTCCTTCGACGGCCTTATTGCGGGCAAATCCTGAAGATCACACCGGTCCCCGGAATTTGCACCAGCGGAGCGTCGGCCGGGGTCACGAATTTGGTGTCGGAGCCACCCTGACCGAAGTCGCGCACCGCACCGTAATCGGCGATCCAGGCGCAGCCGTCGGGCCCGAATCTGAGGCCCGTTGGCCTATTCAAGCCGTGCGAACCATCTATGAACGCCTGGTCGCCCGACTTGTTCTTGGCAAACCGCTGAATCTTCAGCTCGAGGGGCTCTCCCGGCTTGCTGAAGTTGATGACCTTGATTTCATGGCCGATCTCATCACTCGCGGAATTTGGCGCAGAAAACCCGAAGTCACCTTCCAGGATGTAGAGCGCAGCCCCACGCCCAACCGGGCCACGGGCAAACGAGTCGGGCACGAAGTCGATCCCGGTGAACGAGGAATCGGCTGCCTCGATCGCCAGCGGTGACGTGATCTGCTGCGGCGGGTGGTCGAGAACGTCACGTATCGGCACGTCCTCGGACAGGATCTTGGCAAGGCTCGCCGGTGTGCAGTTGCTCGGTGGGTTGTTGGCACCGACGCACAGATCATCGCCCGGTCCACCAATCGGGTTGTAGATCGCCTGACTGGTCGGCAGGAAACCGTAACGATCCGGCCAGCCGTGATAGTCGGGACTGCCGTCCGGGTTTTGCTGTGCCAGATGCAGCGCGTCGGGCGCATTGTTCGAGGGCCGCGCGCCGCGTTCGTCGGCGCCGTCCTCGCCCACCAGCAGCCCGCCCTTGAGCGCGTGATCCGAGGGCGCGAAGCGGATGGCGTAACCGTTGCGGTATCCCCAGGAGAACGGTTCGATCGTCGAAGTCGGATCCCGTGCGTTGACCTTGGCCCGCAAGATCGCGCCGTCGCACACGCCGTGATGAAGGGCGCCTGAGAACGCCGCCACGGTGGCCCCCGGGCGAGTGGTGCCGAAGGGGGAGTAGCCGCTGGTAAAGATTCCTCCTCCGGAGTCGAACACGTTTTGACTCAGCACGATGTCCTGGCAGGGAATGTCGGCTTGGTTCTGCCCGCCGCCGTTATCCTTACCGACCACGCCGCTGTTGGTCGTCGAGCCTTGCGACCAATAGATCCAGCCGCTGTTGAAGGCGAGCTGCTCGGTCGGGTGATCCCCTGTCGGCAGGCCGCTGATGAAAGGCGTGACCTGTCCGGTTTGACTTACGGTGACGATGCGAGAGCTGTTGTTTTGCCCATTATGAGCATGGGTCGCCTGGTTGGAGTCGGTTGCGAACAGACGGCCTCCCTGGAGACCATTCTCGAACGCGATGTCGACCGCCGGACCGTGCGGCTGGAATACGTTGGTTCCCCCGGTCTCGGTCAGCGCGGTCGTCGGCTTGCCGAGCGTGCGCTGGAGTACGGCATTCTGGTCGAAGACGAGGATGTCGGGTGTGAACGGATTCGGCTTGCCCGGGAACATCGTCTGGAACTGCCCTTCGTCGTTGCACTGGCTGGGCAACCCATGTCCGGACTCGAGGACAAAGACCTCAAATCGGCGCGCGCGCCCTCCTTGGTCGTCGTCGCCCTGATTGCCGATCTGGCGAAAGGCAATGCCGGTCGGGAAGTTCAGCCCGGACGCGAAGACCGAGACCTTAAAGCCCGTCGGCACAACGATGTCCTGGCCCTGGCCGGGATCGAATTTGACCGTTTCGGTAGGACACAGCGGGTTCGCAACGGTCGCCGCTCGCGCGGCGCCGGGCAAAATCGAGACAGCGATGGCTCCTGCCGCGCACCCGAGAAGTCCGGCTTTGGTTTTTGACAACGCAGAGCACTTGCGCACGCTAACCTCCCTAGCTGTCGCCCATTGAGCTGTAGGCGGGTTGCACCTTGCATCGGCCGCAAGAGCGCAAAGGGAGGCCCAGCGTGATCGCCGCGGCAGCGCGCGCGGCGCACGTCAGTTGGCGGGAAAGTATTGGTCGGCTAGAGAACCTCCTCGCGCTCTCCGGCATCAACAGCCTAAAGCAGAAAACTGTCTGCAATAGGGCGCAATTGTGCAAAATAGCTGAAGAGATAATTGTTTGTTGGAACGCGATTGGCTTGGAATTTTCGCAGCGCTCTGGGGACAAGAGCGGCCAAACTGTTCGTTGCTTTTGGCGTGACACGGGACGGTTCTGAAGTTTCCGCCAATCGACCAACGCGCGACGAAAAAACTTTCATTCGGCCGCAGAGAGCGTATGCTCTCTCGTCACGGTCCACGGTTGGCTATCGCGAGTTTGGTCATGGCAGCGGATCGGCAGGCATGCGGCTTTGCCGGCTGGCCGATTTGGCGCGCGAGTGCGCTCCTGGCCGCTGCATTTTTCATGTTCGGTGGTGCGCGGACGGAGGCCGGCTCGCAGCCGGGCGAGATCACCGCCGTCGCGCCGGACGCAATCGGCGATCGGCGGCCCATCGATCCGGCGCCGATACCTCGTCGGGGAAAAACAGAAACTTCATTGACAGGCAATCCCTTGTGGGCGGTTCCTCTCGGAGCGCTGACGGATACGCGGGCGCGCCCGATATTCTCTCCGTCGCGCCGTCCACCGTCGCCACCCGTCGTCGCCTCATCGCCGCCGCCGACACCCAAGCCGCCGCCTCCCCGAGAGCCGGACCGCGTGAAGCTCACCCTTTTGGGAACGGTCATCGGGACATCCGACAGCATCGGAGTCTTCCTGGACGAGACCTCAAAGGACGTGATCCGCATCAGGATTGGCGCAAGTCACGACGGTTGGAGGCTGAGTTCCGTCCAACGGCGTGCGGCAAGCTTTAAGAAAAATCGTCAGGAGACGACGCTTATGCTTGCGCCCCCAGGCTCCGACCAGCCACCTTCGAGCGTCGGGCTCGCGGCCTCAAAGTCAAGCGACGCCAATGTTTCTGGAAATCGCGGCGCTGCGAATTCGGCAGAGAATCGTGCGCGTCCCGTCGCGCTCACCCTTCCTGCGGCCGCGCCGACCACGCCAAGCACGCATAAGCTACGACAGGAGATACGACAGGACATCTTGTCAATCGGGGTACAAAATTAAGCGGCGCACAACGCGCGCCGTGGCACCTTACGCGTGGCCGCGCGGCGCGCCCGCGCGCACCGCGAGCAACTCGGTCATGATCTCGCGCGCCGCGGTCACGCAGGTGTCGGCGAGGAGAGCGGCGTCGTCGGTCGCGGCGCCTTCGGCCTCGGCGCCGGAGAGAAGCTCCCGGCGCCGCTCGGCGAGGTAGGCCTCGCGCGCATCCCGCGAGGGCAGTCCGGCCGCATGATTTGCCACTTCGGTCGCCCAGGCGACGATCTTATCGGTCAGTTCCGCAGACATCTCATTTCACCCGCGGAGAAGATAGGTGCGGGCGCTGCTGATCAATAGCCTTAGCAAGAACCAGGTCGGCCCGCCCGAGGCTGAAGAATCCCGCAACGAGCACGAAAAGAATGATGTCCCCGAAGGCGGCCATACCGGACGACTGAGCGGCGTCGGCGGGCATGAGCAACTCATTCAGTGCGACAGCGGCGAGGCCGGCGCCGACCGAGAAAGCGTAGCCGGCAGCGATCAAAGCGAGCCTCTTCGCCGTGCGCATGCGCCTAGTGTCCCGATTCCGAAGTTCGCCTGAGTTTGCCGCACGCTCCGACGCGAACTTCGGAATCGAAGGACACTAGCAAATCTATGATTCTAGTGCCGCTTTGAACCCGAAGTTCGCAATCGGACTCGCGGCAATTGTGGTGCGAACTTCGGGTTTGCGGCACTAGTGTTACAAACGAGTCTGGTCGTTGGGCAAGACGGAATGAATTATGAAATGAGTCTGTTGCTGGCTGGGGCGCCAGGATTCGAACCTGGGAATGGCGGAATCAAAATCCGCTGCCTTACCACTTGGCTACGCCCCATTGACGCACCAGATCGACGCGCGCGGGACGATAGCGACGGCGCTCCAGGCGATCAACGCCCGCGCTTGCCGGGCCTGCGCGCCGCCGCTATAACCCGCGCCGCCATCGGAGTGTAGCGCAGCCTGGTAGCGCACCTCGTTCGGGACGAGGGGGTCGCAGGTTCAAATCCTGCCACTCCGACCAACATTACAACTGTCCATTCCGCTCAGCTCGGTTAGGCGAAACCCGCCGCGGGGATCGGCAGCGAGGTGCCGAACAGCCCGCGCGCCGTGCCATCGTCGGCTTGGCTTTCCCAAGCGACAAGAAGCGTCCCGCCTTGGTCCACACCCGCTGCAGTCGCGGCGCATAAGCTGAAGCGCACGCCGCCGCCTGTCGTGTTGAGCTTGCGCGCTTGACCGAGCGGCCCCTGGGCGTCGGTGAAAATCCTGGCCATCACGTCCGGCTGGGAGTCGCCTGCCGCCGCCGGCCCTTGCGTCCACGCCACGAAGAAGCGGCCCCCCGACAGCGGCACCACGGTCGGCCAGGAGGACATGATCGCCTGCTCGTCTGTGACGGCGATGCTACTGCCCGAGGCGGCACCGGTCGGTTCGAACACGTTGACTTCGGCGATGGTCTGATCGACGACCTCTCCGTCGGACGGATGGCGGACATGGGCGATGACGAACCGCCCGCTATCGAGGGCAGTTACGGAGGCGAGGGTAGCGCCTCCGGCCAACTGTTGCTCGCCGCCAATGGCAGTAGCGTTCGCGTCGAACATCTGAAAGCGCGCCTGCAGCGGTGCGTGCGAGCGCGCCAGCCATCCGATCACGATGTTGCCATTGCCCAGACGGGCAACCATCGGCCGTCGATGCAGCTCGGGGGTCGAGTTGGCGCGAAAGTCGGCACCGTTTCTCTGTCCGAAACGGTCGAACCGCTGCGCGCGAATGCGCTGGTCTGGCCGCGCGTCCGCCCAAACAATAATAAACCCGCCATCGCTCAGACTCGCCAGCGCGGGCGGCTGGTTGTGGTCGACGGGTGCCGCGTTCACCTGGATTTCATCGCCGGGCGAGAAGGTGTCGGCGTCGAATATGCGCAGCTTCACATTCCCGTTGGGGTCGCCCAAGTTGAATTCGATCCAGGCGATGACGAAACCCGCCGCGCATTCGACGATCGCCGGCCACTCCCGCCGCGGATTCGTTTGGGTCGGCACGTTGACGAGGAACGGGCTCCCGCTCGCCCCGCCGTCCATCGAGAGCGGCAAGGCGTTGATGGCGGTAGCGCTGGCGTCCGACCACGCGGCGATGAACTGAATGTTGCGAAAGGCAGTAATCGCCGGCGCGCCTGCCGACGCCGCGATTGGTATGTCGGCCATGACTTTCCTCCCGGAACGCCGCAGCGTCAGGTCTGGGAACGTCTTTGTCCAGCCGAATTTGTCATGCCGCCGCGATCAGGAATTGATTCAACGGCCGGCGCGGCCGATAGGCGAGGCGGGCATGGCCCGCGCAATAGGAAATGCCATCGACCGAAGGATTGGCGCAGAATGCGAAATCCGCAGACCCGGGATCGCTGATCGGCCAGCGGCATTGCGCCGGGCTCAATTCGAGCAGCGAGCATTTGTGCGGGCTGTCGACCGGCGCCTCGGCGCCGGCGCCGCCCGGATAGGCGGCCTTGAGCGCTTCACGTTGCGCGCTGATGCTCAGACCGCGAAATTTCAAGCGCAGAGCTTTCGGTCGCCACGTGTCCTTGGGTGCGCGCCTGGGCTTGATCCGATCGGCAAACGAATTCTTGGGGCGTGTAAGTCCGAGCCGATGCATCTTGCCGATCACGGCGTTGCGCGTCGTGCCGATTTGGCAGGCGATTTGGCTGCAGGACAGTCCGGCGTCGAAGAATTTCTTGAGCAGTTCGATGCGCTCGGACGTCCACCCCTGCTGGATATTGCTCATGTCGATGGCCTCCTCGAATGAAGCCGATCGCCGTTGAGAATTCGCCGCCGGCAATCGGCTTCGGTCACGGCTTGCGCTCGTGCGACAGGTCGATTGGCCGGGGCACAGGTACGCGTTCGCGCGCGCGCAAGCGGGCGCGTTCATCCTGGCTCGGCCAGCCGCGCCGGTCGGCGCGAGGCGAGCACAGTTGCTGAACGGAAGACCGATGAGCGGTGCACACCGCCGCGTGTGCCGCGGGGG
>Ga0210408_10005954_pt1 | contig 10599 bp, 11 predicted proteins | sample IncBWH4MmetaG_FD_155471 | JGI IMG/M metagenome (GOLD analysis project Ga0210408, IMG submission 155471) | Forest soil microbial communities from Barre Woods Harvard Forest LTER site, Petersham, Massachusetts, United States - Inc-BW-H-4-M | ecosystem: Environmental > Terrestrial > Soil >...
GGGCTGGCGCCAACGCGGACTGTCAGCCTGAACGGCAAAACCTTCCCGGCATCGTGACTCCCGCAGCGTTAATGGCCGGCTGGCCAAAGCCCGGGCACTCGCAAGATCACGAACGAGCCTGGAAGAGCAAGACTGACCTGCGTTTTACCGTGGAGCGGGTGACGGGAATCGAACCCCGCACTATCAGCTTGGGAATCTGTGCCGTCCGGGCCCGTCACGTGGCCTGACCTGCGGTGCGGGGTGTCCACGAGTGACCGTGAGAGACCGCTCGTCACCGGGGTTAATGGCGCTAATGGCCCGGCGAACCGTGGTCCGGCCTGCGCTGATCGCCGTGCCCTGGCCCTCTGTCCTCCTCGATAGCTGCCACCCCACGGCGGGCTCGGCCGAGACAATCGAGCAGCGAGGAGGGGCGGCACCACCAGCTTGGAAGGCTGCGTCTGGTCCTACCCAGACCAGGGATCATGCAGGGTCACCGTCATGGCGTCGGTCTCATGAGTGACCGTGAATTCGCGTGTCTGACTGCCTGATCGGGCACGATACGGGCACGGCTTGGCGAGCCGGACACGGCTGGGAGAATGACGGACGGTTGACGTAGTGTGACGTACAACCTTGGCATTGTCGAGCGCCTAGCGGCATCGAGACCGGGTATCGCGGACTACCCGAATGGATAGACCGGTGAATGAACAGATGACCATACCGGCCCGCGAGCAGATGCGGGCGCGCTACCCGGACGAATGCGGCTATGCCGGACGTGATGGGGTGCGGGTGTACTACGAGGCCTACGGCACGGGTGAGCCCGCCATCTTGTTCCTGCCAACCTGGGAAATCGTCCACTGCCGGGCATGGAAATTCCAGATTCCCTATTTCGCCCGCCGTGGCCGGGTGGTGACGTTCGACCGGCGCGGCAACGGGCATTCGGACCGCCCCCTCGACGTAGGTGCCTACGACCGGCGGGCAGCTGTAGGCGACGCGCTCGCGGTGCTGGATAAGGCCGGCGCCGGGCGCGTGGTCGTCGTGTCGTGGTGCGGCGCTGGAGACGACCTGATCTTGGCCGCCGAGCATCCCGAGCGGGTCGCGGGCCTGGTGCTGATCGCGCCTGACCTGCTGCTGACCGACGATCCCGCCGCCGAGGAAGGCCCCTACCCGTTCGACGAGGAGCCGGTGACGCTGGAGGGCTGGGCAAAATGGAATCGCCACTACTTTCTTCGCGACTGGCCCGGATTCCTGGAGTTCTTCTTCACGCAGACGTTCACCGAGCCGCACTCGACTAAGCAGACCGAAGACGCGATCGGGTGGGGCCTGCAGACCGATCCGCAGACCATCGTGCGCGGCCTGGACGCGGAGTGGACCAATGACCGGGACAGCGTGTTGCGGCTCGGCGCGCAAGTGCCGTGCCCGACCCTGGTCATCCAGGGATCGCAGGACGCGGTGGTGGGACCTGCGCGCGGGGCTGCCGTGGCAGACGCCATCCCAGATGCGCAGCTGATCACACTCCAGGGCGGCGGCCACGCGCCACACCTGCGCGATCCTGTCATCACGAACCTCCTCATCCGGGACTTCGTATCCCGGGCGGCACCGCAGCCTCTGGCGGCGCGATCAGCCGCATCGTGAGCGCGCTTTACGTGTCCTCGCCGATCGGGCGCGGCGGGCACAGAAGCATCTGAGAGGGCCTCGTGACGATCGTTGGCCGTTGGTCGCCGCTGTTGCTATCACCGCTCGCGGGAGCAGAGACCAGGCTCCGGAAACCGCCTTGAGCTGGGCCTTAGCACTTGGAGCGGGTGACGGGAATCGAACCCGCACTATCAGCTTGGGAATCTGTGCGATCCGCGCTGTTGCGCGGCCTGACCTCCGCTCCGGGATGTCCGCGAGTGACCGTGAGAGACCGCTCGTCACCGGGGTTAATGGCCCGGCGATTTTCGGCGCGCCGCACCGAACAGGCGCGTGCCTTACACGGCGCGAAGACCAGGCGTGCCGGACCTTGCCACTCACACTGGGTCATGAGCGCGCAGCGCGAGGAGCTGCTCCGGCTGGTCGAGGAGCTTCCTGAAGAGGAAGTCCCGGCCGTGCTCGATGACGTCCGCCGTCACTTGCGTACGGTCAGTGAGCGGCCATGGCCTCCGGCCTGGTTCGGAGCCGGAGAAGGGTCCGCCGAGAATATCGCCGCTCGGTCTGAGGATCTGCTGGGGAACGGATTCCTGTACGAGCATCCGGTCCTGTTCAGATCAGTTCGTGACCTCGGGCTCGTCTCTCCCGGGTTGAGCGGACGCTGAAGTTGACCATCTCCAGTGACTGGGTACCTGGTGGCCGAGGAGATGCTCGAAGCGGCGCAGGTCGGCGGCAAGGCGCTCGGCGAGCCGGTCGCGGAGTTCGCGCGGGATCGCGGAGTCGCCGGGACGCGCTCGCCGGGTCGTCAGGAGCCGGGCCAGCCCGGTGCGCTGATCGGGTCGCCATCGTGGATGGAGCTTGACCTGGCGTCGCGGTAGCCACTTGAGATCGTGCAAGCGCGGGACGGGCTTGTCCATCGAGCGGTGGTCGTGATGCCGCTTGTCGAGGTCAGCCGCGGCCGGATCCACGGCGAGGTGGTCCAACACCGCGCTCAGTGCCTCTCGTGGCCTATCGCGGAGCACCTCGCTCGCGATCACGAGTACCTGGCTGCGGTCGAAGTGATCGAGAAACGCCGCGAGCTGGAACCCGTACAGGCTCGGCTCGAGGTAACGGTCGTCGAGCAGGGCCACCTCCGCGCGGCGCCGCTCCCGCCCGGCTGACACCTGGTGCATGTACATCGACTGCATGCGGGCGATGGGATCACGCACCACGTAGACGAGACGTGCGTCCGGAACGACCTGCGCCATCCGCTCGGGGACGCCGCGGAAGGCGGGGGCCATTGTGTAGCTCGGAGAGCACTCTCCGATCGCGGCGGCTCTGCCGGCGTCGTCGAACAAAGACTCGTACCAGCCACGGCCGCGGGGCCAGTTGTCCTCGGCTATGAAGAAGTTGGGCTCGCCGAACTTCCCGCCGCGCCCGAGGAAGACGTCGGGATGCTCATCGAGGTAGTGACGCAGGCTCACGGTCCCCGCCTTCATCGCCCCGATCACCACGAAAGTCGGCAGGGTCATCGCGTCGTCACCGCAATCGATGTCCTCCGATCGCCGCCAGGATCAGCGCCGGGTACACATTCTCCGCCAGGCAGACTCGGGACGCGAAAGAATATTCCCCCGCGCCGGGCGAGCATCCTCGCCCTACGTCAGCCGACAGCGCCTCCACGGGTGCAGCGTGACCAGCACGACACGCCCGGCCAACCCACGGGATCAGCCCGGCTATGGCTCACCAGTCACCGGCGGCCGATACCTGCTTTGCCCTCATCTTCTAGGCGCCGAATCCCGGTGAGTGGTCTGAGGACGGTCCGATCGGCGTGCTGGTCCCCGCTGGCGAGTGGCCCGGACTGTATCTGATGACCCGCGGCTGGTCAGGCCAGGTCTCGCAGTGAGCCCTCTGATCTGCGCTTTCAGCGTGGAGCCGGTGATGGAATCGAACCCGCACTATCAGCTTGGGAATCTGCGCTGCATGGGCTGTCAAATGGCCTGACCTGCGAAGCAGACTATCCGTGAGTGTCCGTGAGAGACCCCTCGTTACCGGGGTTAATGGCACGCTAATGGCACGGCGACCCTCGTCTGACCTGCGCCGATCGTGGCAGCGTGCTGCTCTTCTTAGTCCTCCTGGGTGGCTGCGATCCGTCGGGCCGTTGGCCGTTGGGTCAAGGCTCGCGAGGAGGACTGCGGTTGTGCGCTGTTATCGGCTTGCGGCCGGATGCCAACGGGCAGCTAGCGTCTTGACAGCGACCTCGGCGGGGCGCCCGTCCGCGCTGCTGCGCGGAGATGTGCCGTGTTCTAGCAGGAGGAGGGCGATGTCGTCATGGCCGTGGCCGCCGGTGTGCCGGTGCACGGCTGTCATCAGCGTATCCAGCGCCTGGTCGCAGTCGGCGGCGGCAAGCGCTGCCGCGATGTGATCTTCTGGAAGGAAGTTGCCGTGCTGGTCGCGGCTCTCGACCAGCCCGTCGGTGTAGAGCAGCAGCCGGTCGCCAAGCGACCAGTTCGCGGTGAATGCGGTGAAGTCATCCTCCAAGCCAAGCGGCAGCGCCGTCGTAGCGCCAGCCAGCGGCTGCAGGCCGCCGCGATGGCGCAGCAGCGGCGGGTGATGGCCGCAGCTAACGATGGTCAGCTCACCGCAGGAGGTGACCTGGGCGAGCACCGCGGTGACAAAGTCCTCCTCGCCCAAGTGCGGCCTGATGGCCCGGCTGACATCGCCCGCCACCTGCTCCATCGCGGGCACGGCGACCGCGCTTCGCCGGAATGCGCTCAGTACATGCCGGGCCAGCATGATGGCATCCAGGCCCTTGCCGCGGACGTCACCGATGATCACCCGGATGCCGTGCCCGGTGGGGATGATCTCATACAGGTCACCGCCGACCGAGGCCTCTCGGGCCGCCGAGCGGTAGCGGGCCGCGATGCTGATCCCGGTCATCTCCGGGGGCAGAGGCGGAAGCAGCGCCAGTTGGGTGGCCTGCGCGACGGCGGTCATGCGTACCAGCCGCTCCTCACGCCGACGGCGCATGCCCGCCACCATGATCGCCATCGCGCTGATAACGCAGACCGCCGCGAACCGGGGCCAGTAGTTCATGTCATCTGTGACGCCATCCCACCACCCGGCCACGATCGCGAGCATTACGGTGGCGCCCGCGAAGATGGCCGTACGGCGTTCGTCAGCGGCGGTAGCCACGATAAGCGGCGCGGCGCCGAACAGCGAGATCACGATCAGACCCGGTATCGCGTCGAGCACGCCGAACAGGACTAGCCACAAGGTCGCTACGACCATCGCGACATGCCCGGGCGACGGGCGCGACCACACCCTCACGCCGACTCACCCATTGACACGAGCTTCATGGGCTCCCCCACCACTTCACCGAGTTCTCGGCTCGGTTCAGAACACCCGGTGGCAGGGGCCCTCGCGGCCAGGGCAGGATGCACTATGACCGCGAAGGCCACCTGTCCCGAGCCATTGACGCAGCGTGAACGCTAGCACGGCAAATCCGTCACCGCAGGCAATCGGACAACTAATCCCATGCCGACACACCCGTGGACACTAATGACCAGATCATCACATGCGCCATCGACGCGCCCGTCGAACGTGCCCTGACCTGGCCTGTGGCCTCATCCTCCCCAAGTCTGGACGACGGGTCGGCCCGGTAAGGGCCGACCCGGGTCGTCTTGGCGATCAGAGTTTGATGCGGAGGATCTCGCCTTGTCCGGCGGGGAAGCCGAAGCCTTGGTTGGAGACGTAGAACGCCCCGTCGGGACTGATGGTCATGCCGGTCGGGAACGTCAGGCCCGAGACAACCGTCTCCGCGGGACCGTGCGCCCTGACGCGCACGATCGCTCCGGTGCCAGGGGTCGGCCCGCCTGCGGCCGTGCTCATCTCCAGCGCGTACAGCTGGCCGCCGCGGAAGGCAAGCCCGAGCACCTTCTCGACTCCTGTCGCGCGGACCTTGAGCGTCCCGTGGCCGCTGAGCCGCCACACCTGCTCGTCACCTGCCTGGTCGCTGGGTTCGAACAGGCCCAGGTTCGCGATGTAGGTGGCGCCGTGGTGGTGGACCAGTGCCGTCGGAACCACGTGCCCTTGGCTCGCCGAGATGTCGATCACCCGGCTGATGGCACCGTCCCGGGTCACCCGGTCGAGCTCACCGTGGTTGGAGTCCATCGGGTACAGGGCTCCGTCGACGGCGATCATGCTGTACCACGTGCCGTCCGGCTCGAAGTCCGCCGGGTCGGGGTGGGCGACCGGATGCGCCGCCTGGAAGGCGCTCAGGTTTGCGATCAGCTTCCAGGTGCCGTGATGACCGACCTTGATGACGCCGTTCGGGACGTCGGGCACCCCGTGTGAGCAGCCCGCGCCGGCCAGCAGCGCATAGAGCCGGTGGCCGATGAAGGCGACGCTCGAGACACCGCTGACCAGGCCTCCGAGGGCCGGGCTGGTCTGGGTCGAGGGCAGCGCGTTCACCACTGTCGTGACCACGCCAGACCGGCTGATCTTCGAGATGCGGCCGCCGCGCACCGGGTCATTGGTGCTTCCGAGGTACGGGGCGGCCGCGCCCGCAGCCTGCGGACACTGGCCGACCGTTGAGTGGGAGCCGCCCAGCCCGCCCTCGGCGACGTAGAGCTCAGCGTCCGGCCCAACGGCCAGCCCGCGCGGATTGTTCAGGCCTGTCGCGAAAACCGACATAACCGGCCCGCCATGATGTCGCTGCGTGTGCAGCTGGCGGACGGATGCCTGGGCGCTTCCCGCGAAACCCAGGAAACCGGTGAGTGCGACGGCGAGCAGCACCGTCAAGAACCTTCTCATCCTGCCCCCCCTTTCACAAGGGATCGTGCGGCTACTGATGCGTGGCGCCGTTCATGAACTAGATCTGGGTGGCGTTGTCAGTGCTGTTGTGCCAGACGATGCCGGCCTTCCCGCTCCCGTCCATATCGCCGATGCCGGCGATCTGCCAGGGTGGCCCGATGAAGATGGGAGCGCCGCCGTCTTTTGGCCGTGGTTACTGCGTCAGGAAGTGCAGGATCCGCTTGTTGATGTCGGCCGGGCGCTGCACCATCAGAAAGTGCCCGACTCCCTCGATCAGCTCGGACTGCGACCCGGGCCGCAGTGCCGCGGCACCCGGTCCACCTGTTCCTGGGTCATGCCGTGGCAGCCGTCCTGGGTACCGTGCAGGTACAGCGTGGGCAGGGTGACGTCACTGCCCCAGGCCGCGGCCTGCTCGGCCGCCCACTCCGGTGAGCCGAACCGGGCCGGGTCGAACTGGCCCCAGTAGTAACCCAGGGCGGCCCGGAAGTGCTCGGGCTGGCGGATGCACTCCTTGGCCTTGAGGAGATCCTCGGAGGCGTCGTAGCCGGGGGACCAGTCGGCCCAGATCCGGTCGATGAACGCGAAGTCATCGGCCCGGATGATGTCCTCGGCCACCCGCTGCATCTGGAAGTACCAGAAGTAGAACGACCGCTTGATCTGGTCGTAGGTGACGATGTTCTCGCCGAAGATCGCGAGCGGCGGGATGTTGAGGATGACCAGGCGCCGCCACCGGCCGGGTTCCTGGCCGGCCGCGCCCCAGGCGCCGACCCTGCCCCAGTCGTGCGCGATGAGGATCGCGTCCGAATCGCCGCCGAGCGCCTCGTGCAGCGCGATCTGGTCGGAGACCATCGTGCTGGAGTGCACGTGGTGGCGGTCATCGGGCAGCTCGGTGGGCGCGAACCCGCGATTGAACGGGGCCACCGCCCGGTATCCAACCTCCGCCAGTGCTGGGAGCAGGTACCGGTAGCTGTAGGGCGAGTCCGGGAAGCCGTGCATGCACAGCGCCAGCGGGCCGTCTCCCTGGGTCAGGTACTCGAACGTGAGCTGGTTGGCGCGGACCGTTTCCCCTGTTGAAATCCTGCATGATGTTCCTCCCTTCACCGGCCCGGCTGGCCTGCGGTAGCGCCGCCCGGCCCCGGTTGCGGGCGGTGCGGCACCGGTTGCCTGCCGGGATGGTTCACGCGGCCCCGGTGATGGTCTTGCGGTGCGCGGCCCGAGCGCGGTCCACGAGCAGCGCGACAGTGGCCGCGAGCAGGGCTGCGCCGATGGCGATCAGGGTGATTTGCCAGCCGGGCATGCCGCCCGCGACAACGGTGTGGATCCCGGCACCGAGCGGCGGCGGGTGCTTGTCCCAGCCGGGCGGACGCGGCGGGAATGGCCGGGCGAGCGCGGCGGGCGCGGCGGCGAATGCCAGCAGGGCACCGGCTAGCCCGGTCAGGGCGGCGGTCAGACGGCGGACGGGATTCATGACAAGCCCTTTCGGCTCGTGCTTGATCGGTCAAGTGCGAGTGTGGGCTGGCCGACGCCACGTCCGCTATCCGACGTTCTACGGATGCCCGGACCCGTGCGCCCTGGCGTAACGTAGACCCAGAGGGAGTAGAGGGCTGCGATGAGCACTCCGGTGAGGGCCAGCGACCGGGACCTACGCGCCCTGGCGGCCATCGTGAGCGAGGACCGCGCCGACCTGCCGGACGGGGAGGGGCTGCCGCCGTCCCTGCTGGCCGACCTGATGGGCCAGATCCGCTGCGACGTGCTGTCGTTGGACAGCTGGGACAGCGGGCGGCAGATGTGCTGGTTCAGCCAGGAAATCCCGTCCGGCGAGGCCGCCATCGATTGGGAGCCCACTGATCAGGTCTTCTGGGAGAACTATTGGGACTGCCAGCACTGCAGCTACGCGGTCCGCACTGGCGATCAGCGCAGCGTCATCACGATCGCGGACTTCTACTCAGCCCGGCAATGGCACAGCACGGCCATGTACACCGATCGCGACCGCCTGCTGGGCCTGGAGCACTGTCTCATGGTGTGCCTGCCCAGAGCGCTGCCGCCAACCGCCGGGCCCGGGCGGTATGTGCGGCTGAGCTTGGGCCGCGGGCCCGGCCTGAACTTCTCCGAGCGTGACCGGGCGATGCTCACGCTGCTGGGCCCGCACCTGGACCAGTCCTACCTGGATGCCCAGCGCCGCCGTCACCCGGTGCCCCGGCTCACTCCCCGGCAGCGCGACCTGCTGCACCTGCTGGCCGCCGGGCATACCAACACCCAGATCGCCCGCCGCCTGGGCATCGCCGAGGGAACGGTGCGCACCCACCTGGAAAACATCTACGAACGGCTGGGCGTGTCCAGTCGCACCGCCGCCGTCACCCGTGCCTTCCCCGACCGGGTCGCCTAGCGCTCACCGGCCCGGCGAGAATGGCATATCCTGGTCTGCCCCGTCTTTCCTTGCAGGCGCGGTATCCCCGTGCAAGTGAGCGCCGGGTCTAGATTGGGTGCAGCCGATCGCATGCGACGCCCGCAGGCGACCTAGACGCGGTGGCCACGGGCGTGACAATGGGAACGTGAAGAAGGCGGTTGCGGGCGGCACCGGTCTACGCGCGAATGAGCCAGCCGGACCAGCGGTACCAGGTGTGGTCGGGCGGCCTCGCCAAGGCTGAGCCCGTCGCGGACGCCATGCCCGCGGCGCCGCAGGCCCACCTTGACAAGATGTCCGCTAGGCCGTACGCCGTCGCGTCGATCAACATGCCTGGCCTGCACTTCCACGATCTCCGCCATACCGGGAACCGGTTCGCCGCGCAGAGCGGCGCTGGCCTCCAGGACCTGATGGCCCGCATGGGTCACGACAGCGAGCGAGCCACCATGATCTATCAGAATCAGGCCCGCGACACCGACCAGTTCATCACCAACGCCATCAACGACCACGTCCGGGGCGAGCAGCGCAAGGACGGCAAGGACGGAGCAACTGCCATCCTCGCGGGCTAATGGCACGGAAGATCAACTAAGGCTCTCAGAAGACCAGGGGGGCGAGCAACCAAACCGGCCCTTGACCTGGGATTCCACGCTTGGAGCGGGTGACGGGAATCGAACCCGCACTATCAGCTTGGGAATCTGTACCGTCCGGGCCGGTTATGCGGTCTGACCTGCGGGGGTGTCCGCGAGTGACCGTTAGAGACCGCTCGTCACCGGGGTTAATGGCGCTAATGGCCCGGCGATCCTGGCGGCGCATCATTGCTGCCGTAGGAGATAAATGACGGCCGCGTGGTACGCCGTAGTACGGAAGAGTATGCTTTGGGTATGACATCCCCAAGTGGGCGGCCGACTGATATCAGCGTCCGTCAGTTCGTGGCGGACTCCGGGGCCGTCACGCGCGGTCTGCGGCAGGGGCGCGCGTACACGCTGACCCTTAACGGCGAGCCGCTGGCGAGGATGATTCCGATCCGTCAGCGCCGGGCGGTTCCCAAGGACGAAGTCCTCGCGATCTTCGCCACGGCACCAGTAGTCAACGGGGACGAACTGCGTGCCGACCTGGACGAGGCCGTCAGCCAGGATCTGCGCGACCCATATGACGGGACAGGCCTGTGACGGCGCACGCCGCAGCCGTCGTAGACACCAGCATCATCGCCGCGCTCAAGCTCTACGATCCGTCGGAGCTACCCGACACGATCTTGATTACGGCAGTAACGCTGGGCGAGTTGTCTTTCGGCCCGCACGCGACCGACGATCCGATCAAGCGGGCCGGACGCGTGGCTGTGCTGCAGCATGTGGAGGCGACCTTCGATCCGCTTCCGTACGATCAGGGCGCGGCCAGGCTCTATGGCCAGATCTGTGCCGCGGTTCGCGCGGCGGGACGGGAGCCGCGCAGGCGGGCCTCAGACCTGATGATCGCAGCGACGGCAGCCAGTAATCAGCTCCCGCTCTACACGGCCAACCCAGACGACTTCAAGGGCACTGAGGGCTTCGTCGAGGTGGTCGGCATCCAAGCCCGGCCAAACGATCTCTGAGTGGAGCGGTTGACGAAATCGAACCCGCACTATCGGCTTGGGAACCTGCGCAATCCGGGCCGTTGAGCGGCCTGACCTGCAGTACGGGGTGTCCGCGAGTGACCGTGAGACACCGGAGCGGGCTATCCGTGAGTGACCGTGAGAGACCGCTCGTCACCGGGGTTAATGGCCCCCACTAATGGCCCGGCAATCTTGAGGGGCGACCTGGACT
>Ga0210408_10005958_pt1 | contig 10597 bp, 10 predicted proteins | sample IncBWH4MmetaG_FD_155471 | JGI IMG/M metagenome (GOLD analysis project Ga0210408, IMG submission 155471) | Forest soil microbial communities from Barre Woods Harvard Forest LTER site, Petersham, Massachusetts, United States - Inc-BW-H-4-M | ecosystem: Environmental > Terrestrial > Soil >...
AGCGCGATCTGACCCGGCGGCTCCTACGTCAAAGCGGGAGTTGAAATGTATACGCCTCCGATGTTCAAGCCTGATCGCGCCGCCAGCCTGGCATTTGCCGAACGACGCGGATTCGCAACGGTCTGCGCCTTCGACGGCAATAAACCGATCGCATCACTGCTGCCGTTTTATCTCGACTATGCCGACGACGGCACGGCGCGGGCGATGTTTCATGTCGCGCGTCACAATCCGCTGGTAGATTTGGCGAATGGGACAACGTCGTGGCTATTGGCCGTGAGTGGCGCGGATGCCTATGTATCGGCGGACTGGTACGTCTCGCCCGATCAGGTGCCGACCTGGCTGTACCAGGCCGTGCATCTGACGGGTACGGTGCGGAAATTGTCCGACGACGAACTCGCAGTGCAGATCGGCGCGCTCAGCGCAAAATACGAGAATTGGCTGGCGCCGAAAAAACCCTGGACGACGTCGAAGATGACGGCCGGGCGTCTGGAGGCGCTGAAGAAGGCAATCGTGGGTCTTGTGATGACGGTCGAGGACGTCGAGGGCAGTTTCAAGCTCAACCAGCATAAATCGGAAGCCGACTACACGGCGGTTGCCGGCGCGCTGGCGTCGCAGCCAGAGGCAGGCGCGCAACAGATCGCGCAGCTGATGCGCGAGGCGCGGCCGGAAGCCTTCGCAAACGAAACCAACCAGTTCGAAAGGAGTGTGCCATGACCCTCAGCGACACCCATCCGCCGCGGTCGATCGGCGACACCACAAAACCGTCAGTCTTTGTCGACGGTGCATCCGGAACGACGGGCCTCGGCATTCAAGCGCGCCTTCACCAGCAGGGCGATGTCGTGGTGAAAAGCATTGCCGAGGAGAAGCGCAAGGATGCCGGCGCCAAGCGCGCGCTGATGGGGGAGGTGGATCTCGTCATCCTCTGCCTGCCGGACGATTCCGCGAAGGAGACCGTTGCGTTGATTGACGGCATGGGCGCTGCGGCTCCCAAGGTTCTCGACGCATCGACGGCGTTTCGCGTCGCCTCCGACTGGACCTACGGTTTTCCGGAACTCGCGCCGGATCAGGCAGACAAGATACGGGCTGCACGGAAAGTCTCCAATCCAGGCTGCTATCCAACTGGCGCGATCGCGCTGCTGCGGCCGCTCGTGGATGCGTCTGTCTTGCCTGTGGACTATCCCGTCACCGTCAACGCGGTCAGTGGCTATTCGGGCGGCGGCAAGTCGATGATCGCAAGCTTCGAAGATGGCTCCGCGCCGGCCTTCGAACTCTATGGCCTCGGCTTCGAGCATAAGCACCTGCCGGAGATGCAGCTCTACTCAAGGCTCACGCGCCGGCCTATCTTCGTGCCTTCGGTCGGGAACTACCGGCAGGGCATGCTGGTCTCCGTGCCGTTGCAACTTGACACGCTTCCAGGCGGCCCCAGCGGGGCCGAGTTGCACGCCGTGCTGGCGAAGCGCTACGCCGGCAGCCGTTACGTCACGGTGATGCCGTTCGAAAACACGGCCTCCAAGAGCGGGAAGCTTGAGCCCGAGGCGCTCAACGAAACCAATCGACTCGAGCTGTACGTCTTTGCCAGCGACAAATACCGTCAGGCGGTTTTCGTCGCGCGGCTCGACAATCTTGGCAAAGGTGCCTCGGGCGCGGCGGTGCAGAACATGCGGCTGATGTTGGGCCTTGCCGAGAGCTAGGGGCGAGATGACTTTTCTTCGAACCGTCATTCCGCTCTATCCTTCGGCTTGAGCAGGTCTATTGTTCGCGCAAGGAAGGCCGTGGTGGACGAAGAGACCCTGCAATTCTACCGGAGCAACGCCCAGTCCTATGCGGACTGGGCGAAGGCGCCTTCGACGCGGCTGCGTGGCTTTCTTGCGCTGCTGCCGCCGGGCGGTTCGATTCTCGAACTCGGTTGCGGGGCCGGCAATCACTCCGCGGTCATGCTGGAGGCGGGCTTCCAGGTCCGTGCCACCGACGGCTCACCTGAAATGGCCGAGATCGCCTCGCGCCGTCTTGGCCATCCCGTTGAAGCGATGCTGTTCCATCAACTCAACGCGGAGGAAGCCTATGACGGGGTCTGGGCCAGTGCTTGCCTGTTGCATGTGCCGAGGGACGAACTCGCGGGTATCCTCAGCCGAATCCGCCACGCGCTAAAACCGTCCGGCGTGTTCTATGCAAGCTTCAAGGTCGGCGAGGGCGACGGCCGGGACAATCTCGGCCGTTATTACAATTATCCCTCGCCGGAATGGCTTGCGGCCACCTACGCCGCCGCAGGGAAGTGGGATCAGCTGATATCGGACACCAGCCTGATCAAGAGTTTTGACGAGACGCCCGCCAATATGCTGCATCTCGTCGTCCGGAAGGTCGCGGGCTGATCTCTACAGAATCTTGAAGATCGCCAGCGCCAGCACCGCTTGCGCCAGGAAGCCGACGGTGAAGGCGAGGCTGCGGAACACCGGCAGGCCGAGGGTGTAGACGACGAGATGCGCGAGGCGGGCCCAGAAATAGACCGCGCAGGCGAGCACGGTCCATTTGGTGGAATAGTCGATCTCGTTGAGGATCAACACCAGCGGCGCGAAGATGATGAGGTTCTCGACCGCGTTGTCATGCGCGAACATCAGGCGGGTGGCCCATTCCGCATGCGGCTTGTCGTTGCGCGACGGATTGGCCATCGTGCCGGAAAGACCGCGAACCTGCCAGCGATTGATGAGGTAGGGAATCCACAACAGCCCGGTCAGAATCACCGTCAGCGACAGCCAGAACAATTCACGCGTCATAGGCATTCCCCTCAATTCATTTGCAGTCTCGTTCCTGCGAGACGGCCGTTTATACCCAAGGGCGCAAGGATGCGCTACGCGCGGACCCGCACGTAGCTGCCGGGCGCGTCCTCGATCGGCGGCGCGGTCTCGCCGCCGACCGCGCGGGCCGGCACCTGCTCCGCATCGATGCTCTCCAGCCATTCGCGCCAGTGCGGCCACCACGAGCCTTTGTGCTCCTGCGCGCCCTTGATCCAGTCGGAAAGCATGATGTCCTTGATGTTGTCGTTGGTCCAGAACTGGTACTTGCCTCCCGCCGGCGGGTTGACGACACCTGCGATATGGCCCGACCCGGACAGCACGTATTTCACCGGGCCGCCGAAGAATTGCGAACCGTAGAGCACGGATTCCGCCGGCGCGATATGGTCCTCGCGCGTCGCCAGATTGTAGACCGGCACCTTCACCTTCGACAGGTCGAGCAGCGTGTTGTCCAGCACCATGCTGCCGGTGGAAAGCCGGTTTTCCAGATAGCAGTTGCGCAAGTAGTAGGAATGGTTTGCCGCCGGCATCCTCGTTGCGTCCGAATTCCAGTGCAGCAGGTCGAACGAGGAGGGGGGCTGTCCCTTCAGATAATTGCTGACGACATAGGACCAGATCAGATCGTTCGAGCGCAGCATGTTGAAGGCCATCGCCATCTTGCTGCCTTCGAGCACACCAGAGGCCTGCATGTCGCGCTCGAGCGCCGAAATCTGATCCTCGTCGACGAACACCAACAGGTCGCCGGCATGGGTGAAATCGACTTGCGCCGCGAACAGCGTGGCCGAGGTGACGCGCACCCGGCGCTTTTCGGCAAGCCAGGCTAGCGTCGTGGCCAGTAACGTGCCGCCGACGCAATAGCCGGCGGTGTGGACCTTCATCTCGCCGGTGACCTTTTCGATGATGTCCATCGCGGCAAGTGGACCTTCCTTCATGTAATCGTCGAAGGTCTTCTTGCCGAGTTCCTTGTCCGGGTTGACCCAGGAGATCACGAACACGGTGATGCCCTGATCGACGCACCATTTGATGAACGATTTCTCCGGCCGGAGATCGAGGATGTAGAACTTGTTGATCCAGGGCGGCACGATCAGAAGCGGCGTGCGCAGCACGTTTTCTGTGGTGGGCTCATATTGGATGAGCTGCATCAGCTCATTCTGGTAGATCACCTTGCCGGGCGTGGTCGCCATGTTGACGCCGACTTCAAGATTGGACGGATCGGACTGGCGGATGCGCAGCGTGCCGTGCCCGGCTTCGATGTCCTCCGCCAGCATCGTCATGCCGCGCACCAGATTGTCGCCATTGGACGACAGCGTCTCGCGCAGCACTTCCGGATTGGTGAAGACGAAATTGGACGGCGCGATCGCGTTGGTGATCTGCTGGACGTAGAACTCGGCCTTCTTGCGGGTGTGCGGATCGATGCCCTCGGCGTCGCGCACCAGATCCTGCGCCCACCGCGTCGTCAGCAGATAGAGCTGCATCACGAAATCGAAGAACTGGTTCGATTTCCACTCGGGATCCTTGAAGCGCTTGTCGCGCGGCGAGGGCTCGATCGCCGGCTTGACTTCCTCGCCGGCAAGGCGGCGCACCGATGAGCCCCACAGGTCCAGATAGTCCTTGGCGATCCTGGTCTGGAGATCCGACGAGCGTGCGTTGTCGGTCAGCCAGTATTCGGCGACCGTGCTGAATGTCTTGACCACCTCGGCGATTTCGTTCGGTGGCTTGTCCTGCACCTCGCCGCATTCGAGCGGCTTCAGATAGGCTGCAAGGGCGCGGCCGCTGTTCTCCATGGCCTTCGCGATATTGAACGCGAACGCTTCCGGGTCGAACTTTTTGGTATCCTTGGTCTCAACCGTGACGTCACTCATGCTGCCGACACTAACGCTTCATTTCGGGTTCGTCACCGCACCGTCGCGGCCGCCAGATTTGAGGTTAACCTTGGACCTGGATCAGATCCTGGACGTGTTGCACTGCGTCAAAGTATCTTGGTTCCGACACATTACGGTCCCAACGGTACGATTTGCTCTTCAGCCTTTAATCGTTTCGGACGACAATGGTTTGGTTGGGGTGCGATTGCGGGCCAAATATCGGTCAGCGCGTGCGGGACAGCGAAACGGGGACGTTCGCAAGATGTCGGCGAGCCGGCAACACAAGGTGGTCGCTTGGGGGGTGCTGCTGATCGCCGCGCTTGCGCTGGGTGGCTGCTCGAGTTCGATCGCCGATTTGCCGCTGGTCGGCACGCCTGCGGACGCGCCGGCGCGGCCCAAGGACCCAGGCGCTTACCTCCCGGTGCATGATCTGCCTCCGGACCGCGATGCGGAGGTGATCCCGCCAAAGGAACGGGCCAAGATCGAGGCCGAGCTGATTGCGGCCCGGGACCGACAAGCCTCGACTGCTAACTCTCAGGCCGCGACGGCCAACGCCCAGAACTCGGCGGCGAAGTGAGTTGAAGCTGGCGCGCGCCCGCGTCCATGGTACAAAGAGGCCAATTTAACGTGAGATCCGGGCGAGGATTAAAGTTTTTGCGCCTGACTTCGCCCTAAGTCCCTGATTTAGCGCGATTTCCGGACAAAGCCGAATTCCGTTTCGCCTTTCCAGTGGGGGCGATTCTGCCTCTTATCCGGTTACCGGAGCCAACGACCCATGGAAGATTTTTACCGCATCCGCCGTCTGCCGCCTTACGTCTTCGAGCAGGTCAACCGGGCCAAGGCGGCCGCGCGGAATGCCGGCGCCGACATCATCGATCTCGGGATGGGCAATCCCGACCTGTCGACGCCGCCCCATGTGATCGAAAAGCTGAAGGAGACGCTGGGCAAGCCGCGGACCGACCGCTACTCCGCCTCGCGCGGCATTCCCGGCCTGCGGAAAGCGCAGGCGGCTTACTATGCGCGGCGTTTCGGTGTGAAGCTCAATCCGGAGACCCAGGTCGTCGCAACGCTGGGCTCGAAGGAAGGCTTTGCCAATGTGGCGCAGGCGATCACCGCGCCCGGTGATGTCGTGCTCTGTCCGAACCCGAGCTATCCGATCCACGCCTTCGGTTTCCTGATGGCGGGCGGCGTGATCCGCTCGGTGCCGTCCGAGCCGACGCCGCAATTCTTCGAAGCGGTTGAGCGCGCCATCATCCATTCGATCCCAAAGCCCCTGGCGCTCGTGGTCTGCTATCCTTCCAATCCGACGGCTTACGTCGCCGACCTCGATTTCTACAAGGATCTGGTGGCGTTCGCGAAGAAGCACGAGATCTTCATCCTGTCGGACCTCGCTTATGCGGAGGTGTATTTCAACGACAAGAACCCGCCGCCTTCGGTGCTCCAGGTTCCCGGCGCGATCGATGTCACCGTCGAATTCACCTCGATGTCGAAGACGTTCTCGATGGCCGGCTGGCGCATGGGATTTGCCGTCGGCAATGACCGCATCATCGCCGCATTGGCGCGGGTCAAATCCTATCTCGATTACGGCGCGTTCACGCCCATTCAAGTGGCGGCGACCGCCGCACTGAATGGTCCGGAGGATTGCATTCGCGAGATGCGCGACACCTATCGCAAACGTCGCGATGCGCTGGTGGAAAGCTTCGGACGCGCGGGCTGGGAAATTCCGCCGCCGGAAGCCTCGATGTTCGCATGGGCGCCATTGCCCAAGGCGTTCCGAGAGGTCGGCAGCATGCAGTTTGCGACCCTGATGGTGGAAAAATCCGGCGTGGTGGTTTCGCCCGGCGTCGCCTTCGGCGAGCATGGCGAGGGCTATGTCCGGATCGCCATGGTGGAAAACGAGCAGCGAATCCGCCAGGCCGCCCGCGGTGTGCGCCGTTTCCTTGAAAGCGGCCTTGAAACGTTGCACAACGTGGTTCCTCTCGCCAATCGGCGTTAGGCATGATCTCGAAAAGCATGTCCTCGGGCTTGACCCGAGGATGGAGACGGTTTTCGACTCATGCCTATTAGTAGATGTCTTTCCGGCAGGTTTTTCTCGCCATGGTCGCACCCCTGAAAGTGGGTATCGCGGGGCTCGGCACCGTTGGCGCCGAGGTCGTCCGCCTCATCGAGGAGCAGGGCCGCGCGCTGTCGGCGCGCTCGGGACGCGGCGTGCGCGTGGTTGCGGTCACCGCCCGCTCGAAGGCGAAGAAGCGCGCCGTCAGTCTCAACGGCGTTGAGTGGGCCAAGAATCCGCTTGCGCTCGCGAGCGACCCCAACATCGATTGCCTGGTCGAATTGATGGGCGGTTCCGGCGACCCCGCGCTGTCGGCGATCGAGACGGCGCTAAAGTCGGGCAAGTCGGTGGTGACGGCCAACAAGGCGTTGATCGCCAAGCACGGTTTGCGGCTGGCGCACGCGGCCGAGAAGCATGGCGGCGCGTTGAATTTCGAGGCCGCCGTCGGTGCCGCGATCCCGATCATCAAGACCCTGCGCGAGGGTCTTTCCGGAACCAGCATCAATCGCGTCTATGGCATCCTCAACGGCACCTGCAATTACATCCTGACGCGCATGGAAGAGGAGGGGCTGTCGTTCGCCGAATGCCTGAAGGACGCCCAGCGTCTCGGTTACGCCGAGGCCAATCCGTCCTTCGATGTCGACGGCCACGACACCGCGCAGAAGCTTGCGATCCTGGCGAGCCTTGCCTTCGGCACCAAGGTCGCGCAAAGCGCGGTCTATGTCGAAGGCATTTCGTCGATCGCGCCGGAAGATCTGCGCGCCGCCGCCGAGCTCGGCTATCGCGTCAAGCTATTGGGCGTTGCGGTGCGCACCGCCAAGGGCATCGAGCAGCGCGTGCACCCGACCATGGTGCCGAGATCGTCCTCGATCGCGCAGGTGATGAGTGTGACCAACGCGGTCACCATCGACGGCGAGGGCATTCCGCCGATCACGCTGGTCGGCCCGGGCGCCGGTGGTGCCGCGACCGCCTCCGCCGTCGTCGCCGACATCGTCGACGTCGCCCGCGGTATCCGCGCCAAGCCGTTCGGCCGGCCGGTGGAGCGCTTGCGTGCCACCACCAAGGCGCCGATGGAGCGTCACGAGGGCGGCTATTATATCCGCTTGATGGCGCGCGACCTTGCCGGCACCGCCGCGACCATCGCCACCCGGCTCGCACAGCAGAAGATTTCCATCGAATCGATCGTGCAGCGCCATCCCGACGGCGTCGGCGCGACGGGAAGTGCGAACAAGGCTTCGCCCGTCCCGGTCATCCTGATCACTTATGCGACCAGCGAGGACGCGGTGTACCGTGCGCTTGAGGCGGTGCAGCGCGACAAGGTGATCTCCGGCCGGCCGCAGGTGATACGGATAGAAAAGAATTAGCGGGTGATTCGAACCGGTCGCGCGTTGAATGATTGGTTGCGAGCAGAAACGCCCGCAGTAAAGTTGTAAGGAGTGCGCTGATGTCGACCCATATTTCCGTTCCGCCGCAGTTATTGCTGGAGCGCATCCTGACGCTCGAGATCGTGCGGGTGACGGAGCGCGCGGCAGTTTCGGCCGCGCGGCTGCGCGGCCATGGCAATGAAAAGGCGGCCGACCAGGCCGCGGTCGACGCGATGCGGCGCGAACTCAACAAATTACCGATCCAGGGCACCGTCGTGATCGGCGAGGGCGAGCGCGACGAGGCGCCGATGCTGTTCATCGGCGAGAAGGTCGGCCTGAACACCGGCCCGGAAGTCGATATCGCCGTCGATCCGCTCGAAGGCACCACGCTGTGCGCCAAGGCCATGCCGGGCGCGATCGCCACCATGGCGATGGCCGATGCCGGCACGCTGTTGCACGCGCCCGATGTCTACATGCAAAAGATCGCGGTCGGCCCGGGCTACAACAAGGGCGTGGTCGAGCTCGATGCCTCGCCCGGCGACAATGTCCAGCGCCTGGCCAAGGCAAAGGGCGTCGATCCTTCCGCGATCACGGTTCTGGTGCTCGATCGTCCGCGCCACGCCGACATCATTTCCGGCGTGCGCGCGACCGGCGCCGCGGTACGCCTGATCACCGACGGCGACGTGGCCGGCGTGATCCATTGCGCCGACCCTGACAACACCGGCGTCGACATGTATATCGGCACCGGCGGTGCGCCCGAGGGCGTGCTCGCGGCCGTGGCGCTGCGCTGCATCGGCGGCCAGATGCAATGCCGGCTCATCCTCGACACCGAAGAGAAGCGCGAGCGCGCCCGCAAGATGGGCGTCACCGACCCGCGGATGATCTACGGCATCGAAGACATGGCGAGGGGCGACTGCCTGTTCGCCGCGACCGGCGTCACCACCGGCTCGCTGTTGTCGGGCGTCAAGTTCCGCAAGGACGTGATCGAGACCGAGACCGTGGTGATGCGTTCGGTCACCGGCACCGTGCGCTACATCAAGGGCGAGCACCGCCAGCTCGAGAAGTTCCATCTCGATTGACGCCGGGACAGGAAAATACTCTATCCGTCGTCATTCGTTATTCCGGGGCGCGCGCAGCGCGAGCCCGGAATCCATAACCACCATCGGGAGTATGGATTCCGGGCCTGCGCCTAACGGCGCATCCCGGAATGACGACAACAAAAAAGGGGTGAGCATGTCTGATATTTCGGCGGTGAAGGCCCTGGTGTTCGACGTGTTCGGAACCGTGGTCGACTGGCGCACCAGCCTGATCAATGATTTCACCAAGTGGTCCGAGAAGCGCGGCATCAAGGCCGACTGGACCGCGCTGGTCGACGGCTGGCGCGCGGTCTATGCGGCCTCGATGGACGAGGTTCGCAAGAATCCGCAAAACGGCTATGTGATCCTCGACCTGCTCCACCGCCGCTCGCTGGAAAAGCTGGTCGCGCAGCTCTCGATTAAGGGGTTGACCGACGCAGACCTGAATTACCTGACCCTGGGCTGGCACCGGCTGCATCCGTGGGCCGACAGCGTCGCGGGTCTAGCGCGGCTGAAGACGAAATACATCATCTCGCCGCTGTCGAACGGCAATGTCGCGCTGCTCACCAACATGGCGAAGTTTGCGGGGCTACCGTGGGACCTGATCATGTCGGCTGAGCTGTTCGAGCACTACAAGCCCGATCCCGAGACCTATCTCGGGGCTGCCAAACTTTTGTGCCTGCCGCCGGAGCAGGTGATGATGGTGGCCGCGCACAACCACGACCTCAAGGCTGCGCAAAAACTTGGACTGAAGACTGCCTTCGTCGCGCGGCCGACCGAGTACGGCCCGTTACAGAAATACGATTTCGAAGCCAAGGGCGATTGGAATATCGTCGCCAAGGATTTTGGCGGCATCGCCGACAGAATGGGGTGTTAGCGGTTTTGCGCTCTGCGGCTGCGCAATTTCCGCCAGCTATCCCGCGGCGAGTATCGCACCGAACCAGCCGAGGCCCTTGTAGGTCTCATAACCCGGCGTGGCGTGGAAGGCGACGAGAGTGCCCGAACGGTCATGATAGAAGCCGCTGCGCCGTCCTTGCAGCGAGAGCGTCACGCGTTCGCTGAGCAGCCCCTGGCCGTCGGAGGCTGCGATCACCCGAAAATTCGAATCAACCAGCAGCACCCTTGCGTGGTCGGCCGTGCCGACGCGCACGCCCTGGACGATGGCGCGGGCCTGGGGTTCCCAGTCGAAATGGATGGCCAAGACGCCGATCGGCTTGCCGTTGGCCTTGCCTTCGGCGCGGACGCTCGCGCAATAGGTCGCGACCTGCGCGTTGCCCAGCAATTGCTGACACTCGACGTCGCCGGCGATGTAGTCATCGCCGGAGCGCAAGTCGCGCGCCTCGCGAAACCATTTGGTCGCACCGACGTTCTGGCCGACGACATCGAAACGCTCCGGACGGCCGTTGGCGAGCACATTGCCGTCGAGATCGCAGAGCCAGCGATCGAGGTAGAC
>Ga0210408_10005959_pt1 | contig 10596 bp, 14 predicted proteins | sample IncBWH4MmetaG_FD_155471 | JGI IMG/M metagenome (GOLD analysis project Ga0210408, IMG submission 155471) | Forest soil microbial communities from Barre Woods Harvard Forest LTER site, Petersham, Massachusetts, United States - Inc-BW-H-4-M | ecosystem: Environmental > Terrestrial > Soil >...
GATCCGGTGCAACAGGTCGATTTTGTCGATCGGCTGCGCCGCGGCGTGCTCCCGATCTCCAAACGCAGCCAGGATCTGGTGCGCGATATCCTCCCCGTGACCAAGGCCGGCGAGGCCGTCATCCATGTGAAGTCCGGGCTGCTGGGTGCCGAAGTCGGAAAGCCCTCGCTCGGCTGGATGGTGGGCTGGGCCGAGAACGGCAGCGCGCAGACCGTGTTCGCGCTCAATCTCGATGTCCGCGAACCGCACCACATCGCCGACCGCATGAATTTGACGCAGGCCTGCCTGCGCGATATCGGCGCGATCTAGCTACCGGCGCGACCTGGCGGGTGTTAGTGGCGGTCCAGCGACAGTGAAACCGACGTGACGTTGGTTCCTTGCGGCCGGATCGACACGCTCTGCCTGCCTCCGCGTGTCGTCAGCGACAGGCTGGCGGAAAAGTTATCGCCTCGCGCCGAGGCCTCGATGCGATCGCCGGCGGCACGTCCCGAAAGGGTGCCGGAAGCGTTGCGGCTGGCTTCCGTCCAGGAGCCGGAAATTGCGCCACCCTGGTATTGGGCCTCGCTCGCCAGATCGAAATTATAACTCGCGCTGGCACATTTCAGGTTGAGGCGAAGCTCGGCACCGGTTCCCATGACGTCGTAGGACGCCCGGCAACGCAACCGCTCCTGCTGACCATCACTTGTGTTCAGCACACCACCCCCCGACCACGAACCTGCCAGGGCGGCGAAGGGAGAAGCGACGGCGGCGTGAGTGGCGCTGCCGGGCAGGCAGAGCGATGCCAGCAGCACCAACCCCGCTCGCGCGATATTGGATCCGGACATTTGAGACTTCCATCTCAAGGGGTATATCGCGTTCTAACGCGGGAACGTTGAAACGGTTTCAATCGGATTCCAGAGGCTCTAAGGTCGCATCACAACCAATAAGAATCCGGGAGAATTTCATGCATTCAGCCTCAGTCTGGATTTCGTCGCTTACGCTCGCCGCGGCCGGCGGCTGGTTCGCCGCCACGATCTTTGCAGCGCCCGCGACCAGCAAGGAGCCGCGCTTCGCTCAGCTCACCATGGATCAACTCGACGAGAAGCAGAAGCCGCTCGGCGAGCAGGTGATGAAGGTGTCGAGCGTCGGCCTCGGCGGACCCTATAATCCCCTGATGCGCAGCCCGGTGCTCGGCCAGCGGCTGTTTGATTTGTTCTATTATCTGCGCTGGCAGACATCGGTACCGACAAAACTCAACGAGTTTGCGATCCTGATCATCGGGCGGCAGTGGCGCTCGCAGGTCGAATGGTTCGCGCACGCGCCGCTGGCGGCAAAGGCGGGCCTTTCCCCCGACATCATCGCCGAGCTGAAAGAGGGCAAGCGGCCCTCGAAGATGGCCGAGGACGAGGCGCTGACCTACGACTTCGTCACCGAGCTTTCGACCACGCAAAAAGTTTCCGACGAGACCTTTGCGCGGGCCAAGAAGATTTTCAACGATCAGCAGATCGTCGACCTGACGGCTGTCTCGGGCAACTATGTGATGGTCGCCATGATCCTGGCGATGGCGGAGGAAACCGTGCCGCCCGGCAAGGAAGAGCCGTTCAAGGTCGGGGAGAAATAATCACGATCTGCGATCTCGCCCCAACGGCACTGTTCACCTCTCCCACAAGGGGAGAGGGAGCTCACCGCCGATGCCGCGACATGGAATCAAAACGTCGAGAAGCCCCGCCGCTCACCCCAGCACGAACAGCTCTTGCAAGAAGTCGCTCACCGCCTTGCGGGCTTGCTCCGCGGCGACCGGGTTGCCGCCGACATGCGGACCGAGCTCGACGCAGGCATCCTTGTAGCTAAACGTCGCTCCGGTATCGGCGTTCATGAGCAGGCCGCCGTCGCCCTCGCGGATATGGCAATGCCGCACGGTCTGCGAGGTCGCCGCCTCGACGACGGAATTATTGCCCAATAGTCCCGCGTCAAAGCCGTGCTGGGCGTCCGGATATTCCGTCAGTACCACGTCATGCTTTTGCTCGTGCAGCCGCGCGACAAAGGCCTTGCAGCTTTCGACCGGGTCGTAATCGTCGAGCGCGCCGTGAAAAATCCGGATCGGCCGATCGGCGACCTCGCTGTCGGTCAAATAGGTCGTCGCGCAGTCCGGGTAGAACGGGATGTAGCCCGCGAACTGTACGCCGGATTTATTCCAGAGTTTCTGGAAGCGATCGAGGCTCGCATAGAGCGCCGCTTGTCCGCCGCGCGAAAATCCCATCAGCACGATGCGCTGGGGATCGACGCGCGGATGGTGAGCGAGAATCTCGAGCGAGCGATAGATGTCGAGGATGAGATTGAGCCGTCCAAGCTGCGCCTGGTTGGTGCTGACCGATGTCAGGCCCCGGCCGGTCATGCCATCGATCACGAAGGTCGAAATCCCCATCTGGTTGAACGTGTGCACCCAGGGCTCGATATTAGCTCCGACGCCGCTAGAGCCGTGCATCATCACGACGACGGGCAGGCGGCTGGAGCCTTGCGCGATGCGGAATTCGCCGGCGACGGTGACCTGCTTGCCGTTGGCGTCGCCGGTCAAAAATTGCTGGTCCGAGATGGTCAGGGAAGGGATCGCGTAGATCTCGACCCGGGCGGCGATTTCCCTGGGGACCGATTGCGCGTTGGTCTCGATGCAGCTCAACAGCACACCGGTGCAGAAAATCGCGGCGGCGACCGCTGCGCGCCAGTCGGTCAGCATCGGTCCCTCTCCATTTTTTTATCGCCGAGAGATGGCTGCACGGCGCTATAGCCGGTCAAAATGCCGGATTTCCAACCGGTGCGCAAATGGCGCGAACGTTCGGATTAGGCAGGCTGCAAGCCGCTTCGCCACTACTTGGCGGGCTCGGTGCCTGCCATGGCCTGCCCGATCGCGCAGCTGCCGATTTCGCAGATGGTCTGCGAGATCACGTCGCCGTTTTTGGCAAATCCGTCGGCCAGGAAATCAAACTGCGCGCGCGCCAGCCGCAGCTGCTCGACCGGCACCGCGACCACGGTGTGGCTGAGCTCGGCAAACGGCTTGCGCAGTTCGTCGAGTTCGGCGTTGAGCTCGGCGAACCGGCTTTCGGCATCCTCCACCATCGCCGACAAGCGAAGCGTCTTTTCGGCGAAGGCCGCCCGATCGGCATCCGCCCGCCGCGCGGCTTCCGCCTGATCGACTTCCGAACGCTGTGCCGCCTCGGCGAGCTGGGCTTTCAGGGAGGTTACCTCGGAGGCGAGTTGGGCCTTCAGGGAATCCACCTCGGAACTCAGATTCTCGGCCGCGAGCTCGGCGACCTCGCGCAATTCATTGTTTCGCTCGTTCGCGTCCCGCTGCTCGCTGTGGAGCCGTTCCGCCGTCAGCGCGCGCTCCGTCAGCGCCTCGATCATGCCGGCAGCCGAAATCAGCATCTCCGCGTTCTTGCCGCCGGACATCATGCTGGCGAGCCGCCGCAGGAAGTCGACGGTTTCCGAATTCTCGTTGGGTGGCAATGAAAGGGCCGTCGCGGACATCGATATCAGGGCAGGTTGGAGTTTAATTCGCGCATGAATTTGTTGAATGTGGGCCGGTTATGTCATTTGAAGGACTAAAAAGCGAAATAATAGCATTTGCCCTTATAAGTCATCGGCAAGCCCTTGGGATGGCTTGAATTTGCCTATCCACCCTTTTCAGCCCGGAACCGTCTTTCGCCCGATCCGGCCGAGATGGGTGAAGGTGAATCCGGCCGAATATTTCAGCCCATAGCCGAGCGCGCGATCGAAGCCGATATGCGCCATCCAGATCATCGCGATCGAAAGCCAAAGCGGGTCGGCGAACGCAAAGCTCGATGTCATCATCGCCACCGGCGCCATGTAGCTGTGGGCGACGTTATAGACGATGGCGCCGATTTTCGGGTTGGCGAGATAGGCGGCAAAACTCAGATCAGGCGCGAGGAACAGGATGGCGTAGATCCACCACGATCCATCCCAGACCCCGTAAAGCATCGTCATCCCGGCAAACAGCGTCAGCCCTTCCAGCCGGAGCAGAATCTTTGCGCCGCCGGTCACGGCGCCCGTGGCGCTAGTGGTGGTCGTCTCACTCATCCCTCGAACTCCTTCACGAGTAGCCTTTGGCTTGTACCGCCAATCTGGTGCCGAAAGGCGAGGAAACCAGGTTTCCGGTTCGGAAAATGCCGTGTTAGAACCCCTTGAAATGGGACCGGAATTGGCGGGCGGGAGCAGATGAAGGATATTTTGGATACCCTTGAGGAACGCCGCGCGGGGGCAAAGCTCGGCGGCGGCGAAAAGCGCATCGAGGCGCAGCACGCCCGCGGCAAATTGACCGCGCGCGAGCGCATCGAGCTCCTGCTCGACAAGGGTTCGTTCGAGGAATTCGACATGTTCGTCGAGCATCGCTCGACCGAATTCGGCATGGAAAAGACCAAGGTGCCGGGCGATGGCGTCGTCACCGGCTGGGGCACCGTCAACGGCCGCAAGACGTTTGTGTTCGCCAAGGATTTTACCGTGTTCGGCGGCTCGCTGTCGGAAACCCACGCGCAGAAGATCGTCAAAATCCAGGACATGGCGATGAAGGCGAGGGCGCCGATCATCGGGCTCTACGACGCCGGCGGCGCGCGCATCCAGGAAGGCGTCGCCGCACTTGCGGGTTATTCCTATGTGTTCCGCCGCAACGTCATTGCCTCCGGCGTGATCCCGCAGATCTCCGTGATCATGGGCCCATGCGCCGGCGGCGACGTCTATTCGCCTGCGATGACCGACTTCATCTTCATGGTGAAGAACACGAGCTACATGTTCGTGACCGGGCCCGACGTGGTCAAAACCGTCACCAACGAGGTCGTGACCGCCGAAGAACTCGGCGGCGCCAGCGTGCATGCGACGCGCTCCTCGATTGCGGACGGCGCGTTCGAGAACGACGTCGAGGCGCTGTTGCAGATGCGCCGGCTGATCGACTTTTTGCCCAGTAACAACGCGGACGGCGTGCCGGAATGGCCGAGCTTTGACGATATCGGCAGGCTCGACATGTCGCTCGATACACTGATCCCCGATCATCCGAACAAGCCCTACGACATGAAGGAGCTGATCCTGAAGGTCGTTGACGAGGGCGATTTCTTCGAAATCTCGGAAGCCTTTGCAAAAAACATCGTCACCGGGTTCGGCCGGATCGCCGGCCGCACGGTCGGCTTCGTCGCCAACCAGCCGATGGTATTGGCGGGCGTGCTCGATAGCGACGCCTCGCGAAAAGCCGCGCGCTTCGTGCGGTTTTGCGATGCCTTCAATATCCCGATCGTGACGTTTGTGGACGTGCCGGGTTTTCTGCCGGGCACCGCGCAGGAATATGGCGGGCTGATCAAACACGGCGCGAAACTCTTGTTCGCCTATTCGCAATGCACGGTGCCGCTGGTCACGATTATTACCCGCAAGGCCTATGGCGGCGCGTTCGACGTCATGGCGTCAAAGGAAATCGGCGCCGACATGAACTATGCATGGCCGACCGCGCAGATCGCGGTGATGGGCGCCAAGGGCGCGGTCGAGATCATCTTCCGCAGCGACATCGGCGATTCCGACAAGATCGCCGCGCGCACCAAGGAATATGAAGACCGCTTCCTGTCGCCCTTCATCGCCGCCGAGCGCGGCTATATCGACGACGTCATCATGCCGCACTCGACGCGGAAGAGGATCGCGCGCTCGCTCGCGATGCTCCGCGACAAGCATGTCGAGATGCCCGCGAAGAAGCATGATAATTTGCCGTTGTAGGGTGTAGGACGAATTAGCGTCAGCATGATCCGCCGCCATGGTCATACTTTGGCGGGTTACGGCTTCCGCCTTCGCTCCTTGAGCTACGGCGGACAGCTCACTTGACCCGCCCTATTACCGCCGCCCGAACGGCCGCGGCACCTACTTGTCCGGGGTAGCCAACTTCTCAAGCAGGCGCGACACGATGTCATCGCGCTTGACCACACCGCTCGGCGTTCCCTGATCGTCGACGACCACGATCGAACGCGCGTTCTGCGCGCGCATTTTTTCGAGCGCGGTGGCATTGGAGTCGGTCGCCTTGATGGTGTTGGTGTGGAATCCGGGCAGGTTGACGAAAAAGTCTCTGTTGCCACTGGCAAGTGCACCCGTGATCTGCTGCCCAGGCGCCCGAAGCAGCGTCAGCATCGTGGTGCCCTCCGTCATGGCCACGAAATGGTGGCTGGAATCGAGAATCAGGACCGTCATGTCGCGGTCGGTCAGCAGCAGGAAATCGATGTATTTTGTAGCGATGTCGACGTCGTAATTCTGCTGGCCGAGCTGGAACGACAGCGCGATCGGCTTGTCCTTTTGCAGCTTCGGCCCGAGCCCCTGAAGTTCGGCAAGGCCGCCTTTCTGAATGATGTCGAATTGTTGAACAATCTGGCTCAGCGGCGTCGTCAGCGCCGTCGGCGTGACCGCCGCCTGTGCCGCATCCCGGAATTTCGCACCCCAGCCTCCCGGCGCCGAAAATTCCTGGAGTTTGCCGGAGGCAACGCCGTAGACGATCATCGGCGTCAGCAGCAGCGCGATGAAGGTCGCGCTGTCACCGACTTTCATCCGGTTGATCGCGAGCGCAACGACAAAAGCGAGAACGAAAGCCCCGACCGCGAGCCAGATCGCCTGCATGTTGCCCCCCTCGTCGCCTGCTATGCCTGCCGGCAATTTGCAACCAAAGGTAACATACCACGCGAGGCGGACCGGCTAAAGAGGCGGGACGTATTTGGGCGTTACACGCTTCCCCGGCCGGGTGGGGGCGGACAACGCGTTGAGGGATTTAGCGGTGCAGTGAGTGGGGTGGGATAAGGGCGCCCCTGCGCCGTGCCCACCATTCACAGCACGGCCAAAGGCGGTAGGCACGCCGAGCCTGTCAACGAGGCGCACTTTCGCGCGCCCCGTTGGCTTCGCCCACGCAGTCGCAGACCGGGTGGCTACGCCGCCTTGTTTTGCTGTTTCATGAACTCTGCCGCCCGCTTCTTGAGTTCGGCGGGCGAGACATCCTCGATATGGGTGCCGATGTGCCAGCGGTTGCCGGCTGCATCCTGCACGCCGCCGCTGCGGTCGCCATAGAACTGATCTGACGGCTCCATCAGCGACGTGCCGCCGGCCTTGAGGGCTTTCTGATAGACGGCATCCACATTGGGCACGTAGAGATACAGCATGGCGGAAGTGGCCTGCGCGCGCTCGGAGGCGTCCGAAATCATCACGACGGAATCGCCGATTTTGAACTCCGCATGCATGACCTTGCCGTCCGGCCGCATCATCGGCTCGAATAGGGGTTGAGCCCCGAACGCCTCTTTCACAAAACGGATGACCTTGTCGGCGCCATCGGCGACGATATAGGGCGTGATGGTGTGGTATCCTTCGGGAATTGGCTTCACTTTCGCGGCCATGGCAACCTCCCTGTGGCTTGTGATCGATCGCTATTAACGCGGAACCTGAATTCCGGGTTGCCTGTTGTTCTCCCGTTTCTTGCACAAAGTGTGACGGTTGCCCGCGCTCGGCAGGAACCGGGCCGTACATCGCGCAGATTTGAGCGCAATGTTACGCTTAGTGCATCGATATTTCAGCTTCGAGAGAGCCGCCATGTCCACGCTGTTCGCCTTCCTCCACCACCTCTGCGCCTTCACGCTGGTGTCGGCGGTCGCGATCGAGTTTGTGCTGATCCGCGCGGAACTGACGTTTTCCTCGGCGCGCCGATTGCAGGTCACCGACCTCGTGCTCGGCCTCGCCGCCGGCGCGCTGCTCGTGATCGGGCTGTTGCGGGTGTTCTTCTTCGAGAAGGGGCCGGACTATTATTGGCACAGCCACGCGTTTCTGACGAAATTCTCGCTGTTCATCATCGTTGGCCTGTTGTCGATCATCCCGACCATGGAGTTCCTGTCCTGGCGCGGCGCGCTCAAGGCGGGGCAGGTGCCGGTGATGGCGGCGAACAAACGCAAGCGCGTCACCGCGGTCATTCACGCCGAACTTGCCGCGATCGTGATCATCCTGCTCTGCGCCGCCATCATGGCGCGGGGAGGGTGGGTGTGACGACGGGGCAGGCGATGACGCAGTTGCCGGCCCCCGCATTTTAATCGACACTCCCCGCTGCAACTAAGCATGTCCGCGATCGGGAGAACTGGATGTCCACGCTTGAGGCCGCCGAAAAGCTCGAAGTCCGTATTCTCGTCGACAACGCAACCGACATGCTGTCGTCGAACCCGCCCTTCGTTGAAAGCGAGATGGCCTTTCTCGGCCGGCGCGGTCTCGCGCGCTCGGCGCGGTGTCTTTGCTGCGCAGCGCATGGTTTGTCATGCCTCGTGACGGTTCACCGCGGCCGAAACAGCCGTGCCGTCCTGTTCGACACCGGGCCCGAGGACTACGCGTTCGAGCGCAACGTCTCGCGGCTCGGCGTCGATCTCGGCGCGGTCGAGAGCATCGTGCTGTCGCACGGCCATTGGGACCATTCCGGCGCGATGCTGTTGGCGCTTGGCGCCATCCGCAGCCGCAACGGCGGGCGCAGCGTGCCGTTCTATGCCCATCCCGGCATGTTCGTGACGCGGGGTCTCCGCCAGCCCAACGGCGCTGTGAGCCGGATGGACGACGTGCCGAGCGTCGCCGAGCTCGCGGATTTCGGTGCCGAAATGGTGGTCACGACCGAGCCGCGAACCTTCCTCGACGGGCTGTTTTACGTCAGTGGCGAAATTCCGCGCGTGTCCGGATTCGAGCGCGGCTTTCCCGGCCATATGAAGCGCACGGCCGGCGGCTGGGAACCGGATGAACTGTTGATGGACGAGCGCTGGCTCGCGGTGCAAGTTGAAGGCAAGGGCCTCGTGGTGTTCTCGGCCTGCTCACATGCCGGCATCGTCAATGTGTGCCGTCACGCCCGCGCGACGTTTCCCGGTATCCCGATCCACGCGGTGATCGGCGGCCTGCATCTGTCCGGCCCGAACGAGGCGATCATTCCGCAGACGGTCGAGGGGCTGAAAGAGTTCGGCATCAAGACCATCGGCGCCGGTCATTGCACCGGATGGCGCGCCATGACCGCACTGGCCAATGCGTTCCCCGACGCGATCGCCCCGACCGCCGTCGGCAAGCAATTCACATTCTGATCGGGCGAACCAACGCCTGTCATGATCAAGGAGGAAAAAATGCCCGCAGCTTTCTTCGTCATCCGCTCCACCGTCCCTGACGCCACCAAGCGCAAGGAGTTCGACGCCTGGTATCAACGCGAACATCTGCCCGACGTCGTGACATTGGGGGCCACCAAAGCGTGGCGGTGCTGGAGCCTCACCGACCCCTCATTGCATCAGGTGACCTATCAATTCCCCGATGAGGCCGCGCTGGAGCGCGCGATGAAGAACGAGGACAGGATGCGGATGGTCGCCGACTTCGACCGCGATTGGCCCGATGTCACGCGCACGCGTGAGACCTTTGTGCTGGCGCAGGAGTTTGTGCGGTCGGAATAACCATCGCGCCCCACGCAAACTGAACGCATAATTCAGCGAACATTCATCTCGCGAAAGCGACACTCTCTCCAGCATCACTTAAGCAACGGAGGAGATGTCATGGAACGCCGGGATTTTTTGAAATTCGCCGTTGGATTTGCGGCCGGAGCCGCCACTCTTGCCGCGAGCGCGCAGGCCGCGCCGCTTTTGCCGCAGCCGCTCAGTCAGAGCGGACAGCTTCCCGCCAATGAAGATGCCCATCCCGCCGTGACCTCGAGCGATGAGGTCAATCGCCTCAAGCCCGAAGAAGTGCGGTGGGGACATCACTGGCATCACCGCCATTGGGGCTGGCGTCATCGCCATTGGGGCTGGCGCCACCGCCACTGGGGCTGGCGCCACCGCCACTGGCGCCGTTGGTGAAATCAAGCCGTAACATTCTGGTTGTAGTTCCGCCGCTTCGGCTCGTTTGAAAGAAGAAAGGAAGACCTATGAAAATTCTGGCTGCCTCGGCATTCGCCATCGGGCTCGGCCTGTTGGGAATGTCCGCATCACAGGCCATGCCGCTGGCACCGCTCGACCGGGCCCAGGCCGCCTCCGGCGACGTGATCCGCGTCGCCGACGGTTGCGGGCCCGGCATGCACCGTGGCCCCTACGGCGCTTGCCGTCCGCTGTTTAGCTGCCCGCCCGGCTGGCATTCGGGTCCATACGGCTACCGCTGCTTCCGAAACGGCTGGTAAGTTTTATGAGGCAGGGATCGCAAGGTCCCTGCCTTTTGCTCGCGCAAGGTTCACTTGCCAAGAAAGTCGAGCAACAGCTCGTTGAATTTCGCCGGCGCCTCCAGAAACACCAGGTGCCCGGTATCCGGGATCACCTCGGCGCGCGCGTCGGGCATCAGGCTTGCGAGCGATTTGGCCAATTCGGCGTTCTGGCCCATCTTCGGCCGCAACGCTTCCGGCGCGCTGGGGCGGCCCGGCGCATTGTGATCGTCGGCGCCCATGATGAACAGGGTCGGCTGGCTGATGAGCGGTATCTCGTGCACCACCGGCTCGCGGTAGATCATCTGCCCGGAAGAGACAAAGGCGCGCAGCCAGCGCGGATATTCGGCGCTGCCCTTGACGTTGAAACGTGAATCGATGAACGGCGTCCTGCTCCGGCGGCAGTTTCA
>Ga0210408_10005960_pt1 | contig 10595 bp, 14 predicted proteins | sample IncBWH4MmetaG_FD_155471 | JGI IMG/M metagenome (GOLD analysis project Ga0210408, IMG submission 155471) | Forest soil microbial communities from Barre Woods Harvard Forest LTER site, Petersham, Massachusetts, United States - Inc-BW-H-4-M | ecosystem: Environmental > Terrestrial > Soil >...
ACATGGCCGGCAAGAAATCAGGCGACCCCTCTCCCGAAAGCATCGCCAGGGCGAACCGGCAGCGTCTCGCCTTCGAGGAAGGAATACGCGCGATGGCCGATGTCGAACGCGAGGCCGCTGCAGTCCGCAAGAACATGGAGCGCTTGCGCGCCCTGCGGGAAGCCAAGGAAGCGGAAGCCGAAGCAGTTCGAACTGAAGCGGCCGCCGGCAGTGTCACAGCAAAGACCAAGCGCAAGAAGCGCGTTTCCACGTAAGGCCCTCGTGGGCGGCCGCTTCAGCCCGCTTGTCCGTGACTGGCCTATTCGGAGCTTGCCTTTGACTGCCGCCCGCACGATCCTGGAATCGACCATCATTTGTCCGGATTGCGGCCACGCGGCGCTCGAAACCATGCCGACCGACGCCTGCCAGTTTTTCTATGACTGCAGTGGTTGCGGAACGCGGCTCAAGCCCAGGCAGGGCGACTGCTGCGTCTATTGCTCCTATGGATCGGTGCCCTGCCCGCCGGTGCAGGAAGCCGGCCGGGCTTGCTGCTGATGACGAACGGTTAACTCCGCCGGAGCGGATGACTTTTCTTCGAATCGTTATTCCGTTCGATCTTGTTGTTGGAGCATGATGCTCAGCCGAACGCGCACGATCAAGCTTGCCGGCCAGGCGCCGATAGAGTCAAAAATTCTCCAACCGCGCTCACATTTGGAATGGACGGGTCCGCCGGCGGACCTCATGCTGACTTGCATGGGACAGGCGAATCGAACCGGCAGTTGCCCGCGTTGCGGGCGCGCGATCAAGCTTGCGCTGCTGCCGGAGGCCAGCATGTCCTGTGGCCCACAATGCATTGGCTGCGAGAAATCCGATCCGTTGAAGTCCGAACTAGTGACAGGCTGGTTGAATGGTGAACTGGGCCGCCCCAAGCGGACCATCATTCGATCGAAGTAAGCGCGGGCTCTTTCAACACCTTGTCCGTGCTGCTGCATGATGAGCTGCAACCGACGCGATCCTAATCAGCCCTTTTTCATGAAGTTCCAGCTCCCGCCCTTCCCCATCAGCTCTTGTTGGCGTTTAGGCCTCCGCCGGAACGGAAGCGGCCCGATAGATCGTTTTCAAGCGAAAGCCTGCCCCGGACATGATCCGGGGTGGAGGCCGGTTCTCCTTAAGAAAACGCGTCAAATCAAGGATCTGGAGCCCAGTTTCGATTCCATCGAAACGGAAAGGGCTCGCTCGCATTTTTTTATTGTGCTGAAACTTTTTATAGCCCTGTCCGTATCTAAACGCCCTGCGCTACGGGGGCCGCGGTCAAGCGGCGCCAGTCAAGCCCGGAAAGGAATATCCGACCTCAACGCGATGTTTAAGCAGTCGAATCGCGGTGGAGACAGGCCATGAATCACAGAGGTATCGAATACACGGTCACCGCGACCTCCGTGCCCGGTGTCTGGAAATGGCAGTTCCGCATCGGCGACGAGGTCAAGACCGGCAAGACGGAAACAAGGATCAACCTGCTCGCGATCCGCCGCGTCCAGCTCCGCATCGACCGCGAGCTCAAGAAGATGCAACGCGAACTCGAGAATTAGGGGCGGCCTGCTTCTTTTGGTCGGCGCCAGCCGGCTCTAATCGGCGCTGGGCAGGCGACGCATGGTAAATTCGATGTTGTCGCCCGGCAGCTCGCGCCAGCTTTCGACCGCGCTCATGTAGCCGGCCTTGGGATAGCGGGCGAGGTAATCGCGCGCCCTCGCCCGCGCCTTTTCGCGGGGCAGCGTAAAGGTCTCGCGCAGATAGCCGTCATCCTGCTTGCCGCGCGCGGCCGGCCGGCGGGCGGCCATGCGGTTGGCGAGGTCACGCGGACGCGAAGGCATGTCGCAACTCCGGTACTATGACGACATCCCAATATGGGCATCCCAGCCACAAAATCCGAGTCCGCGCCGCTCGCCAGTCGCCATTTTGCCGAGAGTTCGATCCGTCGTCTGCGCGGCGTCAGTTCGCGTTGCCGCCGGTCTTGGCCTTCGGCTTGGCCGAAGCCGTCGTCTTGGCGGCCGGGGTCTTCGGCGCGTCGGCGTTGCGCACACCGCCCCATGGATCGGAAGAGCCCTTGGCGTCCGGTATCTTCTTCAGCGATTCCTTATACGCCTTTTCCTTGGTCGCATCGGCCTCCCTCTCCTCAGGCGTCTTGGCAGGACCATCTGCGAGCAGATTGATGGGGGGCAAACCCTGCGCACGGGCAGGTTCCGTCAGCCCGCCCAGGAAGGATCCCGACAAAAACAATCCGGCCAGGAACCATCCGGCCAACGCAACCGCCGCCACGCGAAAAACTCTCATGGGATGCTCCCTGTATTTTCGCCGCAATATACCACCGCGCGGACCGCGAGGCCAAGCACGCCTGCCGGCTGCCTAAAACTGGTCCGACTTGCAGGATTTCGGTGACCGCATCCAGTCGTCCCAGATCGGGCCGCATTTGGTGCAGCCACTCAGCGCAAGCCCTGTGGCGACCACGCTGAAGATCAGTATCCACCGGCGCAACGTCATAACCACCCCATCCCAAACAGAGAATAAAGCCTCAAGCCGGGCATTTTCAAGCCGGGCAGCTACGGTCAGAATGGGCCGCGGAATCATTACCGGACCCCGGGGGTACCTTAGGATGCAACAACAAAGCGCCATCGAGGAAGCGCGACGCGTGCTTGGCGAGGTGTTCGCACCCTGGGTGCAGGATCTCAACCTGTCGATCGAAGCGATCGACTACGACCCGCCGCCGGACGCGGCACCCGATTGGCAGCCGGGCGCGAGGTTGCGCATGCCATTCTCCGAACGGCTGTGCCGCAACGGCGGCATGGTCTGCGGCCAGGCGCTGATGGCGTTTGCCGACACCGCCATGGTGATCGCAAATCTCGCGGCGAACCGCGGCTACCGGCCAATGACCACGGTTGATCAGACCACGCATTTTCTGCGCGCGGTGATGTCGTCGGACGTGGTGGCCGACGCCCGGGTGGTCCGCCGCGGGCGCACCATGAGCTTTGGCCGGGTGACGCTGTCAAGCGCCAACGGCAACACGCCGGTGGCGATGGTCTCGAGCGCTTTCGCGATGCTGTCCTGACTGGCCCGAAGCCGGCCGCGCGTCGCGTAGCTCGATTTAAGCGGATAACGGCGTCAGTAGCCGCCTCTGCGGCCCGGCATGTTGGTGCTACCGCCCTTTCCTCCCATTCCTCCGCCGCCCAACCCTCCGCCGCCAAATCCGCCAATGCCAATGTCGATTCCGATGGATGGTCCGGATGGCTCGTAAACCTGGGGCGGTGGCGGCGGACGGCGATAGACCACGACATCATCGTCGGATTCGCGCAGGCGCTTCGGCGGCTTGCTGTCGACCCGCTTGGGCGGACTGGAATCCTTGTCCTTGGACTTGGGCACGTCGACCTTCTTCAGCGGCGACGGCGGCACGCCGCACGGACAGGTCGGCCCCGGGAGCGAGGCGTTGGTCGGGCTAATGGCGTTTGGCGGCGTCGAACCGGATCCGCCCGGCGCGCCGCCGACAACGGCGGCGACCGCGGTTGCAATACCCGGCCGGTTGCGCAGCCGCTCTTCCAGCTTGCGCGCGGTCGCGGCCAGATCGCTGTCGGGATATTGCGCGAGGAACGCGCGATAGCCTGCCGCGGTGTTGGTGATCACGGCAATATTCCACGCCACCATCCGGCGGTGGCGATCCAGCCATTCACGCGCCTGTGGACCGAACGGCGGCTGCGTATACAAGGCGACGAACGCCTCATAGGCCTCTTCAGAGCCGTCGCCGACGATCATTTCATTGGCAACCTCAACCGGCTTGCCCGTCAGCTCGCGTGTCCACTCCCCCACCGTGCGCTTGACCGCAGCCTGTTTCGGGCCGGAGGTGGCTTTCGCTCCGGCACCAGCGGGTCCGGCAAGAAAACTGAAATCCTCGGTCAGCGATGAGCTGTCCCACGGCGTCTGCCGCCCGTCGGTCACCCTGTTGACCTGGAGGCGAACGCGCTTGAAGGTTTCCTCGATCGGAATCCCCGGCTCTTTCGCCACCGTCAGCAGCGCCGTCGTGTACGGACTGTCGTTACCGTTGCCATCCTCGGCTTCGGCGCCCGGTGAGGTTGAGAACGACACGAAGGTGCCGGGAGAGCCGGTCTTGGCGTCGACGATGGCAAGCCCGTGGCCCGCGGTCTTGTTGATCTCGGGGAATGGATTGTTGCGGCAGGCATCGAGCAGCAGGATCCGCATCTTGCTCGGCACCGAGGTCAGCGTGTTCAGGATGTCGTTGAGGCGCACCGCTTGAATGGGAATATCGGCCTCGCGCTTGACATCGATATCGACGGGCACGAGAAAATTCTCGCCGTCGATCTGCAAGCCGTGGCCGGCATAAAATACCAGGGCAACGGTGTCGGGACCTTTGGTGGCGACGCGGCCGGCGAATTCGCTGACCTTCTCGCGCAACTGATCCTGCGAAAGGTCGGATGCCGCCAATACCTCAAAGCCGGAATCGGTGAGCAATTGCGTCATTGCCCTGGCGTCATTGGCCGGATTGGGCAGTGCGGGAACCGAGCGATAGGCCGATTGACCGATCACCAGCGCGAGGCGGTTTTCGGCCATCGCGGGACAACCACCGAGCAGGACGATGGCAGAAACCAGCAGTTGAAGAAGCGAGCGGCGAGACATGGGGCGTCCTCCCGGCAATGCGGATTGCGGATTGGTCACCCAGCTTCGGGACAAGGTTCAAGCTGGCTGCATTCGACTCTGCATTTATCACGGACTGAAGGTCCAGCCCGCATCACTTCGGCTTCTTGGCACTCTCATTGGGCCGCGCGACGCCCCACGGATCGTATTTCTCCTTGGGCTCAGGAATGCGCTCCAGCGCGGCCTTGTAGGCCTTTTCATCCACCTGCGGCTTCTTCGGTGCGGCTTTGGCGTCTTCGCTGTGAGGCCGCTTGCCCGCCATCTGCGCATGCGCGGGCACCGCTATCAACGCCAGCACGGCCAGCGCCGCCGCAAAGGTCTTCATCGCTTCCTCCCCGCCCGGTTGGTTGGCAAGCCTACCCCGGAGGCGAGTGACGGCAAACCTCGGAAACCCGTTTCCCGGGCCGACATCAGCAATTTTTGATCGCCGATGGGTGCGCGGACACGCCGCAAGCGCGTATCTTACGTGGTTGGGGATAGGGTCTGGCGGGATGCGGGGGATCATCGTTCGTTCGGCGCTGATGGTTGGCACGGCGCTTGCGCTTTCGGCTTGCGGATGGGCTGACAGCCGTTCGCCGGTCCCTGAATTCATGCGCGTCAGGGAGATCGAACCGCCGCCGCCCGAGCCGCCGCCTGACGTCAAGCAGATGGTTCGCGAAAAGCTGGATTCGGTGTTCACGGCCGCATCCAACCCGAGCCAGGTTGAGGTGTCGCCGCCGCATCGCGATCTCCGCGGACAGGGCTGGACCGCCTGCGTCAGAGCGTTGCAGTTGACGGCCGCGAACGGCAAACCGCTCGGCCCGCAAACCTACCGCATCACGATCTCCGGCGGCGTCATCCTCGACCGCCGGCGCGTCGATGAAGACGACAATTGCCTGTCGGAAAGCTACGAGCCGATCTAGCTGCCAAACAACCCGTTAAGATTACCGTTCAAATTGAAGCGCGACGCCAACGGCATTTTCCAATCTTTCCGCTACCGTGATCCGATCGCGAACGGGGAAACGGAACGTGGCCGATATTGCCGAGCCAGCGATGGTACGCCGTGCATCGATGCAGGATGCGGCGGCTGCGCGCGCGCTTGCGGTGGACGCCGATGCCCTCATGCGGCTTACCGCGATCGGCACGAACCTATGGCGCGGCTTAAGCGCGCGCGCCATCGAGCCCAACAGCTACTATCTGCCGGAGTGGGAGCTAGCGGTGAGCGCCTCGGCCAGCGGCCGCACCGGCGCTTCGGTACTTGCTGCCTGGGGCGATACCGGGCTGATCGGATTGCTGCCGGTGGTCTCGATGTGGCGCGCCTACAAAATCCCGCTGCCCGTGCTGGTAAGCGCCGATCCCTATGGTTCGCTCGGCACGCCGCCGCTCGATCGCGACAGGGCGGGCGATGCGATTGTCGGCTTGATGAACGCGGCGCGGAAAGCCGGCGCCCACGCGCTGATCCTGCGCGATATGTCGCTTAAAGGCGCGGCCATGAAGGCCATCGATGACGTGTTGCGACAAGGCGGCATGCGTCCAACGGTGCTGCAATCCCATGCCCGGGCCTGCCTTAACGCCAGGCGCGATGCCGACCAATTGCTGCAGGACGCGCTGGGCACGAAGAAACTCAAGGAGCTGCGGCGCCAGCGCAACCGTCTGGCCGAGCACGGCGCCGTCAGCTTCGATGTTGCACGCAGGCCCGAAGACATCGCCGCCGCGCTCGAGACATTCCTGACGCTCGAAGCCTCCGGCTGGAAGGCCAGGCGCGGCACCGCGCTCGCGCAGGACGACGGCGACGCCAGCTTTATCCGCAGCGCCACTCAAGCGCTCGCGCAACGCGGCCAATGCGAGATCGTGAGCTTGCATGCCGGCGCCACAGCGGTCGCGGCTGCGATCGTGCTGCGGCATCAGGATCGTGCGTTCTATTTCAAGCTCGGCGTCGACGAGCGCTTTTCGAAGTTCTCGCCCGGCGTGCAACTGACACTCGACCTGACCCGGCATCTGTGCGCCGATCCGGACATCGCGCTGGCCGATTCCACCGCTGATGCCGATCACCCCATGATCAATCCGATCTGGCGCGGAAGGCTTGCGATCGCCGACGTCGTGATTCCGCTGCGGCCGAACGACCCCATGGTGCCGATCGTGCACACCGCGATGACCTTGCGCCGGCTGGTCCGCGAGCCCGCACGCCGGCTGGTTCAATTGATCCGTAAATCTCGGGAGAAATCGCGATGAATACCGTCAGCGAAGTCGCCCCGGTCATTACCGCTGCCAACGGGGCGCTGCGGCGCGACTTTCCGCTAAAGCCGTTCGCGATCCGCCACAAACTGGCGGGCCATCCGCTGCTGAGCCTGCCGCGTATCGCGCAACTGGCCGCGCAATTGCCGCGCGATCTCATCGAATATAATTCGGGCAAGGTCGCGATCAGCCAGGACCCGGATGTGATACCTCAGGTCGATCTCGATCCGGTCGAGGTGGTGCGAAGCATCGAAACCGCCGGCGCCTGGATGGTGCTCAAGCGCGTGGAGAATTCGCCGGAATATCGCGCCCTGCTAGAAGATATGCTGCTGTCGGTGGCCCGCGCGCGCGGCTTCGACAGCCTGCTCGACGCCGGCTTCGAACAGGTCGAAGGCTTCCTGTTCGTATCCTCACCGAATTCGACCACGCCGTTTCATCTCGACAGCGAAGACAATTTCTTCGTGCATGTTCACGGTGAAAAATTCTTCACCATTTTCGACAACAGCGACCGGTCGCTCGTCGGCGACGACGAGATCGAGCGCTCGATGACCAAGCACCGCAATCTGAAATATGACGAGAGCTTCGCGGCCCGCGGCAAGGAGTTTCACCTGTTCGCTGGCGACGGCTGCTACGTGCCGTATCAATGGCCGCACTGGGTCCGCACGTCGGACAGCCATTCGATCTCGCTGGCGATCACCTGGAAGACGCGCGAAGTGCGCCGCCTCAACGATCTGCATTTCTTCAATTCGGTGCTGCGCGGCATCGGCCTGCCGCAGCAGCCGCCGGGCAAGCAGCCCCTGCGCGACGCGCTCAAGCTTGCGTTCTATCGCAGCGTGACCACGGCGGTCAAACCGCTGCGCGCTTCGCTCGCCATGCGCCGCCTGCTGCGCCGCATCGCGCTTGGCAAACGCGCGAACTATTATCTGAAGGGGGCGTAGGCCCGCCCGGCCGTGCCATTCACTTCAGCGGCGAGTGCGGCGCGGGCAGCATGATGGTCGAGTGCATTTCCTCGAGCAGCGGCGGGCCTTTGGTGAGGAATTCCTGCCAGGCCGGATCCTTCATGGCGGCGCCGCGCGCTTCGGCGCGTGCGCTCAAGCTGGGATACGCCCAGATGTGGCAGACTTCGTTCGGTTGACCTGCCTCGGTCTGCCAGAGGCCGACGATCTTGGAATATTTCTCGCGGGCCGGAAGCACCGCAGTGAACGCATCAAGCCACTTCCTGACCGCGCCGCCGGTCTTGGCGCGATAGTTGCGGAGTTCATAGATGTTGCCGGTCGTGTCCGGGGCAACGGGCGCCTTCACGGCGTTGAGCAGGCGGACATCCTGGCGCATCAGCAGTGGATAAATCAGCGGCGTGTATTCGCTGGTCCAGCGCGGGTTCTTGGCGAGCTCGGCGCGCAATCGCGCGCGCTCGGCAAAATCGCTGTAACTCCACAGATGCATGACCTGGTTGAGGGGACCGATCTCGCTCGACCAGTAGCCTTCAAGCTTGCCGTAGTCATTCCCGCGAATCTCGCGCGACACCGTGCTTGCCGCCTTGACCATGTCGCCGAGCGTGCCCGGCTTCACGGTGTAGGTCCTCAGCTCATAGATCAAGATGTTTCCCCCAAGCTTTTATTGTCGTTGGTCCTGTAGCTTTATCAGCAGCCATCGGGACATGAAAGGCGCGGCGTTCCCTAGTGTGGTGGTTTAGAAGTTCTCTTCATTATCGCGTGCCGGTCCTTCAAGAGAACTTCTGGAACCAAAACACACTAGTGGAGTGGATTTGACCTTCGCATCAGTGTCTTAAGGATCGTCGTCTGAAATTTCTGCGAGCTTCGCCAAATGCCGCAACAGACCGATCTTCAACGGCTTGTTGCCGTGAATCGGAACTGAAAGTCTGACGACACTGCCGCTTTTACCGTAAATATGGTGACTGCCGCGCCGCTCAATAATCCGGGCGAACTCGCGGCCGGATAACGATTTCATGCAGGCAATTCCGGCATCCGTTCAACGCCGCCCGGCTCCGGCGGCGCGACTTCAATGGAAAGGCATCCCTCAATTGCTTCTTGAAGATTTTGCATCAGCTCTTCCATGCTGTCGCCCTGGCTAGCGCAGCCAGGAATGGCAGGGACCTCGGCCCAAAAGCCTCCCTCCTCAGCCTCATGCACGACAATCTTGATCTTCATTCGTGATCTCCAGCCCGATAGTCGCGCGCCCACCTGGCAAATTCAAGTCCGCCGGCGCCTGCCGAGATTCCGGGTTCGCGCTATCAGCGCAAAATTGACGCGCGCCGCGTCAATTTTGTCGCGACGCGCCCCGGAATGACGCTCTCACGCGTCACTCCGCCGCCTGCGCATTGATCTCGGCCGAGACCTGGCGGATGGCACGGGCGAGTTGATCGGCCGGCTGCGCGCCCGATACCGCATATTTCTGCGCGAACACGAAGGTCGGCACGCCGGAAATTCCCTTGTCGGAGGCTTCCTGCGCCTGGCCCGAGATCAGCGCCACGTCCTCATCCGTCGCAAGCCGCCGGCGCACGTCGTCGGCATCAAGGCCGCAATCGGCCGCCGCCTGCACCAGCACGTCGATATCGGTGAGATCGCCGCCGTCGCGGAAATACAATTCCATCAGCCGTTGCTTCATCTCGGCCGCCTTGCCTTGCGCTTCCGCCCAATGGATCAGGCGATGGCAATCGGTGGTGTTGGGCTGGCGCTTGACCAGCTCAGGCCGGTACGACAGCCCCTCCTCGCCCGCGGCCGCAACCACGCGTCCGGCGATGCCCTTGTAGGCTTCCACCGAGCCGAACTTCGCGGTCAGATATTCGTCGCGGCTGATGCCCTCGCGCGGCACCCATGAATTGAGGAAGAACGGCCGCCACCGAACTTCCACGGGAACGTCGGGCACCAGCTTAAGCGCGTCCTCGATCCGCTTCTTGCCGATATAGCACCAGGGGCACACGACATCGGAGACGATATCGATCTTGAGCGGTTTTAAAGTACCCATCAGCGTATCCTCGCGCGGAACGATGCTCCCAAGATAGGCCAGACGGCGCGCGAAACAAGCGCGCTATGTGAGCTTCGCCGCCATGTCCCGCATCCGCTCGGCGGTCAGATCATCCGCGGGAAAGAACGTCTCGAGTGCCAGTTCCGACAGCGTGATATCGACCGGCGTGCCGAACACCATCGTGGTCGAGAAGAAGCTCAAGATCTCGCCGTGATAGCGCATCTTGAACGGGATCGCGACATTGTCCGAGGACAGCGGGCCCGAGCGCGCCGGAATCGGAAACGCCTTGAGGTCGCCATAGAGCTTGATCAATTCGGGATCGGCGGTGGCTTCGCATTGCCGATGCAGCCGCTCCAGCAGATGCCCGCACCATTCGGCGAGATTGACGGTGCGCGGCGCCAACCCCTCGGGATGAAAGCTCAGGCGTAATACGTTGAAGGGCTGGCCCAGCAGACGCTCCGGAACGCCCTCGATCAGCGGCGCCACCATGCGGTTGGCCGACACCAGATTCCAATGCCGGTCGACCGCGAGTGCCGGGTTGGGCTCGTGCGCCTTGAGCACGAGATCGATCGCCTGCCGCACCGGTTTCAGCGCGGGGTCCTCGAGCGAGCGATGAGGAAAGGCCGGCGCAAACCCGGCTGCGACCAGCAGCACGTTGCGTTCGCGCAACGGCACCTCGAGCCTTTCTGCGAGCTTCAGCACCATCTCGCGCGACGGCGCGG
>Ga0210408_10005962_pt1 | contig 10594 bp, 9 predicted proteins | sample IncBWH4MmetaG_FD_155471 | JGI IMG/M metagenome (GOLD analysis project Ga0210408, IMG submission 155471) | Forest soil microbial communities from Barre Woods Harvard Forest LTER site, Petersham, Massachusetts, United States - Inc-BW-H-4-M | ecosystem: Environmental > Terrestrial > Soil >...
TATCGGCATCGCGACAGCGAGCCTTTTCCCCTCGCTGTTCGTCTCGGGGTCGCTCGGATTCCAGCGTCAACAGGCGCCGGGATTGCCGACCGTCGGTGCGCACATCTGGTCACTCGGCGCGGGATCTGCCTGGCCGCTGCTCGACTTCGGGCAGCTCGATGCCGAGGTGGAGATCGCCGACCTGCAGACGCGAGCGCTGCTCGTCAACTACAAGAAAACCATCCAGCAGGCCGTGCGCCAGGTCGACACCAACATCGGCAGGTATGCGGCCGAGCAGGTGAGCCTCGGCAAGCTCGAAACTGCACTGCTCGCCAGCCAGCGCGCCGTGACACTCGCCAATGAGCGCTACCAGCGCGGTCTCACCGACTTCCTCAACGTGGTGGATGCCGAGCGGCAGGAATACGACATCGAGGAGCAGTACACGGGCGCCCAGGTCGCGGCGGGCGAGACCTTCATCGACCTCTATCGCAGCCTCGGTGGCGGGTGGGAGAACTACCAGGCACTCCCGCCCATCCACCGGCCCGCGCCGGCGATCATCGCCGTCTTTCAGCGCGTGCTGAGCCACGATGATCCGTTGAAATGACACCGTGGCGGTGCCGGCGAAGTCCGGCGCTTCCCTGCGCCCGTGGGTGCTCTCCGGTACCGGACTTCACAACCAGTAACGCGGGCTGACGCCGTACATACCGTTGCTGGGGCAGCCTGGCTCGTGTGCGCCGTGCGCTAATATGCTGTTTGAGGGAGGTGCAGCATGCCCAAGCCAGCGGTCCGCTTCCGCGTGGACCTCGGACGCGACGAGGCGATAGGTCCCGGCAAGATCGCACTGCTCGAGCAGATCGAGCGCGGGGGCTCGCTCTCGCAGGCAGCGCGCGAGCTCGGTATGAGCTACCGCCGCGCCTGGCAGCTGCTCGACAGCCTCAATAGTTGCTTCCGCGAGCGTGTCGCGGTGACCGCCAAAGGTGGCCGCCGCGGCGGCGGCGCGACGGTCACGGCGTTCGGGCATCAGCTGATCCGTACGTATCGCGACTTCGACGCCGAGGTGCAGGCGCGCGCGGCGCACCACTTCCGCGCGATCATCGGTCAGGCGCACCGCCGTACGCGAGCGCGCAAGGCGCTGCCGGTCGTGCGGCTGACGGACCGCTGAGCGCGGGCGGCGCGACGCACACCGGGCTCAGCTTTCAGCGACGATTTTCACGGGCCGACGATGCGGTCACTCGCGGGGCGGTCACAGGGCGGTAACGGAAGCGCCGGACCGGGGGTTTTTGGGCGCCTATTCGCCGGATCGCAGCAACTCGTTGATGGAGGTCTTGGCGCGCGTCTGCGCGTCCACGCGCTTGACGATCACCGCGCAGTGCAGGCCATAGCGGCCGTCCGATGAGGGGAGGGTACCCGGGACCACCACCGAGCCTGGAGGCACCCGGCCGCGCAGGATGACACCGCTCTCGCGGTCGTAGATACGCGTGCTCTGGCCGATGAACACACCCATGGAGATCACCGAGCCGGCTCCCACCACCACACCCTCGACGATCTCCGAACGCGCACCGATGAAGCAGTCGTCCTCGATGATGGTGGGGGTGGCTTGCAGCGGCTCGAGCACCCCGCCGATCCCCACACCGCCCGAGAGATGCACGTTGCGGCCGACCTGCGCACACGAGCCGACGGTGGCCCAGGTGTCGACCATCGTCCCTGGTCCGATCCAGGCACCGATGTTGACGTAGCTCGGCATGAGCACTACGTCGGGGGCGATGTAGGCGCCGCGCCTCACGAGCGCGTGCGGCACGATGCGGACTCCACCGCCGCGCAACTCCTCTTCGCTGGCGGCGGCGTATTTGAGCGGCACCTTGTCGTAGAAGCGCGTGAACCCGGCATCCACCAGGCGATTCTCGCGCACCCGGAAGGAGAGCAGCACCGCCTTCTTGAGCCACTCGTTCACGACCCAGACGCCGGCACGGGGCTCCGCGACGCGCAGCTCTCCGCGGTCAAGCCGCTCGAGGCAGTCCTCGAGCGCCGCGTCGAGCTCCCTTGGCGTATGGCGGGCGCTGAGCGCAGCGCGCTGCTCGAACGCGGCCTCGATGATGCTCTTGAGGCGCTCCGGCTCGCTCATCGCCGGCGCTCAGCCGCCACCGCCACCGGGTGCCTGCAACGCAGCCTGGCGCTGATCGAGCGCCTGCATCAAGTGCTCCTTGAGCTGCTCCGCCGCTGCAGTACTCAGTGGACGGTTGTCGAAGTCGGTGAGGTAGAACACGTCCTCCGCCCGCTCGCCGACTGTCATGATCTTGGCGGCGTGCAGCTCGATGCGCTCGTGCATCAGCACCTGGCCGACCTCGCACAGAAGTCCCGGACGGTCGCCGGCGGTGAGCTCGAGCACCGAGCGGCCGTTGCGCTCATCGACGCTCACGGTGATATGCGTCGGTGTGTGGAACATGCGCACCTGTCGCGGCGCGCGCCGTGAGACGGCAAGCGGCGCATCCGGCGCGCCCTGCAGCGAGCGCCACAGGGCGTGCTCGATCTCCGCCAGCCGGTCACTGTCGGCGATCGGCGCGCCATCGTCCTCGAGCAGATGGTACAGGTCGAGGCTGAAGCCATCGCCGGTGGGAGTGATGCGCGCGTCGACGATGTTGAGGCCGAGCTGATCGAGGGCGGCCGTGGTGCGCGCGAACCCGTGCCGGCGGGGGCGCGCATAGATCAGCGCGGCGCTCGTGCCGCGCACGCTGCGCGGATCGAGCGCAACCAGCGGCTCATCGGAGGCGGCATCGCGCTCGGACAGGAGCCGCGTGTGCCATGCGACTTCCTCGGGGGAGTGTTGCAGGAAGTAGCTCGCAGTGAAGCCCGTCCACACCGCCACGATGTCTTCCTCCGCAACGCCACGCTCGAACAGCGCCCGACGCGCCGCGTCCTGCGTCTCACGCACCAGGTGCTCGGCATCGATCGGGCTCTCGAGCCCACGGCGCAGCGCCTGCTTCACGCGCTGGTAGAAGTCACGGAACAACGTCGCCTTCCAGGAATTCCACAGTTTGGGGTTGGTGGCACGCACATCGGCGCAGGTGAGTACGTACAGGTAGTCGAGGTGTGTCTCGTCGCCGACCTTGCGCGCGAAGGCATTGATCACCTGCGGATCGCCGATGTCCTGCTTCTGCGAGGTGATCGACAGCAGCAGGTGGTTGCGCACCAGCCAGGCCACGAGGCGCGCATCGTAGGGCGAGAGGCCCTGCTCGAGGCAGAATGCCTCGGCATCCACCGCGCCGAGCTCGGAATGATCGCCGCCGCGGCCTTTGGCGATGTCGTGGAAGAGCGCGGCGAGGTAGGCGACTTCGCTGCGGGGCAGCGCCTGCATGACGCGCGAGGCTTCGGGAAGCTCGTGGTCGTAGCGCGGGATTGCGAAGCGGCGCAGGTTGCTCACCACGAACAACGTGTGCGCATCGACCGTGTAGGCGTGGAAGAGATCGTACTGCATGCGCCCGACCACGCGCCCGAACGCCGGAATGTAACGCCCGAGCACGCCGTAGGTGTTCATGCGCCGCAGCTCGTGGGTGACGCCCACCGGCGAGCGCAGGATCTCGAGAAACAACCGGTGGTTGCGCGGGTTCTGGCGGAACTCCTCATCGATCAGCCACAGGCTCTTCGCGACCGCTCGCATCGTCGAGGCGCGCACGCCGCGGATGTCGGGGTGCTGCTGCAGCAGCACGAACAGCTCGAGCAGCGCGCTCGGCGAGCGCGCGAACACCTCTTCGCTCACCGCTTCGAGCGAGCCGCTGCGCACCTGGAAGCGCGCGTTGAGCGGCCTCGGGGGCTCGCTTTCGCTCAGGATCGCCTCGCGGAACACCTGCAGCAGCAGCTCATTCAGCAGGCTCACGTCCATGACGGTGCGGTAGTAGCGTTGCATGAACTGCTCGACCGCGAGGGTGTAGGAAGCGTCCTCGTAACCGAAGATCTGCGCGAGCCGGATCTGGTGATCGAACAGCAGCCGGTCCTCGTGCCGGCCGGTGAGGATGTGCAGGCCGAAGCGCACCTTCCACAGGAAGGCCTGCGCCTGCTTCAGGCGCCGCAGCTCCGCAGGTGCGAGAAACCCGTGGCTTGCGAGTCCATCGAGCGTGTCCGCGCCGAACTGCCGCTTCGCCACCCAGGCAATGGTCTGGATGTCGCGTAGCCCGCCCGGACCTGTCTTGACGTTCGGCTCGAGGTTGTACGCGGTGTCGTTCGCCTTGAGATGTCGCTCGGTTTGCTCGCGCACCTTGGCCTCGAAGAACTGCTTCACCGGCCAGATGTACTCTGGCGCGAGCGCCGTGCGCATGGCCGCGAACAGCGCGCCGTTGCCGGCGAGCAGCCGTGCTTCGAGCAGTGTCGTCATGACGCTCACATCGCCGATGCACTCCTCGCGGCACTCGGCGATGGTGCGCACGCTGTGACCGACCTCGAGCCCGATGTCCCACAGGAAGGTCACCAGCTGCTCGACCGCGGCGCTCCCCGCAGCGTCCGGGGACTGCGGCACGAGGAGCAGCATGTCGATGTCGGAGGCGGGATGCAGCTCACCGCGACCATAGCCGCCGACGGCAGCGATCGCCCACGCAGTCTGCGCCGCACAGTGCTCGTGCCACGCCGCGCGCAGCACCGCATCGATCAGCGCCGCGCGCGCATGCACCAACTCCTCGACCGGCTCCTCGGCGAGAAAGCGCTGCTTGAGCTCCTCGTGAGCGCGGCGCAGGAGCTCCCGCCACGCGCGCGGGCTTGCGTCCGCGGCGAGCTGCGCCGGCAGTCCCGCGAGCAGTGGCCAGGACGGAGAATGTGAGAGCGGCGGCAGGGTCTCATCGAGCAGCTCCGTGTCTGCAGCTCCCATCGGCAGCTCCTACCGCGTCAGTGCTGCGCGCGATCCGGAGGCGGCGCACCGCGCGGCGACTGCGCGCCGTCGGGCAGACGCCCACCGTTCGCACCGAGAGTGAGCACATCGACGCCGGTGTCGGTGACCAGCACGGTGTGCTCCCACTGTGCCGACAGCGAGTGATCCTTGGTGATCACGGTCCAGCCGTCGGGCAGCAGCCGCACGTGACGCTTACCGGCGTTCACCATCGGCTCGATGGTGAAGGTCATGCCGGGCCGCAGCTCGAGTCCCGTGCCCCGCTCACCGTAATGCAGCACCTGCGGGTCCTCGTGATACACGCGGCCTATGCCGTGGCCGCAGTACTCGCGTACCACCGAGTAGTCGTTCTGCTCGACGAAGGTCTGGATGGCGTGGCCGATGTCCCCCAGGTGCGCACCGGGGCGCACCGAGTCGATGCCGCGCCACATGGCGGCAAAGCAAGTCTCGGCGAGCCGCTGGGCATGAGGGGGCGCCTTGCCGACGAAGTACATCCGGCTCGTGTCGCCGTGGAAGCCCTCACGGATCACTGTCACATCGATATTGACGATGTCCCCGGCCTTCAGCCGCTTGTCGTTCGGGATGCCGTGGCACACGACGTGATTGACCGAAGTGCAGATGGTCTTCGGAAACCCACGGTAGTTGAGGTTCGCCGGCACCGAACGCTGCACGTTCACGATGTGGTCGTGACAGATACGGTCGAGCTCCTCGGTCGTCACCCCCGGCACCACGTGCTCGCCGATCATGTCGAGCACCTCGGCGGCGAGCCGCCCTGCAACTCGCATCTTTTGCTGCTCTTCCGGGGTCTTGATGGTGACGTGCATAAGCTCTGAAATGGGGTCGGCGGCGCCCGACGCCAAGAGGCATGGGCGAGCGCGTAAGACATTGTTCCGACGAGGCCTTCATGGTATAAAGCGCGGCCTTTTTTGGCAACGCAACCCACACGCATATCGTTATCACCGGCGACTGGGTGTTCCGCGAACGGCCCTCTGCTGGAGGGGTTCCGGGATGGTCACGGGGATGTGCGGAGGCTTAACCCAGAAGGAGTGCTTCATGCCCGGCGTGTCCATGCGACAGATGCTGGAGGCGGGAGTCCATTTCGGACATCAGACCCGCTTCTGGAACCCGAAGATGGCGCCGTTCATCTTCGGCGAGCGGAACAGGATCCACATCATCAATCTCGAGAAGACGCAGCCGATGTACGCGGAGGCTGCGAACTTCATCAAGGGCGTCATCGCCGATGGCGGCGCGGTGCTGTTTGTGGGCACCAAGCGCTCCGCGCGCGAGTCCATCCAGAAGGAGGCCGAGCGGGCCCACCAGCCGTACGTCAATCAGCGCTGGCTCGGCGGGATGCTCACGAATTTCAAGACCATCCGCCAGTCGATCAAGCGGCTCGCTGAGATCACCGAGCTCGCCGCCTCGGGTGCGCTCGAGAAGCGCGGCAAGAAGGAGGCGACGCAGCTGCGGCGTGAGATGGACAAGCTCGAGAGGAGTCTCGGCGGCATCAAGAACATGGAGTCGCTCCCCGATGCACTGTTCGTGGTCGATGTCGGCCACGAGAACATCGCCATCCACGAGGCGAGGAAGCTCGGTATCCCGGTCGTCGCGGTGGTGGACACCAATTGCTCCCCCGATGGCATCGACTACGTGATCCCCGGTAATGACGACGCCATGCGCGCCATCCAGCTGTATGCCGCCGGCATTGCCGATGCGGTGCTCGAGGGCAAGGAGTCGGTGCCGCAGGTAACCGTCGGTGAGGATGAGTTCGTCGAGCTCGATGAGGCCGGGGTGCCGCGCAAGAAGGCCGCGCGCGGGCGGCAGCGCCCGCAGGCCGCGGTGCGCCGCAAGCCGCCGGCGCGGCGCAAGCTCCCGCCGGTCAAGCCCCCGGTTGGCACCGAAGAGATCAACCCCGAGGACCTGGAGCTCGACGCCGAGGAGGCGGCGGAAGCCGTCGCCGCAGGAACTGTTCCCGCGGCCGACGACACGCGCCGCCCAGCGACCGGTACGGGCCGGCGCAAGCGCGGCGGCACGGGCTCCGCCGGAGCCGACGCATGAACATCACGGCAGATGCGGTGAAACAGCTACGCGAGCGCACCGGCGCCGGCATGATGGAGTGCAAGAAGGCGCTCGTGGAGACCAAGGGCGACCTCGATGCGGCCGCCGAGCTCATGCGCAAGCAGGGGCTCGCCAAGGCCGACAAGAAGGCGACGCGTGTCGCGGCCGAAGGTGTGGTCGCCGTCGCGCGCGCCGGCGACTCGCAGGCAGCCGCGCTCGTCGAGGTGAACTGCGAGACCGACTTCGTCGCCCGCGAGCAGGATTTCCGCGCTTTCGCCCAGGCGGTCGCCGAGTGCGCGCTCGCGCGCAAGCCCGCTGACCTCGCCGCGCTCGGTGAGGCGCCGCTCGCCTCCGGCGAGAGCGTGGAGGAGCGCCGCCGCAACCTGATCGCGAAGATCGGTGAGAACATCAGCGTGCGGCGCTTTGCGGTGCTCAGCTCCCCTGAGTTCCTCGGCGCGTACGTGCACGGCACGAGGATCGGCGCGCTCGTGGCGATCGAGGGCGGCACGGCGAGTCTCGCTTACGATCTCGCCATGCACGTCGCCGCGAGCAACCCCAAGTACGTGAGCTCCGCGCAGGTGCCGGCGGAGGTGGTCGCCAAAGAGCGTGACATCCTCACCAGCCAGGCGCAGAGCGAGGGCAAGCCCCCGGAGATAGTCGCCAAGATGGTCGAGGGAAGGCTGCGCAAGGCGCTCGCCGAAATCACACTCACGGGTCAGCCCTTCGTGAAAGACCCGGATGTGACAGTCGAGAAGCTGCTCAAGGGCGCTGGCGCGCGGGTGGTGGCGTTCGAGCGCTTCGAGGTCGGCGCCGGCATCGAGAAGAAGCCGGACGATTTCGTCGCCGAGGTCATGGCCCAGGTAAAGGGCGCAGGCCCCGCGGCCATCAGGCACTGACGACGGAAGCAGTGAGCAAAGGACTTGAACCCCGCCGCGCGCGGGGTTTTTTCCGTAGGCTGACAGGGGGATGCAGATGACCCAGGGCAAGGCGGCGTACTCGAGGATCCTCGTGAAGCTCTCGGGCGAGGCGCTGATGGGCGAGGGCGACTACGGCATCGACCCGGCGGTGATCAAGCGCATCGCCGGCGAGTTGAACGAGATCGTGCAGATGCAGGTGCAGCTTGCGGTGGTGATCGGCGGGGGAAACATCTTCCGCGGTGCGGGACTCGCGCGCGCCGGCATGGACCGGGTGGCGGCGGACCACATGGGCATGCTCGCCACGGTGATGAATGCACTCGCCATGCAGGATGCGCTCGAAAGTCTCGGCATGCACGCGCGCGTCATGTCCGCGATCCGCATCAACGAGGTGTGCGAGGACTACATTCGCCGCCGCGCCGTGCGCCACCTGGAGAAGGGACGCGTGACGGTCTTCGCCGCCGGTACCGGCAACCCCTTCTTCACCACCGACACGGCGGCGGCGCTGCGCGCCATCGAGATCAATGCGGACGTGCTGCTGAAGGCTACCAGGGTGAACGGCGTGTTTTCTGACGATCCGCTGCGTAACCCTCAAGCCGTGCGCTATGCGCATCTCACCTTCGACAAGGTGCTTACCGACCGGCTCAATGTCATGGACGCGACCGCGATCGTGATGTGCCGCGACAACCGCTTGCCTTTGCGCGTGTTCAATCTCAACAATCCCGGCGACCTCACCCGCATCGTGCGCGGTGAGGACGTGGGCACGGCGGTGACCTGCGAGTGAGCCGCGCCCGCGGGGAGCGAGGAGAACGACGATGCTCGACGACCTCAAGAAAGACGCCGCTTCGCGCATGGCGAAGTGCGTTCACAACTTCCAGGGCGACCTGAAGAAGCTGCGCACCGGCCGCGCGCACCCGAGCCTCATCGAGCACCTGAAGGTGGACTACTACGGCTCGGAAGTGCCGCTGCAGCAGGTGGCCAGCATCACCGTGGAGGAGGGGCGCACGCTGGTTATCTCGCCGTGGGAGAAGACCGTGGTGCAGGCGATCGAGAAGGCCATTTTCAAGTCAGACCTCGGACTCACTCCCATGACGGCCGGCACCGTGATCCGTATTCCCATGCCGCCGCTCACCGAGGAGCGTCGCCGCGAGATCACCAAGGTGCTGCGTCACGATGCGGAGAATGCCCGCGTGGCAGTGCGCAACGTCCGCCGTGACGTCATGAACGACATCAAGGAAATGCTCAAGGAGAAGCTCGTGTCGCAGGACGATGAGCGGCGCGCCGAGGTCGAGGTGCAGAAGCTCACCGACAAGCACGTCGCCGAGATCGACGGCCTGCTCGCGGCCAAGGAGAAGGAGGTCATGCACGTCTGATGGCCGCGCCCGCTTTCCTGCCGCGACACATCGCCATCACCATGGATGGCAACGGCCGTTGGGCGGCAGCGCGCGGGCTTGCGCGCCCGGCCGGTCACAAGGCGGGGCTGACGGCCGTGCGCATGTGCATCGAGCAGTGCTCACAGCGCGGGGTCGAGGCGCTCACGCTGTTTGCCTTCTCGAGCGAGAACTGGCGACGTCCCGCCGAGGAGGTGGGAAGCCTGATGGGCCTGTTCGTGGAGGCGCTCGACCGCGAGGTCGATGAGTTGCACGAGAAGGCCGTGCGGGTGCGCTTCATCGGCGAGCGCCGCAGCCTTGCCGTGCGGCTGCAGGCGCGCATCGCCGCCGCCGAGGCGCGCACTGCGGCCAATGCGGGCCTCAAGCTCCAGGTGGCGATGAGCTATGGGGGCCGTTGGGACATCGTCCAGGCGGCGCAGAAGGTTGCCCGCGATTGCGTGAGCGGCAGGATTCGTGCCGAGGAGGTGATGGAGGAGAGCTTCGCCGCTCATCTCTCGCTTGCCGGGATCCCGGACGCGGATCTTCTGATCCGCACGGGCGGGGAGCAGCGCATCAGCAATTTCCTGCTGTGGGAGCTGGCTTATGCGGAGCTGTATTTCACACCAAGGCTCTGGCCGGACTTTGCCCTGAGCGATCTCGAGGAGGCACTGGCGTACTTCGCCGGCCGCGAGCGGCGCTTCGGCCGGATCTCCACGCCGCGCACTGCAGCCAAGGCCTGAGCGCCGGTGAGCGACATCCTGCGCAAGCGTGTGCTGACCGCCATCGTGCTGGGGGCGGCGCTGCTCGCGATCCTGCTGTGGCTGCCCGATTGGGTGACCGTGGCGGTCGTGACGGCGCTGGTGCTGTTTGGCGCCTGGGAGTGGTCGGCGTTCCTGCTGCTCTCGGCTCGGGGCCCCCGTCTCGCCTACGTCGGACTGGTCGGTATGCTGTTGTGGGTGGTGTGGCGTTTCTCTACTACTCCGGAGCGGCGCGACCTCATTCTCGCGGTGGCCGTGCTGTGGTGGCTCGCGGCACTCGCCTGGATCGTGTTCGCACCGCGCCGGGTATCGCCGTGGGCGGCTGCGGCAGCGGGCGTGCTCGCTCTGGTGCCGTCGTGGCTCGCGCTGGTGCGGCTGCGGCTCACCTTGCCGCACGGCGCGCAGTGGGTGCTGTTCGCGCTCGTGCTCGTGTGGGTTGCGGACAGCGCCGCATTCTTCTGCGGCCGGCGGTTCGGGCGCTTGCGCCTGGCGCCGGAGGTGTCACCGGGAAAGACCTGGGAGGGGCTGTTGGGTGGAATCACCGTGAGCGGGCTGGTCGCGGTTGCCGGCAGCCAGTGGTTCCACGTGCCATTGGCGGCATTTCTGCCGCTGTGCCTGGCAGCCGTCGGCTTCTCGGTGGTGGGCGAT
>Ga0210408_10005964_pt1 | contig 10593 bp, 10 predicted proteins | sample IncBWH4MmetaG_FD_155471 | JGI IMG/M metagenome (GOLD analysis project Ga0210408, IMG submission 155471) | Forest soil microbial communities from Barre Woods Harvard Forest LTER site, Petersham, Massachusetts, United States - Inc-BW-H-4-M | ecosystem: Environmental > Terrestrial > Soil >...
GGGCGGTTTCGCGGATGACGGCGCCGGCCGGGCGCGTCGATTCACCCCGCGCATGCCAGTGAGCTGCGAGATCGAGTCTCAGAAGCCGCCGACGTAACCCCCACCCCGGAGCAGCCATACGATCAGGATGACGATAAGGATAACCCAAGTATCCCGCCGATGCCGTAACCCCCACCGCGGTTGTGCAGCTAGCCGCGTTCAACGCGTCGCGCGCCAAATGCGGGACTAGCATAGCCCAACAGCATCATCTTTACCCCGAATTTCGACTCTCGCAAGCTCTTGATATCTGCTGCATCGGCGCGAGTGGGCGGAAACCCTGCTTTCGAGATAGGACGGCTACATTCGGTCGGTCGACCCGCCTCGCCGCTCAAAATTCGGCTTCTCCAACTCGCGCCAAATAGTATACAAATAGTATAACCCATGGTCTCGGTAGAGTGTCCGAGGGCGATCGAAGATGGACCAGTCGAAACATGTTCTCGTAGTCGATGACGACGGCGACGTCCGGGGCATAATCGTCGAAATCCTGCAGGATTACAACTACCGCGTCAGCTCTGCAGACAGCGGCGCCGTAATGCGCGATTTTCTGGAAACTGCCGACCCGGTCGATTGCGTCGTACTCGATGCCCTGATGCCAGGAGAGACGAGCATTTCATTGGCGCTCCATCTGAAGGGGGTCGGTATTCCTTTGGTCATGATTTCAGGAAGCCATGACGCGATGACGTACGCCGAAGAGAATGGCCTCCAACTCCTCCGGAAACCGTTCCACGCACAACAGCTTTACGATGCCGTCAAGACGGCGCTCGATAGCGGTGAGTTCGGACAGCGTGACGCCTGATCGGCGTGGACGCAGCGCTAGATGCCGAGCGGTCAGGGTTGCAGAGATTTAAGGCCTCGGAGGTTTGCCGCGCCGCAGCGCTCCGATATTCCGCGCTCGTTTCACCCGCCCAGCCAGTAGCCAGCAAATGACACAAGCCAGTTTCGATGTTGTCGGCATCGGCAATGCCATCGTCGATGTGCTCGCTCATGCCGAGGACGAGTTTCTCGCTCGGGAGGGCCTCGTCAAGGGGACCATGACCCTGATCGACGCGGACCGCGCAGATGCGGTCTACCGGACGATGGGTCCGGCGATCGAGGCGTCGGGCGGATCGGCCGGCAATACGATGGCCGGCATCGCCTCGCTCGGCGGCACCGGCGCCTATATCGGCAAGGTGCGCGACGACTTCCTCGGAGACGTCTACCGTCACGACATCACAGCAACCGGCGTGCGCTTTGATACGCCGGCCGCGACCAGCGGCCCCGGTACCGCGCGTTGCCTGATACTCGTCACCCCCGACGGGCAGCGCACAATGAACACCTATCTCGGCGCCTGCGTCGAACTCGGGCCCGTCGACATCGACCCCGAGGTGATTGCCGGCGCCCAGATCACCTATCTCGAAGGTTACCTCTTCGACCCACCGCTGGCGCAGGAAGCCTTCCGCAAAGCTGCATCGCTTGCCCATGCTGCCGGGCGCCAGGTGGCGCTCAGCCTCTCCGACCCGTTTTGCGTCGGGCGGCACCGGGCGGGGTTTCGCGAGCTCGTGGACGGCCATGTCGACATTCTCTTCGCCAATGAAACGGAAATCTGCTCACTCTACGAGACGGATGATTTCGGCGCGGCTGCGGCTGCGGTGCGTGGGCATGTCGCAATCGCCGCCCTGACCCGCAGCGCAGCGGGCAGCGTGATTCTCGGGACTGGGTTCGAGTATCCCGTTGCCGCAGCGCCTGTCGCGCGCGTCGTCGATACCACCGGGGCTGGCGATCTCTATGCCAGCGGCTTTCTCTATGGCTTGACCCGCGGCCTACCGCTTCCCATCTGCGGCGAGATCGGCAGTTTGTGCGCTGCCGAAATCATCAGCCATTTTGGCGCGCGTCCCGAGGTTGCCTTGTCACAACTCCTGCCCGACGCCGGCCACGCCTAACGACCCGTCCCGCTCAGGGCGGGGCTGAGGTTTTGCAGTTAATGGAAATCCGCAACATCGCGATCATCGCCCATGTCGACCATGGCAAGACGACCCTGGTCGACGCGATGCTGCGCCAGAGCGGCACGTTCCGCGCCAATCAGCAGGTCGTCGAACGCGCTCTCGACTCTAACGAACTCGAGCGCGAGCGCGGCATCACGATCCTTGCCAAGTGCACCTCGGTGGTCTGGCGGGATGTTCGGATCAACATCGTCGACACGCCCGGCCACGCCGATTTCGGCGGCGAGGTCGAGCGCATCCTCAGCATGGTGGACGGGGTCTTAGTGCTGGTCGACGCCGCCGACGGCCCGATGCCGCAAACGAAATTCGTCGTCGGCAAGGCGTTGAGCCAGGGTCTGCGCCCGATCGTCGTCATCAACAAGGTCGACCGGGCCGATGCCCGCCCTCAGGAGGTCCACAACGAGATCTTCGATCTGTTCGCGGCGCTCGACGCCGCCGAAGCGCAGCTCGATTTCCCGACGGTCTTCGCCTCTGGCCGCGACGGCTGGGCCGCAACCGAGATTGTGCAGCCGCGCAAGGATTTGTCGCCGCTCTTCGAGCTGATCCTCGCCCATGTCCCGCCGCCGCATGCCGATCCCGACGCACCGTTCTCGATGCTGGCGACGACGCTCGATTACGACCCCTATCTCGGACGGGTGCTGACCGGGCTGATCCATTCCGGGGTGGCACGCCTCAACATGCCGGTCAAATCCTTGAGCCGCGACGGCCGAGTGATCGAACAGGCGCGGCTGACCAAGCTGCAGGCGTTTCGCGGGCTCGACCGGCGGCCGATCGAGGAGGCCCGGGCGGGCGACATCATCGCCGTCGCCGGGCTCGCCCTGACCACGGTTGCGGACACAATCTGCGCGCCAGAGGTTATGGAGCCGCTGGCCGCCGATCCGATCGACCCGCCGACCCTGGCGATCACCTTCTCGGTCAACGATAGTCCGCTTGCCGGCCGCGAGGGCGCCAAGGTGACATCGCGCATGATCGGCGAGCGGCTGTTCCGCGAAGCGGAGGGCAATGTCGCGATCCGGGTGCGTGAGAGCAGCGAGAGGGACGCCTTCGAGGTCTCCGGGCGCGGCGAGCTGCAGCTCGGCGTGCTGATCGAGACAATGCGGCGCGAGGGTTTCGAGCTGTCGATCTCCCGCCCGCGAGTACTCTTCAAGACCGATCCCTCCACCGGCCAACGGCTCGAACCGATCGAGGAGGTCATCGTCGACGTCGACGAGGAATTTGCCGGCGTCGTGGTCGACAAGATGAGTCGCCGCAAAGCCGAAATGCAGGAGATGCGTCCCTCCGGCGGCGCCAAAGTGCGGCTGTCGTTTCTCGGCCCCACGCGCGGCTTGATCGGCTATCAGGGCGAGTTCCTTGCCGATGCGCGGGGCACCGGGGTGATGAGCCGGCTGTTCCACGGCTACGCTCCCTTCAAGGGCGCGATCGAAGGGCGCCGCAACGGCGTGCTGGTCTCGAACGCCAACGGCGTCGCGGTCGCCTACGCCTTGTGGAACCTCGAAGAGCGCGGGCCGATGTTTGTCGAACCGGGGACCCAGGTCTATCAGGGCATGATCATCGGGGCCCACAGCCGCGGCAACGACCTGGATGTGAACCCGCTGAAAGGCAAGCAGCTGACCAATATCCGCACAACGGCAAAGGACGAAGCCGTGCGGTTGACCCCGCCACAGACCATGACCCTGGAGCAGGCGATCGCGTATCTCGCCGATGACGAGCTCGTCGAGGTCACCCCGCAATCTATCCGTCTGCGCAAGCGGCTCCTCGATCCCAACGACCGCAAGCGCGCCACCCGCGCCGCGGCCGCCGAGTAGCGGCAGCCCCTCACCCCAGCCCTCTCCCCGTGAGCGGGGAGAGGGAGCAACTGCCATGGAGGATTTTGTGCGGGATCAGGCTGAGAGGCCGCGTTCAGCTTTCCAGGTTAGCCCCCCGGTTCGCAGACGCGCGCCTAGCTTGGAGAGAACATAGAGACAACCGTAAGCAAGCTGCAGGCGTCTGAGCGGCGACAGCAGTCTTGGAGCTGCGTAAAAGTCGCCCGCCAGAATCGCAAGCAGCCCGTTGCGCGTGTTGAAAAGGTCAAAGGACGCCATGAAGATGTCGCGGAGCACCGGCGTATTTATCCGGTATATGAGCCAAGACAGAGAGGCGAGTCCGCGCTGCACGCGGCGTTCGTAGTCGCGCATCAGCTGTCGGCTCGATTTCTTGTTATCGAGCCAGGCATCGACCACTTCGGCACCGAAAGCCGCGCTGCTCATTGCCATCATGACACCGCTTGAAAACAGCGGATCGATGAAGGCCGCGGCATCACCAATCAATATATACCCGTTACCCCCGTAACACCGTGAGGCGTAGGAATAGTTTCCTGTCGCGACCAGCGGGCCGATCGGCTCGGCATTGATCATCCGCTCCGCAACACTGGGGCTCGCAGCGACAGCGCGTGCAAAGAAGCCGTCGAGATCCTCCCTTCTCGTCCTGAAGAAGGATCGAGTGCCGACCACGCCAACACTCATGACGTCGTCCGGCAACGGGATCATCCAGAACCACCCGTGCCGGAACAGGTGCATCGTGATCATCCCCTCCGCGTTGCCGTCTCGGCGGGGGACATTGCGAAAGTGTCCGAACACGGCGGCCGTGTTGTTGCGCTTGTCTGCGCGTTTGAGCCCGAGGCGCCTGAGGAGCAGAGTGTCGCGGCCCGAGGCGTCGACGAGAAAGCGAGGAAACCACGCCGCAGGCGCCCCGTCGGGACCGACCGCGGTTACTCTGGAGCATCCGTCGGCCCCGAGATCGACCTCGGTCACTCGAATGCCTTCGAGCACGGTTGCGCCGAGGCGGCGGCTGTTGTCGAGCAGCAGCTTGTCGAAATCGGCGCGCCTGACGTGATAACTGTGACTGACGCTCAGATACGGATTGTGAGCAAAGCGGAATGTCGTCGCCTGTGCGTGTTCGTCCGAGATGACCTCCGCACCGGGCTTGTACACGCCGATGCGTTCGACCTCGTCGGCAACACCGAGGCGTTCAAAGATCGGCAGATTGAGGGGAAGCAGCGATTCTCCGATGTGGAAGCGGGGGAAACGATCCCTTTCAAGTACGACGACGTGCCGGCCCTTCTGCGCGAGCAGCGCAGCGATGGTCGACCCGGCAGGGCCGCCGCCGACAACGAGAACATCGCATTCTCTTTGCATCTCGTTGGGATCTTGCATCTCTATGTTCGTGACGGGGCTCGCAACAGGAGCACCAGCAGCGAAAGCGCCACCAGCCCGCCGATCAGCAGCCAAGCGTCGTTGAAGGCGGCGACAAGCCCGGCCCGCTCGACCAGGGGCGCCACGAGGGCGCGTGTCGCCGCATCGACCTCGCCGATCGGCACGCCGGTGAAACGCTCGGTCGGCAGGCCGACCAGACGGGCCGTCGCCGCATCGCCGGCCTGGAGACGCGCAACGATTGCCGTGATATGAGCGGGCGCGCGCTGTTCGAGCACGGTGTCGATCAGCGCCAGGCCAATCGCCCCGCCGAGATTGCGCATCAGGTTGAACAAGCCGCTCGCATTCGGGATATCGACGGGGTCGAGCCCGCTCAATGCCAGCTCGGTGGACGGCAACAGACACAGCATAATGGCGGAACCGCGGACGATCTGCTGCCAGAACAATCCCCAGAAATCCGTCTCGAAGGTCATAAAGCCATTGCCCACCAGGCCCGCGGCGAGCAAGGCATAACCCACGGTGACGAGCAGCCGGGGCGCGACGCGCCGTTCGAGGGCGGTTGCGACCGGTGCCATCACGAGCTGGGCAGCACCGGTCACCATCATGATCTCGCCGATAGTCAGGGCGTCGTAATTTCGGATCAAGCCGAGATACACCGGCAAAAGAAAGGTTGCCCCGTAGAGGCCGATGCCAAGAACAAAGCTGAAGCAGCACCCGACAATAAAATTGCACTCGCAGAATACAGACAGGCCGATTAGCGGAGCCCGATGGCGCAAACAGCGCCAGATCGCGCTGCCGCCGCAGAAAACGCAAAGCCCCGCCAACAGGAGCGCTTCGGTGCTGCCCCAGCCGCGATGAGGCGCTTCCTTCAGAACCAGTTGCAAACTGCCGAGAAAGACTGCGAGGAGCGGCAGCGCGAGCAGATCGACAGAGCCAACCCAGCGCCAGTTGGGGCGGTCGATGTCCACGGTCCACGCAACCAACAGGGCGACGATGATCCCTGGCGGCACATTGATCAGAAACAGCCAATGCCACGAATAGCGATCCGTGATGAAGCCGCCGACGGCCGGTCCGAGGGTCGGAGCCAGCATCGCCAACAAGCCTGCGATGAGCGTTGCCCGGCTACGACCCAGGCCCTCGAACATCAGAAAAATGGCCGAGAAGACGAGCGGAATCAGAGCGCCGCCGCAGAAGCCCTGCAGTATCCGCGCCGGGATCAGCGACTCGAAACTGTTGGACGCAGCGCAGGCCAGACTGGCAACAGTGAAACCGCCGATGCAGGCGAGAAAGGCGCCGCGCGTCGACATCACGCGCGTCAGCCAGCCGGTCAGCGGGATGGCGACGATCTCGGCGATCAGATACGCCGTCTGCACCCAGCTCAACTGGTTCAATTCGATGCCGAGGCCGGCTTGAATATCCGGCAGCGAACTCGCGACGATCTGAATGTCGAGGATCGCCATGAACATACCAATGCTCATGGCGGTGAACCCGACCCAGGCCTTGACCCTGATCGAGCCTTCCGGCGTCAGGATCAAGGTCACGGTCGGGATCCCGGCATCTCGGTCACACTTCCGCGGCGTGGCGCGAGAACACGTTCTTCGATCCGAATGCGTCGAGCGATCAGCATCAGGTTGAGCGCGGAGAAGATCGCTGCGATCGTGACAGCGCCAAAGGCAAGGGGCAGCACTGCGATCTCTGCCACTACCACCAGGTAATTCGGGTGGCGGAAGTAGCGGTACGGGCCGGTTCGCACGAGGGGTGCGTCAGGCAAGCTGATGATGCGCGTCGTCCAGTAGCCGCCCAAGCTCGCAATCACCCAGAATCGGCCCAGCTGGAGGAGGGCAAGTACGCCGAGCAACAGCCAGTCGGGCGTTGTTGCTGCCGGCACGAATACGGCAAGGCTCGCAAGCCAGCTCGCGTGCAACAGCACGTAAAGAGGGTAGGCGCCGGCATCTGCCTCGACAGCACCCCGCCGACGCAGCCGGGCCGTGTTGCTCCCGGCGCGGGCGAGCTCGATGAGACGCTGCAATGCAACCAGAGTAAGCGTCCAGTAAAGCGCGGTCACCGGTTGTCGAGGACGAGGAAGCCAGCGCTGAAGCCCGGCCCTAGAGCATTCATCAGGGCGCGCTCCCACTTTGCCCCGGTAGCGGACACCTTGGCGAGCATTCGATCGAGTACAAACAGTACCGTAGAGGCAGACATGTTGCCATAGTCGCGCAGCACAGCGCGCGCTTCGACCAAAGCGCCTTGCCCCAGTTCGAAGGCGTGCTCGAGCGCATCGATCACCTTGGCGCCTCCAGGGTGGCAGACGAAACGGTCCATCTTGTCGATCGCCAGTCCATGACGGGCGAGGAAATGTGACGCGGCGTCGCGGAGTTGCGTCGTGACAAGCTTCGGGATGTCGCGGGAAAAGATGGCTTTGAGCCCGTCATCGGCGACGTCCCAGCCCATGACGTCGAGACTGCCGGGCCAGGTATGTTCACCGGCGGCGACCATGGCCGGCCCCTCTCCCTCGGTCGATAGCAACGCCGCGGCGGCGCGTCGCCGAACAGAGCTGTCGCAACGATATTGCTCTTCGACCAATCATCGCGCCGGAAGGACAGCGCGCACAATTCCACGACAAGGAAAAGCACCATTTTGCCGGGAGCGACTGCAGCTTGACTGGCGGCGTGCGCAAGGCCAAGGACACCGCCCGCACAGCCGAGCCCAAAGATCGGTAAGCGCCGCACCGTTCTCTGAAGACCCATCCGCTCCATCAACAGCGCATCGAGGCTCGGGGTGGCGATCCCCGTGGTCGAAACGACGACAATGGCGTCGATATCGTCCTTTTGGCGACCGGTCAGATGGAGCGCCTGCTCGGTCGCCGCCTCGAGGAGGTCAAGCGCGGAAGCGAGGTAAATACGGTTGCGCTCGGGCCAGCCGTGCGGACGATCATACCAATCGATCGGCACGCAGGAGTATCGCCGATCGATGCCGGTGTTCAGGAATACCGGCAGCAGGCGGTCGAGGTCCGGCGAGCTCCCGAATAAGAGCTTGACGCGTTCGACCACATCGCTCTGGTCGAGCGGATATGGTGGAACTGCGGTTGCGACGGCGAGTAGACGCGGGGCAGCGCGCATGAAATTGACATCTCCTACCTCTTGAGGGAGGTCACCCTATGGTCTCAGTGGCACGGCTCGTCGGCGCTTAATCCCACATCCCCAAGATGGCCGCCGTTGCCTGCGACAGGGTGCGCTGCTCCCGCTTCGTCGGCAAGGGCGTAGCGGCAACCGTGGCAAAAGTCGGGCCGCTGGAAATGATTTCCCGGAGCCTCGTGGAAATCAGGGAAGCCGCGATTTCCACATGACCGGCACTTCCGCCCCTACGGCGGATTGGCCCCGCTGAACATCGCCGGCCAGCCCGGGCCGTAGGGGAGACGACCCCGGGCAGCGCAGTGTCATCCTCTGTGTTTGGGAGTAAGATCGCACCATGGCAAAGCCCGAGGGAGCGCAATCACCCTTTGCCGGAATGGCCGACCTTGCGGCCCGCACACCTGTCCGCGTGCGTTCATCCGATGAGATTGAGCGGATGCTGGCGGAGCACCGGCTTTACCTGGAGACGGAATATCACCAAGGCCACCGCGCGAATTTCTCATCAACCGATCTGACAGGCCGGGATTTTTCGGGGCTCAATCTACGCGGGGTCAAGATGGATCGGGCCGTGCTCCGAGGGGCTGATCTCAGCGGAGCCCATCTGCAAACCGCGAATCTAATAGGCGCGATCTTAGAGGAGGCCCGCTTCGACCGTGCGGATTTATCGCGGGCGCGTCTGAGTGGGGCAAACCTCATTTCGGCCAGTCTCGAGAACGCCTGCCTCGCCAAGGCCGAGATGGAGTTCGCATTGATGGCCAACGCAGTGCTGCGAGGCGCCCACCTGGTTGAAGCTGACGTCAGCGGTGCTCAGCTCGACGGCGCCGTGCTCACCGGAGCCGACCTCCGTAAGGCGAACCTGCGTGGGGCCGGATTTCGCAATGCGCGGCTCGACGCGGCAGACCTCCGCGATGCACGGCTCGGTAGCGCGTTCCTGGTCGGGGCCTCGCTGCGCGGTGCCGATTTGCGCGGTGCGTATCTGCGCTTGGCAAAGCTCGACGGCGCAGATCTGTCTGATGCCAATCTGGATGGGGTCGAAGGCATGACGCAGGGTCAACTCGATCGAGCCCACTGCAACAGCGGAACAAAGCTCCCCGCAGGCTTAACAGAGGCGCAAGATGGCAAACGATGAGCACGTCGCGATGCTCGGCGCCGGCGCCGCAGTGTGGAACGAGTGGCGGGCGAAACTCGGCGAGTCGCCAGACTTGTCTCGGGCCGGTCTGCGAGGTCTCGATTTGAGCGGGTTCGATCTTTCGCGGGCCGATCTTCGCGGTGCCGATCTCAGGGGAACAAAATTCTGCGACGCGGATCTGTCGGGGGCCCACCTCGAGGGCGCGAACTTCTTCAAAGCGGTCCTCGATGGCGTCAATCTTGCCGGGGCGTTTTTGATGGAAGCGCAGTTTCTGAATTGTGCGCAGCTTGTCGTCTCCCGGAACTGGCAATCGGCCTTCCGTGATGAGACACTCGGCTGCGGCGCTTCAATTCCGGACAGAACACCCACGGCATAGGTTGTCGACCGAGGCGACATAGCCCCACACGCCCGGGCTGGTGCGAAACCCAGACTACTGGAAGATTGCCTGCCTTTTCGACGGCCCGGTTTCCCAGCCTTCCGACCGGCTTTTCCGGCACCGCCGACGCTGAAAATGGGACGGCTCCAGCGTTGTCAACGCGCGACTGCCTCCTTACTCTTACATGTAAGAGTAAGGAGGGCAACCCATGCGTATCACTTCGAAGGGGCAGGTGACCATTCCGGCCGAAATCCGCTTGCGGGCGGGTCTATTGCCGAACACGGAGGTCGATTTCGAGTTCGACGGCAAGGTCGTCCGGATCGTCCGCGCCCGCGTCCGGAACAAGGACGGTCGGGGGGCCCGCCTAGTCGCCCATCTGCGGGGGCGCGGGGACGTTGCAATGAGCACCGACGCCATCATGGCGCTGACCCGTGATGAATGAATGACGGCCATATTGGTCGACAGCAACGTTCTTCTTGACATCATGACCGAGGACGCTCGCTGGTTTTCGTGGTCGGCGGAGGCCGTCGAACACGCGGCCGATAGGTTTCGCCTCGTCGTCAACCCGATCATTTTTGCCGAGGTTTCGATCCGCTATTCGCGGATCGAGGATCTGGACGCAGCGCTACCGAAAGCCATGTTCGACCGCGAACCGATTCCCTTTGAGGCTGCTTTCCTCGCCGGCAAATCTTTTCTTGCCTACCGGCGACGAGGGGGGACGAAGCAATCTCCGCTTCCCGATTTTTACATT
>Ga0210408_10005965_pt1 | contig 10592 bp, 8 predicted proteins | sample IncBWH4MmetaG_FD_155471 | JGI IMG/M metagenome (GOLD analysis project Ga0210408, IMG submission 155471) | Forest soil microbial communities from Barre Woods Harvard Forest LTER site, Petersham, Massachusetts, United States - Inc-BW-H-4-M | ecosystem: Environmental > Terrestrial > Soil >...
CCTCCTTGCCCTCGGCAATCAGGGTGCCGACGCCGGTCTTGGTGTAGAAGGCCGGAATGCCGGCGCCGCCGGCGCGGATGCGCTCGGCGAGCGTGCCCTGCGGATTGAATTCGAGCTCCAATTCGCCGGCGAGGTATTGCTGGGCGAACAGCTTGTTCTCGCCGACATAGGACGAGATCATCTTCTTGATCTGGTGGGTCTCGAGCAGGCGGGAAAGCCCGATGCCGTCGACGCCCGCATTGTTGGAGACCACCGTGAGGTTCTTGACCCCGGAGTCGCGGATCGCCTCCGAGAGGGTCTCGGCAATGCCGCACAGGCCAAAACCGCCTGACATGATCATCATGCCGTCCTTCAGGAGGCCATCGAGGGCGGATCTGGCGTCGGGATAAACCTTGTTCATGAGACTACGACCTCTTGGGGGACGTCAGAATTATTAGGCGGAATCTTCGCAGTGCGTCAATGACAGGCCCAAACGCCGTCATGCCCGCCCCGTAACACCCCGGATGGCCTTGATTGCGTCAAGAAAACCCTTCAAGTTGCGGCACTTGGCACGGGTGCGGCGCCTGACCCGGCCGCTAACCTCTAATAGCCGGCCGACGACAGCAAGCAGATCGGGAAATGTCATTACGATGGCCCAAGGAATGAAGCGCCTGGGGACGCTGATTGCCGCGTTGCTCGGCCTGGTGCTGATCGGCCTGATCGCCAGCTCCTGGCTGATCAATCGGGACGCGTTGCGCGAGGCGGTGGGGGCGCAGATCCGCGCCGTCACCGGCCTTGATCTCGTCGTCAAAGGCAATATCGACGTCTCGGTATTTCCGGGCAGCTACGTCTCGTTTCATGACGTCGGCTTAAGGGGCGGCGATACCGCCGATCCCGCGCTCGCCGTCGACGTCTTGACCGCGAATTTGCGATTGCTGCCGCTGTTGATGCAGCGCTTCGAGATCGCCGACGTTATGATGTTGCGCCCGCGAATCATCGTGGCGCGCTCCGCCGACGGCGCAAGCAACTGGACGCCGTTCATCCAGACCATCGCGCGCACCATGAAGCCCGGCGCCGACAATCAGCTCTCGTTCTCGGAAATCCGCATCCAGGACGGCATCCTGGCTTACGAGGATGGGCTCAACCATGTCTCCGAAAAGCTCGACGATATCGATCTTTCGCTGGCGTGGCCCTCGATCTCGCGGTCGTTTGCCGCGACCGGGCAGTTCGACTGGCGCGGCGAGCGCGTCGACGGCTCGATCTCGGCCAGCGATTTCGTCGCCGCCTTGTCGGGCGAGCGTTCCGGGGTGAAGGCGCGGCTCGCCAGCTCGCAGCTCAAGCTCGCCTTCGACGGCAGCGTCGCCAACCGCACCAGCGCGATGATGGAGGGCACGCTGACCCTCGACACCGCGTCGCTGCGCAATGTGCTGCAATGGACCGGGCAGCCGGTGCCGGCTGGCGGCGGCTTCGGCCGCTTCGCGCTGAAGGCGCGCGCCAACGTGGTCGGCGCCTCGGTCGCGCTCACCAACGTCAATGTCGAGCTCGACGGCAATGTCGCCGAGGGCGTGATGACCTATTCCAACAACACCAGGCAGACGCTGCAGGCGACCCTTGCCGCCGACGCGCTCGATTTCACGCCCTATATTTCCACCTTCCGGCTGCTTGCGAGCGGCGCACGCGACTGGAACCGGCAATTGTTCGATCTCAACGCGCTGTCTTCGACCGATCTCGACATGCGCCTGTCGGCGGCGCGGGTGACGGTCGGTCCCTCAAAACTCGGCCGTACCGCGGTCGGCGCCAATTTGCGCGGCGGCGCGCTGGCGCTCTCGGTCGGCGAGGCCCAGGTCTTTGGCGGCATCGTCAGGGGCTCGTTCGGGCTCGCGCGCTCGGACGCGATCGCCGACGTCAAGGCCCAGTTCCAGTTCACCGACGTCGACCTGCAATCCTGCGCATCCGAATTGTTCGGCATCTCAAAACTCTCGGGCCGCGGCAATCTCAACGTCTCGCTGGAGGCCTCGGGATCGAGCCCGTTCGGGCTCGCGCAATCGCTCGACGGCACCGCGGTGCTCACCGGCCATGACGGCGCGGTCGGCGGCTTCAATGTCGAACAGCTGTTGAAGCGGCTGGAGCGGCGGCCGCTGTCGGGCGCCGGCCAATTCCGCTCGGGCTCGACGCCCTACGACACGCTCACGGTGGCGCTGAAATTCGCCGACGGCATCGCCAGCGCCGAGGATGTCCGCCTCGAGGGACCGGCCGCGCGGGTAACGCTGACGGGGACGGCCTCGGTGCCGACCCGCGAATACGACATGAAGGGCACGGCCAGCCTGACCCAAAGCGCGAACGCTGGGCCATTGGACGGCGCCGGCTTCGACCTGCCGTTCGTCGTGCAGGGCCCGTGGGAGGATCCCCTGATCTTCCCCGATCCGGAAAGCCTGATCCGCCGCTCGCAGGCCGCAGGCCCCCTGCTCGACGCGGTGAAGGATAAGAAGACCCGCGATGCCGTGCGCTCGGTGCTGGAGCGGTTGACCGGCGGCAGCGTGAAGCCGGCGGCGCCGGATGCGGCGGCGCCTGCGGTAGCGCCGGCGGCGGATGGGGACAAGCCGAACTGAAGGTTCGCGGGCAGTGTTCGTAGGTTGGGTTGAGCCAACGGGTCGCGCGAATGCGCGCCCGATGATAAACTCCGCGATACCCATCAATGGCATCCGATGAGGGGATGGGTTTCGCTGTGCTCAACCCATCCTACATTCTGGTTTGCTGAAGCCAAATGGGGAAACGAAGCTGCTGACCCGCGAAACCCGATATTCAGGTTTTAGACATCACGCGAGAGTGCACTCGTTTCGGATCGTCACGGTGATCCTGGCCTGGGTGTTTATCGCCGCTGCCTTTTACGAATGGCCAGAGCTACTCACGGGAATTCAACGCGCGATACAGTGGGGCATGCAAGCCATAGGCGACAGCATTCCGTCTCCATGGGGTCCTCGAATCGAATTTGTCTTCAGGGAGATTGGCGGCTTCGTCTGGCTCCAGATTACTTTGATCGTTGTTTTTCTGCGCATCATCTTATCCGGCATTGCAGGCGCCTGGCGTTTGCTCAGAGCGCGTAGGGTGGATTAGCGAAGCGTAGCCGGGATGAGCGAAGCGACATTCGGGATTTCCTTTGGACCCCGCATATCGCGGAGCCCGTCATCTCTACGCGAGCGCTATTGCGCTCGTCGCGGGGCGCGCATTCGCGCGACCCGCTGTCTCGTGCGGGCTACTTGCTGTCGCGTCCCCAACATCATTTCGTGTCGGCGAGGGCGCCGCGGCAGCCTTCGGTGGCGGGTTCGCGCACCCACTTTCCTGCTGCACAAATTTCCATGAACCTGTCCGTAATACAGAATCCGGCGCCATCACTGAAAGACCGGCCAGCCCAGGCGCAACCGTTGGGCGGAACCGGAACCAGGGCATAGGCCGGCGGCTGTTGGTCTGCCTCAGGGCGCGATGGTGCTGCCGGTTGGGCGCGGGCGGCCGAAAGTAGTAGAGCGCTCATCAAGATCGATCTCGCAAGCATCGTCAGCACTACCGTCCCCCTTTGTTACGCTACCTTCGCACGCACGCCATTGGATTATGATCCGAGATGGCGACACCTCCATCGTCGGCAACCGCGAACTTTTCCACTTTTCAACCAGCCGTTTTCGAATGTCCGCAGGGTTGCCCGTCTGGAGAACGGCCACCCGCCGCCGAACACCAAGACACTGCCAAGCTACGCCGAGGCGACCGGCAGGTTTCACGTGCGGCTCGTGGTGACGCATGCCACCTAGCCCGGATGGAGCCTTACTAACCCGCCCCACGGGCTGTCGCACCCGAGGTCATTTCGTGTCTGACACGGCGCCGCGGCAGCCTTCGGTGGCGTTTTCGCGTACCCACTTTCCTGCCGCACAAATCTGCATGACCCTGTCGGCGACACAGAAACCCGCGCCATCACTGAACGAGCGGCTGGCCCAGGCGCAACCGTTGGGGGGAACCGGGATCAGCGGGGCATAGAGTGGCGACAGTTGGTCCGCCTCAGGGAGCGATTGGGGCGCTGATGGTGCCGGCTGGGCGCGGGCCGCGGAAAGCAAGAGAGCACTGATCAAGATGGTTCTCGCAAGCATCCGCATTATCGTCCCCCCTGTTGATGCGCCACCTTCGCACGCTGGCCATTGGATTATAATCAGAGATTACGACACCTCCATCGTCAAATGACCACGAACGTTTCCTGAACTCGCCGGCTGTCGGCGGCCTGGCGCTGACGGTTGCACCCTGCGAATCTGCGCCTTAAACGAAAATGGCCCCGGTGAGGGGCCATTTTGCGTTAGTCGTCCCAGTAACGGTGACGCCTGATGACTACCGTTCGCTCGCCATCGCGATCGTACCAGCCGCGATGCCAGCCCCGGTCATGATCGTAGAACTCGGCACGAGGGCCGCGATAATGATCGCGGTAATAGTCCCGGTCGCCACCGATACGGAAGCTGAACCCCTCGGCGCTCGCCACGGTAGGCGCGGCAACCGCGATTGTCGCCAGCGCTGCGAGAACGCAAGAAAGCTTCTTCATTCGCTTCTCCTATCGTTGTTGCGCAAGGAGAAAACGAGCGGGAGCGCGTGACGTTCCTGGAACAGGCGAGGAACTTTCTTGAACACTTATTCAACTAGATTGCCTCGTGGTAACGCGGTCCCGCAATGTGCATCTCGATAGTGCACGCCGGTGCTCACTGCGGCCGCGATGGGAGCATTGTTCAAGTTTGATTCATCGCGCGAAAGACCGTTGCGGCTGGCATCGGTCGTTTGTGAAGTGGCCGAGATGGCCGCATCGTGATCGATCCAAAATTCAAATTTAATGGCGTGGGCCGGCTTCGAAACCTACATCAGCTCCAGACGCATTCCAGTGAATTCCAATGGAGTTTCCCATGTCGAATACCGCCGTAAAAATCGCTTCAGTCGTCTTCGTGGTCCTGGCCTCAACCACCGCTTCATTTGCGCGCGGCGCGGGAAATTTCGGAGGGGTCCGGCCAAACGCTGGCATCATTGGCACGGCGCAAAGTCAGGTGGTCGATCCGAGCGGGATCGCAAACGCCCAGAAGGTCGCGCCGCTCCCGCCGCCGCACATCGGCGTCCCGGTCGTTCCGCAGTTCAAGTGATGGCGTAAGAGGGTGAGATCGCCAGCGCTGGCCAGTCCACCGCAAGCCGGCTGATTTGCCCCGACGTCGGGCAAATCAGTTTGATCAATTCGCACCGATTCATCTCGCTCGTCGGGTCCTCAACGGCGCCAAATCGCCTGGGCCTTAAAAACCAATTTTGCGAGTAGATTCAAGCTGATGTGGGTTGTCTGGCCTGGCCTAAAAATACTGCTTTCCGAAAATCGGAAAACGTGGTACATTCCAGCATCCCGCTCCTCTAGAGGGGCGTTGGCCATCGTCACGAACGTTGGGCGGGATGCGGCGGACGCGGCAGCGCAGGCCGCGCGGAATTGATCGCAGGGCGGACTTCGGTCCGTGAGCGGTCAGGATCGCGCAAGACGAGCGGCGCTGTTGCGGACGGCAAAACCGTGTGGTCCTGGCACCCGTTGCTGGTGTCAAGTCGGCGGAGGTGACAAGACGAATTCGTCGCCGGGGAGAGCACGCTATAAGCCGTTAAAACCAACGCGCAGGGAAGGCCGGGTGTAACCGGTGAACCTGTAGTGACTATGCTCGTGTGCTTTTTACTTTCGCACGCGAGGCTGCGGGTGCATTGAGCACCCGGCTTTCCCTGCGCCCTCTGATTTCATGGGCGAATGGTTTCTTGCACAGCTCGGGCGCTATTCGCGTCGCGGGAATGCGGACGTATGGCTCCTTGAATCGAATTGGTAGCTGTCATCACCCGCGCAAGCGGGTGATCCAGTATTCCACAGACGGCGGCGATGGAATCGAAAGGCCGCGGCGTACTGGATACCCTGCCTGCGCGGAGTATGACGGTTCATTGTGGAAGGGCGGTCGCGCGACCCGATGGCTCGCAACTGCGCTACGCCACTACCTGCATCGCGCAACATGCCGCTAGATCGACCAGCGCCCATGCGCTAGCCTTTACCTCCGACCGGTTGGAAAAACCGGCAATTCAGGGAGAACGATGTGAGGTCCAAGGTAATATCCAAGGGTAACATTGCGCTTTCGATCGCGCTCGCTTTGGTCGGATTTTTTCTCGTCACAGCGCCTTCGATAGCGCAGGAAAAGAAGATCACGGTCTGGTTTGCCAAGGGCTTTTACAAGTCCGAAGACGACGCGCTGCTCGACGTGGTGAAGAAGTTCGAGGCCAAGACCGGCATCAAGGTCGAGCTGTCGCAATATGCCGTGCAGGACATGATCCCGAAGACGGTGGCGGCGCTGGATTCCGGCACCGTGCCCGATGTCGCCTATTCCGACTCCTACGACGTGCAGGCGCAGGGCAAATGGGCCTTTGAAGGCAAGCTCGAGGACCTCTCCGACATCCTCATTCCGATGAAACCGGCCTTCGCGCCGAACACGCTTGAGACCACCTATCTCTACAACGACGTGACCAAGAAGAAGGGCTATTACGGCTTTCCCCTGAAGCAGCAGAGCATGCACGTCCAGATCTGGCAGGACATGCTGGAGCAGGCCGGCTTCAAGCCCAGCGACATCCCGACCAAATGGGAGGATTACTGGTCGTTCTGGTGCGACAAGGTGCAGCCAGCGATCCGCAAAGCCACGGGCACGCGCATCTATGCCGTCGGCCAGCCGATGGGCGTGGAATCCACCGACAGTTTCCAGTCGTTCTACACCTTCATGGACGCCTACAACGTCAAGCTGGTCGACGACGACGGCAAGCTTTTGGTCGACGATCCCAAGGTGCGCGACGGCCTGATCCATGCGCTGAAGGATTACACCGACACCTATGTCCGGGGCTGCACGCCGCCCTCCTCCACCACCTGGAAGGATCCGGACAACAACGTCGCCTTCCACAACAAGACCATCGTGATGACGCACAACTTCACGATCTCGATCGCGGCCAAATGGCTCGACGACGCCAACAACCCGGCGCTGACCCCCGAGCAACGCGCCGCCGGCAAGAAGGCCTACGAAGAGACCATCATCACCGCGGCCTTCCCCAACAAGCCGGACGGCACGCCGATCAGATACCGCTCCGACGTCAAGACCGGACTGATCTTCGCCGCCGCCAAGAACAAGGCCGAGGGCAAGGAGTTCATCAAGTTCCTGATGCAGGAGGAAAACTTGCGGCCCTATATTGAAGGCGCGCTCGGCCGCTGGTTCCCGGTGACGACGGCGAGCCAGCAGAGCCCATTCTGGCAGGCCGACCGTCATCGCAAGGCGGTCTATAACCAGTTCACCGGCGGCACCACGCCGTTCGATTTCACCAAAAACTACAAGTTCACCATTTTGAACAACGAGAACGTCTGGGCCAAAGCGATGAACCGCGTGGTGAGCGAGAAGGTGCCGGTCGACAAGGCCGTCGACGAACTGATCGCCCGCCTCAAGGAAGTCGCGGGGTAATTTCTCTCTCCCTCTCCCCGCGCTTCGCGGGGAGAGGGTTGGGGTGAGGGGCTTTCTCAACGAGCGCAACTCGTGGAGAGTCCCCCTCACCCGGATCGCACCGGACGATGCTTCGCATCGCCGAGGCGATCCGACCTCTCCCCGCAGGCGGGGCGAGGTATAGGAGGCAACAGTAGCGAATATGGCGATCACGCTTTCAGCATCCGATGTCCCAGGCGCACCGCTGTCGGCCCGTCTGAGCCCGCCGCAGGTCTGGGGCATCGTGCTGCTCGCGCCCTATGTCCTCGTGTTCCTCGCCTTCGTGGTCTATCCGGTCGGCTACGGGCTGTGGCTCGCGCGCCAGCCGTCGAGCTATGTCGCGCTCACTCACGATCCGATTTTCGCCCGCGCCGCGGTAAACACGCTGATCTTTCTCGTCATCGGCATCAACATCAAGATGCTGATCGCGCTGTTCTTGTCCGGCTTCTTCGTCGTGCAGCGGAGCTGGATCAAATGGCTGTCGGTCTTGTTCATCCTGCCCTGGGCGGTGCCGTCGATCCCGACCATTTTGTCGGTGCGCTTCATGCTCAATCCGGAATGGGGCGTGATCAACACGCTGATCTTCAAATTCACCGGCGAGGACGGCCCGAACTGGCTGAACGATCCGGCGGTGGCGCTCGCGATGGCGATCGGCGTGCACATCTGGAAATCGCTGCCGTTCTGGACCTTGATCCTGATCACCGGGCGGCTTGCGATCCCGCACGACCTGTTCGAGGCCGCCGAGGTCGACGGCGCGACCTGGTGGCAGAAATTCCGCTTCATCACCTGGCCGTCGATGCAGACGCTGTACGTCACCTGCACGCTGCTCTCGATGATCTGGACGCTCGGCGACTTCAACAGCGTGTATCTGTTGACCGGCGGGGGACCTGCCGACCTCACCCACGTGCTGGCGACGCTCGGCATCCGCTATCTCCGGCTCGACCAGCTCAACCTCGCAATGGCTTCGATCGTCTGCGCGCTGCCTTTGGTGCTGCCGCTGGTCTATTTCATGATGAAACGGTTGTCGCGATGAAGCTAGCAACCCTGAAGCTGCCAACACTGCGGCAAATCTCCTTACGCCAGGTCGGCACCGAGGCGCGGCTCCTGCTCATCGGCATCCCCGTGTTGATCTGGACCATGGTGCCGATCTATCACATGTTCCTGTTCGCGATCTCGCCGAAGGAAGACGCGTTCTCGGGCAAACTATGGCCGGATCACCCGACGCTGCACAATTTCGAGATCGTGTTTCGCCAGCAGCACTATTTCCTGCGCGACTTTTACATTCAGTTCTGGAATTCGCTGGTGATCGCGGTCGCGGTCGGCGCGCTGACGCTGTTCGTCGCCACCGCCGCCGCGTTCTCGATCTCGCGGCTGCGCGTTCCCGGCGGCCGGGTTGTGATGAATCTCGCGCTGTTCACCTACTTCATTCCGGCGGCGTTTTTGGCCGTGCCGATGTACCGCACCATGGGCAATTATGGCCTCCTCAACAACCACTGGGCGCTGATCCTCGCCATGGTGACCATCGCCTCGCCCTACGCGATCTGGGTCTTGAAGCAGGCCAGCGACAAATTGCCGGTCGAGCTCGACGAGGCCGCCATCATGGACGGCGCCACCACCTTGCAGATTTTCCGCCTGGTTTATGTCCCGCTGATGATGCCGTCGCTGGTCGCGATCGGCACCTATGCGGTGCTGCTCGCCTGGAACGAATACCTTTACGCCTTCCTGCTGCTGTCGAACGATCAGGACATAACGCTCCCCGTGGCGCTCGGCAATTTTCTCGCCGCCGACGATAGCCCGTGGGAATTGTTGATGACCACCGGCTTCATCTACGCGCTGCCGCCGGCCGCGATCTATTACGCCTTCAAGCGCTACATGGTCGGCGGCCTGACCGCGGGCGCGGTGAAGTCGTGACAGAACCAACACCGGTGTCATCGCCCGACTTGATCGGGCGGCCCAGTATTCCAGAGAACGGCGATAGAGCCGCGACGCCGCGGCGTACTGGATGCCCCGCTTTCGCGGAGCATGACGAGGAGTGTGGATCGCGATGCGGCTGACGCAATCGCGGCCTACAGCGGCGCAGCACTCTCCCCCCGCCCGCCCGACAGTTTTGCGGCGAGCGAGGCCACCACGATGACCGCCGCGATCACAACGATCGCCAGCGTGCAGATGGCGTTGATCTCGGGTTTTACGCCAAGCCGCACCTCCGAATAGATTCTTATCGGCAACGTCGCCGAGCCCGGACCGGTCGTAAAACTCGCGATCACGAGATCGTCGAGCGACAGCGTGAAGGCGAGCATCCAGCCCGCCGCGATCGCAGGGATGATCAGCGGCAGCGTCACGGCGAGGAAAGCGCGGGCCGGATCGCAGCCGAGGTCCATCGCGGCTTCCTCGAGGCTTTTGTCGAGCGAGATGAGCCGCGATTGCACCACCACCGCCACGAAGCACATGGTGAGCGTGGTGTGGGCGATCGTGACCGTCCAAAAACCGCGCTCAGCGTCGATGGCGACGAACAGCAAAAGCAGCGAGAGCCCGGTGATCACTTCGGGCATCACCAGCGGCGCATAGAGCATGCCGGAGAACAGCGTGCGGCCAGAAAAACGCTCGCCGCGCGAGAGTGCTATCGCCGCCAGCGTGCCGAGCAGCGTTGCGATCGTGGCCGACGCCGCTGCCACGCGAAGACTCATCCAGGCTGCCTCGATCATGGCGTGGTCGTTGAAGAATTCGCTATACCAGCGCAGCGACCAGCCGCCCCACACCGTCACCAGCCGCGAGGCGTTGAACGAATAGATCACGAGGATCACGATCGGCAGATACAGGAAGGCGAACCCGATAAGCAGCGAGGCGGCGTTGAACGGCGATATCCTGCGGCGCGCCATCACCGTGCCTCTTCCAATTGCGCCCGCTGCAACCGCTCGTACAGCAGAAGCGGCGCGAGCAGCAGCACCAAGAGCACGATCGCGGCGGCGGAGGCCACCGGCCAATCCTTGTTGGTGAAGAATTCCAGCCACAGCGTCTGGCCGATCATCAGCGAATCGGAGCCCGCCAGAAGATCAGGGATCACGAACTCGCCGACGA
>Ga0210408_10005966_pt1 | contig 10591 bp, 3 predicted proteins | sample IncBWH4MmetaG_FD_155471 | JGI IMG/M metagenome (GOLD analysis project Ga0210408, IMG submission 155471) | Forest soil microbial communities from Barre Woods Harvard Forest LTER site, Petersham, Massachusetts, United States - Inc-BW-H-4-M | ecosystem: Environmental > Terrestrial > Soil >...
CCTTGGTTTTGGGATAGAGTTGATAGACTTGCGCGATTTCGGCAATGGTAGCTGAAGCGTCCCACTTTGCTTCTTCTGAAAAATAGAAGGTATTGTATTATTGGAAGCTCCAGACTTGATGCCGGGTCGGGAAAGGGATTCCACACTGTACCCATCGGAAAGATGGATCCGCACCCCAGTGAGGATGAGAATGTTGTGGCAGCGAACCGAGATCGGTATCGATTAGCAAGCGGCGACTATCTAAGAATGCGGACCAAGAACATATGGGCTGTTAGCAAAAGAGTAGCCGCCGTCAGCCCACGCCCTCTATGACTTTCGTTGAGAAGGCATCTGCCTAATCACTGACGTGAGCTCCGCAGGTCGACAGACCAAAAAGAGACCATCGACGAAGCGTTTGAAAAAAAGCTTTTAAGTGTCTGACGATACGTTTGAGGAGATTAAACGCTGCCACCTGCTTGCCTTCCTCAAGGACCTTCACGGCTTGACGCACTTGGTTTTTGTTTCCTCTACATCCGCGTTCGACCCAGGTTCATCGTGCTATGCGTGCGCTGGTACCTGACGTTTAAACTCAGCTCCCGAGACCTCGGCCAGATTATGGCCGAGCGTGGCATCGCGCGAGCTCATACGACCATCTTGGATGAATGCAGCGGTACGGGTCGGACTTTGAAAAGCGCTGGAACCAGCATACGCGACCTGCGGGCGACTCCTGGCGTGTGGACGAGACCTATATCAAGATCAAAGGGCCAGTGGGTGTACCTCTATCGCGCAGTAGATAAAGCTGCTCGAACGGTCGACTTTCTCTTGAGGCAGCGAATAACTTCGGTCGTAAGCACGTCAATTCATATATATATTGAATAAGTATGAAGAAGATGGGTGCAATACTAGCCGTCGCGTTGCTGTCGCCGTATGCTGTGTCTAGAGCCGACGCTGAGGGGCCGCTACACTGGACAGCGAGACACGCTAGGAACGCGGCTGTGGAGACGGGAGATACCATATCGAACGTGGCGAGAACAACTGGAAGAACGATCTATCACCGGACGAGACCCATTCGCGAAGCAGTCGAGTAGACCTTCATCTGTGACGCTCCTTAATCATGCGACGACCCTCAAAGGGCGGCGTTTTATCTGTTCAATAAGGCTCAGCGACCCCGCGTCTTCATTTATCTGCACGTTAAAGTCAGGATGTCGTGGTGCAGAAGCTTGGAATCGCGCGTGACTCAATCATGCGGGCGGTGCCAGGCATGATGCACGCCTTCGCATGATAGCAAGCGAAGGAACGAGTCCTGGTGATTTGCTCAAGGCGCTTAAACGATATCGCGATGAATCTGGCGAACCTGAGCGTGCGGTAGCATCCCAGATCGGGATTAATCAGCACATCCTCAGCCGCTGGGACAGGCGACGAGCGTTGATTACTGGATTCACTCCTGAAATAAATCACCCCGACGTGCAGGCGAACGCAACTTCGTGGTCTCCGGCACGCCAGCCAGATTCTGCGCGAGTAATCCGACCAAAAATTTCCAATGTAAGATACCGGACATTTGTGCGGCATAGAATACTTGACGTCAAATTGCGACTGATCGCGCTCTGGCATCAAAGCTTGATGCTAAGTGAAAGATCTCGCGGCTGGAATCTGTTCTCAAACCTCGAACAAATGGCGAAGAAAGAAAATCAGTTACACCGCCGCGACGATCCATTGATGCGACTATAACGCGATCCAGTTTAGTTAGCGCCGGGTTGCTGATATTGCCGCTCAGAGGTTGGCGCGGATCAACGGCCTTGGCAAACCGCCCAAGTTCTGTCGCCGAATCTCGGAACCCGTTGTCTTTCGAATTCACTTTACCGGTTGAGCAAATCGTTAGCGATTTTTGAAGCGCAAAACGCAAAGATTTTCTAACATGAATCCGCATTTTTCAACGTCTAAACAAATAGCGTCATGCAAAAAAGAAAGGAATGAGCGTGAAAACTGAAGTTGAAGCAGCAGTTGTGAGTATTCACGAGAACACGAACGACGGGACGGCAAGGGTTAATTTACGCTGGGAAGGCAAGCACCAAATAGCCGATTTTGCCCTCAATAAGTTGGGCGCTGTCCTAAATTCTGAAGGTGAGGCCGAGCATAACGGATGGGCGATTGTTGAACTGCCTGTAAAGGCAACGGTAGGAAAGACTATCCCTCTGCTCAAATAGGCAAAATGACGGTCGGCCCCTCCTCTTTGGAGCAGGTTCAATGGCACCGCCACCCGAAATCTTGGAGATAGCTACGCGCGGTGCAATTCTTCCGCCGCCGTTTAGACGGCGGTCCTCCTCGCTTCGAGGGAGGAAGGGAAGTAGTTAGGAGGCTCGCATGTTACTCACGGCGCAACTAGGAAACGCAGAAATCATTGAGAAGGTGGTGGCGCAGTTTCGAGGAACGGCGGCGGAGGGAAGAATCCAGGCCGAGACGTTCATCCGCCAGTATTACAGGCAGGTTGATCCGGAAGACCTCGCGGAGCGCAGTATTTCCAATCTTTGCGGCGCTGTGTTGGCACACCTGAATTTCATCAAGGAGTTCAAGTCGGGTACCTCGAAGCTGCGCGTTTACAATCCGAAAAGCGAAAAAGACGGATGGGAGTCCACACATACAGCTATCGAGATAGTCAATGATAACATGCCGTTCCTGGTGGACTCGGTGACAATGGAGATCAACCGCCAGGGATTGACTCTACATCTCATTATTCACCCAGTCATTAAGACGAGGCGGGACGCGAATGGTGGCTTGAGTGAAATTCTACCCCGGGAAGCCGGCAAGAGCGGTGCTTCCGAAGCGGTAATGCATGTCGAAGTTGATCGGCAAACCGATCCGGAAAAGCTGGTTGAGCTGGAAGCAGGACTTCTGCGCATTCTCGGCGACGTGCGCAAGGCGGTTGAGGATTATCCGAAAATGAAGGACAACTTGAACCGCCGTGTCGCCGATCTCAGAAAGCCCTATCCGGAAGGGCTCGATCCCGAAACAGTTGAAGAGGAGAAGGCCTTATTAAAATGGCTCGCGGAGAGCCATTTTACTTTTTTGGGTTATCGCGATTACGATCTGCTCAAAGAAGGTGACGAAGACGTTTTGCGTGTGGTGCCGGGTTCCGGCCTAGGCATATTGCGGGAGACAAGGCAGACCAAGGTTTCGAAAAGCTTTGCCACGGTGACTGCGGAAGTAAGGAAGCTCGCGCGCGCTCCCCAACTGCTGGTGCTGACTAAGGCGAATTCGCGCGCCACGGTGCACCGTCCCGGATACCTGGATTACGTAGGCGTAAAACGTTTCGACGCGAAAGGTCAGGTCTTAGGCGAGCAGCGCTTTCTGGGGCTTTATACTTCCATCGCCTATAATTCACATCCTGCGGACATCCCGCTCCTGCGCCGTAAGGTGAGAAACGTCGTGATGCGTGCAGGGTTCGATCCCAACGGCCACTTGGGAAAGGCGCTGGTCACGATTCTGGAAGAGCATCCGCTCGACGAGCTCTTGCAAATACCCGAGGACGAGCTTTTCGAAAATGCCATGGGGATACTTCGCCTGGGCGAGCGCCAGCGCACCCGGCTTTTCGTGCGGAGCGATGTTTACGGCCGCTTCCTGTCGTGCCTGATCTATGTGCCGCGTGAAAACCACAGCACCGAGTTGCGCGAGCGCATGCAACGGATCCTGATGCAGGCATTCAACGGCATTAGCTCGGAGTCTACGGTTCATCTGTCCGAGTCGGTATTGGCGCGTGTGCAGATCATCGTTCGCACCAAGCCGGGAAGCGTGCCTGAATTCGACGTTCGCGAGATCGAAAAGCAGATCGTCAAGGCGGCGCGCCGCTGGACGGATGACTTGCATGACGCGCTCATCGCGCATTTCGACGAAGAGCGGGGCAACCAGCTGTATCACCGCTTCGGCAACGCCTTTCCCGCCGGCTACCGCGAGGGCTCTTCAGTCACCGAAGCCGTGATCGACGCCGCAATCATGGACACCCTCGGGGCGGAAAAGAACCTCGCAATGAATCTTTATGCCGGTGACAAGTTGAGCGCCACTCCGCTGCGCCTAAAAGTTTTCCATTCGGGCAAGCCCATCCCCCTGTCTTCAAGCCTGCCCATGCTCGAACACATGGACGTCAAAGTGCTTGAACAGCTCGAATATAAGGTGGAGCCCGAAGGAACACCGCCGGTTTATGTGCATGATTTTGGCATGAGTCATGCGGGAGACATCAAGCTCGATGTTACCCAGGTGAAAAGCGGGTTCGAGGAAGCGTTCGCGCGTGCGTGGCGCGGCGAAATTGAAAATGACGACTTCAATCGGCTGGTGCTGCGGGCAAATCTTGGCTGGCGCGAAGCCACGATTTTGCGGGCCTACAGCAAATACCTGCGGCAGACCGGCTTTACTTTCAGCCAGGCGTATATGGAACAGGCGCTGTCCGCAAACGCGGCGATCGCGAAGAAACTGGCCGAACTCTTTATTGCGCGTTTCGATCCCGCGAACACTGCCGAAGCCGGGGTCAAAGTATCGGCATTGACCGTCGAAATCGAAAAAGCGCTGGACTCAGTTGAAAACCTGGACGAAGACCGCATGCTGCGGCGCTTTCTCGCCGTGATCCAGGCGACGCTCCGGACTAATTACTTCCAGAAGGACGCCGGCAGCGCGACCAAGCCCTACATTTCCTTCAAGTTCAACCCAGCGCTGGTGCCGGGGCTGCCTGAGCCCAAGCCCATGTTCGAAATCTACGTTTATTCGCCGCGCGTCGAGGGAGTGCATTTGAGAGGCGGCAAGGTGGCACGCGGAGGATTACGCTGGTCCGACCGCATGGAAGATTTCCGCACCGAAGTCCTCGGTCTCATGAAAGCGCAGATGGTCAAAAACACCGTGATCGTCCCAGTTGGGTCGAAGGGAGGATTCGTTGTGAAACAGCCTCCCGCTGACCGCGAAGCCCTCATGAAAGAAGGAATCGCGTGCTACCAGACTCTCCTGCGCGGGCTGCTGGATTTGACCGACAACCTGGTCGCAGGCAAAGTCGTTCCGCCGAAAGACCTGGTGCGCCACGATGCCGACGATCCTTACCTGGTGGTCGCCGCGGACAAGGGCACCGCGACGTTCTCCGATATAGCGAACGACGTCTCAAAGCAATACGGCTTCTGGCTGGATGATGCATTTGCCTCGGGCGGCTCCATCGGCTACGACCACAAGAAGATGGGGATCACCGCGCGCGGGGCGTGGGAATCGGTCAAGCGGCACTTCCGCGAACTGGGGGTCAATACCCAGAGCACCGATTTCACCGTGGTCGGGATCGGCGACATGTCGGGCGACGTGTTCGGAAACGGCATGCTGCTCTCCCGCCACATTAAGCTTCTCGGCGCTTTTGATCACCGCCATGTTTTTCTCGATCCCAATCCCGATCCGGAAGCAAGTTTCATAGAGCGCGAGCGGTTGTTCAACCTCCCTCGCTCTTCGTGGGCTGATTATGATTCCAAGCTGATATCAAAAGGCGGCGGCATTTACCCGCGGAGCGCGAAATCGGTCACGCTTACCCCTGAAGTCAAAAAAGGTCTGGGAGTGGACGCCGATTCGCTCACTCCAACCGATTTGATTCGCACCCTCCTCAAGGCGCCGGCGGACCTGCTCTATAACGGCGGAATCGGCACCTATGTGAAGGCGACGCATCAGACTCACGCCGAGGTGGGCGACCGCGCCAACGACGCGATCAGAGTGAACGGCAAGGAACTTTGCTGCAAGGTGGTCGTGGAAGGCGGAAATCTCGGTTTTACCCAGCTCGGGCGCATCGAGTACGCGCTTAGCGGCGGCAAGATCAACACCGACGCGATTGACAATTCTGCCGGTGTGGACTGCTCGGACCACGAGGTTAACATTAAGGTACTACTCAATTCCGTGGTTGCCGAAGGACGCATGAACAAAGAGCAGCGCAACCAGTTGCTCGCGGAAATGACCACCGAAGTCGGCGCGCTGGTTCTGCGCGACAATTATTTCCAGACGCAGTCGTTGAGCGTGCGCAAAAGCATGCCGCTGGACGCCCAAACGCGCTTCATCAAATATCTGGAAAAGGCCGGCAGGCTCAACCGCGAAATCGAATTTCTGCCGTCCGACGAGGAGCTGGCTTCGCGCAAGGCGGCAAAGACCGGTCTCACTTCGCCGGAACGCGCGGTGCTGCTCGCCTACAGCAAGATCACGCTCTACGACGAGCTGCTCGCTTCCAAAGTGCCGGACGATCCCTACATCTCCACCGCGCTGGTGCGCTACTTTCCTGCGCCGCTTCGCGAGCCCTACCGCGAGCACATGGAGCGTCACCCGCTCAAGCGTGAAATCATCGCGACGCATGTCACCAACGAAATGATCAATCGGGCGGGCAGCACGTTTGTCCACCGCATGCAGGAGGAAGTCGGCGCCGGCGCCCCGGATGTGGTGCGAGCCTATCTGCTCACGCGCGAGATATTCGACTTTGTATCCTTCTGGCAGGAGCTCGAAGCTCTCGACAACAAAGTGCCGCATGCGGTGCAGTCCGACATGCTGATTGACTCGGAAAGGTTGATGGTGCGCGCAACACTTTGGTTCCTGCGTTATCGGAATTTGAAAGATGACATCGCGAAAACCGTTGAGCATTTCGCCTCTGGGGTTAAAGCCCTCGCCAAGGGTCTCGACAAATTTCTGTCTCCCGACCAGAGCGCCGGTGTGAGGCAGGCAGCGGAAAGCCTGACCCAAAGCAAGGTTCCAAACGATCTCGCCATGCGCCTGCTAAGTTTCGATCCGCTTTTCTCGGCGCTCGATATCGTTGAGATTGCGGCTGAAACGAAGCGCAGCGTCGAAGAAGTGGCGGGGGTGTATTTTGGCATGGGTGGGAGACTCGAACTTTCCTGGCTGCGCAAGCAGATCGGCGGATTACCTGCGGATTCACACTGGCAGACGCTCGCCAAAGCGGCGCTCGGAGACGATGTCTCCGGCCTGCAAAGAGAGCTTACCAGCCTGGTTCTGAAACTCAGCCCCCAAGTGAAGGTGCCGAACGCGCTCATCAAGGCGTGGGAAGCGCAAAACAAGAGCGCATTGGGACGCAGCCGAGAGGTGCTCGCCGACCTTCAGTCTGCGGGCAACCTCGATCTTTCGATGCTGTCCGTCGCGTTGCGGGAGCTGAGAAATTTGGCTTAAGAGTCGCGAAGGGCCGGAGTGGTCAGGTCCATGATGATCGAAGCCTGTCGGTTCCATACACACCAACAGTCTCTTCAAAGGTAATCGCGAGGCTGATGATCGGATCAAGAATCCGCACGCCCGGAGCGACCGGCCTCGCCAACCAGGACCGCTAGACTCGTAACGTCATCGAAGCGGTACGGCAAAGCCTTGGGACCTTAACCGTTCATCATCAGGAGGATGGTTTGAACGCTCGGAAGCGTTCGAGTACCTCGGACAGCTCCTTTCCACATTCCTGGAGAAGCTCTTCCCTGAAATGATTTAGAAGAGATTGTCCGTAGTCAGACCCCCAACCCACCTCGTGTAACCGTCCAGCTACAAAAGCGGAGGTAGGGAATTTCTTGATCAATTCCATCTGTTCGGAGGCTTGCTTCCCTTTTGTATCGAGACTGATCATACGTTCACCTCTCCTGACGGCGAAAAGGGCGAAACGTTACTTTTCTTGAAGGATGATCGACCCGAAGAAGAGATATATTAGCCCTTAGATTTGCTTCCGACGTCTTCGCCATAAATGTTAATATTTTCACAACAGGCGACAAATAAAGGTGGCTTGCGCTGCCTTTGCTTGCTCAACAGTTGCGCATAACTGATCAAGTTTGGGGAAGTAAACATTATGCAGGCAGAGTTGACGCGTAGTTTCCAGACGCTCGCAATCTGGTTGAGGTCAGGACTATAAAGCGGCAGAAAGTCGAGTCCATTGGCGTTCCTCGTATTCGAGGTTGAAGATCGCTTCTCCAAACGGCCATGCAGCAGCTTCTTGGAAGGAGTAGTCGAGAAGGTCTTACTTCTTCACTAGGGTCTTCCAGAGTGGTTCTTTGTCTGACATAAATTGGGCGAGTGGGAAACGCTGAGGTGACGCGTACTTCATCTTGAAGAACTCCGCAATCCGGGGGCCAGATAGTCTCCAAGGTAAATATTCTAACATGAGAAACGGAAGGCCCCGTTCCCAGTCCGCAAACGCCTTCCAAATTCAGAGAAGTGACGGAGCTGAAAAAACCCGACCACAAAGTGTTTACATCCCCGATCCTGGGACTGGATGGCTCGTGGAACACCATCATGACCATCAATATCCGGCGAAAGAAGTAGTAGCATGCTATCGCAATTCAGGGCGGCCGGAAAGAATATCCGCTTTGCAATTTTTCCCTTTTGGCCTTTAGCTTCTGTTGCCTGTGCGGCTGTTTCCGTAATGGGTGCTAAACGATACTGTTTGTCAGGTTGCTGTTTTCCTAGCAGCCTGACAACACCCATGGCAGGTACCTCGCCGTGACCCTCACCCCAGACGGTCTCCGCAGGGTGGCATTTCGCTGTCATAGAAGACAAGATCGCCGGTACCCTCGGAGTCTCAGGACACTTTGATATAATCCTGTCAATCCGGATTAGCGTACAATGTTTTACAACCGGAGGAGTGACCCCGAAAAGTATTGAATTCTCAGGTTATCATATTATAAAGGGTCATTGGCCGGTTCGTAAAAATTAGCACGCCAAGGAAGGGGGCTGGATGAGCCATCCTACTAAGTACGTTTGTCCACACCCCCCTGCGCTTTTGCCTTAAACCCTCACTTTCTACTTAGCCGCTAGCCCCTCCTGCCCCCACAATCGTCCCCCCAAAAAACTTCGCGATATGCCCGACGTTAACTCCATCTCGATCAACGCTATCCGAACCCTTTGCATGGACGCCGTTCAGCAAGCGAACTCCGGCCATCCAGGAACCCCGATGGCCATGGCGCCCGTGGTTTACGCGCTGTGGCAAGATTATTTGCGGTTTGACCCCGAAGACCCCATCTGGCCTAACCGTGACCGGTTTATCCTCTCGGCGGGTCACGCCTCGACGTTGTTGTATGCCCTGCTGCACTTGGCAGGGGTCAAGGCGGTTAATCGCAAATACGAAACCTTGGGCGAGCTCGCGGTCTCCCTGGAGGACCTAAAAAAGTTTCGCCAACTCGAAAGCAAATGCCCCGGCCACCCCGAGTACCGTTGGACGTCCGGGGTGGAGACCACCACTGGCCCCTTAGGCCAAGGGGTGGCCACGAGCGTGGGCATCGCGTTGGCCGGCAAGTGGCTGGCCGAACGGTACAACCGGCCCAACTTTACCCTGTTTGACTACGACGTGTACGCGTTGGCGGGTGACGGATGCATGATGGAGGGCATCAGCGGTGAGGCAGCCTCGCTGGCGGGTCACTTGAGACTGTCGAATCTGTGTTGGATTTACGACAACAACCACATCACCATTGAGGGAAACACCAGTCTGGCTTTCTCTGAGGATGTGGCGGGACGTTTTCTGGCATATGGATGGGACGTCCGACGCGTGTCTAACGCCAACGACCTCGATCTCCTGCGGGAAGCTTTCGATCGTTTTAAAAAGACGACAGACCAACCGACCTTAATCGTCGTCGATAGCCATATCGGATACGGCGCACCCACCAAGCAGGATACGAGCGCAGCACATGGTGAACCGCTCGGCGAAGAGGAGATTCGGGCGACAAAGAAGCGTTACGGCTGGCCGGAGGACGCTAAGTTCCTGGTTCCACCGGAGGTGCTTGAAAACTTCAGGGCCAAGCTCGGACAGCGGGGCGCGAAATTACGCGCTGGCTGGATGAGTTTGTTCGCCGCTTATCAAAAAGAGCATCCGGAGCTGGCAGCTGAAACTCTCGCGATTCAACACCGTGAACCGCCGCAAGGCTGGGATTCAGAAATCCCGACATTCCCGCCGGACGCGAAAGGAATCGCCAGCAGAGATTCCTCAGGCAAAGTGCTGAACACGATTGCTAAGAAGCATCCGTGGTTGGTTGGCGGTTCCGCGGATCTTTCGCCCTCGACCAAGACACGACTCACTTTTCCGGATGCCGGCGAGATTAGTCGCGATTCCTTCGGAGGGAGAAATATTCATTTCGGAGTTCGCGAGCATGCGATGGGAGCGATCCTGAACGGACTGGCACTAGCTAAGCTCAGAGCTTTTGGCTCCGGTTTTCTGATCTTCAGCGACTATGGAAGAGGTTCGTTGCGTCTCTCAGCGATCATGGAAATTCCGGTAATTTATATCTTTACTCACGACTCGATTGGTGTTGGAGAAGATGGTCCCACCCATCAGCCGGTGGAGCAGCTTGCCTCGCTGCGAGCGATTCCGGGTTTAACCGATATCCGGCCATGCGACGCGAACGAGGTAGCCGAAGCATGGCGCGTTATCATGGAAATAAAACGTGAGCCGGTAGTGCTTATCTTAAGTCGCCAAGCGCTGCCGACCTTGGACCGTTCAAAGTTCGCTCCAGCTTCGGGGCTTCGGCGAGGTGCGTATGTGCTTTCAGATGCAACCAACGGGAAACCGGACGTATTGCTGATCGGCACGGGAAGCGAGGTTTCACTGTGCCTAGGTGCGCAGGAGGCACTCAAAAAGCAGGGCGTGGAA
>Ga0210408_10005967_pt1 | contig 10591 bp, 5 predicted proteins | sample IncBWH4MmetaG_FD_155471 | JGI IMG/M metagenome (GOLD analysis project Ga0210408, IMG submission 155471) | Forest soil microbial communities from Barre Woods Harvard Forest LTER site, Petersham, Massachusetts, United States - Inc-BW-H-4-M | ecosystem: Environmental > Terrestrial > Soil >...
TACTCTTTCACAATTTTTTTTATGATCGAACCCGCTTTTATAAAATAAATTCCCGAAGCTTGGTTATGTAGATCAATTTCGGCTTTACCTTTTTCAAGTCTGCTGGTATAAATCAAATCGCCAATTGAATTAAATATCTGTATAGGCAAATCTAAAGGAATCCAGGTTGTAACCTTTATTTTGTCGTAAAATGGATTTGGATAAATATTTATTTTTGATTCGGAACTAATTGCTTTTACATCTGTTGGAACAAACCAATTAGGTTCATTGTAAAGCGTTGTGACAGCGCTTTGCGGAATTACGCAATGGTAAAAACGAACATCATCAATTATACCGTTGAAATAACGATCGTTCATTACGTTCGCTGAATTTCCAACCATAACCGAATCGCTTCCTAAATAAAGTGATGAAAACCCTTTTGACACAGTACCTTGTGAAACAGCATCTAAATACAGAGTAATTGTATTATTATCATAGGTAAAAACAATATGATGCCAGGATCCTGAAGGAACCGGCGCACTCGTAAAAATTCCAGGTTGAAAACAAAAGTTTGTATCGGTACAAGCAGTTGCTATTTTATTTGAAGTAAAATCATAATACAAACAATATGCTTCAAAGCAATTGTTTCCGGTCTGACATTTTGTAAGCAAAAGCGGATTAAAGGTATAACCCGAACCCGAAAAAGTCGGCGCCGTAACGTTAAACCACATTGAAACGCTAATGTCGTTTGGTTTTAAAGCGGCATAAGTTCCAAAATTTAAATAACTGTATTGATTACCGTTTAAATACCAAGCTGCATTTGCATTGCCAAACCTATCAGGTACAAGCGTTGCACCAACTTGTGTTCCGTTATTTGGCCCATAATCATCGTTAACTGTACCGCTGTTAAAATAATATTTTGATATTAAACAGGTATCTTGATCCGATGGATGATGCTGTCCATAAGAAATAGAACCAAAGAAGATCAATGCAAGTACAGAAAACATTTTCTTTTTCATAAGTGGCGGTTTTGAATAAAAATAGACAAATTCTTCTCCAATTCCTATATGGATCGCTTATAAACCGGTTTTGGCTTTGTAAGTGGTAGTGTTTGTTGAGTCAAAAAACCGTTAATACTCAAAAAAATCAAAATTTAGTTTACTCATCAAGACTTATTACACTAAGCTGCACTTAAAAAGCATTAACCATCGAGCACTAATTTAAAATTTTTAACCTTTGTAATATACAAACGGAATTATTAATTAAATGAAAGGTGTCGTTATAATTGTAAGAAAACTCCCCCAGGCCAAAATATTTTGGCTATTATAGTTTTTCGACCGTTCATATCCGCACTAATAACTATCTTTTTTAACAAATAAACGCTTACCTATCTCCTTTTTTTTATTAATTTTACTTGTCTTAATTCGCCGTTAAACCATAAAATGTTAAAAAAAACCTTCAAAGTATTGTCTCTTATTTTAATTGTTTTTATAACAAACCAATTAAGTGGGCAAACATTTTTAAACGGGAGTTTCGAAATCAACACATCCTCGCCTTGTAATTATAACATGCCAAACGCAACTTTTACAAGTCTGATGGCAAATTCAACAGGTTATGGTGTACAGAGCCAATTAGACATAATGAATAATACCTGCCCCTACGGAACACCCCAAAATGGACTTTGGATGGTTTCATTGGCAACTAATGGAGGAACTACAGATGCTTTTACAACAATGCTCTCTGCGCCTTTAGTTGCAGGCAATACCTATATAATGAGTTTTTATGATAGAGGCGACCCTAATTATCCTCCCGGAGTTCCCATTCAAATTGGTATATCTACAGTAGCAGGAGCAGGAGGAACCATTGTATATACCGGCCCTGTTCCGCTCAACGGACCATGGAGTTTCAGAAGTTTTTCATTTGTAGCTCCTAATAATGGTCAGCATGTTAGTATAAGCACAACGGGCGCGCCGCTGTGGACCTTTGTTGATAATTTTTGCCTGGGTGCAGGTTGTGTTCCGCTTCCTATAGAGTTAACCAATTTTACAAATAATTGTAAGGGTAATTCGGTAGAATTGAACTGGACAACAGCAACCGAAAAAGACAATGATTATTTTACGGTAGAAAAAAGTAAAGACGCTTATAATTTTTTTGAAATTGGCAGAGTTAAAGGTGCAGGCAATAGTAACTCACTATTGAAGTATGAGTTTACCGATGCAAATCTCCAAACAGAAGTAAGTTATTATAGGATTAAACAAACCGATTTTGATAAATCATTTACATACTCGCAAATTTTAAGTTCCGAAAAATGTAAACCTGTTTATGATGTTCAATTCGATATTTTCCCGAACCCGTCTAATGATCAACTAAAAATTAATTCGAATGTTTTTAGTGCAAAAATCATAATAGTAAACGCGCTTGGAAAAATTATTTATGAAAGTAACACGGAGTATTACGGAACTTCATTAGACGTTTCACAATTCGAAAACGGATTGTATTTTGTTCAAATGATTAATGATGGTACAATACAAACCAAAAAATTCATTAAAAATTAATTTTCATCATTTGTAAATTAAAATCTCAGGCGAAAAAAACTTACTAGAATGTGCACAGGTGACCGTTTTTTAACAAAAATACTCGTAATAAAGCTATCGGATTGACTACATTTGATATACCAATATATTTTAAATGAAATTACTAATTTTATTTTCCGGTTTAATTCTTTCTCTGTCTGTAAAATCACAAACCACGGTTTATTCAGCCAGGCCTGATGGAACTCTAAATAAATCTAGTTATGAATATTACATTCATGCAACCGGTAAAATACTTAAAAGTGATACAAAAACACCTCCCGGTATTGATACCGTGCAAAATGTTACTCTAAATATTATTTCTAACAAAGTTTTTGTTTACTGGTTTAAAGTGCAGATGAATGAAAATCCACAATCATCAAAAATGGATAAGGTCGCAACCCCTACTGAAATTGGTTATCTGACAGCCGATAAGAAAATAATTAGTTTAAAAAATGGCAAACCATCCGATGAAGCTTTAGCACCTTATATAAAAGACAATAAAATTTATAGTTCGGATAACAAGATCATCGCGTTTATTGAAGGCCAGGAAATTTACGGTGCCGCTTCATATCTTTTGTCATTATAATTCTTAATTAATTTCTCGCTGATTTTCAATCAGCAGGCCTCTGGCCTGGAACCAGTATGGTGTTTAAAAAGGGTTCGCGTTGAGGGTTCAATGAACTTTAACCTTTTTTGAGTATAAAGCATTAAAGTGTATCTTTAAATGAATTAATTTTGCTTAATAATATTAATTTACTCTTAAACTAATTTTATGTTGGACTTAAGTGTGTTTAATCGGAATCACAATAAATGGTAACTCCTTTAGAACATATCTTTCATTTATATAACCGCGCAGGGTTTGGAATTTCTTATAAAGAAGCTAAGTCTTTATCCAATAAGTCTATTAAGGAGATTGTTGATGGCTTGTTTAATAATATAGCTGATGGAAACTACCTTAGAGTAATTGGCAAAGAAGATATTACAAAGCCAAAAGAAATGCTGCAAAGCGGAATGTCCAAAAAAGAAATAAGGCAATTGATTATTGACAAGGGAATCGATCTAAATCTTAAATGGGTCGAGCAATTATTAAACACAACGAATGTTCTGATCGAAAAGCAAACTTTATTCTGGCATAACCATTTTGCATGCAGGGTTCAGAATCCTTATTTAATACAAGAACTTAATAATATCCATCGCAAATTTGCCTTTTCAAGTTTCAGAACGTTGTTGGTTGAAGTAAGTAAAAGCCCGGCCATGCTCGAGTTTTTGAATAATCAACAAAATCGAAAAGAACATCCCAACGAAAATTTTGCCCGCGAGTTAATGGAATTGTTTACACTTGGCAGAGGCAACTATACTGAAAATGACATAAAGCAAAGCGCCCGTGCTTTTACGGGGTGGAGTTTTAGTCGGAATAGTTATGAATTTGAGTTTAGAGAAAAACAACATGATTATGACGAAAAGGAGTTTTTGAACCGTAAAGGTAATTTTGGCGGTGAAGATATTATTAATATTATCTTGGATGATAAACAAACTGCTTTATTTTTATGTAAAAAGATTTACAAGTATTATGTAAATGAGATTATTGATGAAACTCGTGTAAAAGCACTTGCAGAATATTATTATTTAAATCAGTATAACACCGAAAGTCTCCTAAAGAAAATTTTTTTATCGGATTGGTTTTATAATGATATTAATATGGGTTGTAATATAAAGTCACCTATTGAATATGTTATTGGTTTATCACGCCAGTTCAAGATAAAATACGCCAACGAAAAAGTGTTACTCGGTTTTCAAAGGCAATTAGGTCAAGTTTTATTTTTTCCACCCAATGTAGCCGGCTGGCCGGGTGGGAAAAATTGGATCGACAGTTCCACATTGATGCTACGTATGCGTTTACCATCACTTATTTTAAATAACGGCGATATTGAAAATGATGGAAGAATAGACGATCCTGATGACATGATGGGGATTTCCGCAGAACAAATAAATAAAAAATTGAATACCTCTGTTAATTGGGCCGAAATTTTAAACACTCATGAAGGATTAACTTTAGAAAACTTAAGTAAAATATTATTAGCAAAACAACCCAATTCAAAAGTTATTAATGTGATAAGCACTAACGCCGCTAATGATTTAAAAGAACAAATTGTTAAATTAATTTCGTTACCGGAATATAATTTGTGTTAACATGAATAGAAGACGGTTTATAAAAACAAGTGCATTGGCAAGTAGTTATTTATTGCTTCCGGAATTTTTAAAGCCGCTTGAAAAATTAAATTTAAGTGACACCGGTGAAAAAAATTTAGTTATCGTGCAATTGTCCGGCGGTAACGATTGGCTCAATACCATCGTGCCTTTTAATAATGATGTATATTTTCAAAAGCGTTCTAAATTAGCTTTAAGAAATGATAAAATAATAACTTTAAATAATGAACTTGCTTTGAATAGTGGACTTTCGGCACTAAAAGAATTTTATGATGACGGGAATTTGTGTATTGTAAATAATGTGGGATATCCAAACCCCGACCGTTCTCATTTTCGAAGTATGGATATTTGGCAAAGCGCAAGCAGCAGTATTGAATACTGGAATACCGGATGGATTGGAAGATATTTAGATAGTAATTGCCAAAATGCTTATCAGGCTATCGAGGTGGACAGTGCTTTGTCCCTGGCGTTGAAAGGAGAAAGATTAAAAGGCATTGCGGTGAAAGATGTAAAAAAATTATTTGACCAAACTAAGCTACCTTACTTTAAAGATATTGTGGACATTGAAAAAAAAGAAACCTTAAATGAGGATAATCAGGGTTACCTTTATAAAACTTTAATTGAGACATATTCTTCTGCAGGATATATTTACGAAACCACAAAAACAACAACCAACGATTTCGAATATCCTAACACTAATTTTGCCAAGCAATTAAAAAACGTAGCAACATTTATTGAAAGCGGTTTAAATACAAGAGTGTATTATGTAAGTTTAACCGGGTTTGATACACACGTCGCTCAACTTAATCAACATGAAAAACTACTGCAAACTTATGCTGAGGGTATTAGTGCATTTATTAAAAATTTAAGATCAAAGAATAAATGGGATAATACTCTACTTTTTACTTTTAGTGAGTTTGGGAGAAGAGTGGAAGAAAACGCAAGCGCCGGAACTGATCATGGTACTGCTGGTAATGTTCTATTGTTTGGAGGAAACCTTAAGAAAAAAGGAATTGTTAACGATGGTCCTGATTTAAAATATTTAGATGATGGTGATTTAAAATTTAAAGTTGATTTCAGAAGCATTTACTCAAATATATTAAGTAATTGGCTTAATACGGATGCTGCAAAAATTTTGAAAAGCAATATTGTGCCTTTTGAATTAATTTAAAACAAAACAGCTGCCAATTAAAAGAGCCTACAAGACACATAGAACGGTAAATTTCTTATCTTTAAGGTGTGGGTACTAAAAATTCAATGAAAATATTCTTTTTTTTATTTTTTTTACTTGGTTTTATGCTCAGTCATGGTCAATCTGAGAGAGTAGATTCTTTATTGAATTTGCTTCCTAATACAAAACAAGATACTGTTCGGGCCAAAATCTTATTAGCACTTGCATCCGATTATAATGATATTGGGAAATTAACAGAAGCCAAAAAATATGGAAACCGGGCAATTGATCTTTGTGAAAAATTGAATTATAAAAAAGGCATCGCGATCGGATTCGGAAATTTGGGAGTTACATATCAGTTTGAAGCTAATTATGATTCAGCAATTGTGATTTATAACAAAGCATTGATAATTAATGAAAATTTGAACAATAAAATTGGCATGGCTACAATGAGAGCTAATTTAGGCCAGGTATACCGAGCTACCGGCGATCTTAAACGTTCCGTTGAAGAAATAGAAAAAGCTTTAGCAATTAATGTAGAGTTGAATCGTAAAGCAGCTATTGCCGATAATTATTCAAACATCGCTATTGGTTATTATTATAAATCTGATTTCCCAAATACCTTAGAGTTTTTTCTAAAAAGTTTAAAGATTTTCGAAGAAATAAATGACAAGGGCGGTATAGAAAGTTCAATTAATAACATTGGCGTTATATATGCTGAACAAAAAGATTACAAAAATGCTCTTGATTATTTTGAAAAGGCCTTAAAATTGAATATCGCGGCAAAAAATAAACTTGCAATTGGCGCTAGCTATTACAATATAGGTGGTATTTATTTGCAAGAAAGAAAATTTGATCTTGCTATTAAATACATGAAAAAAGGACTTGCGATCAATAAAGAAACTGGTCAAAAGGCTGAAATTTGTTCGGGTTATTGCAATATAGGATCAGCTCTTACCGAAAAAGGTGAGTATGAAGAAGCTCTAAAATATTGCCGGTTAGGTTATTCAATCGCAAAAGAAATTAAGAATCAAAGAGAACTTTCTACGGTTGCCAATGCTCTTTCACGAGTATTTATGGAAACTAACCGTTTAGACTCTGCCCTTCACTATGCTAATATCGGCCTTAATTCCGCTCGGGAAAGCGGCGTAATTGAAAATTTAAAGGAAGCTAATAAAAATTTAAGCAGCGTTTATGAAAAATTAAAAAAACCGGCGTTGGCATTTGAATATTATAAAACTTTTATTACTCTGCGCGATAGTATTTCAAATAAAGAAAAGACACAGGAGCTTACCCGTAAAACAATGAATTTTGAGTTCGAAAAAGAAAAAGAAAAAGAAAAAGCTGAACAGGAAAGAAGAGACTTTGCTTATTCCTCTTCAAAAAAACAACAACAAATATTATTTTTTTCGGTTGCCTTTGTTTTATTTTTGGTTTCAATTTTCTCTTTATTTCTTTACAGGAGATATAGGCTTACTACTGCACAAAAACAAATAATTGAAAACCAAAAATTATTAGTAGAAGAAAAAAGCCATCAATTAGAAGAAAAAAACAAAGATATTATTGATAGCATTACTTATGCCAAAAGACTTCAAGAAGCAATTCTTCCGTCAAGACGTTCTATAGATAACGTTTTCCCTGAAAATTTTATTTTTTACAAACCAAAAGATATTGTTGCCGGTGATTTCTATTGGATGCATACTTCAAGTGATAATTCAATTAATTTGATTGCTGCCGCAGATTGTACTGGTCACGGGGTTCCCGGAGCGCTTGTGAGTGTTGTCTGCTCAAGTGCTTTAAACAGAAGCGTAAATGAATTTGGTTTAACAGATCCGGGACAAATACTTGATAAAACCCGGGATTTGGTTTTAGAAACTTTCGATAAAACTCTTGGGGAGGTTAATGATGGCATGGATATAAGTCTGGCCGCTGTTAAAAGATTCCCCGACTCAAAGAAAGTGATAGTTAATTGGGCAGGTGCTAATAATTCTCTCTGGTATGTAAATAATAAGGAATTAAAGGAAATAAAAGGCGATAAACAACCTATTGGAAAATATATTTTGCAAAAACCATTTACAACTCAAACTTTGGAATTGGATGAACATGATGCGATCTATCTTTTTTCTGATGGGTTTGCTGATCAGTTTGGTGGTGGAGATGGTAAGAAATTTAAGCTTAAACAAATGAAAGATCTATTTAGGTTTAATTCAAATAACAGTTTAAAAGAACAAGAGAGAATCTTTGACGAAACTTTTGCAAAATGGAAAGGGAAACTCGAGCAAGTTGATGATATTTTAGTTATAGGAGTGAGAGTGTGAAGTGAATCAAGAAAAAAGAATTAATTTCGGTTGGCTATTATAGATTGCAATTTGTTTAACAAAACCAAATCTACATTTTCATCGGAGAAAAATAAAAACTCCTCCAGTCGGGGTGTTTAAAGTTAATTTTGTATATTTATTATTGTAAATAAGGTCGAACTGCAAAACATTATTCATTAGTCTTTACATGAAAACATATTCTCATTTTTACAAATTAATTACTTGTTTATTATTCCTGTTATTTTTTATAAACGAATTAAACGCTCAGAATTTATTGTGGGCAAAAACGATGGGTTCTTCTTCTCAAAATGAGGGTAAAGCGATGACATTTATAATTAAATTTTATTCCCTTTGAAGAAAGTAATAAAAAAAATAGCCAGGTTTATTTTCCTTTTCATTTCAGTAATATTAATTCTATTAATTACTGTTCCCTATTTTTTTAAGAAAAAAATTGAGACATTAGTTATTCAAAATATAGATAAGAAAATAAATGCAAAAGTGTTTTTTAAAGACTTAAGGATTTCTGCATTTAAACACTTTCCGCATATAACCGTTACATTATATAATGTATCCGTTACAGGCGTTGCTGATTTTACCGGAGATACGCTTGTTTCCGCTAAAGAAATTGACGCTACCATAGGCATTTATACTTTTTTAAAAGGAAAACATGAAGTGAACGGCATTCATTTACAGGAGCCATTAATTTATGCACGCATTCTTGAAAATGGTAAAGCAAGTTATGATATTGCAAAACCGGATACATCTTCAACTAATAAATCAAAGGAAAGCAGTTTTGAAATTGCTATCGATCACTGGTCCATTAATAACGGCCGCATTGTTTATGACGACAAGCTGCAAAAAACCTATCTTGAAATTGGAGGCTTATATCACAATGGGTCCGGTGATTTTAAACAGGAAGTTTCTGACCTGGATATTACCACTAAAATAAATGATTTAACTTTTCAATACAATGGCATCCGCTATTTTAATAAAAAATTATTTGCAGCTGATCTGCAAATGGAAATGAACCTTAAAGAAAAGAAATTTACTTTTAGGGATCATGCCTTTCAGCTTGGAGATTTTAAATTTGGTTTTGACGGTTATTTTAAGCTGCTTGATAAAGGTTATGAAACCGACTTGAAATTTGTTGTGAATGAAACATCTTTTAAAAACCTGCTTTCTTTATTCCCGGGCATCCATAAAAAAGACCTTGAAGGTATTGAAACCAATGGCGAGTTTACCTGTAATGGCAATATAAGGGGCGTGTATGATATTCAGGATAATCGCGTACCAACTTTTCATATTGACTTAAAAGTTATGGATGCTACGTTTAAATACAATCACCTGCCAAAAGCCCTGGAGAAAATAAATTTTGATTTCGTTGCGGATAATCCGGATGGAGACCCAGAGCATACAACCTACAATATAAAAGCGTTTCATTTTGAAATAGACAAACAGTCAACTCATGGCAGCATAACCATTAAAGGGAAGAAAAACATACGGATAAAGAGTGATATTAAATTATCAGCGAACCTTGCTGAAATAGAAAATCTTATTCCGTTAGACGGCCTGCTTTTAAAAGGTAAATTGGATGCTGAGCTTAATGTAGACGGCATCTATAATGATTCTCTCAAACTGCTCCCCGCATTTCATGTTGATATGAAGGCAGAAAACGCCATGTTCAGATATAAGAAACTGCCAAAGTCGATAGATAATATAAATTTCCATTTAATTGCAAATAATGTGGATGGTGATATGGAGCATATTAATTGTAACATTCCTGTTTTCCATTTTGAAGTGGATAAAAATCCTGTGCATGGAAACATATTTGTAAAAGGATTAAAGGACGCGCAGGTAAATGCCGACATTAAGATCAAAGCCGATTTGGCCCATATAGAAAAAATATACCCGATAGACGGTCTTATTTTAAAAGGTATCTTAAATTCAGAAATAAAAATTAATGGAAGATATAACGACTCGCTTAAACTATTTCCAAAAGCGGATGTTTTTGTTGCTTTAGAAAAAGGCTATGTAAAATCTAAGAATATGCCTGCAGAAATGGATAGCATCCATTTAAGCGCTGAAGTTACCAATATCACCGGTAAAATTGCAGATACCCGCATTAGCCTTAACAACCTTACTTTTTTATTAGATGGCGAACCATTTGTAATGAGTGGAACGATGTCTGATTTAAAGGATTATAACTACGACATAAAAATAAACGGCCTGCTTGACCTGGCAAAACTAACACAATTATATCCCATTGAAAATACCAGTGCCAAAGGCACTTTTGATTTTGATATTATCACCAAAGGGAATCTTACTCAAATAGAAGCGAAAAA
>Ga0210408_10005969_pt1 | contig 10589 bp, 17 predicted proteins | sample IncBWH4MmetaG_FD_155471 | JGI IMG/M metagenome (GOLD analysis project Ga0210408, IMG submission 155471) | Forest soil microbial communities from Barre Woods Harvard Forest LTER site, Petersham, Massachusetts, United States - Inc-BW-H-4-M | ecosystem: Environmental > Terrestrial > Soil >...
CGCGGAGACGTCCACGCGGTCGTCTCCCAGGCCCGCGAGCAACGCACAGTAAGTGCGGCGTCACGGTGCCAGTTGTCCAAGTTCCCGTGCAGGAGGGTTCGGGTGCCGCCGTGGCCAAGTACCCCGGCGCTAACTGCAAGAGCGTTATGCCGGATTCGGCACTCCCGCCCCCTACAGATCTAGAGCGCCGTGAGCCCGAGATCGGTGGACGCGCGTTCTCGGTCAAGGTAGATCACGAGCCTCGTCACCTTCACGTCTCGGATATGGAACAGATTCGCTCCTGCCGTCCGCATCTGTCCGATCTCGAGCCCACTCATCTTGCCGCGCCCACTACCGGCGCGGAGGAGGACCAGGATGGTGCCATCGTCAAGCTCGCGATACTCCTCTGCCTGGGCGCGGAAATTCTTCAATCCGCTTAGCGCCCTGCGGAAGCCTTCTACCATCCCGGCCAAGCCAGTCCAGCTTCCCGGCTCTGGCCCATCGGCGATGACGAAGTCGATATCAGGGTTTGCCCAGTCGTTCCGACTAAAGTCGCCACGCTCCCAATCTGCGTAGATCGAGCGCACGAGGTCCAAGTTCGCCGACGACATTGGCGAAGCGTGGCACAAGGGCCGCTCGATGGGTTGCAAACCCTGGGCGTACCCACCACTTTTTGTCAATTTCCCCGCGCCCCAACTGCCGCGCCAGCGCCCTCGCCATGTGGCGGATGTTCACCTAGATGAGTCGGCGGCCTCCGGAGCGAGGCCAAGGTCGGCGAACGCGTGGTCGCGATCCCAGTAGGGGACGATCCTTGCCACCTTCCCGTCGTGTATGTGGAACAGGCTCGCCCCCTTCGCCTGCATCTGCCCGAGCTCCAGCCCGCTCGTCGCGCCGCGCCCACTCAAGAGGTCCCAGCATGAGGACCCGCTCACCGTCGAGCTCGCAGTGCTCCACATTTTCGACCCGAAAGCCATCCCAGGCGCTCAGGAACTCGCGCCAGCCCTCTGCAAGCCCGGCCAGCCCCTCCGGCTGAATGGTGCAGGGCCGTCGACCAACGCGTATTCGATCTCGGGGTGCGCCCACTCAGCCGAGCTCCAGTCGCCGCGTTCCCATGCGGCGTAGATCGAGCGCACGAGGTCCAGGTTCGCCGAGGCCATCAGTCCTGAGGGCTATGGCCAAGAGCGCTCGCCTCATCGCCGAACGCACGCGATTCGAGGACCCTCTCGTCCCGCAGCGTGAAGACGTCCCACACGTCGGAACTCACCCCAGCGCCGCTACCCGCGCCGACCGCGCGCCATCGCAGATGCGCCAGTACACGATTCTCGTCGAGGTCACGTAGCTCCACCAGCTCGAACCTCAAATCGGACCACGCCTCGTCTGCCTTCTCGCTGTAGAACCTCAGGATCCCTTTGTGGCCCCCGTAGACGGTGCCTTCAAGCGCTCCCCCGCCCAGCAACCAGGGATACAAGCGAGCATCCTCGTGCCATAGGTCGGCCACGGCGTCCTGGCGGATGCGCGGGTTGCCGCGCTTGGCAAACGTCTCGTAGACCCTGCGCACGATCTCCACGTTCTCGCGCGACACGGCCTACCCCCGCTCCTCGGCAAGCTGCTCGAGGGGCGGGCATCCCCAGCGCGCCTGGATCGAGCGCACTAGGTACGGGTTCCGCGAGCCCATCGCGCAAGTATCTCGCGTCGCAGCTGGCCCAGTTCGACGCCTTGCCAGCGCTGGGCGTAGCACGGGTCTTCCGCGCCCTTCGGGGACGCGCCACTCACTCAGGTCATCGTTGGCGATGCGGCGACGTTACGCGGCCTCGGGGTCATCTGGTTCGGTCCAGGCCGTGGCACGCAGCCGCTCTTGCAGGGCAGCAAGATCGATGCCCAGGTCGGACAGGACCGAGCGGATTGTCTCGTCGCAGATCAGAGGCTCGAGCAGGTCACCGGGCGCAATCGTGGTCCGGCCCTCATCGAGAGCACGGGCCGCGGCGGACATCCAGACCCGGCGAGCGCGGGGCGTGAGCCCGACTTGAATCGGCTCGTCCACTCTCAGCTCCACTCGCGCTTGGCGTCGGATGCGCCGCTCGGCCGCTGTTTGTGGCTGGATGCGAAGCACCTCGTTTCGGATCTTCTTGGCGTCAGCGTCGAAGTCATCCATGATGCGCGTCGCGACACCTGCGTCCTCGCGGGCCAGTCCCAGTAGTAGGTGCTCTGTGTAGATCGATTCGTCGCCGGGGCTTTTCGCCTCACGCAACGCGAGCTCGAGAACCCGCTTCGCCGCGGGCGTGAATGGAATCTGGCGCGGCCCTACCGCCTGTCCCTCGCCAACGAGTCGCACGACCTCCCGGCGCGCCCGCTCAAGCGTGATGCCGAAGCTCTTAAGAACGCGTGCGGCGACGCTGTGCTCCTCGCGGATGAGACCGAGCAGCAGGTGCTCCGTTCCGATGTAGTCGTGCTTGAGTGTGCACGACTCCTCCTGGGCAAGAACGATTACCTGGCGCGCACCTTCGGTGAACCGCTCGAACATCGTTCCAGCATCGCAGTTGCGCGAGTAGGTCGCGCTGACTGCGGACAACCGGCGCGCTTGCGAACGGAAAGGCCCACCAGCCTCGCTGGCCACCACCGGCACCGCAAAGCGGCTCTGGTCACACGAAGGCGGCTCGTCGGCTGCGAGGATGGCGATTGTGCGCAGAACGACGGGGCACCGGAGATGACGCTCGGAGTGGTCCATGAGGCGCCGCGCCGCGCGGTACTTCGAGCTCGCTGAACCACTCTGAACCCGGCGCCGACTCGCCTGTGTGGGGTCAGGAACGAGCTGGTGTCCTCTGAACGGTGCAGTCTCAGCCGAGCGCGGGAGATGAGCGACGCGGCGAGGTGGGTGCGGGGTGAAGCTGACGCCGGGGGGCGCAGCGTCAGACTTTGCGTGCCGTGACGGCTGTTCCGTACGCGCAGATCTCGGTCCAGGTCGAGCCGAGCTCGGAGGTGTCGAAGCGGAACGCGATGATCGCGTTGCCACCTTTCGCTTCAGCCTCCTGCACCAGCCTGTCGGTGGCGTGCTGGCGGCCTTCCGCGAGCATCTTCGTCATCCCCTTGAGCTCGCCGCCGATCAGCGACTTGAACACGGCGCCGAGCTGGGAGCCCAGGTTACGCGAGCGGACGGTGAGCCCGAACGCCTCGCCGAAGACCTCCTCGATCTCGTAACCCGGCAGGTCGTTCATCGTCGAGATGACCATCGGCGACAACGCTACCAGTCCCACAGCAATGCGATCAAGCGCTCGTTGCCTGCTCGGGCCGCCGTCCTCGGCGACAGTCGGAGGTAAGAGGTATGCGTGCCCTGCCCCGGTGGTGAACCTTATTTACCAGCTCAGGCCGATGGATATCCCCCAAGGAAAGCTGACCGCGACGGAAAACGAAGCTGCTGCGAGAGCCTGGGCGACAGTTCGAAGGATCGTCGAGAGTGTGTTGGCGATGTTGCGCAGTCGGCCGGCCGCGTTCTTACCCCATCCGGCGAGATCGCGGGGCCAGGGGCTCGCTGGCGCGTGGAATCGCGCCATCGCGTATGAGGCGAGCGCCGCCCAGCTTTCGACCGCGGCGAGATCGTCGTCAGCATTCTCGCCAGCCCCGCGCTCAATGTCCGCTCGGAGTGCCTGTTCAACCTCGCCGAGCAGCGCCTCCAACGCCGCTTCGTTACCTACCTCCGCGGCGACGACCGTCACTCTGGCACGAAACTCATCATCAGGACCATTCATCGCGCTGTCCTCCCGATCGGCATCTTCGTTGTTGCTCGGGACCATACAAGGCTCAAACTGCACCCATCCGAGATCACGTTGGCCCCGCTGGTGGTGGCCGGAAGAGCAACAGTCGCGATGTCACAGACGGCGAATGGGTGTGCGGTACCGCAGACGAAGAGAAGACGACAGCGGTCACTGTCGTGTGCGCATGAGCCCTCGCAAGCGTACAGTCCTACCGGCTGGAATCGCGACGGTGTGCGCGGTACGTGCCTTGCTCGCTGCTACTAGACGGCGGCTCAGCAAGGACGGCACGCACCCGGCTACGACAAAGAGTTATCTAGCCGCGCGCCGGACGCTTGAGGCGAATAGCAACACTCTCGCGGAGAGTGTTCCTTTTCAACCTCCGCAGCAGCGAGGTAGGGAGTCCATGGAGCGGGGTTCCTCGCTGGTGGCGCAGTTACCGGAACCCGCCGGCCTCTAGCACGCTGTCCGGCACCGTACTGGTGATCTCGGCCTGGGGATGGTGACCGGTCGCGAGTGTCGCGACCACACTCTGCGTCGCGTACGAGACCACCGCGACGCTATTGGCGCCGGGGTCGGCGCGCGATGACACAAAGCAGTAACGCCCATCCGGGCTGTTGACCGCCCATCCCGGGTCCTGGCCGACCGGGATCGTCTTCGACAGCGTGAAGCTCGGCAGCGAGACGAGCTCGACGTCGTCGTCGATCGTGCCGGCGAGGCAGAGCAAGCTGCCGTCGGGCGAGATCGCTACGCCGTGCTGTGCGGCGAGGTTGGGGTATTCGTGTGGCTGAGTCGTCAGCCCACGGCCGGCGAACGGCAGGTCGAGCGTTCGCAGCGTCCTGCAGTGCCACGGGTCGTATTCGACGATGCCGTTGTAGTACGACAGTTGGACATACATCCTGCTGCCGTCCGGAGTTAGAACGAACGGTCGGATGCCGGCCCCCAGCTCGCATGGCACGCCTATCGGCAGCATCGTGGCAGCGTCGATGGGCTCGAGCCAATGGCGCCCGTCGGTCGGCGGCGTCGTGCTCGTTGCCGTATCGGTGATCTGCACGCCAAGGCTACCGCTCCACACGGTCTTGCCGTCAGGCGAGAAGCCAAGCGTGTGTGGCCAGTCGCCGGCTGGGATCTCGGCCACGATCTGATGCGTCGCGGTATCGATCACCTCGACGGTGTTAGCCGTCAGCGCCGAAACGAACAGCCGCGTGCCGTCGGGCGACAACTCGGCGTGATCGGCACGCAGACTGTGGGTCTGGACCCGCCACAGCAGCTTGCCGCCCTGGCTGAGGTCGAACGCGGCGACGTCACCAAGGTAGCCGCGCGACACATACAGCGTGTTGCCGTCGGGCGAGAGGGCGAGGTCCTGCACGTAGTTGATCCCCACCTTGCTAATAAGCGGTTCGTACAACGCCGCCTGGAGCGGGTCCTGCGGCGTGTTGCCGTCAGGGATCGCGCTGAAGCCACCGATCCGAGTCAGCGTCTGCGCATCGAACAGATCGATCGTTCCGTCGTTACTGTTGCCGACGAACAAGACATCCCGGGCCGGCGTTTGCGCCTCGGCGGACGCAGGCAGCGCGACGCCGGCGAGTCCGCACAGCAACGCAACGAGAATCGCTCTCATCTCACGCCCACAGTCTCACTGAACGGTACGGGAGCCAGGGAACCGTGGGGTACGGGGAGGACTCCCGTGCTGTCGGGCCGACCGCTGATCGGCCAGACAGGGGTGCCCCAGGAGGGCGTAATCGAGCCGGCTTGCGTGGTTCTGCACGTTAAATCTCCGGTCGATCCGCGGTCGCTCTCCAAGCTCTGCTTTGTGGTGCGGAACTCCGGTCGCCCGGCGTACACACCACTTAACCTTGCGCCGCGAGGGCTACCCTTCGTGCAGCCTGCCTAAACATGGTCAAACCTGCCCACAACGAGACCGTTTCCGCTGCTTCGGAGTCAAAGCGAGCACCTGGACGCCAAATGTTGAGGTGTCTGCTCCCGACGACCTGTGGTGGCTCGCCGCTTCGTCACGCACGCCGTACCCGGAGATCGTCTACTTCAAGTGGGCGCACTGGGGCGCTCGAGCTCGTCCGAGTCAGGCGTGTGGGCTAAGGCTTAGCGGACGCCCGCACGTCGCGCATTTCGACAGCGACGCTGCGCGGTGTCACCTGGCGGGCTCGAAGGGCTAGCGAGCCGCTCAGGACGCCAAGGACTCACCGGCGAGGGCCGTGATCAGCCGATCGACGAATGGGATCTGAGCCGGCTTCACCCGGCGGCGAGCCTCAGCAGGCGCGAACCACGCCACGCGGTCGAGCTCAGGGAAGCATTCGCGCCGGCCGCTCCGTTGCGGCCATTCCAGCTCGAACACGTTCGACCGCGCCGTGGCGGGATCAAGATCGCCCTCGATCGCCCATGCAGAGACGACCTTGCCCCCCTTCTGGACGATCGTGCCCAGCGGGATCGGCGCCGATCCGTCCGGTTGACGGGAAGGCGCCGGATGGCCGACCTCCTCGTCGAACTCACGTCGCGCAACCGCCAGTAGATCCTCATCGGCGTGATCCGGCTCGCCCTTCGGGATCGACCAGTAGCCCTCGTCCCTGCGCGCGAAGAACGGGCCGCCTGGGTGACCGAGCAGGACCTCCGGTTCGCTGGCCGTCATCGCACGGCGAAAGAGGAGGATCCCAGCGCTCTGCCTCACAGCCATCGACGCATCGTAGGGCAGCACCGCGACCATTCGGGTTCGTTACTCACTGCTCCGATCCTCGTGGCATGGCCGAGCCCGCGCTGGCTACCCAAGGGTTAGGGTTGAGACACCTTGCGGCGGCCGTTCCACCGCTTCAGTGAGATCATGGGATTACAGCCCGACTAGGGCGGTCAGCGATCGAATCACGGCCCAGCGAACCGGCCCGGTCACTTGATCGGCCGGACGCGCGAACGTCTGCTTGAGGTCGGTACGGCATTAGCGGGCACCGCGATCTCGACCTCAGGGATCCGGATCGCGTTATCCGATGGGGCCTCCCGTAGCTCGCCCGCGCCTTGGTCGAGACGATCGGCTTGTGCAGGCGACCCGCTGCCGCGTCCGGGAGTAGGGTGCGCTGCACAAGGGGGCGTGGCCTGGACTTATGGGAGCTGTCTTCCCGACGGAATCGGGTCTGCCACCGCCATCAACCCGGAGCAAGGAGGATAGTACGATGGCAAGACGAGCACTTCTGGCAGCGATGACCGTGTTCACGCTGGGCGTGGCCGGGTTCGAGGCGGCGGCGCCAGCCTCCGCTGGCACCCTTTCTTTAGGTAACGGTGCAACGCTTCAATGCACCGAAACTGCTAACCACACGTCCACATGGATACTGACCATTCCGCACTTTTACACGCAGACCTACACCATCAAAAACTTTGCCTGCCTGGTTTGAGGAGCGCGTACGCCCGCGCGCGGTCAGGTGACTTAACGCCTTCGCGGCGGTCGCCGGGCTAGTCGCACCGAAAGTGGGACACGACTGGCGCGCCAGTCTCGCGCCAGTCGTGTCGTGGCCCCAGCCGGTTTAGGTGGATTCCACCAGGGTCCATTTCGATTCAAGCATGCGGAATGTGGCTCTGCGATACGGGCGGCCGCGGGATCAGCTGTTCTGATCGGCACTTGCCCGGTAGCGTCGTGGAGTGTCGTAGCGGTCTTTCTGCTATCGCGCCAAACGTTCCCTATCGAGCGCTGCTACCCGGCTTTTTGCCGGTTGGTTTCCAGCCGTGCCTGACACCCTCCAGCAGTCGACGCTGGCGCTCGGCGTGCTCCTTGGTGGCGTGTCGCGAGTAGATCTTTCCGGTCTCGCGATCTACTACCTGGTATGCGCCGTTTGTCTTCCTTACGCTGTAAGGCAAGCTCGTCATCTCCTCGAGTCGGCTAGCGTCTGTTCGTAAGAATTAGACCACGTCAGGTGCTCGCGCCGTTGGGATTGGCGGACGACGTGAAGTCTCGATCACCTGCTAAGCGAAGACGGGGCTCCTGTATCGCCGAGACATCGCGACCCGACAGATCGCTCGCCAGCGCGTTACCTGTTCGTCACGGTGCTCGACTGCCACGCGATCGTCGACGTGATCGTCTCGCGCCTCTGCCCCTCCGCGGCCGACTGAGCAGGGCGCGGGTCGAGATGCTCCTCTCCAGCGAGAAAGAAAACGGCGGGGAGGTGGACGCCCGCAAGATTAGTGGGCCCTCCCCGCCGTTGCCTCCTCCTACGCAGTTAGATCTACCCGCAGGACGAAAAGACCAAACACGCGCGAATTTCCTCCAAACTGCGGGGGTCCTCCGCGGCAGTGGCCCTTCTCGGCCAGCGGCCACGAGGCCAGCAGTATCGCTCGCCCGTCTGCTTGGCCATGCGAGCACGAGCGCACGCTCGAAGTCGGGGAACGCGTCCAACAGCTCTGCGGTTTGCCGCCGGATACGTGCTCCACCAACTGAGCTCCGGCGGCCCTTACGTTCGGACGGCTTTAGTGCTCGCGTCAGCTGGTCATCGTAGCGGCGCGGCGGGGCGCGGCCCGGTGCCGGCCGGCCCTCCGTAGATGTAGCCGCTCGCAGCTTGCGCCGCTTCCCAGTGTTCGTGAACCTGCAGCCTTGGACTCCAAGGAGTGGCGCGCCAGTTGGAATCCTCGAGCAGGACTCGAGAGCCTGAGATCGCTGCTACGTAGCCGACGTGACCCGCCGATCCAGGAGGGTTGGGCGCGTAGACGGCGATCGCGCCGATCGCGGGCCGCGAGCCCTCGGGGACTAGGCCCCTGGCCGCAGCCAGCCACTCCCAGGCGACGCCGTGGACGACGTCCACGAGGTCGGGCCGGCGCCCACCGGCATACCAGGTGCACTCTCCGATGGGGAACGGGTCGTTGGCGAAGCAGACGCCCTGGCTGTCACAGGACTCGCCAGGCGGGGCGGGCTTGGCCTCGGCAGAGGCCCCAAGGAGGGCTCCAGAGCGCTGCGGAAACCCCATTTCGCCTTCGTACCAGGAGCGCGTCCAGCGCGTGCCTTCGCGGCAGATGGCCGTGAACTTCCACACCCCCTTCGACGGGTGCATAGGGGCCGTCCAGCGCCACGCCGCGCTTCCCGCACGGCGGCTCGACAGCGTCTTCTCGAAGTGCGCTGCGCTGATCTGCAGCGTGCATCTGGTCCTAGGCGGAGCTGACGCGGCCACCGTGAGCACGTTGACGGGACCCGCTTGCGCGTCCGCGCTCACACGCACGCCGACATTGAAGGGCAGCGCCGCCGAGCTGGCGCGCGCTGCGCCGGCCGCACCCGATGTCGGGGCGAGTGCCAAGCACGCCAGCAACGTCGCCAGCAGCAAGCGGGCCGCGAGCTCGCCGATACGGGTGGTCATGGCCGTGATTATCTCCTCAGAGCTCCCTCCACGCTGCTCACTCTCTTGACAGAGCCTCGTCGCGCAGGACCGCGGGCACGGGCATCGATGCGCATAACCAGCCGTCGGGAGGGTCGCAGACCGTGGCGAGCGCTAGCTCACGGGCATCCCGGGCCCCGTGGCGTCTGTCTGCACTTGGGGGAAGAGCGCATAGCCAGCAGAGCTTGACGAGCCCAGGTCCGGTGGGAGTCCGAGGTCTAGCTGATCGCTGTCGCTGCGTCCCACCCGGGAGGCGGTCCATCGCACTGCGCCACGCCGAGGATGAGGCCGTCGCGGAACTCGATCTCGTCTGCCCAACCTTCAGTCCGCCTGCTTTGCCGCGTGCCGCGCTCCCAGGCCGCGTAGATCGAGCGCATGTGGTTCAGGTTCGCCGACACCCACTACGCCTCGAGGCCGACGGCTTCGAGGGCCTTCTGGTGGTCGAAGAAGTACTCCGCCCTGGCGACCTGGCCGCCCGTAACAGTGTAGATCTGGCTGAGATTCGTATGAGTCTCGACGCCGCTGGCACTACCCGTCCCGTCCCAGTCGGCTCGAACGAGGACGCGACCATCTCCGATGTCGAGGACTTCCTTTGGGGTGTCCCGGCTGGTCGACCACGCCGACCATGTCTCGTTTAGGAAGTCTCGGAACTTCTCACGCCCGACCAGAACACAGGACTCGGGAAACAGCGTGGCGTCCGGAACCGCGTTCACATCGACAGCACAGGAGTCAACCGCCGCGTCGATTTCCCGGGCGTTGTAGGCCGCGTGGAAAGCCAGAACCACGCTGACATCCTCCTGCGACATCGCCTACTGCTCCAGGCCGACGTCGGCGAGCGCTCGCCCTCGGTCCCAAAGGCACGCGAGCGGCGTGACCTTGCCGCGACGGACGTGCAACAGGTTCGCGGCCGGCTCCGAGATCGCCAGGCCGCCTCGCTTACCTTGCCCGGCTCGGCGGGTGAGAACAAGCGCTCGCTCAATGTCGAGCACACGGACATCGTCAGCTTTGATGTGCCAGTCGCGCACGAGGTCCAGGTTCGCGGAGGGCACGGCCAGAGTATGGCTGGTGTGTAAGACCGGGGCAGGTGCGATCGGTTACGCCAGTAGGGTCGGCAGGGCTGCCGTTACGGTGGATCCGGTGACAAACTGGCGGGATGCATCTCCTCGCCACCGACTGGTCCACGATCTCCTCGTTGGTCACGGGCGCCGGAACGCTTGTGCTCGCCGTCGCCACGTTCGCGTCGGTCCGCTCATCGAACCGTTCGGCGCGGATCGCCGAGGCGGCGCTGCAGGAGCAACGCCGCCCCGTGCTCGCCCCCTCGCGCCTCGAGGATCCGGTGCAGAAGCTCATGTTCATAGAGGGGCGTTGGGTGAGCACGGCAGGTGGTCGCGCGACCGTCGAGCACGTCGACGGCCGTGTGTATCTGGCGATCAGCTTGAGGAACGTCGGCAGCGGAATCGGGGTGTGCCAGGGCTGGGTCGTCAAGGGCGGGCTCGGGTCACCTCGG
>Ga0210408_10005970_pt1 | contig 10589 bp, 9 predicted proteins | sample IncBWH4MmetaG_FD_155471 | JGI IMG/M metagenome (GOLD analysis project Ga0210408, IMG submission 155471) | Forest soil microbial communities from Barre Woods Harvard Forest LTER site, Petersham, Massachusetts, United States - Inc-BW-H-4-M | ecosystem: Environmental > Terrestrial > Soil >...
GTCGAAGTCCCTGCAGTTCAGCAAATCGTTCTAACGCCGAACGTCAACGGCCCGCGGCGCGCCGCTCGCTCCAGCCCTTGGCGAGCGCCGCCTTCACGATCGCGGCATCGAGATCCTCGGCGGTGGGGCTCCGCGCAATTCGAATGTCCGCTATCGGGGGTAAAGCGGACAAGATTTGCTCGCTTTGAGCTTTACCGAGTTTGACCCATCTCGGACGTTCGAGCACGGCATAATCGATTGAGTTTTTCGACCCACCACTTGTCTTAAAGCTCCAGACTGTCGCGTCGGGGTGTGATATCGTTTGCGCCGAAGTTGGTGCGGTCATCAGGAGGGCTTCATGAAACGGCGAGAGTTCATCGCTTTTCTCGGCAGCATGGCAATCGCTGCGCCGCGCGCGAGCATCGCCCAGACCTCCAAGATTTATCGCCTCGGTACGCTCACCGTCTTGCCGCCGATGGCTCCCACAGCCGGCCCCGGAGCGCTTCTCATCGCCGGGTTGGCGCAGCGCGGGTATACGCTCGGGCAAAACCTCGCCTACGAGGCTCGTGGGGCAGCGGGCAAGGTGGAGCAGATGCCACAACTGATGCAGGAATTGAAAGCTGCCAATGTCGGCGTGGTCGTAACCGCCAGCTACCCGGCCGCGGCGGCGGCCAAGGCATCGGGCGTTCCAACGGTGATCGCGTCCGGTTCCGGCGATCCGGTCGCGACCGGGCTCGTCGAGAGCCTCGCGCGGCCGGGCGGCAACGTAACGGGAATATCCGACGACGCCTCGATGCTCACCACCAAGCGACTTGCGATGCTGAAGGAAATGTCGCCTCAGCTTCACCGGGTCGCCATGCTGTGGAATCAGGACGACCTCGGCATGTCACTGCGTTATGAGGCATCGGCAAGAGTCGCGCAGGGGCTCGGCGTCACGGTGCAGCCGCTCGGAGTACGTCAGCCTGATGATTTCAACGAGGCCTTCGCGGCGATGAACCGTGAGCCGCCGGACGCCATTCTGATGGTCACCGACTCCCTGACTTTGCTCAACCGCAAACGGGTGTTCGATTTCGCGGCCGAGCGTCGCCTGCCGGCGATCTATGAGCAGGACTTCATCGCTCGCGATGGCGGCTTGATGTCCTACGGCGCGGACCCTCGCGAATCCTATGATCGTGCCGCCGCGCTCGTCGACCGCATTTTCAAAGGCGCGAAGCCCGCCGAGCTGCCGTTCGAGCTGCCGACACGCTACCTGTTCGTGCTGAACCTGAAGACCGCCAAAGCGATGAATCTTACGGTCCCGAACGCGCTGCTCGCGCTGGCGAACGAGGTGATAGAGTGATCACGCCGGCGAGAACCGAGGACTGCACGTGATCAGCCGTCGTGAAATCATTCTTGGGGGAACCGCCGCCGCGGCCGTCATTTGGCTTACCAGGCTCTCGAATGGTGCCATGGCTCAGGCTGGTTCACCGGGTAAATTCGAGATCGTCAAGTCAGACGAGGAGTGGCGTCGTGAACTTACCGGTGAGCAGTACGCCGTGCTCCGTCGGCACGAGACCGAGCATCCCTGGGCAAGCCCGCTCAATAAGGAACACCGGCCGGGCACCTATCTATGTGGCGGGTGCGGTTTGCCGCTGTTCTCCTCGACCACCAAGTTCGAAAGCGAAACTGGCTGGCCGAGCTTCTGGGCTCCGATCACGGGGGCAATCGAAACGTTGGAGGACCGCAGTTTCCTCTTCTTGGTCCGCACCGAGGTCCACTGCCGCCGCTGCGGAGGCCATCTTGGGCATGTTTTCAACGACGGCCCGCAGCCAACCGGCCTCCGCTATTGCATGAATGGTGTTGCGCTCAAGTTCGTGCCGGACTGAAAGCCCGGCATTTCCTGCGACCGCCCGCGATGCATCGGGGTAAAAGGCTTACGTCGGCTTGTGTGAAGGTTTTCGGATGCCGGCCGCACGCAAACGGTGCCGCGCTCTCCGGCGGCCGGCGTACGAAAACCTCCAAAGGAGGAAACCGCGGGAAGGGGTACGTGGGCGGGGCGGGGCGCTACAATGGGGCCTTGGCAGCAGCTTTCGGGCGCCAACGGTGACACAACTTCAACGATCTGGCATGAGTGTTGCTAAATGGGGATTTGATGTTTCGGCTCACCAGTGATTTCAAAGAGTTACGCGTGGCAAAAATAGCACACTCGACAACCCTTGCGTGATCAACCTCAGTGGCGACCTCTCGAGCCATAGCGCGAGACAACTTTTTGTGAGCGCAGAAATATCGGCACCGCAGAGACCAGACGGTTTCGAGCTGCTCGTCAAGATGATCACGGCATCGGTGACCTGATCTGGATTACGGCTGGTGCTGCGGTGTCAGATCAACGCGTCGCGCCGGCGAAAAGCGTCGTGGCGGTCATGTCTCATGTGAGGCTTCCCAACCCCGATCCTCAGATAGGACGTTCCCATCCAGATAGTGGGCGAAACGCGCGCCACAGCGTCTACCGCGCGAGCGGTTTAGTCCTTTGCCACGACTCGGACCTCCCGGCATGTCCGCTCTCCGGTCGATATCGGGGGGAAAGCAGACGTGGCCCGGATGGGGTGGAACCGACGCGATTGACCCAAAGGCGACCTCAGCTTGATTGAAATACCGCACTGCGGCGAGGCCCTGACTTGATGCTCGCCAATCCGCTATGCTGGCTGTTTGGCAAGGGGGGCAGATGAAATTCTATCGAACGAACCGGCGCCAGTTCTTCCGGCTGCTCGGCAGCGCCACGGCGAGCGCGTTACCGCTATCGGCAAAGGCCCAGCAGCCGGGTCGGACCTATCGTCTTGGCTTCCTGATCCCGGTTACGCGAGATGCGCCGGCTATTGGCGCTTTCCTTGATGAGCTGCGCATCCATGGCTTCGTTGAAAGCGAGAATCTCGCGATTCTTCCTGGAGGTTTTGAGGTTCGCAACGAGCAGGTCGCCGATCTAGTACCGCCGCTGGTCAAGGCCGCACCCGACGCGATCATTAGTGGAGGAGACGTCGCTACTCGGCTTCTCCAGAATGCGACCAGCACTATTCCAATCGTGGTCATTACTGAGGACGTGGTCGCGGCTGGATTTGCGGCCTCGCTTGCTCGCCCCGGAGGCAACATCACCGGAATCAGCTTGATGTCGCCGGAGCTTGACGGAAAACGACAGGACATCTTGATCGAGGCGGCGCCAAGCGTACGCCGCATCGCGGCGCTCGCCGACTCCAACGTTGCGACATTGCAGCACCTCCAAGCTTTGGAGGAGGCCGCACGGGCGCACAGAAAGGAGCTGGTGGTTGTTCGAGCTGCAAGAGCAGAAGATCTGGTGCCGGCGATAAACAGTGCGAGCATGCAGGGTGCAGGAGCGCTCAACGTACTTGCCTCACCGATGCTATTCGTGAATCGTCGGCTTATCATAGAGCGCGCCGGGGAATTGCGGTTGCCGGCCGTCTATCAATGGCCTGAAACCGCCGAAGAGGGTGGCTTGCTTGGCTATGGTCCACGCTTCGTTGAAGTCTTTCGCCAGCGCGCGCGAATAGTCGCCAAGATACTGACTGGCACAAAGCCAGCAGAATTGCCGGTCGAGCAGCCGACGAAGTTCGAACTTGTGATCAATCTCAAGACCGCCAAAGCGATTGGCCACGACATAGCCGCCGGACTTGTGCTCCGCGCCGACGAGGTGATCGAATGAGGCGGCGAGAGTTCATCCTGGTGCTCGGCGGCGCGGCGGCATGGCCGCTTGCCGCGCGGGGGCAGCAGGGAGAGCGGATGCGGCGCATCGGCGTGCTGCGTGTGGCTCGTGCGAGCCCGACAACGGTGGCGGCGTGGCAGGCCTTCTTGGATGAGTTGAAGGCGCATGGATTTGGCATTGGAAGCAATCTCATTGTTGAGATGCGATGGGCGGACGAGGACATTCGCGGCCCGGTTCCCGTTGCGGCCGAGCTTGTCAAGTCGAACGTCGATGTGCTGGTCGTTGAAGGAGCAGAAGCGAATTTGAAGGCCGCAATCATCGCGGGTCCCACAATCCCAATTGTCATCACAATTGGCAACTTCGATCCCGTTGCGCGCGGCTATATCAATAGCCTGGCGCACCCTGGCGGTAACGTCACGGGCGTGTCCAGTGAGCGAGTGGGGACCGCTGCGAAACAGGTGGATCTTCTTACTCAGGCGTTTCCCGGGCGAACGCGGCTTGGGATCTTATGGGACGCTGATTCGGGCGACCAGGTCGGCGCCGCGGGGCAAGCTGCGAAGTCGTTTGGCCTGTCGACCCATGATTACAAATTTGAGCAGACACCCTACGACGCTGATGCCGCATTTCGCGTGTTGGTCGGAAACTCGGTTGAAATGGTCCTCGTCCAATCGAAGCCATGCACTAATGATGTTGGGGTTCTTACCAGGGCATGTGGAGATCAAGTACGCGTTGTCGTCGCCTGTCTCCGGTTTGCGCGCCGAGAGGGCATTTTGCGCACGTGGCCGCGGAGCGCCTCCAGAAACTGCTGGGCTGCAGGAGTGAGCGCCGCGTCGCGGACGCGAATTATCGACATCGTATTCCTTACCTTCCATCCGCGAAGAGGAATCACGGCCAGGAGGCCTGTTCGGAGCTCTTCCTCGACTGTGAACCGGCTGCACGCGGCGACTCCGTAGCCGCGCCTGACCATAAGCTTGATCGCTTCCCAGGACGGTAGCTCCAGTCGACGCTTCGGGGTAATCCCGAGATCGGCGAAAGCAGCTTCGACGAGGGCGCGCCCTGCCGACCCTTCCTCCCGCGAGATCCAGGTCAACGCTTCAAGTTCGTTGCGTGCTAACCGCCGTCGGGCAAGCCGGCGCGGTCCAACGACCACCATCTCGTTTTCCAGCAGCGATTCGGCCTCGATCTCCGGTGCCGCAACAAATCCACCGACCACACCGAGCTCGGCACGATGCGAGCGGAGCGTTTCTACTGAAGTTGCCGAAGTCCCGAGTTCCAGGGTGACTCGTATTCCGGGATGTGATTCCTGGAACTGCGCAATCACTTCCGGCAGCAGATATGTGCCGCTCACGCCGGCAGCCACGATCGTCAGCGAGCCGGACCCCGGCGAGCGAAACTCAGGGACCCCAAGCGCTGCTTGCGCCAGGATGGCCTCCGCTCGCAACACATGGTTGGCGAGAAACGCTCCGGCGGCCGTGAGCGCACTCCCGCGCCGTCGGCGCTCGACCAGTGGCACGCCAAACTGACGCTCGATGTCCGCAATGTGCTTGGACACTGCCGGTTGGCTGATGCGGAGGTCTTGCGCCGCGCCGGAAAACGAACGCCGGCGGGCGAAAGCCGCAAAGGCTCGCAATCGGGCTTCAAGTTGCATAACTGTAGCTTATATCATCAGAGCGTAGAATATATTTTACTCTATTTGCGCCGGCGCGCTAGGCTCCTGTCAAGGAGCATGCCGGATGTTGGCGGCGACCCGCGCGGGTATCTCGAGTTCACAAAAGGAGACGAAGACAAGGCGTACATCAATGGACTAAGGAAAGTCTATTGTCCCCGGGGCCTGACAGCAAGTCCAAGGTCCTGGCCAACGGCGGTTGTCGAGGTCAGCAGATAGCAACGAAGAAGTCCGGCAGGGATAGATGATTTCGCGCCTCAGCCTGATTCGAATTGCGGGTGTCGCATGGGCCGGAACGCTGCTACTCACGGGCGCAGGTTTTGCCCAAACGAGCAACGGACCCGGCGGCCACGCGGTGCCGAAACTCGTGCTGTTCATGGTGATCGACGGTTTTCCCCAGGACCAGTTGGTCAGATACTACGACCAGTATGTCGAGGGCGGGTTCAGGCTGCTTCTCGACCGCGGGGCGTGGTATGGCAATTGCCAGTACAGTCATGCGAACACGACCACCAGCGTGGGCCACGCCACCTTGGCGACCTGCGCACACCCCTACAAACATGGCCTGAGCGGGAACAACTGGATGGTCGATCGGAAGACCAAAAGGTGGACCTATTCGACCGAAGACGCACGGCACAGATACCTCGACGAAGAGACACCATCGCATTCGGGAACGTCGCCCTACAATATCAAGGTGACGGCGATCGGCGATGAACTGATTTACGCGCATCCCCAGTCCAGGGTCGTTGCGGTCTCCGGAAAGGATCGTTCGGCGATCGGGCTCGCCGGCCACTTCGGAGTCGCTTACATTCACAGCACGGCGTCGGGGCGTTTCATCACGTCAGACTACTACATGAAGGATTATCCCGAATGGTGGAAGGGCTTCTATGCCGGCAAGCCGCAGAACAAGTATTACGGCCAGACTTGGTCACTGTTGTTGCCGCAAGCGGCGTATGCGCGATCGACGTTGGACGATCGGCCCTGGTCGACCAAAGCCAAGGACCTTGGAACCCGCTTCCCGCACGCGATCAGCGGCGGCGCCAACGAACCCAACAAGAGCTATTACGATGCAATGATGTGGACGCCCTACGGCGACCTTCTGACGTTCGATTTCGTTAAGGCGGCAGTCGAGGGTGAGAACCTGGGTAACAATCCTGCCGGCGTACCTGACATCCTCGCCATCAGCTGGACCACCCACGACTACGTCAATCATATGTTCGGTCCGGAAAGCCGTCAGTCGCAGGATCATACGCTGCGGCTTGACCGCATCTTCGCTGAACTATTTGCTCTCCTCGACCAGCGGATCGGCCTCGACAATGTGCTGATCACGTTATCGGCCGATCATGGCTTCATGAACGTCCCCGAATACGCATTGTCGCGCGGCCTCGACGCGGGCCGCATCGATCCGGACAAGATGATTGCGGCGACCAATGCAGCGCTGCAGACCAAATTCGGAGAGGGTGAGTACATCACCGCGTGGTGGCATCCGACGCTCTACGTCAATTACGAACTGATCGACTCGCGAAAGCTCAGTCGGGTCGAGGTCGAGAATGCCGCTCAGACCTTCCTGCGCACCTATTCCGGCGTGGAAGCGGCGTTCACGCGGACGCAATTGGAAACCGGCATGCTGCCAAATACCAGGCTGGCGCGGCAGGTAACCCTTGCTTGGAATCAGCAGACCAGCGGCGACATCTTCGTCGTAAACAAGCCGAACTGGTATCTCTTTGAAAGGCCAACCGCGCTCGCGTCGATGCACGGGTCGCCGTGGTCGTACGACACGAACGTGCCGCTCGCGATGTACGGTCCAAATTGGATTAGACCAGGAAAATATGGTGACTCGGAAGTGGTCGACCTCGCTCGCACCGTCGCATTCATACTGAACGTTCGGCCGCCCAGCGGCTGCGAAGGGAGGGTGTTGTCGGAGGCGCTACGCTAACTGTGTCGGGCGATAATGCCGATCAGGGACGGTAAAGGGGTGACTGATGGAAACGTCTGCTCCTGTGAAGACTCGGACGTTCCGAGATGTCCGCGCAATGTCCGTTATCGATGGCACATCGGAAGTGAAATGCTCACCGCGAGTATTTCGCATTTTGACCCATATGCGAAATGGCCAGAGATTTCGACTGCAACGGTCTCAATCTGCCTTGAGACCTGCGCTCTTGATGAGCTTGCCCCATTTGTCGTGTTCCGCGGAGATGAACGCGGCGAACTCCTCCGGCGTGCTGCCGACCACCTCATACCCCTGTTTGACAAGATTTTCCTGAACGTGGGGCGATTTCAGTATTTGCGCCGTGTCGGCATAGAGCTTGGCCGTAATATGCGAAGGCAGATTGGCTGGAGCGAACAGCCCCAACCAACCGCTCGCCTCGAAACCGGGATAGCCAAGCTCGGCGACCGTGGGCAACTCGGGCATCGCCGGCAGACGTTGCGCGCCGGCTACGGCGAGCGCGCGCAAGGTGCCTCCGCGTATCTGTGGGATCGCGTTGGCGGCATTGTTACACATGGCCATCACATGCCCGCTCACCACGGCGGCGCTCGCCGGGGCACCGCCCTTGTAGGGAACGTGCAAAAAATCAATCCCGGCAGTTTGCGCGAACAGCATGGCGCAGAGCTGCGTCGGCGCGCCGATGCCGCCATTGCTGACCGTCACCTGCTTGGGCTTCGCTTTCGCCAGCGCCACGAGCTCATCAAGCGCTTTTACCGGAACCGATGGATGCACGACCCAGATGAGCGCGAAGGTGCCAAGCTCGGTGATGGGCGTGAAGTCCTTGAAGGGATCGTAGGGCAGTTTCTCGTAGAGGCTCGCGTTGATGACGTGAGTGGAGGAGGCCAGCAAGGTGTAGCCGTCGGGCGATGCCCGCGCCACCACCTCGGTGCCGATGTTGCCGCCGCCACCGGCACGGTTCTCAACTACGACCGGCTTGCCCCAGGCGGCACCGAGCCTGTCGCTGAGGATGCGAATGACAACGTCGGTCGGCCCGGCAGCGGAGTACGGCACCACGATCCGCACACGTCGGTCAGGATAGCTCTGCGCGGTAGCAGGCCCGCGCGGGAAGGCCGACAAAGCGGCCGCGCCCGCGGCCAGATGCAGGAATTTGCGGCGTGGAAGTTTCACGGCGCTGCCTCTCTACAAATGACGCTGCCGCTCAAAATAGGGATTTCGGCATACCCCGCTGGCAGCTCTATACCCGAACGCTACATCAGGTTATCCGGCCCAGGAAGGGGTTGCGGAGGTCTGGTTCTGTGAAGGTTTTCGGATGCCGGCCGCGCGCAAACGGGCCGCGAACTCCGGCGGCCGGCGTCCGAAAACCTCCAAAGGAGGAAATCGCGGGAAGGAGTGCGCTGGAGGTGCGCGCTACAAGGACTGTTTCGGTGCGCGAGGCGGTTGAAATCCGACGCCTATGTGGCGACTGCGGCCAGGTCTTGCGCACGTTGGGGAATTGGCCTGATGCAGCCGTCGATCACCATCATGCTGATATCGATCTCTGGCCCGCGGCACCGTCCAAACAGACGGCTCCAGTCCTATGATCGCCAGCTCGGCCGAACGTTACGGTACATTATCGCGCGAGCGGTTTAGTCCTTTGGCACATTTCGGACTCCGCGCGACGTCCGCGTTAAGTCCGCAACCCGCTCTAAAGCGGACCATGTCCGCCGGCGCGCCGCTCGCTCCAGCCCTGGGCGAGCGCCGCCTTCACGATCGCGGCCTCGAGATCCTCGGCCGCCACCGCGCCGCGCGCGGCCGCGACCGCGTGGCGAATGTCGCGGCCGGCGCGATCGCGCCCGAAGCCGATCAGCGCGGGGATGTCGGGATCGGCGGTGTCGAGCTTGAACGCCTCGACCGCGGCGTGGTTGTCGGCGAACCAACGCGCGAGCAGGTCGACCAGCGCGCCGGCAAGCGCGCCCGCGTCGGCGACACGCCGCCCCCTCACCCGGCGCTCGCGCGGCGCCGCGGCAAAGCCGAAAGCGACCGCGAGCCGGCGCAGCACTTGGGCCAGGTCCTTGTGCAGCAACGAATTGATTTCGCGGTCCTCGACGCACACCGTGAACAGCGCCTCGCGCGCGCGCGCGGGAATGTGATCGAGCAAATGCTCGTAGGAGCGCCGCGCCTGGCGCACGCGCCGCTCGAAGCGGCGCGCCAGGTTGGCGTCGGCGAGAACCTGCCCCTCGAGGGAAAATCCGAAACCGCGCTCATAGGCCGGGCTCGCGCAGGTGCGCCGCGGCGCGCCGCTGACGCGTTCATAGCGGCCGACGATCTCGGCGACGCGGAACCCGGCCTCCACCTCGGCGTCGGCAAGCAGCCCGAAGATCGACAGGCGGCCCAGCACCGTTCCGGCATAGGGGTGCGCGCCGCCCTTCACGGCGCCGTCCTTGATGCGCCGCCACAAGGTGGGCGCCCGCACGTCGCCCTCGTCGCGCGGCTTGATCTTGCCGCCGGGATAACGCTCGCCGGCACGGCGCGGGCGACCGAGATGCATGCCCATCAGCCGCCTCCCGCCGCCGTTTTCTTCCACACGTGCGCGTTGAGCCCGCTCGCGTTAGGGCGGCGCTCGCCGGTCTTCTCGATCAGGCGGGCGTGAAAGAGTTCGGACACGCGCGGGCGAACCGCGAGCACGCTCTCGTCGAGTTTGGCCGCGATCTCGTCGGCGGTCAGCCCGCACGGCGTCGCGGCAAGCACGCCGAGCACGAGCGCGCGCAGGCGTTCCGTTCGCACGGATGTCCGGGCCTGGGACGGGGCCTGCGGCTGCGCGGATGTCATCGCCGATGTCATGTCAGCAAGACCGATCGCGTTCGCCGGTCTCGGCGCGCGACTGAGGGATGGAAGATGCGCCGGAGCGGCGCTGCGGAGGGCGACGCGGCCGCAGCGCACGCGCCGCAGCCGGCTCTAGAACGGGATGACTTTTCTTCGAATCGTCATCCCGTTCTATCTTTTTGCTGGAGCATGATCTTTTTCCGAAAACCGGTACCCACTTTTCGGGATCATGCTCTATTGCCGCCCCGCGCGGCCGCTCGCTGCCGCGCGCGATCTCGCGCCGCATGGCATCGCAGAACGCGCGATCCCTGCGGATGAGTTCGCGCGGATCCCACGGGGGGCTGGCATCGCATTCGTGCCGCGCGCGCACGCTCGGCCGCTTGTCGGGATTGAGTTTCCGGTAGACGGCGTTCAACGACACGCCGCGGGCGCGCGCGAGACGCGCGTAAAAGCCGCGTGGCCGCTTGCGCGCGCGCGTCACGGCGCCGTCTCCCGGGCGACAGGGG
>Ga0210408_10005971_pt1 | contig 10587 bp, 7 predicted proteins | sample IncBWH4MmetaG_FD_155471 | JGI IMG/M metagenome (GOLD analysis project Ga0210408, IMG submission 155471) | Forest soil microbial communities from Barre Woods Harvard Forest LTER site, Petersham, Massachusetts, United States - Inc-BW-H-4-M | ecosystem: Environmental > Terrestrial > Soil >...
CGTTGTACGCGGTCAGCAGGAACACCGCGCTCAGCGCCAGTGCCCATGCCCACCGGAACGAAACCACCAACCCCGCACTGGCTGCCATGAAGAGAGCTGCGAGCACCAGGAAGATGGGCGGATAGTGACCTCCGCCGACAACCCCGACAATGATGACCCCGGAGATCAACAACAGGTAAAGACAGATGGCTGCTACACCCGGCAACGGAAGCTCGCTCTTGCTCAGCGGCTTCTTCTCCTCGGTCATAGAGAGTGAAGGTAGGCGAGCAGGTCCTGGAGCTGATCGTCAGGGAGTTGTGTGGCCGGCATCATGCCGCGGCCACGGATGATGGTGGCGGTAAGGCGCTCATCGGAGGGCGGCGCGCCTGAGGGCATGGCTTTGACCTTGGTGATGGCCTGCAGGCCTGGGCCCTTCATTCCCCGTGTAGTGGTGGGGTAGTGGCACTTGGCGCAGTTAGCTTGGTACACTTGCGCGCCGCGCGCCTCCTCAGGCGTCCACAAAGCCTCCGGCTTTGACGGCGGAAGCGAACGGCAGCCGGCAAAGACACCGGCAGCAGCAACCATAAACAAGAGGGAATGACGCAAAGTTGGGCAACGCATCTCTTTCTAGATGATACAAGCGCCGATTGAGCAAGTCGGCGACTTGCCGGTCACTCGGTCCCGATGGCCTCAACAATCTTGTCGATCGCTTGAGTCTCGGCATTACTGCCGGGCCTGTGGCCGTTCACCATCACGGAAAACACCAGCGTCTTCCCGCCCGTGGTGGTCACGTAGCCCGAGAGCGCATTGCTCTCGTTCAGGGTGCCGCTCTTCGCGAAAACTCGCCCCTTCAGAGGTGAATTCTTGAATCGCCCGGAGAGCGTACCATCCACGCCCGCAACCGGGAGAGTCTCCCGCCATGCTCCGCCCCAGCTTTGCCGTGACGCATAGGCCAGCAGCTTGGTCAGCGCGCGCGGTGCAATCCGGTCGTCCATACTCATGCCGCATCCGTCGTAGAAAAAGAAGTCGTTGTCATCCACGCCGGCGCTCAGCATGAACTGCCGTACCACGCGCGTTCCTTCCGCAAAGCTGCCTTCGTTCCCGTGTACCTTGCCCAGCAGCCGTAGCAGCAGCTCGGCGTGCAGGTTCTGGCTCAGCTTGTTGGTTACTGTAATGTCCTGCGCAACCGGCACCGAGACGCGCGTCGCCAGCACTCTGCGTCCCTGAAGCGGCGCCTCAACGGTGGCGAGCGCCGCCCGCATCGGGGCGGGTTTGATGGGCGCGGCTCGTTCCGCTTCAAAGCTGCCCGTCACCACGGAATACCTGTGCCCCGAAGTGGCTGAGCCATTCACGGCTACTCCGCGGACGCGCAGAGACTCCTTGAACGCCTCCGCCGTATACTCCGCCGGGTCCTCGATGGCCAGCTGGGCGTGCATGCCATTCGGAGGCGCTGTGCCAAAGGCGCGCACCAGTCGATTGCCGGGCCGCCGGTCGAGCCCCGGGTGCGGAGCCTCTCCGGGCGCCGCGATGGTCATCCCGTTGTCCACCGCGTAATACTCGATGGGCGGATCCCAGGCAACCACCGTCTGACCTCGCGTCGCACCACCGGCGATGGATTCGCCAGACCCCGCGGGATCAGCTGTCAGAGCCAGCTCCACCGCATTGTCGTTGAACGACAGCGCCGACACTGGCGCCCCATAGAGCCACTGCAGATCGTCCCAGGCCCAGCTTGCACCATAGGGCTCGTCGAGAAAAAAGCTGTCGTCGCCAATCAGGTTTCCCTCAACCTGCCGCACGCCCGACTGCACCACCTGCTGGGCGAGCAGATCAAGCACTTCGGTCGTCTTGACCTTTGGCTCGGGCTCAGCGGGCGGGGCCGGAGGAGCGCCTGGCTGCGGAGGAGGTGGAGGAGACGGGGGCGGCGCAGGAAGTGCGTAGGGATACTTGCGAATGCTAATCGTCGGATCGCCTGAGCCGAGAATCATCAGGTCGCCATGCAGCGTTCCGCCTGCATCCACCGTGCCCGCCGCCACAACATTCGTGGTCCAGGTGAGCGTGTCCACGGGCAGCAGCGCATAGGCCGCCGCGGTCGTCAACAGCTTGGCATTCGAGGCAGGAATGAACAGTCGTGCGTCGTTGAGGCCATAGAGAGTCTGTCCATCGAGCGTCGTCACGCTGATTCCGAACTCCGCATGACTCATCGCCGGGTCAGCCAGAATCGCATTGATGCGGTCGGCGAGGGCGCCGGCGTGCGCCGGGACCCGCGCTGTTGTCTTTGGATGCGCAGACTGCGAAACCCCCGGCGGCACAAGAAAAGCTCCAGCCACCATCAAGCCAGCTACTCGCTGAAACGTGTGCATGGCGGGAGTGTAGCAGCCGCGAGGCATTCCCGGGCTTGGATCGGCCAGTGAGATGATGAACCCACGATGAACGCGGCGCGCTCCACGGCAATTTGGCAGCTTCGCACTCGCGCACTCGAGCTCGGCGCGCGCACTCTCATCATGGCCATCGTGAACATCACGCCCGACTCCTTCAGCGACGGTGGCTCGTTCCTCGACCCGCAAGCCGCCGTCGCTCACGCGCTGCGATGCCTGGAGGAAGGCGCAGACATAATCGATCTTGGCGCCGAAAGCACCCGGCCTGGCTCCCGCGCCGGGGGAGCGCCAGGCACAGCGCAAGCACCCGCCGTATCTGCCCAAGAAGAACAGGCTCGCCTGCTGCCCGTCCTCGAAGGCATTCTCACGGCGAAACCACATGCTGTGCTCTCCGTCGACACCTACAAGGCCGCTACGGCCCGTGTGGCTCTCGCGGCAGGCGCGGAGATCATCAACGATGTCAGCGGCTTCACCTGGGATCGGGATATCTCCTGTGTCTGCGCCGAAGCCCATGCCGGCGTAGTGCTCACTCATACGCGCGGCCGCCCTGAAGAGTGGCAAACTCAACCACAGCTTGCCCCCGGCGCGCTCATTGCACTGGTGCGTGAAGGCCTCGCAGAGAGTCTTGAAATCGCAACCGGCTGCGGTATTCCACCCCAGGCATTGGCACTCGACCCCGGCTACGGTTTCGGCAAGCGCTTCGGCGAAAACTTTTCCCTGCTTGCCGGGCAGCAGGAGTTGCTTCCCTTCGGCCGCCCGCTCCTGGCCGGGGTCTCGCGCAAATCCTTCCTGGGCCAGGCGCTGGCTCGGCTCTACGGAAACAAGCCGGCCCCCGTGGATGCCCGCGAAACCGCCGGCATCGCCGCCATGGTCGCCGCCATTCTCAATGGAGCCTCCATCGTCCGCGTCCACGCGGTGCCGCCCGCCGTCGAGGCCGCACTCGTGGCTGATGCCGTCCTCTCTGCCCGCCGTTTCGACACGAGTCAGTAGGCGATATCCCGCAAATGCTGCTAGCATCCCGCCAAGGAATCTGTGCGCGTCTCCTCGCGATGCACACTCGCCCGATCATCTTCGTTCGCAGTCGAACTTCTTGTTGTTGAACTTTTGGAGGCTACCCTCGATGCACCTCGACAGGCTGTTGCCTGGATGCTTGCTCCTCGTCGCGCTGTCCGCCACCCTCGCAGTCGCCGCCCAGTCCGCCCCGGCCGACATCGTATTCAAAAATGCTACGGTCATGACCGCGAGTCACGGCATCATCGAACACGGCTCGGTGTGGATACATGCAGGCAAAATTGCCGGAGTGGGCTCCGACGTCTCCGCGCCTTCCTCGGCGACCGTCGTCGACGCCACAGACATGTGGCTCACGCCCGGCATCATCGATCCTCACTCCCACTCTGCGCTCGACAGCGACGTGAACGAAGCCACTAGCCCGGTAACGCCGTCGATGCACATGATTGACGCCTTCGACAACCGCAGCGCCGACCTCTACCGCGCGCTGGCCGGCGGCGTCACGACCGAATTACTGCTCCACGGCTCGGCCAACATGATTGGAGGCCAGGCCGTGGTCATCAAAAACAAGTTCGGCCTCGACCGCGACGCCATGCTCTTTCCCCACGCGCCCGGCTCCATCAAGTTCGCCTCTGGCGAGAATCCGAAACGCGTCTACGGCAGCCGTGACCAGCTCCCCTCCACGCGCATGGGCAACTTTGAAGTCATGCGCATGGCTTTCGAGGACGCCAAGCACTACATGGCCGACTGGGATGCTTACGACGCCAAGGTGAAGAAGGGCGACAGCTCCGCGGTTTCACCCAAGAGGGATCTCAAATTGGAGGCGTTGGCCGACGTGCTCCGCGGCAAGCTCTACGTGCAGATCCACTGCTACCGCGCCGACGAGTTCCTTACCGAAGAGGCCATCGCTCACGAGTACGGCTACAAGATCCGCGCTTTCCACCACGCGCTCGAAATGTACAAAGTGGCCGACAAAATCGCCGCCGACCAGACTGCCATCGCAACCTTCAGCGACTGGTGGGGCTTCAAAGACGAAGCCCGCGACGCCATTCCATGGAACGCTGTCATGTCCATGCGCCAAGGCGTCAAGGTCGCTCTCAAGTCGGACTCCGACGACCACATCCGCCGCCTGAACTCCGAGGCGGGTAAGATGGTGCACTACGGCGGGGCCACTGAGGACGAAGCTATCCGCATGGTCACGCTCAATCCCGCTTGGATCATCGGCGTCGACGATCGCACTGGCTCCATCGATGTCGGCAAAGACGCCGACCTGGTCCTCTGGAACCACGACCCGCTCTCCACCTACGCGCGCGCGATGAAAGTTTATATTGACGGCGAGCTGTTCTTCGACGCCTCAGCGCCGGGACTTGGGGCTACGCACTTCAGTGGCGTCATGCATGAGGGCGGCTTCGGCTCCTATGACCAGGAGGACGGACAATGAAAATCTCCCCTAACCAAAACGCCGTCATCCCGAGCGCAGTCGAAGGACCTGTGGTTGTTCTCCTCGATGCAAACTCACCGCGAACAGGGGTGCCCCAGGCCCGGGGACTCCACGAAATGGTTTTCATTCGGGGGGTGGAGATCTCCTGGTTTTGGAGGCCTGCGATAGCAAAATCCATTTTGACCGCGGCTGTCTTACTCACATCCGCAACAGCCTTTGCCGCGGAGGCGCCAGCGCCAAAGGTGATAGCAATTCAAGGCGGCAAGCTTCTCACCGTAAGCCACGGCACCATCGAGAACGGTGTGCTCATTCTCGCCGACGGAAAAATCGCCGCCGTGGGAACCGCGGCTGAAGTGAAGATCCCCGCCGGCGCGCAGATAGTCGACGCCAAGGACCTCACCGTCTATCCTGGCCTCATAGACCCCGAATCCAACTTCGGTCTCACTGAGATCAGCGCCGATCAGATGAGCAACGATCTCGTCGAAAAATCCGACGAGATCATGCCGCACATGCACGTCTACGATGCCTTCCATTCCGAGACCGAGCTCATCCCCGTCGCACGCCTCAACGGCATCACCAACGCCGTCGTGGCTCCTGCAAACGACGACTCAATCGCGGGCCAGGACATCTTCATCCAGCTCTCCGGCCGCGATCGGGACGAGATGATCCTCGGCCGCGACATCGCGCTGGCCATGAACTACGGCGCCGACCAGCGCCGTCGTGGCGGCCGCGGCGCCGGCAACAGCTCGTTCCCGTCAACCCGCATGGGCCTCATCACGCAGCTGCGCCAGAGCTTCCTTGACGCACAGGACTACGTGGCCAAGCACGATGCCGACGTGAAAAAAGGCGAGAAACCCAAGCGCGATCTCAAGATGGAAGCGCTCATACCCTATCTCAAAGGTGAGCGTCCCGTCGTCATCGGCGTCTACGAGGGCTACGACGTCGAGGTCATTATGGGCCTCGCGCAGGAATTCAAACTCAAGGTGATTCTCAACCACGTCACCGCAGCTCAGGACGTGCTCGACAAGATAGCTTCCTATCACGTCCCCGTCATCGTCGGATCTATCTATGAAGCGCCAAAGGCCGGCGAACGCTACGACGCCGTCTACACGCTCCCTGCCGAGCTTGCCAAGCGCGGCGTCAAAATCGCCATCTCCTCCGCCGATGCAGGGGGCCCCGTCAGCAGCCACTCTTCGCGCAACCTGCCCTACGCCGCCGGCTTCGCCGTAGCCTACGGCCTTTCCTTCGATGATGCCCTCAAGGCCATCACGCTGAACGTCGCCGACATGTTCGGCTTCGGAGACAAGCTGGGCTCGCTCGACGTCGGCAAAATCGCCAACATCGTCATCGCCAACGGCGACCCCCTCGACGTGCGCACCGACGTCAAGCAGGTCTACATCCAGGGCGTGCCCATCCCCATGACCAGCCGCCAGACCCGCCTGCGCGACGAATACAGCAAGTAGCGCTCTCAGTTCACCACGAATCTCGTATTACGATCTGTTTTCCTGAGCGAAGCGCAACGCGACGGAGTCGAAGGATCCGCGGTTGCTTTTGGGAAGCGCGTTCAGCAACAACGCTGGGTGCCCCATGTCTCGATGCTGAGACGTGGGATACCACGCGCCCCAACCCCGCACCGCATCGGTTCACTCCATCCTCGGTGTAAACTTCTCCTTCGCGCAAACCCAATCATCAACGCGCGAGCAGGAAGTCCATGGCCAAAGTGAAACTGCTCTCCTTTGTATTCCTCGCCTTGACATTCATAGGCAACGCCCAAAAACGCCCCATGACCTTCGAAGACATGATGGCCATGAAACGCCTCGGCGAAACCACCGTCTCACCCGACGGCAAGTGGCTGGCCTACTCCGTCACCACAGTCGATTTGGCGAAGAACGCAAGAACCCCGGAGCTGTGGCTTCAGGCGATCGCCGGCGGCGATCCGCACAAGATCGAAGTCGCACAGCTCGGCGACCGCGGCCTGCAGTTCTCGCAGGACAGCAAGCTGATTCTCTTTCTCTCCAGCCGCTCCGGTTCGCAACAGATCTGGCTCGCCTCCTTCGATACGGCCACCGGCGCGTCGGGCAATCCCTATTCGGGCGCACCCGCGAATGGCCCTTTTCAACTCACCCACAACTCCGTCGAGCCCGATAACGCCCGCTGGTCCCGCGACAGCAAATTCATCGTCTTCACCGCCGACGTCTATCCCGATTGCCCGCCCTTCACTGAAGCCGACGCTTCGGAGAAATCGCAGCCGGATCAGTGCAATGCAGAACGCGACAAGGCCGCCGCCGAGAGCCAGGTCAAAGCACAGATCTTCAATGAACTCCTTTACCGTCACTGGAACCATTACACCGGCCCCAAGCGCAGTCACCTCTTTGTCGTCACTGTGGAGAACCCCTCGCCGAAGACGCTCCTGTGGCGCGACCTCACCCCCGGCGACACGCATGACGTCCCGCCCTTCTCGCTCGGAGGCGGGTGTGGCTGCGACATCTCCCCCGACTCGAAGGAACTGGCCTTCACCGAGAACCCCGACCCCGTCCCAGCCATCAGCACCAGCGCGCAGATCTACACCGTCGACCTCACCAATCCCGTCGCCAAGCCGGTGAAAGTCAGCACCAGCGCGGGCGGCAACTTCAATCCGGCCTACTCGCCCGACGGAAAGTATTTAGCATGGCGCAGCCAGGCCCGCGCCGGGTATGAGAGCGACAAGTTCCGCCTCATGCTCTACGACCGGGCCGCCAAAACCGTCAAGAACCTGCTGCCCAACTTTGACAATTGGGTCGATGAGTTCGCGTGGGGTAAAAGTTCGCAACAAATCGCGTTTGCAAGTGGCGCGTGGGGTGAAGAAGATCTCTACATCGCGAGCTCCGTTCAAGACTCCGCCGCGCAAATCGCCAAAGACGGTGAGTTCAGCGACCTCCATCTGCTGGCCATTCCGGACCGTCCCGGAATGGTCGAAAAAGGCGGGATCGGCGCCGTAGTCGCTACCAAAATGACCGTGAATCGACCTTCTGAGGTCGCCCTCGTCAACTTGGGTGACACGGTCGAAGGTGTGAAGGGTCAGCCAGGCGTGGAAAGCTATCGCGATTCTTCTGTCGCGCCACTCACCCACCTCAATGACACCATCCTCTCCCAATTAGACCTTGCCCCGCTCGAATCCTTCTGGTTCCCCGCCAAGGACGGCACAAAAATCCAGGGCTTCCTCATCCGCCCCCCAAACTTCGACCCCGCCAAGAAGTATCCACTCAAATTCCTCATTCACGGGGGACCCGAAGGCGCATGGGGCGACTCCTGGTCCTACCGCTGGAACGCCGAGTTCTTTGCCGCCAACGGCTACGTCGTCGTCATGATCAATCCCCGCGGCTCCACCGGCTACGGCCAGGCCTTCGTCGACGGTGTCAACGGCGACTGGGGCGGCAAGCCCTTCACCGACCTCATGCTTGGCCTCGACTACGCCGAGCAACACTATCCGTTCATCGACAAGTCTCGCGAATGCGCCCTCGGCGGCAGCTACGGCGGCTACATGGCCAACTGGATCCTCGGCCACACCAACCGCTTCAAGTGCATCGTATCCCACGACGGCATGTTCAACGCCGAGTCCGCCTTCAGCTCCACGGAAGAAGACTGGTTCAACACCTGGGAGTTCAAAGGCAATCCCTGGGACTACTACGGTAAGCCCGACGCGCAAAATCAATTTCGCATGTGGTCGCCCGCGCTCTACGCCAAAAACTTCAAGACTCCGACCCTCGTTGTCCACAGCCAGCTCGACTACCGCCTCGACGTAAGCGAGGGCTTTCAGCTCTTCGACACGTTGCAGCTACTCCACGTCCCCAGCAAAATGCTCTACTTCCCCGACGAAGGCCATTGGGTGATGAAGCCGCAAAACAGCCAGCTCTGGTACAAAACCGTCAACGCCTGGGTCGACCAATGGACCAGTCCGGAAAACAGAAAGTAAGGGACGCGAACCAGCGCACGAAGAATGGGTGCCCCACTTCTTGATTCTGAGACGTGGGAAACTCAAACCTCACCGGAGTCTTTATCCGAAGTTGTTCTTCTGAATACAGCGAGTCACCAATGCCATTCGGCCGCTCCAACAAGCCACGCGCCCCCCTCAACGAGCCCGCTCTCTACGACTACGCCGTTAAAGCCCTGGGCCGCAGCATGCGCACCGAGGCTGAACTCCGCCGCCTCCTCCACCAGCGCGCCGAGCCCGGCCCGGCCGGCCAAGCCACCGTCGCCACCGTCATCACCCGCCTCAAGGAGTACGGCTACCTCAACGACCAGTCCTTCGCCGAAACCTACGCCCGCCTCCGCCAGGAAAACGAGAAGCTTGGGGCACGCAACCTCCGCCAGAAGCTCCAGCAAAAAGGCGTCTCGGCCCCCATCATCAACGAGACCCTCGAAGCCCGCTACGCCTCAACCGACGAAGAATCCCTCGCCCGCCAGCATCTCGAACGCAAGCGCATCCGCAAACCTGAGAATGAAAAGGAAACCACCCGCGTCATGCGCCGCCTGGTCGCCGCCGGCTTCTCCACGCCGGTGATCTACAAGATCCTGCGCCAGTGGGACGTCTCCGACCACTCCCTCGCCGCCCTCGACAACCTCGACACCGCAGAACCACACGACGAATAATCTCTATCGCGCAGCCGTAATCGCCTTCCGGATCGCCGCGTCCCGCGCAGAGTCCACGAACTCCACCCCACCGTTTGCCGCCTTGATCCCCAGGTCTTCCCACAACTTCGCCAGGTCCGCATTCACTGGCTTGTCCTTCCACTCCGCGTACAGCTTCATCAGCACGTGCGTGCCCGTGGCGTCATCGCCCAGCGCCAGCGCCTTGGTTACATCCCAGTCGTGATTGATGGTGCCGCCCCCCTCCACGATTGCGCGCAAGGCATCCTGCAGGCCTTTCTTGTTGTGCGTTTCACGCCGGATCGCAACATCAGCCATCAGACAGAACAGCGCCCCGCCCCAGTAGGTCCGCCCCCAGGTGTGGGTGTGGTCGATTCCCTCGTCGCCCGCGCGCGGCTCGCCCTTCGGCATGTCCCGCACCATGTCCCGCCAGATATCGGCGGCCTTCAATTCGCCGGCCTGGACGCGCGCCACGGGCTCCACATAAGTCGAAAGCCCCTCCTCGATCCAGTGCTGGTCGTCGGGCATGCTCGGGAAGGCCGTGTGCACCAACTCGTGGGTCATCATCCAGTCATCGTCCAGATCGGCCTGCGTGGTGTGCTGCCCAATGCGAACGCGCGTAAACGCCGGCCAGCCCCGCACTGCGCCCCACGTGGTTCCCTGCAGTACCCCGCGGTCGTCCGCCACCGGCACCACCAGTACGCGCGCTCCCACAATCGGGAACTTCCCGTAGTAGGCGGTTACCGCCTTGGCGGCCTTGTCAACGTGACTCATGATCGGGTCGGGACCGAGATCGAGTGATCCCGCTGCAATCTCCACCACCAGCGTGGTCCCGCCTTCCTCAAGCCGATGGGTGGCTACGACCTGTGCTGACGCCCCCGGGCCACCCTGTGGACGCTGACCCGCGGCGCCTGCCGCCGCGGCCACACCCACCCCTACAGTCATTAACCAGCCACCTAGGCTGCCGGCCCGTCGTCTGCGCATCTCTCCCCTTGGACCCCGCCGTCGGACTTGGCGCGAGCCGCTCCCGGGGTAGTACTCCAACCGCAGCACGAGACCGGGTCTCTAATAGACGAACCGGCACCCAGTATTGGCTAACGACTGCCCACTTACGCCGCCGCAGTCTTCGATGACAGCTCGGCCGCCGCCTCCTTTGCC
>Ga0210408_10005972_pt1 | contig 10586 bp, 8 predicted proteins | sample IncBWH4MmetaG_FD_155471 | JGI IMG/M metagenome (GOLD analysis project Ga0210408, IMG submission 155471) | Forest soil microbial communities from Barre Woods Harvard Forest LTER site, Petersham, Massachusetts, United States - Inc-BW-H-4-M | ecosystem: Environmental > Terrestrial > Soil >...
TGGAGAAAATCCCTGTTCGCTACGATGCACCTCAACGCCAACCTGCCAGCGGCGTATTTCGGAGTCCCGCCCGCTCAGGTCGTTGAGGTTGGCCTCGAAGTCGAAATTTAGCCCCTACAGCACCCGTCTCTGAGATATCGACTTTTCGTGTCCGCTTCGGGTCGAAAAGCGTCGTTTTGAAAGCCGGTCAGTCATTTCCGGTCTGCCCCGACAAACGGACTTTCTTAGCATCCGGTGGATTGTCCCAAACGGGCCACTTCCGGACTCATGCATCCACAGCAAAAGCACCTTATTCGATCACCTCGTCGGCGACCGTCAACAACTTGGCCGGCATGTCAAGAAGGCCGCTGGGCGCGCCGTGAATAGTCATGCAATAGGTATGAGAAGACACACGGAGGTGACGCGCATGCAGGACCGGTTTCGTTCGCCGACAGTTGCGACAGCGGGTGCGCGCGTGGAAGTCGTTAGTAGATTTCAGGTACAAATCGCTGAGCCGTCATTTTCGGACGCTTGTAGCCAGTATCAGCCTGGCGTCGAGGCAACTCGATTTCAACCGGCCTCAGATCACGATACGGGACCCTAGACAGCAAATGGGCGATGCAGTTGAGCCGGGCCCGCTTCTTGTTGTCGGAGTTTACGACGTACCACGGACTCACCTTAGTATCCGTTTCGGCGAACATAAGGTCCTTGGCCCGCGAATAGTCGACCCAATGCTGGCGTGATGCTATATCCATGCTGCTAAGCTTCCATCGTTTGATCGGATTGCGCATGCGGTCCTGGAAGCGCGCTTCTTGCTCCTCGTCGTTGACCGAAAACCAATACTTCACGAGCATGACGCCCGAGCGAATCAGCATCTCCTCGAAAAGAGGACACGAGCGCATGAACTCCCGATATTCATCGTCGCTGCAAAAGCCCATGACTCGCTCAACACCAGCGCGGTTGTACCAGCTGCGATCGAACAAGACGATCTCGCCGGCAGCCGGCAATTCCCCCACATAGCGTTGGAAATACCATTGCCCGCGCTCCTTCTCGGTCGGCGTTGCCAGCGCGACGACACGGCAGACTCGTGGATTGAGCGGATCGGTAATACGCTTGATCACTCCGCCCTTACCCGCTGCGTCCCGCCCTTCGAATAAAACGCACAACTTGTGGCGGTTGGACCGCACCCACTCCTGCATCTTGATCAGTTCGATCTGGAGGTGAGCAAGCTCCTCGACATATTTGTAGTCCTTCGGCGGCTTGCGTGGCTGGGATCGTTTGCCCAAAATCCAATATTGCTCGGTCTTTGCGGTCTCCTCGGCCAACTCCAAAACCTCACCGCCGGACAATCGAGATTTGCTCTGCTTTTTCACGACATTCTCTTCCAAAAAAGCTATGAAAAAACATGCCGAATGGAAATTGCGGCGGCGAAAGGCCAAATGTCACGTAGCTTGATGTTTTCAGTTAATCACCCAAGTTTATTTGGCGTCCTTCACCTTCGCAAGGCGTGCATCGCCGTATCTGCGCTAGCGGCCGCGTGAGGAGCAGCCACCTACGGCGCTTACGCGCCAAGGCCGGCGGCACGGACCATCTCAACGGCGCGATCCGTTGCGGAGTTAGCGAGGCCTTCGGCATCCCGCCAATCCGATTGCGCTTCCTTCACGCTTTCAAAAACGTGTGGCACGCCCCCCCGTCGCCTTCCACCTTTGGCCACCGCGTGGGGAGGTTCCCAGGATTCGCCGTATGTCGCCTATGGGTCATTTGCGACCCGGCCAGCCCGCGTTGCCAACCATCGGATGTCCGCTTTGCACTTGTGTTGCGTCGACCGGTTGAGCCGGGCCCCCGCCGCCTCATGGGAAGTCTCCCGTGCCGACGCCATCGAGTGCGTTGAGACTATCACGGGACCTCTTTGTTGTGCGCCACAAAGCGGACTCGGAGCGGACATCGCGCCATTTCCGCTTTGCGCCCAACAAGAGACAAACCGTTGGCGAAGGCCAGCCATTGCGCTAGCTTACTAAAACCGAGTGACCGCTGGCTTTTGAGGGACTCGAACATGGACCGCATCACTCGCCGGCAGGCGATCCACGGCGCGGCTGGGGCCGCTGCCGCTATGACGCTGAGCGCGCCGTCGGTCCATGCTCAGAAAGACCGGCAGACCCTTCGCTTCGTAGCTGAAGCCGATCTGAAGACCCTCGATCCCGTTTGGACGACCGCCTACATTGCGCGCAATCACAGCTTTCTCGTTTACGACACTCTCTTCGGCACAGACGAGAACCTTCGGATCAAACCGCAGATGGTCGATCGGACGACCGTATCTCCGGATGGCATGAAATATTCATTCACGCTGCGTGATGGACTCCGATGGCATGACGGAAAATCGGTCCAGTCCGAAGACTGTGTCGAATCGTTGAAACGGTGGGGAAAAAAGGATCGTTTCGGCCAATTTCTTATGGCGCATACCGGCAAGATTATGCCCGTCGACAAGAACACGTTCACGCTCGACCTCGTCGAGCCCTTCGGCCCGGTGCTCGATGCTCTGGGAAAGACTGGGCCAAACGTGCCCTTCATGATGCCGGCCCGAATCGCGTCTACCCCACCTGAGGAGCCGATCAAGGAGGTGATCGGCTCGGGCCCATTCAAGTTTGCGAGGGAAGAATGGCAATCGGGCGAGCGAGCCGAATACTTGCGTAACGGCGAGTATGTCCCGCGCGATGAGCCGCCAAGCGGATCGACTGGCGGCAAGAGGGTGTACCTTGATAAGGTAGTCTGGAGGTACATCGCTGACCCCTGGGATGCGGCGGAAGACCTTGCTGCGGGTGAAGTGGACTGGTGGCAGCAACCACCGCTGGATTTCATACCCAAGATTGAACAGAACCCGGATCTCCGGACGTTTCTTGTCGACCCTCTTTGGCAGCAAGGCTGGCTCAGGCCAAATTTCCTCCACCCGCCATTCAACAATAGAAAGGCGCGCGAGGCATTGCTGCACGCGATGGACCAGGAGGCATATCTCTATCTGTCTATCGGCCAAGCGAAATATTACCGAACTTGCTATTCGGTTTACGCCTGCGGCGGTCCCTACGCGACGACGGTCGGCGCCGAGCCGATCATGCAGCACAACCTCATGAAGGCAACCCAGCTCGTGAAGGAGTCCGGCTACGACGGCACGCCAATCGTGGTGCTGCAAATCATCGACCGACCGGATCTCAATGCTGCCGCCTTCGTAACGCGCCAACGGCTCGAGTCCATCGGCTTCAGGGTGATCCTCAAGGCAATGGATTGGTCAACGTACCTGATCGTACGGGCGCGCAAAGAGCCACCCGATAAGGGGGGCTGGAACCTGCTCTTTACGTGGTTTTATGGCGCGGACGTCATCAATCCCGCCGTCCACTTCGCACTATCGGGCGCGGGCCCGAACGCCTGGTTTGGCTGGCCGAACATCCCGCAGCTAGAGAAGCTCGGCACCGACTGGGTGCGCGCGACCGATCAAACGAAACGCAAGCAGATCGCCGATGAGATCCAGAAGGTCGCTCTCAGCGAAGTCGTTTACGTTCCGTGGGGGGAATGGGTCCAGCCTACGGCCTTTCGAAAGAACGTCCGGGACATCCTTAAATTCGCAGGACCGATTTTTTGGAACGTAAAGGTCAGATAGGCCACTCCTTACGGCGTCTTCGTATCAGTTCTGAATTGGATGACCGGGCGAGACCGCACTGAGCCAGAAACGACAACACCCTGCCTCAAATCTCAGTCCTATGTCCGAGTCGGGTCATTCGCAACTTTGCCAGCCGGCCCGCCTGCCACTTGATGTCCGCTTCCCTCCGAATGCGACCGAAGCGCTGACTTGCAGCGAAATGACGTGAAGGGCCAAGAGAAGAGACCTTTCTGGCGCGCAGAAAACTCTATTTGATCCGCTCCCAAGTAAGCTGATTGTCGTTTTCCAGCGGCCGCAGAATCAGTTTGTCATCGCCGACAAATTCGTATCGTCGAACAAAGTCACCCATGGCTCCTGGGTTGATGTTGCCCTCCCGATGATGGATGACGGTCTTGGCCACCGGATCAACGGAGTAGGTGCCAAAATATGCTATGTAGCCCAATAGGGCCGCTTGTGCTTCCTCAGGCGTCGCTTTGTTGACTTCAAATTTGGGGCGTTCCCGATCAGGCATGATCTGCGCGGCCATATTGCCATATGCGTCGTACATTATGAGGCCCCTCGGATTGGCACCGCGCAAGGGATCCTTTTCGCCCTTAGCATTCACCATGGAAACCAGACGCCATGTTCCGACAAACCGTTTCGCCACCTCGGAAGCCTGACCGCGGGCTGAGTTGAAGGGCGACGCAAGCGCGACCAGTGAGACCAGTGAGACCAGTGAGATAGCGTACCGTTTGGATAAAGACATGTGCTCCCTCCCCAAAGCCACGCTGCTTCCAAAGCAATGAATAGCATGTAATCTCGATTGGCGCCCTATTCTAAGCACGTCCGATTAGGGTCTCATTCGCTACCGTGCCAGCCGGTCCTGGCTGCCACTTAATGTCCGCTTCGCCCCCAAAAGCGACGTGACGATTTAGCGTGTGCAAAATGTCGCGATGGGCCAACAGCCGACTCATGCCTGCAACAAACATTGTGTGGGTTGCAATAATTATTCGATCACCTCGTCGGCCCGACCGAGCAGCGAAATCGGGACCGTAAGGCCGAGTGCATTAGCTGTCTTGAGATTGATAAACATCTCGACTTTCGTGGACTGCTGCACTGGTAGATCGCCTGGCTTCTCTCCCTTGATAACTCGGCCGGTATAGATGCCAGCCAAGCGGTAGGACTCCTCGAGACTTCCGCCATAGCTCATCAACCCGCCAGCAGCGACAAACGCACGATACTGGTAAACGGCCGGCAACGCGTGTCGGACTGTCAATGCAGCAAGCTGTTCGATGCGGGAATTGAAAAAGACGTCGCTGCCGATGACGAGCCCGCCTACTCGTAGTTGAGGCAAATTTGCAAATACTGAGCTTAACTCGCGGTCCGTGGTCGCTTGCAGCACGCGGAGTTGCAGCCCGAAACTGTGAGCAGCCGCATGTGCGTCTCTTGACAGAGTCTCGGCAAAGGGCGCGTTCGGATTGATGAGGAAGGCCACGACGGTCGCGGCCGGGACAAGCTCATGCAGCACCTCGAGCCGTTTCTGCCCGACCTCCACAGTTAGACTGGTCACACCCGTGACATTGTCGCCCGGCCGGTTAAGATTCGTGACAAGCCCGAGTGCGATGGGGTCGGCCCCGATCCTGAATACGACCGGAATTGTGCTGGTTGCTGCTTTTGCCGCGAGTGCCGACGCACTTCCATCGATTGTGGCTATCACCGTCACCTGGCGGCGAACGAGATCGGCCGCCAGTTGCGGTGCTCGGTCATATTGGCCGTCCGACCACCGATATTCAATCAATACATTCCGGCCATCCACATAGCCGGTCTCGCTGAGGCCTTGATGGAACGACCGCAACAGGTTCGGGTGCACCTCTGGCGCAGTGCTGTCGATAACTCCAACCACCGGCATCGGCTGCTGCTGCGCGTACGTCCTGCGCGGCCATGTAACCGCTGCGCCAACGACAACAGACGCCATAAAATCGCGCCGCCTCATCTGGATCCCCGGTGGAAGTCGCTTTCAATCCTAGCAATCCCGGAGGACAGGAGCCTGTGACACGATGTCCGTTAGGGGTCATTCTCGACTGGGCCGCCGGTCTTGCGTTCCAGTTGATGTCCGCTCCGGTCCGAAAGCGACCGAAGCGCTGCTTTGCACCGAAATGACGCGAGGGGCCAATAGCGGCCCTGGCTCTGCGGTACGTTTTCGCCATCGGATCATTGTGAAGTCGGTCGCAGACCCGCCCGTGGGGGCGTAATATCCTGCACCGTTGCAAATCGATCCCGTCTTTGGGAGCAGATCAAAATGGCAATCGGCATCGACAAACGCGGGTTCTTAGTCGGACTTGGCGGCACGGCGCTCGCGTGGCCGCTGGCGGTACGGGCGCAACAGCCGGCAATGCCAATGGTCGGCTTTATCGGCGGTGGGTCGGCCGATACCTCCGCGCGTCTTGTGACCGCGTTCCGCAGGGGCCTCAGCGAGCTGGGCTATGTTGAAGGCCAAAACGTGACCGTCGAGTACCACTGGCTGGAGGGTCATTACGATCGTCTGCCAGCACTCATGACCGGTCTGGTTCGACGACAGGTGGCTGTCATCGCGACGCCCGGCAGCAATGCCGCCGCGCTGGCGGCCAAAGCTGCAACTGCAACAGTCCCGATCGTCTTTGGTGTCGGCGAAGACCCGGTTCAGCTCGGTCTTGTCGCCAGCCTCGCCCGGCCCGGCGGCAATGCGACGGGGATCAACGTTTTCAGCCAGGAGGTGACGGCCAAACGGCTACGGCTCCTTCATGACTTGGTGCCCAAGGCTGCCCGCATTGCCGTTCTCGTCAATCCGGCCAACGCATCGGCCGCCGAGAAACAATTACGGGACGTGCGGGAAGCCGCCACCATCATGGGGCTGCAAATCCAGATACTCAACGCCACGACAATCGGCGAGATCGATCCGGCCTTTGCCGCTTTCGTCGGCGAGCGCCCCGATGCCCTCTTCGTCGCGGGCGACTCGTTCTTTACTAGCCGTGCCGTGCAATTTGCCACCTTGACTGCGGCGAACAAAATTCCGGCGATCTATTCGCAGCGTGACTATGTCGCGGCCGGCGGGCTGATGAGCTATGGCACCGATTTTGCGGAAACGTTTCATCAGGTCGGCGTCTATACCGGCAGCATCCTTAAGGGCGCAAGGCCCGCCGACCTACCGGTGCTGCAATCGACCAAGTTCGAGTTCTTCATCAATCTGCAAACGGCGCGAGAGCTTGGCATCGAGGTGCCGCCAGCGGTGCTTTCCATCGCCGATGAGGTAGTTGAATGATGCGCCGAATGTCCGCGTAGGGTCTTGGTCGTGCAAAAACGCGCTGGCGGTAGGGTTGACGCCGTCGACCGCCCTGGGCGGTTCTGCAACAGCCCACGAACGGGTGTGGGCGGCAGCTACGCCCTCATCGCCGCTATTAGCGGTTTGGTGCCCATGATGTTCATGACGCGCGTCATATTATAAGGTCATTCGCGACCGAACTGGCCGGTCTGGCCAGCCAGTTGATGTCCGCTTCTCACCGAAAGCGACCGAAGCGCGGCTTTGGAGCGAAATGACGCGAAGGGCCAGAATCGACATTCGGCACTGGCACGGGTATCGGCGTTCAGAATAGCCTCGCTCGACCTGCCTAAGTGCTCAGGATGACCGGCTTGCAGCGCGCTCTCGCTCGACGCGCTCTGTCACGTGCCATGGCGACCGCGCCCAGCACTTCAGTTTCCGCACGGTCTTTGACAATCGCAAACGTCATCTCGATATAAAGTTTGCGGCCGCTTTGGTGCTGAGCGCGAGTCAGCGTGGGCCGGCCCTGAAGCTTTAGAGCGCCCCTCGTCACGGCTGCTTCGAATCCACCCCAGTGCGCGGCCCGCAAGTGCTGGGGAATGATCAGATCGATGCTTTGGCCAAGCGCCTCCTCCGCAGGATAGCCGAACAATGCGGTAGCGGCGCGGTTCCAGCGTATGATCGTCCCGGAGCGGTCTGCATAAATGACGGCGTCAGCGACCTGATCTAGAATCAGGTCAGCCAATTCGAAACGATCGTCCATCGAGGCGTCTTTCTCGGATTTGGAACTCGCCGCTTCGCTCTCGTTTGCAAGGATCGCGTTTCAGGCATGGCCGATAGCGTGCGAAAATCCGCCGTATCGCAGCACCACAGGTATCGTCAATGTCCCATGCCTGGCAGCACCTGCCCGTTGAAGATCTCAGGGTTCGGCGGACCTTCGACGCTCAAGATGCCGGCCAGTCCGCGCTCGGCCCTCGCCAGCGCATGATCAACCAGAATGAAGTTGCCCGGCACCTGCGTCTTGAATTCGGTAATGACGGCTCCGCCCGGCGGCACGCTGACCGTCTGAATTCCCTCAAGAGGCGAGGCTTTGACTCCGCCCCATTCATAAACCTTGTCGAAGATTTCTCCGATGACGTGGAATGACGATGTGTAGTTCGGCCCGCCGACACCAAAGAAAATCCGGACCGTTTCGCCAACCTTGGCCTGCAGCGGGTGGAGGCGTGATAGCGCTCCGACCGAGCCATTGAAGACGAAATATTCCGGGCGTTCATTCAGGAGCTTCTCCACGCTGAACTCGGCGCTGCCGTGCTGCCCGTACGCGATGTCGGAATAGATTTCGCCCTGCATGACATAGAACTCGTGATCCACCGGCGGCATGCCACCTTCAGGCTCCACGAGAATCATGCCGTACATGCCGTTGGCAATATGCTCGGCGACCATAGGCGTCGCGCAGTGATAGACATAAAGGCCCGGCACCAACGCCTTCCATGTCATCGATCTTTCCTTGCCGGGATCGACCTGAAGTGCAGCCGCGCCGCCGCCCGGTCCGGTTGCCGCATGAAAATCAACCGAGTGGATCATCGAGCTGTCGGCGGAATTCTTGAGATGAATGTCCACGGTATCGCCGACACGTACCCGGATGAAGGGACCAGGCACCTTGCCGTTGAAGGTCCAGTAGCCAAATGTCGTTCCCTCGGCGAGCCGGCCTTCGAGTTCGACACTCACGAGATCAACCCGCACGGTTTGCGGCGCGCGCTTGGCAATCGGGGCCGGCAAGTCACTGGGCTCTCGCGAGATATCGGCTTCCACGACCGTCTGGGGTGGCGGGCGGGGGGTGACGAGGAATTGACCTTGCATGCCGGCGAGCCGGTGGCCGGGCACGCTGCAGAAGTAAGTGAAATCTCCTGACTTGTCGGCGCGGAAGGCGATCGTCGTGCTTGCGCCCTTTCCTGTAACCCGCGGCGACGTGGTGTTCTGGTCCGGGAAGGAGATATCGTGTTCGGCCCCTTCGCCGTTGATCAGGGTGAGCTGAACCACCTGCCCTTCGACGGCGGTCAGCACCGGATTGATCTTGTCGTCGATGGCGCCGCCGACCCCGACATACACCATGCGACCTTCCGCGATTCCAGAGCGCAGGGTGTATCGCGCGCCGGGAAGATACGTGACGTTGGCGCTGGGTGCGCCTTGTGCCGCCTGGGTCTGGGCCGGCTGTGATGCGGGTGCGGCCGCGCCCGATGAGGGTGGCTGCGCTGCCGCTGCTGCCGGCTTCCCGCCGCCTGCGGATGCCGCGAGAAACGCGATCACATCCGCGCGGTCATGATCTGTCTTGAGACCCGGAAACGGCATCTTGTTGCCCGGCACGACCTTCGCCGGATCGGCCAGATATTGATCGAGCGTTTCAGTATTCCAAACGATGTCAGCCGACTTCATCGCAGGGGAATAGTTGAAACCGGCTTCCGTTCCTGCCTTGCGGCCGATAACGCTGGCCAGCGATGGACCGAGCAGGTTCTTGCCGGGCTCGATCGAATGGCATGCCTGACATTTCCTGAAGACAAGACGCCCTGCCCCGGCGTCCCCGGCAGTCGGTGTTGCAACCGGCGTCGCTGATTGCCCGGTGGTTTTGTCCGAAGACGGAGCCTGGCTCGCCGCCGCGTGGTCATGGACCGGCGACGCCGGTGCGGTTTCGCTCGACGGAGGTGAAGATGGTTGAGGAGACGGCGCGGGATTAGCCTGCGCGGCCGGCGGCGAAGGCGCCTTGGTCGATTGAGCGACCTGCTGGTTAGGTTGCCTCGCATCGCCGGTCGGTTGCGGGTTTGGCGCGGACGACGCGGCCGATTGGCCGCCTTGATCTTTAGCTTGATCCGAACTGGCGGCAGGCGTCGGGTTCGTCGATGAAGACAGGCGTTCGCCCAGATAGATCGCGCCGAAAATCATGGCTAGCCCGACGATGAAAATGGACGATGCTTGCCAGACGGCGCGAATTTGTTCCCACATCTTGAAAACCCGCTGCTTTTCAGTGCGGCGCACGTCAACGCCACATATTCCTGCAACGCATCGCTATCTTTGATCTAGATCAACGCATGTCCTCGTAAGGTCACGAGCCGTAACACTCTCGTCACCAAAATCGCGTCGGCTCTACCTACGAGAGGAGACCCGAGTGACGCGTGCCAGATTGTCGCAATGCTCGACGGATGGGCCGGCTTTGCCCCGTCAGCCGAAGCGCTGCTTTGCAGCGAAATGTCGCGATGGGCCAAAAAGAGACATCGGTGGTCATAGGCAGATCACGATCACCGCTCGGGTGAAACGTGAACCATATCGCGGTTCAGAAAGCGACTTTCAGACCAGCATAGTAGACCCGCGGCCGCGCTGGGCTGAGCGAACGCGGATCGGTAAAGGGAGCGCCGCCATTGGAGATATTGGGGATGGCGCTGGTATCAAAGAAGGTCCCAAAGGTCGCGTATCGATTGTCCAGGATGTTATCCACGCGCGCGTAAACCTGGAACGTCTTGTCGATCTGATAAGATCCATGCAGGTTGAAAACGGCGTAGCCGGGCAACTTCGGAAACTGATTGGACTCGTCTCCAAAGAAATATTGGCTGCTGACCAAAAGCGCGTCGCCTCCGATCTTGAGTGCATCGGTGACCGAATAATCGACGCTTCATAATTCGAATAGGCCGCGTG
>Ga0210408_10005973_pt1 | contig 10586 bp, 4 predicted proteins | sample IncBWH4MmetaG_FD_155471 | JGI IMG/M metagenome (GOLD analysis project Ga0210408, IMG submission 155471) | Forest soil microbial communities from Barre Woods Harvard Forest LTER site, Petersham, Massachusetts, United States - Inc-BW-H-4-M | ecosystem: Environmental > Terrestrial > Soil >...
AACTAATGGCATCGGCGCCTATGGAGTGAATTTGTTTATTCCTCACGCCATTGACTACGATGCGGGCCGCGCCAATTATCCCCCCGACTGGATGCACCAGCCGTATTGGCCCTATTTTCACACCTACGCTGATTACACGCGACGCATCAGTTACATGAATGCAGACAGCCGGCATGTAACGAACGTATTACTCTACTATCCCATCACTACGGTCTGGGCAGACACGCGCCCGCTGTTCTCTGGGGAGGCCGATTACCAGCAGATTAGTGATCCCTCCTCCTGGAAGAACCAGACCGTTCTGATCAACGATTACTACGCGCGGATCATACAGGAACTATCGAATCACAACTGGGACTACAACATTGCCGACGACCAGTATCTTGCAAGTGCGCGTGTCGATGGCAATGAATTGGTGATAGGCCCGCAAAGATTTCGCGCGGTCGTGTTACCACCGATCACTACCCTGAGCCGAACCACACTCAAAAAGCTGGAGGAGTTTCATCAGGCTGGAGGCATTCTTCTCGGCATCCGCCTTCTACCTACAGCATCGCCGGAAGCCGGTGATCACGACCCTGTGATCATGACTGGAATTGCATCGCTCTTCGATCGTGGCTTCGAAGGGGCGCAGGCTTCAATCGGCGAGCGAGATCAATCGAACCTGGGTCTTTCCTTCTACATAGACGATTCCGTCGATGCCTTGATTGCTGCTCTTGGTGCGCACGTGCCCAAGGACGTGCAAGTCATGAGCGGTCCTGCACAACACCTTTTGTTCGAACATCGGCGCAAATTGCAGGCGGACTACTATTGGGTCGTCAACGATACGGACAGGAAGCGGATCAACGAGATTCACTTTGCCGTAACAGGTGTTCCGGAGAAGTGGAGTGCTCTCACTGGAGAGCAAGAGCGGCTCTTCTACGTGAATGGCCCTGACGGTACGGACGTGCGCCTCAATCTTGATCCTTGGGATGCGTTCTACGTAGTGTTCCATCCCTTGACAGGTGCACCGCAGGATGCAACATTGGCGGCGACCAATGCAGAGCGTTTGGACAGCGTTTCTCGTCACGGAACGACGGTTAATGTTCATGTGTCCGGGGCGGCGAATGCGTCGGAAACATATGTCGAGCTTCGCAACGGCGCTCAGGTATATCGGGGAGCGACTTCGAGCCTGGGCGCAGAGCCAGTTTTATTGAGTGGCGCGTGGCAGTTTCGACCCAAGCCAGACCGTGTGTCGGTTTTTTATGCCAAGGTAAGTGACGCGCAAGAGGCGGCTGGTCGGAGGAAGGGTTGGACGGATACCAGCTTCGATGACAAGGATTGGCCTGAATCATGGCTGAACGAGGCACAGAATACGATTCGACAATGGCAGATTATTGGCCCGTTTCCCAATACAGACAACGACGGTTTCGCAAAGGTCTATCCGCCAGAACAGGAGTTCGAACTTCAAAAGAAGTACGGCGGGCTCAACGCTCAGGTGAGTTGGGAAGATTACGACGGAAATGAACCTTATCTGGATCGCGACTCGCCCATCGAGTGGATAAAGACCAAGGGCGGCAGTTCCTCGGACATCGGTTATATCGTGAACTTCGATCAAGCGCAGTTGACGGATTCGAAGAGCTGGGTTGTGAGCTATGCCCACACCTACCTCTACTCGCCTAGCGATCAACATGCGCAGTTTATTGTTGCTGCCGATAACTGGTCCGGGATCTGGCTGAATCGCAAACAGGTGTTCGCACAACTACGGACACCATTCTGGTATGAACTCAACGACGCCTGGGCCGACCGCGTACCAGTTGAGCTCCACAAGGGGTGGAATGAAGTTCTCGTGAAGGTTGGAAAAGGCAGAGGCACGGCGAGCGGCTTCTTTGGATTCTCGTTCCGCGTTGCTGATGATAGGGGAACCACTCTATCGCAAGTGGTGGCCAACACTTCGCCGCACGATAAGAGTGAAGTGGGCATTTCGAGCGAGGAGAAGCGATTCTACCGGATCGAAGTTCCGCCAGGTTGTCTAGCCATTGTGCCGCCTGTCTTCCGCGAATCGTATCGGATGCTGTTGAACGGGCAGGAACTTTCCATGAACGGCGAGACTCCAGTCGACATACGCGCAAGCCTTCGCGGTGAGAAGAACACGCTGGTTATCGTCGCAAAGAAGGACGATCGCCTTGTCTCTCCGGTTCAATTCGTCACCGGTAATACGCCCTTTTCGCTCAAATCGTGGACACAGACCGGACTCGCCAATTTCTCTGGAGCAGCCATTTATACGAAATCATTCGGCCTTCCGGAGAACTACCGCGACAAGCGCGTCATGCTTGATCTTGGACGAGTGAGCTCTGTTGCGGATGTATTCGTGAACGGAGAGCATGCGGGCACTCTGGTATGGAGGCCTTATCAACTGGACATTACGAAGCTGATCAGGCCAGGCCAAAACGAAGTCAAGATTGTCGTCACAAATACTGAAGCTAATCGGCGCTCAGTGGGGACATGGCGCCATATCCTGTCTGCGATTGACATCGACGGATTGGAAGGTCCTGTACAGGTGGTTCCATATATCGATCGGGTATTGACCTTGCAGCTGACCAAGGACATTAGCAACCTACAAACGACGCCGAAAAGGTGAGCTTGAGACGGACGTACTGTTTTGAACTCTCCGGGTCCCCATGTGGGACTCCGCGTCCCGGGCAGGCTTCTCATCGGACGAGGGTTCTGCGAGCGAGGGTGAATCTGAGTAATTTGGAAAGTTAGTGTCGATTTGCGATGTGGTTAAAGATCGACTCTTGGATAGCGCATCGTGTCTTGCACTTTGAAAGACGTCGCCCAAAATGCCGGGGTTTCGGCGGCGACAGTGTCGCGTGTCATAAATGGAGCCGAGAATGTGTCGGATAAGACGAAATCTAAGGTCCTGTGCGCCATTTCACTACTGAAGTACAGTCCGGACGTACACGCGGTCGAATTGCGTCGGGGGAAGGGAGGTGTACCGAGGAAGCGCGGCGTTCACAGACCCTCGTCGAACCCCTCAGTCACCGAACTGCATTCCAATTCAGGATCAAAGGCTCAAATAGAGAGGCGGAAGGCTGAGAGATCGCATGCGCTGGAGGAGGAAAATGCACGATTGAAGCGACTGGTTACCAATCTGAGTATTGCCGTGGAGACGTGGAAAAGAATCGCTCAATAGTCCATCCCAATTTTTAAAAGCGTTGTGGTTGAGAGCACGAAGAACAGTTGACTCTCTTTCAGGCAGTTACCAACTGGATTGGGGCTTCCTGCGTTTCTGCAGGCATCTTGCTGCTTGGCGTATGCGAGGTTCTCCGGCGCGTTGGTAAAGGGATTGACCAGCCCATGCTTCCGGCGGCTGGGCATTGCTAAAAACGTTGGGCGGCAATTGCGCCGAAGCAGCAGCCCCTGACGGCCTTTCCGCCCCGTATTCCTCACAGCCCCCGGAGGGTCCGTTAGCATGCGCAAGGCAATCAGCTTCGTTCTCCTTGCTCTCATCTCCGTCGTCCTGTCTGCCCAGAACTCCAGCCAACTCGATCCACCACACCGCCAGTGGCACGCCTCCTGGGCCTCGCACCCTACGGCTCCACTTCGCGAGCCTGTAGTGCTCCACTTCCGCCGCACCCTTAATCTGGCAAGCGTTCCCGCCAGATACGTGGTGCGCGTCAGCGCCGACAATCGCTTTGTGCTTTTTGTCAACGGTCATCGCGTCGGCGATGGTCCCGCGCGTGGCGACCTGGCCCACTGGCGGTACGAACGGTTCGAGCTGGCGGCCCTGCTCCAGCCCGGCCAGAACCTGATCACTGCAACCGTTTGGAACTTCGGCGTCTATGCCCCCACCGCCCAAATGTCCGAACGCACCGCCTTTCTGCTCGAGAGCGAAGCGACGGGAGCGGAATCCATCAGCACGCCCGATGGCTGGCTGGTCGAGCAGGAGCCCGGTCAGCGGCCGATTCCGCGGCTCGCCAGCGATTTTTGGGAACAAATGCTCTCCGGTCCCGGCGAAGAAATCAATGCCGCGCTTTACGACTGGACCTGGAATAGCCCCGCAGCGGACCGCGCGTCCTGGATCCCTGCCGCGCCGTCCGTCCGCGAGTGGATCTCTCCCGCGGACAGCCGGGCCAACTCTGCAGACGCCGACAGGAACGATGCGTGGGGTCTAGTTCCCGATGCCCTTCCTGCGATGGAGTATTTGCCGACGCAACCCGGGGACACCGTACGCACAGACCTCGCGGCCCTTCGCAGCTTTCCGTCGAGCTCAGTCAGCGTCCCTGCCGCCATACACGTCCACATCCTCCTCGATCGCCTGACGCTCACCACCGCCTATCCTGTGTTGACCGTCTCCGGTAGCAAGGGAGCGCAGATCCACCTCGTCTATGCCGAAGCCCTCTATGACAAGGAACATCGTAAAGGGGACCGCAACGATGTCGGCGACCGGGCCGCCGCCGGCATGACAGACAGTTTTCTGCCCGACGGAGGCGCGCACCGCGCTTTCGAGCCGCTTTGGTGGCGCACATGGCGCTATCTCGATCTCGACATCCAAACTGGCTCCGAACCGCTGGAGTTGGAAACCCTGCAAGCATGGTTCACTGCGTACCCTTTTCAGGCACGGGCTAGCTTCCGGTCCGATGACCCTGCACTGGATAAGATATGGGAGATCAGTTGGCGGACCGTCCGTACCGGATCCCATGAGACATACACTGACTCTCCCTATTATGAGCAACTCCAGTACGTGGGCGATAGCCGCATCGAGGCTCTGATCTCCTATACCGTTACTGGCGACGACCGGCTCGCCCGTCAAGCCATCACGGCCTTTGACGAGTCACGTTCTCCCGACGGTCTCACTCGCAGCCGTTACCCCAGTTCTCTGCCGCAGACTATTCCAACATTTTCGCTGTTATGGATCGGTATGGTACATGACTATTGGATGTATCGTCCCGATGCTGCGCAAGCGCGCGCCTGGCTGCCAGGCACCCGCGCGGTACTGAATTGGTTTGCCGCCCACGAACAGCGCGACGGTTTGCTTCATCGGCTTCCCTGGTGGAGCTTCGTCGACTGGGTTCCCTCTGGCGAAATTCCAACTTACGATTCTCACGACGAGTCCTGCGCCACCACGCTCGAGTATCTAGGCGCGCTCGACAATGCCGCCGATCTTGAGAAAGCACTGGGCGATCCGCTGTTCGCCACCCGCTATCAAGCCCGTGCCGCGCGCGTTCGCGCCGGACTCTTCGACAAGTGTTGGAACGCCTCCCGCGGCCTCATTGCCGACAACCCCGATCAGAAGAACTTCAGTCAGCAGTCCAACATTCTCGGTGTCCTCTCCGATGTTGTCCCCAAAAACCGGCAACAAGATGTGCTGCGCAAGATGCTGGCCATCAATCCCGGCGACATCCCCGCCGATGGCGTTTTAAGCGCATCATATTATTTCCGCTTCTACCTTGCTCGAGCCATGGACCGTGCCGGTCTCGCCGACGAATATCTCCGCTCTCTCGACCCCTGGCGCAAACTGCTCCCACTGCACTTCAGCACTTGGCCTGAAATCCCCGGCGATACCCGTTCCGACTCGCACGCCTGGACAGCACATCCCATCTACGACATGTTGGCGCTCGTTGCAGGCATTGAACCAGCGAGTCCAGGATTCGCCACCGTTCGCATCGCACCCCACCTCGGCACGCTGACTTCGCTCGCAGCCGTGTACCCCCATCCCGAGGGTCCGATCAATGTGGCATATCACCGCCAGAACACCGGCCTCGACGCTGTCATCGTGCTTCCCGGCAAACTCACCGGCGCCTTCATCCTCAACGGCAAAACCTGGCCTCTCCACACAGGAGAAAACAGATTCTCCACCAAGTGAACCACAAACAGCAAGACGGAATTTAAGCTACCGCTGAACACGGCAAGCAAGTCAAACTCGACCTCGGCCGCGTAAGTTCAGTTTCCGATGTACAGGAATCATCACACGTCAGACTTAAGGAGCTTCGATGGGTCCGTTTGACCTGCATCAGCGGGCGGAAGCGAGACTCGAATGAAACTGTCCTTACTGCGCGTCGCATCGAAGTCGAGAGCCACACGCTGGTCTGCAGTTGTGATGCGAAAGGTTCCGTGATGGGGAAAGTGCACTAATGCCGGCAAGTGAATGATCCCAAACTCGCTTCAGAGACCAAGTAATGTTGCGTGTCTATCGAGCGCAAAACTTAGCACCAGTGGCTGGAGCGAGAGGTTTGGCGAAGACGTCGATCGAATCACGAAGCCTCGCTCGCTAAATTCGAATGTCCACGCAGCGCTGCCTTCCGACTCGGAAAGCCGGTAGCTGATTGTCTGATTATCACGAGACACTTTATAGCTTTGAGACGGCTTCGCGAGCGGAAGCATCATGTTCCCGTCCAGCTTTTTGGTGCCCAGCGAATCGACGGCAGACGCGGCAAACCCCGGTTGATCCGTCGCCATTTCCACGAGGAACTTCGGGCCGCTTCCCGCCAGTTCAACTTCTGCCTGCTTGGTTTCCGCACCCAGCCGCTGCAAGTCTGAACCTGCAGCCACAGCAGCCGCCAACTTTACTCGGCGAGCCCGAACGCTATCGTGCAGACGTACCGAATGCGAAGGTCGTCGTACTCGACGCGGGGCACTTCGGGCTGGACACCAAGGCAGAGGAGATTGCGGACCTTATACGTGGGTTTATCAAGACGCGTGCAGCATCCAGATCGATCGAACCGGCAGACAGCTTCAATTGAGGAGAACGAACAGTGCCAAAACTCGCACCAACTCCGCAGGAAGTAGAAGTGCGCTCAGCAGTCGAGCAGATCGCCGCCTTTGCCGCTTCAGCTCGACCAGAGCACTTGAAATTCGATGTCCGGCAACTCTTCAAGCGCAATATTCTCGACAGTCTCGGTTGTGCGATCGCTTGGCTCCAAGGTAGACCCTTCCAAGCGCTGCGAGAAGAGTTCGAGTTAAATCGAGCTCCCGGCTGAGCGATATCGCCGCCATGGCGGGACGCACGCGCGGCGCCATTTACGCGCAGTTCAGGAGCAAGGAAGATTTCTTTCTGGCCTTGATGGAAGAGAAGACGCGGGAGACGCTCCTGGCTGCTTCGCATATCGCAGAATAGAATCTATGGCCTATCGGCAATTCTCCGTCGGCATGATCGAAGATCCCGATTGGTCTCTTTTGCTGGTCGAATTCAAGCTGTTCACGCTTCGCCACCCCGAATCCAAAGAACGGCTCAAGAATTACTATGATTCTGTTTTTCCCGCTGATCACGAAAAGAAGCTCGTCGCCTTGCTCGGCTCCCCGCTCGCGGCAATGATTCGCTGAGCCGCACCGTGGCAATCCAGTCATTGCACCCGCTAATTTCGGCGCTGGCGATCGAAGCCGGTTTCGCTCCTACCCTCAGCAAAGAGACGCTGTGGAAGGTGGCGACACGGATATTCAATGCGCTGCTGCCTCCCGCTCAAATTTGAGTTGCACTCATTGTCCGCATGAGCGCCCGGATGCCTATGGGACGGAGTGGTGATCTGTCCTCTTCTGATATTGATTGGGAGCACCAGGTGTGGGGACGTCATCCGAGACCTGGGCCCCAATTGCGTGCGCCTGGGTTAATCCAGACGTGAGGGTGATGCCGGTGCCGGAGATCTGTACACCGACGGCATGCGCATGAGTGAGCGGCGCGGAGACGGTGATTGTGGTGGCGCCGAACCTCCTGACAGACGTGACAACCGCAGTCTCAGAGTCCGCCGCGCTGTCAATAGTGATCCTCTGGCCGTCGCTAAAACCGATCGTGCCGGCAACAGGGAGGACGGTCGCGCCCACGACGGTAGCAGCGCCGACGGTAGTGGCGCCTGCCGAGCCAACTATTGAGATGACGGCGGTCTCGTGCTTCGGGCCAGTATCGATACTGATGGTCTGGCCTGCTTTGAAGCCAGATACGCTGGCGACTTTGATATTGGTGGCCCCGGGGTCTGAAGAGGCCAAGATCGCAGCAGCAGCCTGCGTCAGGAAGTCGGAACAATTGCTGCCAGTGTCAGTGCCATCCGGAAAGCGGCCGGCGCTCGAATTGACGCCGCCGGCGTCAGCTGGACCGAACCCAAGGGTCGCACCCGGCGCAGGGGAATAGCAGCCAATTTGGCCCGGTCCAGATGTGGCCTGGTACCCCTCAGCGGCCCACGGGTCGGCGAGACCGCCGTAGTTCAGGCTGTCGACAACCAGGCCCGATGGGTCATGCAGCACGATGCTGCCCTCTCGGAGGGAGATGGTGCGGCCGAAGACGGGAACGTTGGCGGTGAGCTCGGGCCCCCCGAACCACTGGTTTGGCGCCGGTGTCCCCTGGTAGCCCGCAGTTGTAACGGCGCTGTCGCGCACAACGGCATCGATCGCGTGGTCCTTGGCTAGTGGACTATCGAGAGTGATGCCGGTGCCGAGCGCCTGCACCGGCTCGTTGCTTGAATGGGCAAAGGCTGTCGCTGGTTGGAAGCTGATACCCGTTCCACGGTCGCCGAATGGGAGGTTGGCCGCGTGATTGAATCGCAGTGGGGCGGCCAGATCGAGGCCCGTCCCCGGAGCTACCACCCCCTCGTCACGCAGGTGCGCCTGGTTAAGGGCCGGGGTAAAGTCGATGCCGGTGCCGGTTGGTCCCGCAGTGCCAACGGCGCTGATCGTAGCCGTAGTATTGTTAGCCGGAGTGCCAATGGCTATCTCATCGCCGACGGCAAAACCGTTTACGTTGCGAACTTTGATATTGGTCGCGCCGTCGCTCGCATCGGCTGAGAGGTTCGTGTGGTACGCCTGGGTGCCCACCTGGGTGACGGTCACGGTTTCGATACCGTGACCAACGCTGTCGATGTCGAGCCTGATCTTGTCACCGGCCAAAATTCCGGAGACCGAAGTCACCTTGATGTTGGTGGCCCCTGCAGGCGCGTCGGCGCCAAGGTACGCTTGTGTGCCTGGCTTGCCAACCGCGGTGACCGTGGCCACTTCGTACCGCTCCATGGTGTTTGGTGCGACGGGGAAAGTGGCGCCATAGCCGAGGGCGATCTTTTCGCCGACTGCGAAGCCTGACACGCTTGTGACAGGTACGTTGGTCGAGCCAACGGAGATCGTGATGATCGGACCGTCAGGCAGGGGCTGCCACAGCGTCGTATTGCTGCTGGCGGCGGTCCCGAGATTTGTAATCTTTCGCGTTTCCGCACTGGATCCCGTGCCGATGCTGATCGTATCGCCGACCGACATGCCGGTTGTGCTCCTGACGTTGATGGTGCCATCGCCTTGGCGGGCCGGGACTGCAAGCCCGGAGTTAGAGAGGCCGACAAGGTAGAACGCGCCCGCCGCAAGCTTTGTCCCAGCGGGGATTTTCACCGTCGAGAAACGGGCTTCTTGGGCCGGGTGCGCGATCAGTGTCCAGTTAGAAATATCCGCGCTTTGGGATCCAGCATTGTAGAGCTCGATAAAGGAGTTTGTTGAGTTGGCGGGCGACGCAGAGCTAATGCGGAATTCGTTGATCTTGACCGGGCTGACATTCCGCACCTTCTCGGTTGTTGTCAGGGATTGCTTCCGGCCGCTCCCCTGGTTCGTCCAGAATGCATTGCCGATCAGGTCGCCGTTGAAAGGCACTGGTCCCGAGGTGACCTTGAAGGTCGCTCTCACGCTCGCATCAGGGGCCACCGGATCGGCAAACGTCTTCGAGGCTTCAGTGGTACCCGCCACGAACGAGGTCCACTGTTTGGTGGGCAGGGAAAGGCTCAACCTGAGGCCGACAGCTGGTGCGCTGGTCGTGTTTGTGAAGGTTACGGTAGCGTCTTGCGTGGACACCGGAGAGAACGTCTGAAGACCTGGCGAAGTAGCAGTTGCCGAAGCCGGTGCAACACTTAAAGGCTGCACGCCGTATTTGGCGGCCACAATATTGGCCTGCACCAATTGGTCGGTGCTGTCGGAGGGGAAGGTGCCGGAGGCCGTCATCGCGCCTTCATAGAAAGTACCCTGTGAGCTGTTGCTGTTATCGCCGCCATTGCCCAGGAGGATGGCTCCCTGTTTGCGCATGGGATCATAGCTGGAGTTGACGCGCGGCCCGTCAAACATGACTGACAGAGCGCCTCGCTGCGCGTCGCCTCCCAATGATGTCCAGTGGTGCGGTTCGCCCTTCGCCATCGCCGTCACGAATCGCCACGTGATATTGGGCAGGCTTGTGCAGAGTTTTGATCCATCCGGGTTGACGCAGCCCACAAGGTTATTCTCCTGGTCGGTCATGACCCACGGGCCGGGAGGATTCCCGTGAAACCAGGGGGTTGCGTCGCCGTAGTAGGTCGTTTCCATCGTGCCGTTGTCGTCGTCGCGGCTGTCGATTTCGGCGTTGCCATAGTCGAAGCAGCAGCCTGAGTTGAAGTGCACTCCGTTAATTACCCAGTACTGCCCCTCTGCCTGGTCGTCGACTGCCGTGCCCTTCGGGTCGTCATTGCGGAGGCCCATGCCGGGCTCGATGAAGGTGCCATAGACCTTGTGTCCCCTGATCGTAACGGGCGCCATATCGGCAAGCGGCAGATTGTTAAATCCACCCATGGCTGGGCCGTTGAAGCCGCCGCGGGGCGCCTGGGTAAGATCATTGTGCTTGG
>Ga0210408_10005974_pt1 | contig 10584 bp, 6 predicted proteins | sample IncBWH4MmetaG_FD_155471 | JGI IMG/M metagenome (GOLD analysis project Ga0210408, IMG submission 155471) | Forest soil microbial communities from Barre Woods Harvard Forest LTER site, Petersham, Massachusetts, United States - Inc-BW-H-4-M | ecosystem: Environmental > Terrestrial > Soil >...
GGCGAAGGCACAGAAGCGTTCGGCGCGGCGGCCCTAGGTCGCCATACCGCGGAGTGGGTGGATAGGTTGTTTGTTGTTAGGCCGTGCACAGACCCAGGCAAGCAAGAGTGTCCATGCCACCTCGGGGCGGCCCGGCACGCGTCGCTGAAGGCGAAAGATCACCGGCACGATAGCAGGAACCGCCGCGCTTGCTTATCGCCAGCCGAGGATCCTTGGTCCGCCAGCGATGCGTGCCGAGCCGCTTTTATGTGCAGTCTCGCCGGGTTCACGGATCATTGGGTTACGGAGGGATATTTCGGCCTGGGCGGAAGCGGCTTGTAATTCTTCAGGGCCTCGTTGGCAAGTTCGATGGCTTTCTCAAGCTGCGGGTCGTGTCCAAGTACGACCAGTTCCGGCCGTTGCGGAACTACGTAGTCGGGGTCGACACCATGATTCTCCACGACCCATTCACCGCCATTGTCCGTGCTCCAGAAACCGAAGCCGGGTGCCGTGACAAAGCCGCCGTCGCGCAATGGCTGGCCGTTGTTGATGCCCACGAGACCGCCCCAGGTACGCTCGCCGACAATCGGCCCAATCTTTTCCCGGCGGAAAAACCATGGAAAAGCGTCACCTCCCGAGCCAGCCAATTCGTTGACGATCATGATTTTGGGGCCGTAGATGGCGACCGGCGGCCAGGGAACATCTTTGGTATCGCGCCCGGCGACGACGGCGAGTAGCTGGCGCTTGAGTTTCTCGGTATAAAAATCGGGAATCTGACCGCCGGAATTGTCCCGTTCATCGACGATAATTCCGTCTTTGTCGAGTTGCGCGTTGAAAGCCTTGTCGAACTGGATGACACCTTCAATGGCGGTATCAGGCACATGCATATAGCCAATGCGGCCGCCCGTCGCTTCCTCGACGCGCTTGCGATTATTGTTGATCCAGTCGAGATAGCGAACGCCGCTCTCATCGCCGGTCGGCTTCACGGTGATCTCCCAGGCGCCATCGGTGCTGGGCTTGCTGTTCAATTTCAAACTGACGATCTTTCCGGCGAGGTTCTGGAAGTAGGCGTACACATCCTGGGATGCCTTGGCTTGCTGGCCGTCCACCGCGATGAGATAGTCGCCGGCCTTGGCCCGCAACCCGGGCTCGGTGAGAGGGGAGCGCGTGGACTCGGTCCAGTTTTCACCTGGATAGATTTTTGCGATTCGATAGTAGCCTTCCTCAGCCTGGAAATCGACGCCCAGCAAGCCCACCCCGATTTGGGGAGCCTTAGGTTGATCTCCTCCGCCAACGTAGGTGTGCGAAGTGCTCAGCTCCGCAATCATTTCGCCGATGAGATAGTTCAGGTCGCTGCGGTGCGCGACCCACGGCAATAGCCCTTCGTAGCGTTTGCCGATTTGTTCCCAGTTGTGGCCGGTCATCGCCGGATCCCAATAAAAGTCGCGCTCCAGGCGCCAAGCCTCGTGGAAAATTTGTTTCCATTCCTCGCGCGGATCTATTTTCACTTGAAGTCCCGAGAATTCCAGCTTGCCTTGGCCGACTTTTGCTTTGCCCGGTTCGGTATCCTGGATGCCGTAGAGGGGGCCGGCCTTGTAGATGACCTTGTCGCCATTCTTATCGAGGTCGTAGGCATCAACGCCGGTCAACAGTTCCTTGTCTTCGCGTTTTTCGAGGTCGTAGACATGCACGATATTGCGCGGTGCGTTGTCTTGCCCCGTACCAGCTGCTCTCGCTTCCGGTGGCTGGGCCATGTAGAAAAGCTTTCCTTTCCGTGCCTGCAGGCTGCTGTAGATGCCGGAAGCAATCGGCACGGGCGCTACACGGTTTTCAATTCCTGTTAGATCCACCTTGATCGGTTTTGGAGGTTGTTCTTTTTTCTCGTCTTGCTTGGGTTCCTCCTTGTCCTCTTTGCCGGGCTTGCCGGAAGTTTTCGCTGCGTCTTTCTTGCCGTTGGCGTCTTTTTGATCTTTGGCATCCTTATCTTTGTCTTTTTCAGTAGAGGAGGCCTTTTCTTCGTCGCTTTGCGGTGTGAATGGAGAGGCTTCGTCGTTCTTGAGCGTGAGCGCGAAAACTCCGTCGGTGCTGTAGTAATTGAAGCGCTGGTCAAGCTGCCCGACGCTGGGGAAAAAATATCGTTGCGAAAGGAAGAAGATGTATTTCCCGGCGGGATCAAAGACGGGATTGGTATCGTTGTAAAAACCATCGGAAATCTTTGAGGTTTTCTTCTGATCGAGCGAATACAGGTACATCTGTCCTGCACCACGCCGGTCCGTCTTCGAATACGCGATCCAAGCACTGTCCGGCGACCAACTGCCGTCGGTGATGTCGGCATAGTCGCCTTGATCGACCTCCGTCGGCTTTTTCTCGTCGAGGCTAATCCACCAAAGTTTGTGGAGTTTGTCCCAATAGAGAAGCTTCTTGCTGTCGGGCGACCACACCGGCCCGTAGCGGTAGACCCCTCCATCGGTGGTAACACGAGTTTCCGCTCCACCCATCTGCGGCCGCAGATAAAGTTCGTATTCGCCAGTTTTATCGGATAAGTAAGCGATCCACTTTCCATCCGGAGACCACGCCGGATTCAGTTCGTGCACGCTGGAGTTGTCGGTGGTGAGCGTGCGGATGCTGCCATGTTCGGCCGGTATGGTAAAAACGTTGCCGCGAGCTTCGAGTACCGCGCGCGCACCAGATGGAGAGAGTCCGAAGGTGCCGACGTTTTGCGCGACATTCTTAAACTCGGGTCGTGCCTCCAAATCCTCCGCATACACCTCGATTGGAATGTTTCGGGTAGTCCCGTCCTGGAGCTTCAATTCATAGAGCAGGCCACCGTTTTCATACACGATGGCGTCTGGCCCGAGACTCGGCCATTTGATGTCGTATTCCTTGTAGTCGGTAAGTTTCTTGGTCTGTTTGGTCCCGAGATCGTAGGAGAACAGGTTCATGACGCCGTCGCGGTCGCTGATGAAATAGATAGCGTTCCCGTGCCACATGGGAAACATATCCATGCCTTTTGATTTCGGCAGTTCCTCGTAAGTGTTCTTTTTCAGATCGTAGATGGCGATCGGAAGGCTCCAGCCGCCTTGGTAACGCTTCCACGTGCGATTTTCCTGGGATGTTTCGAGGTATGCGATTTTGTTTCCGTCGGGGGAGAAACTGGTTAGGTCTCCTCGTGGTACCGGCAGCACCTTGGGAAGCCCGCCCTGAGTGGAAACAAGGAACAGCCGCGTGGTGCGCTTGGGCGGCGCGGCAATACGGTCGGAACGGAACAATACGTTCTTGCCGTCGGGCGTCCAGCCCAGCACGATATCGTTTGAAGGGTGAAACGTAAGGCGTTTGGGTTCGCCGCCGTTGGAGGGGATCAGATAGACATCGGGATTGCCGTCGTACGCCGCGGTGAAGGCGATCCATTTTCCGTCCGGAGAAAATTTCGGATAAAGCTTGTCGCTGGCCCCCGAGGTTAGCCGGTGCGCCGTACCGCCCTGCCGTGAAGCGAGCCACAAATCTCCCGCGTAGGAGAATACGACGGAGTCCCTCGACACATCCGCGTAGCGGAGAAGCCGCGTGGGTCCGGCCGGAGTTTGCTCAACCGCCACCGGCGTGTCTGCTGCCCGCGTCCCCGCATGTCCTGTGAACAACAGTTCCAGGAAAATTACGGCGCAGGTGCATACTCGAAGACGCGGCTTGATCATGTTGTTCTCCCCTGACGATGAGCCATTCGTGCCTTGGATTGCTGACGGACAATGACGCCAAACGGTCTGCTACCCCACCAGAGACGCTTTTCATCCGGAAATAGTTTCGCGAAAGCGAGACTTCGCAGGCTGCCATGCCGTTCTTAGAGACGGGATATCATCAGCCCTGTTACATCGGCATGCCAAGTAAAATGTTCGCAAGTCATGTTGCGATCGGGTGTAGCAGTTCGCCCCTGTTGCTGCCAAAGCAAAGGGAGCGCGTTGCGGGACTTTTGTCGTGGCGACTATCAGGATATGCTTTCTGTTTAACCGTGGATAACGACTCCAGACACCGAAACGGAGGGGCGCCAACGCCAAGGGTCCGCCATGACGCGATTTCAGCGCGGTTGTGCGGCGGCCGCCTGGACGTGACGATAGCCTTCCCAATTGCGCCTTACGGGGCGTTTCGATGAGCTTCCGCACGAAACTGTTCCTGATCTTTGTGGTCACGGTGATGGGGTCGGTCTCTATAGTGGCTTATGGCGTGACGCGTTACACGCGGGCGGCGTTCGAAGAGTTGGACACCCAACGGACTGAGGCGATCGTCTCCCAGTTCCAAAAGGAATTTAGGCAGAGCGGCGATGGAATCGCGCAACAGGTGAAAAACATCGCCGACGCGGATATCACACTGCGCGTGGCGATCGACTTGGCACGACCGAATGCGGATCAATCCTTGTATGTTCACGACGCCACGGGGGCAGCGCAGGACCATCAGCTGGACTTTGTCGAGCTTGTGGCTTGGGACGGCACGGTGATTTCCTCCGCGCAGTATCCCTCGCACGTCGGCTATAAGAATGACTGGGTCAAGGCAACCAAGGATTGGAACTCGACGCCCGCGTTCTTGAAGAAGGAAGAGCTTGCGGACAGCGCCGCGCTCTCTTTGACGGCGGTCCGCTCGGTGTCCGGGGGAAACGAGAAGAATCTGTACATCATTGGCGGGCGCCGCCTGGACCAGAATTTCCTTTCGACGCTGGTGCTTCCTACCGGGATGCGCGCATTTTTGTATGTCAACCTCGACCCGGGATTTAGCCCCGCAGCTCTCCTGAGCGGAGCGAAAGATGCCGTGGATCAGCCGGACCGCCTGCAGGCGCTGATCGACCAAATTCGGAAACAACCGCAAAACCTAGTCCGAACGATCCACTGGAATTCCGACGCGGCATCGGCAGAGACGTTTCATGCGATGCCGCTGACCGGACGCAACAACGAACTTCTCGGCGTTCTGCTGGTAGGAAGTTCGCGCCGTCAGCTGGTGCTACTGACGAACCGCATCGTGATGACTTCGGTGGCGGTTGCGGCGGGCGCGCTGTTGATCGGCCTGCTGCTGAGTTTGTGGGTTGCCGCACGGATTACCCGGCCAGTCAGAGAGCTTGCCGAGGGCGCTCGGGAGGTGGCGACGGGACGCTGGGAGACGCGGATCGACGTGCGCGGGCTCGACGAAATCGGACAAATGGGGATCGCCTTCAACGATATGACGCGAACGCTGGCGTCACAGCGCGACCGCCTGCTGCAGACCGAACGAGTTGCGGCGTGGCGCGAACTGGCTCGTCGGCTGGCCCACGAGCTGCGCAACCCGCTGTTTCCACTGCAAATAACCGTGGAAAATCTGCAACGCGCGAAACAGCTGGACGCCAAACAGTTTTTGGAGGTATTCAACGAATCGACGGCCACGCTGAAGGTGGAGCTTGCCAATTTGAACGCGATTGTCGGGCGGTTCAGCGACTTTTCGAAAATGCAGGCGCCGGTGTTCGCTCGCATGGACGTCAATGAAGCGCTTCGCAATATTATCCGCTTGTTTGAACCGCAATTTAACGTGGTCGGCAAGCCCACGATCGCGGCCGAATATTTTCTTACCGAGCCGCTACCGGAAATCGACGCCGACCCGGTGCTCCTGCATCGGGCGTTCCAGAATCTGGTGCTGAATGCGCTGGATGTGATGCCCGCGGGAGGCACACTCACTTTGCGAACGTCCGAGCGCGGCGCGAACGTGCTGATCGAGATTTCCGATTCCGGCGCGGGCCTCACTCCTGAAGAGTGCGCACGCCTTTTCACGCCGTACTACACCACGAAGCAACAGGGGACCGGCCTGGGTCTCGCGATTGTGCAATCGATTATCAGCGATCATCATGGCACGATTGGCGTGGCCAGCGAAGAAGGCCACGGCGCCACGTTCCGCATCGAACTGCCGAAGCGGCAGGCGGGCACCGTGGCTGGAAATGACGAGACCGCCGTGACCCAAGAGTCCAAAGAGAAAGCCAACGGCAAAGACCTTCCTCCGACGTTCGCTGCTGCTTCTGACTGACGGCGCCGGGTGTTCGTTGCCGAAATCTCCAAACACAAGGACGGACGCTTGCCGCGCAAAGCCCATCTCCTGCTGGTCGACGACGATCCAAGCACGCTGGCTTCACTTTCTCGTGCGTTCCGCCTGGCGGGGCATGAAGCGACCGTTTGCGACAACGCGCCGCGCGCTTTGGACCTGCTTCGCAGCGAAACGTTCGATTTGATTCTCTCAGACGTCGTCATGCCCGGGAAAAATGGAATCGAGTTCCTCGAAGATCTGAAAAAAGCCGGCGTGAAAACCCCTGTCGTCCTGGTCTCGGGAGAAGCGAATATCGAAATGGCCGTCCAAGCGACCAAGCTGGGCGCCATGGACTTCCTCGAGAAACCCCTCTCTACCGACAAACTGCTCGTGACGCTGGAAAATGCGCTGCGGCTCTCGCGCTTGCAGGAGGAGAACCGGCAGCTGCGCGATCGCCTGGGAAAGCATGAACTGATTGGGTCCAGTCCGGCGATGACCAAACTTCTGGCGCAAATCGATCGCGTGGCAGCGAGCGAAACACGCGTGTGCATCCTCGGTGAAACCGGCACTGGCAAGGAGTTAGTTGCGCGCGCGATTCACGAGAAGTCTACGCGGCGCGAGAATGCTTTCGTCACTCTGAACTGCGCGGCGGTCCCGGCGGAGTTGATCGAGTCCGAACTTTTCGGTCACGAGAAGGGCGCGTTCACCGGGGCGGCTGCGAAACACCTCGGAAAATTCGAACAAGCCGACGGCGGCACTTTGTTCCTGGATGAGATCGGCGACATGCCGGTAGCCATGCAGGCGAAGTTGCTGCGCGTGCTGGAAGAAGGCGAGATCGAACGAGTCGGCGGCGACAAGCCCATCCGCGTGAACGTGAGAGTTGTGGTGGCTACGCACCGCAATCTCGAAGATCTTGTGAAGCAAAACACGTTTCGCCGGGACTTGTTTCACCGCATCTATGTTTTCCCCTTGATGCTCCCGCCACTGCGGGAGCGCCTGGAAGATTTTCCCGTGCTGGTCGAGCACTTCGCGCGGCAAGTGGCCGCGCAGAACGGCTGGAAAGAAAAAATCTTCGCAAAGGATGCGATCGACGAGCTCCGCCGTTACAGCTGGCCGGGCAACGTTCGCGAACTGCGCAACGTGGTCGAGCGCTTGGTGCTTCTTTCGGGAGACGACCCGGTCGGTGCTGGCGACGTGCGGTTGGTGTTGCCTACCTCCGATGGTGGTCCCGGCACGGGTGGCTCGGCTTTGACCGGAACCGGCACGCTCGCGGAGCGTACCGAGCAATTTGAAAGGGAAGTGTTGCTCGCGGAAATTCACCGCCAGAACTTTCATATGACGAATGTGGCGCGCGCGATGGGGCTCGAACGCAGTCACTTGTATAAGAAGTGTCAGCAGTTGGGGATTGATCTACAGTCGATTCGCAAACCGGAGTAGCAGAACGTCCCGCTTCGCGTGAGCCTGCACCAGGCAATCTCAGCAGGTTTCTCTTCAGCGATCCCATCAAAAATGTCGCTAAGTCATTGAAAACAAGCCTAATTTTGACCTTGACATAAAATAGCTATTTGCGATATAAGATTTGCATATCGCAATACACGGCGGTGCCTCATGACTCTGGGCGACAAACTTCGTTCTCTTCGTGCGGTGGAAGGTTCGCTGCGCGGCCTCGGCCGTCCCATGACGCAACTCGAGTTGGCGACAGCAATGAAGCGCGAAGTTGGGCGCGGACTGAGCCAGGCCTACCTCTCACAAATCGAAAGCGGCTCGCGGCCCCATCTGACGCAATCCACGCGGGAGTTGCTGGCCCGCTTTTTCCGCGTCTGTCCCGGCTTTCTCGTGGATGATCCGGAAGGATACTCGCTCGGGTTGCAGTCCGACCTGCGGGCGACCGATGCCAAAGTGGACCGCTGGCTTTACGCAGGCGTCGAGCAGTTTCCGGTGGACCCGGATCTCGGTGAAGCTCTGCTGACGATCGCGGAAGTCCCGGATTCCCGGCAAGCGCTTCTGCTGCTGGCGGAAATTCTCCGCGCACCGGGGCTTGCCGACCGGCTAAGCGAAGTCTTGGGCCCTGTGCGCATGCAGGGCAGCGGGCATTCCCCGCCCCCCATCACCCTCCACAACTAACGCAACGACCTCGCGTCTCGAATTCCGGCTCGCGCACCAAAAGTGCGCTCGAGGTGCTCTATGACTTGGTCTGACTTTTACCTCTTCTGCTTCCTGGTGGGCTTCGCGTTCAGCGTGCTGACGTTTGCCGCGGGCGCGGTCCATATTCACCTGCCGTTCCGGGTGCACTTGCCGGCGCATGGCGGTGCGCACGGTTCGGGAGGCCACGGCGTGGCCGCGAAAGGCGCCGCTGCGCGTGCTGGCAGCCATGTCTCCTGGTTCAACGCCTCGACAGCGATGGCGTTTCTCGCGTGGTTCGGCGGCGCCGGCTACATCCTGACACGCACATCGCATTTGGTGGCGCTCGTGTGCCTGGCGCTTGCCGCACTTGCAGGACTCCTGGCGGGGTTGCTCGTGTACCGCTTCATGCTCAAGCTGACCCGCGCCGGCGATTCGCAGATGCTCGACGCCGATTACCGCATCGAAGGCTGTGTCGGCACGCTGAGTATGCCGATTCGCGAGAAGGGCACCGGCGAGGTGATTTTTTCCCTCGGCGGGGTCCGGCGATGTGCGGGCGCGCGAAGCGAAGCAGGCGAACTCGTTGAGAAAGGCTCGGAAGTTGTCATCGAGCGCTACGAAAAAGGAATTGCGTACGTGAAGCGGTGGGATGAATTCACCAAATGATCCTTCGCCGCCGTACGGCGAACGATGAAGCGAGATTCTCCGGGCGCGCACCCCGCAAACGGTCCGGAAGAGTTGAGAAAAGGGGAGGTCCTTATGTTCGATCAAATGACGGTACCGGTAGTTGCCGGTCTCACGGTCCTGGGTTTGCTTCTGCTCATGGCTGTGCTGGCGAAGTTGTTCCGGAAGGCGGGTCCGCATGAGGCTTTGATCATCTACGGCCTCCGCGGTACCCGCATCGTAAAAGGCGGCGGCACGATCATCTATCCCATGATCGAGCAATGCCGCGAGCTGTCGCTGGAGCTGATGTCGTTCGACGTCGCGCCCCAGCAAAGCCTGTACACCAAGCAGGGCGTCGCGGTCACCATCGAAGCGGTCGCCCAGATCAAAGTGAAGTCCGATCCGGAATCCATCCGCACTGGAGCGGAGCAATTCCTGACCAAGCGGCCCGAGCAGCGCGAAGGCTTGATTCGCCTGGTGATGGAAGGCCATCTCCGCGGCATCATCGGCCAACTCACAGTGGAGCAGATCGTGAAAGAACCCGAAATGGTTGCCGATCGCATGCGCTCCACGTGTGCCGACGACATGAACAAGATGGGGCTGGAAGTCATCAGCTTCACCCTGAAAGAAGTGCGCGACAAGAACGAATACATCACCAACATGGGCCGTCCGGACATCGCGCGCATCAAGCGCGACGCGGAAGTAGCCGCCGCCGAAGCCGATCGCGACATCGCCATCAAACGCGCCGAATCGCAACGCGCCGCGGCCGTCGCCAAAGCACAAGCCGACCAGGAACGCGTCGCCGCCGAAACCGCCTCGCTGACAAAACAAGCGGAAGCGGAGCGCGATCTGGACATCAAGAAAGCCGAGTACCTCGAAACCACCAAGCGCGCGCAAGCACAGGCGGACAAAGCCTATGAAATCGAAACGAACGTTCAACAACAACAGGTGATCATGGAAGCCGTGCGCGTCCAGCAAGTGGAACGCGAAGCACAAGTGAAGGTGCAGGAAGCTGAAATTGCGCGCCGCGAACGCGAGCTGATCGCCACCGTGCTGAAGGCAGCGGAAGTCGAGCGGCAACGCATCGAGACGCTCGCCGAAGCCGAACGGCAACGCTTGATCAAGGAAGCGGAGGGTCGCGCCTCTGCGACGCGCGCGCAGGGCGAAGCCGAAGCCGAGATCATCTTCAAGAAGGGCGAAGCCGAAGCCAAAGCGATGAACGTCAAGGCCGAGGCCTATCAGGAATACAACCAAGCCGCCGTATTCGACAAACTGATCACCGGCATGCCCGAAGTTGTGCGTGCCTTGGCCGAGCCATTGAGCAAAGTGGACAAGGTGACCATCGTCTCGACAGGCAACGGCGATGCCGCTGGAGCCTACAAGCTGACGGGCGACGTAACCAAGATCGCCGCGCAAGTTCCTGCGCTGTTCGAAGCACTGTCCGGCATGCAGATGTCGGATCTGCTCTCGAAGGTACGTTTGATCGGCGACAAAGCGCCAAAGCCGGCGCCCCCGCTGAGCGGTAATTCGTTGCCAGGTAACTCGTAACGTTCGCTTCCGCCGGGGCGGATCGGAAATCTGCCCCGGCGCACTTTTTCTTGCGAGGAATGCCTCGGAGGGAAGGCTATGGCCGTTAGAAAGTTAGCTCTGGTTTTGTGGGTGCTCGTGACGGCGCTCGCTCTGTTTCTTGCTATCCACTTTGCGGGAAATGCGTCGTGCGTGTTCGAAAAGCTGTTTGCATTGGACCGCCCACAGGTCACAACCGGTTAGCGGCAGCGCAATCGTATTGGATTCATT
>Ga0210408_10005975_pt1 | contig 10584 bp, 9 predicted proteins | sample IncBWH4MmetaG_FD_155471 | JGI IMG/M metagenome (GOLD analysis project Ga0210408, IMG submission 155471) | Forest soil microbial communities from Barre Woods Harvard Forest LTER site, Petersham, Massachusetts, United States - Inc-BW-H-4-M | ecosystem: Environmental > Terrestrial > Soil >...
CATCGAAAAGCGCGACGAGGCCCTGAATGCCTTCTTCTCCGGACGCTGCGACGTCTTCACCAGCGATTCCTCCGCGCTCAATGCCGACCGGTTGAGCCAGGCGCCAAACCCGGACGATTACGTGGTGTTGCCGGAGCGGATTTCGAAAGAGCCCTTGGCCCCGGTGGTGCGCCACGGCGACGAGGAGTGGAGCGACATCGTGCGCTGGGTGGTCTATGCGCTCATCGAAGCGGAGGAGAAAGGTATCACCCAGAAAAACGTGGACGACATGCTGAAGAGCGAGGACCCCAACATCAAGCGCATGCTCGGCGCGACCCCGGGAATGGGCAAGGCGCTCGGGCTCGACGAGAAATGGGCCTATAACGAGATCAAACTCGTCGGCAATTACGGCGAGATCTTCGATCGCACTCTCGGCAAGGACACCGAGCTCAAATTCGAGCGCGGCCTCAACAATTTGTGGACAAAAGGCGGGCTCCTCTACGCGATGCCGATCCGCTGAAACGAGCGAACCCCTGGGGACCGGATGACGGACATGGCGACGGACATCATCCGGCGCCCGGCGCGTCCCACCCCATGGCGCAATCCCGCGATCCGCGGGATGGTCTTTCAGGTGCTGTTCGTCGCGGCCGTCCTCGCCCTCGGCGCCTTTCTCGTACACAACACTCTGGTTAACCTGCGTCGCCAGAACATCGCGAGCGGGTTCGGCTTTCTCGACCGCGAAGCCGCCTTCGGCATCGGCGAGTCGCTGATCGCCTATTCGCCCGCCGACACCTATGCTCGCGCGTTTCTCGTCGGCCTGCTGAACACGCTCTATGTCGCCGGTCTCGGGATTGTGCTGGCGACGATCCTCGGCACCGTGATGGGGATCGTGCGACTATCCCGCAACTGGCTGGTCAGCAAGCTGGCGCAGATTTACGTCGAGACCTTCCGCAACATCCCGCTGCTGCTGCAATTGTTTTTCTGGTGGGGGCTGTTGCGTGAGAGCGCCCCGGCGCCGCGCCAGGCCTGGCAGCCGATGCCCGATGTCTTCGTCAGCAATCGCGGCATCGCCTTTCCGGTGCCGAGCCCCGACCCGGCGTATGGCTGGATGGCGCTGGCCTTTGGCGTCGGGGTCGTCGCCACGTTTGGAATTTTTCGCTGGGCCCGACAGCGGCAGGCGCGCACCGGGGAACAGTTCCCAACGGGCTGGGTGGGGCTGGGGCTGGTCGTCGGATTGCCTCTTGCGGTCTTCCTCGGCAGCGGCGCGCCGCTCGCCCTCGATCGTCCCGAACTGAAAGGCTTCAATTTTGTCGGCGGTCACGCAGTGTCGCCAGAATTCGCCGCTCTGTTGCTGGGCCTCGTCATCTACACGGGCACATTCATCGCCGAGATCGTGCGCGCCGGCATTCTCGCTGTCAGTTGGGGCCAGAGCGAGGCGGCAATGGCGCTCGGCCTCAAGCCGGGCCACCGGATGCGGCTCATCATATTGCCGCAAGCATTGCGAGTGATCATCCCGCCGATGACGAGCCAGTATTTGAGCCTGACCAAGAGCAGTTCGTTGGCGGTGGCGATCGGCTACCCGGATCTCGTCTCGATCGCCGGCACGACGATCAACCAGACCGGGCAGGCGGTCGAAGGCATCACAATGATCATGGCGGTCTATTTGACGATCAGCCTGATCATCTCGGCGTTGATGAACCTCTACAACCGCTCCGTCGCGCTGGTGGAACGCTAGTATGCGCGGGATGCCCTCCCGTCATCGCGAAGGCCGAGATCCGTCAGGGGCATGGGAACCGGCCTTCGCCGGTGTGGCGGAAGCAGGCCGGGATTGTATTCCGCAATGACCGACGTTACGCAAGATCTGCCGCTCGCTATAGAACCGCCGCCACCGGCGACCTCCGGCCCGATCGGCTGGCTGCGCGCCAATCTGTTCAGCAGCGTCCCCAATACGATCCTGACCGTACTCGCAATCGCCTTCCTCGCGGTCACGATCCCGCCGGTGGTTCGCTGGGGCCTGGTGGACGCGGTTTGGTCGGCCCCGAACAGCCGTGCTTGCCAGGGTGCCGGCGCGTGCTGGGCCTTCATCCACGAGAAAATTCGCTTCATCCTCTTCGGCACCTATCCCTACGAGGAGCAATGGCGTCCGTTCTGCGCCGTGCTGATCTTCCTGGCGCTGATCCTGGCCAGCTGCGACCGCAGGCTATGGGGTCGGCGGCTCATCCTCATCTGGCTCGGCGGGCTAGCGGCGGTCGGCATCCTGATGTGGGGCGGGATTTTCGGTCTGAGCTATGTCGGCAACGAATTATGGAGCGGACTGCCGCTGACCTTGATCTTTGCGGTGGTGGGGATCGCTTTCGCTTTCCCGCTGGCGATCCTGTTGGCGCTCGGGCGGCGGTCGCGGCTGCCGGCAGTGCGCATGATCTGCGTGGCCTATATCGAGCTGATCCGCGGGGTGCCGCTGATCACGGTATTGTTCATGGCCTCGGTCATGCTGCCATTGTTTTTGCCGAGCGGCATGACCATCGACAAATTGCTGCGCGCGCAGGTGGCGCTCATCCTGTTTGCCGCGGCCTACCTCGCCGAGGTCGTCCGCGGTGGGTTGCAGGCGATTCCCAAGGGCCAGATCGAAGCCGCCGACGCGCTGGGGCTCAGTTATTGGCAGCGCACCCGGCTTATTGTCCTGCCGCAGGCATTGGCATTGGTGATCCCACCGATGGTCAACACCTTCATCGGTACCTTCAAGGATACCACGCTCGTCATCATCATCGGGCTCTTCGACCTGCTCGGCACGATCAATGCATCGCTCAATGACGCCAACTGGCGCGGCACGTCGGTCGAAGCCTATGTCTTTGCGGCGGCATTCTATTTCTGCTTCTGTTTCTTCATGTCGCGCTACAGCCAGATGCTCGAGCGCGAATTCAACAATGGGCGTCGGCGATGACGGCCTTGGATCGGGAGGTGCCGATCATCGAGCTGCGCGGCATCGACAAGTGGTATGGCGACTTCCACGTTCTCAAAAACATCAATCTCGATGTCGGCAGGGGCGAACGGGTCGTCGTCTGCGGGCCGTCGGGCTCCGGCAAGTCGACGATGATCCGGTGCATCAATCGGCTTGAGGAGCATCAGCGCGGCCGAATCCTCGTCGCCGGGATCGAGCTGACCTCGGACGTGAAGAACGTCGAGGCGATCCGTCGCGAGGTCGGCATGGTGTTCCAGCAGTTCAACCTCTTTCCGCATCTGACGGTGCTGGAAAACCTGACCTTGGCTCCGGTCTGGGTGCGCAAATTGCCGAAGAAGGAGGCCGAGGAAACGGCGCGGCTCTACCTCGAACGGGTGCGCATTCCGGAACAGGCGGACAAATATCCGGGCCAGCTTTCCGGGGGCCAGCAGCAGCGCGTCGCGATCGCCCGCTCGCTGTGCATGAAGCCTGAGATCATGCTTTTCGACGAGCCGACCTCGGCGCTCGACCCGGAAATGATCAAGGAAGTGCTCGACGTGATGATCGAGCTCGCCGAAATGGGAATGACGATGGTGTGCGTCACCCACGAGATGGGCTTCGCACGAACCGTCGCCGACACGATGGTCTTTATGGACCGCGGTGAGATCGTCGAACGCGGGCCGCCAAAGGAGTTCTTCGCCAACCCCCGGAGCGACCGCACGAAACTATTTCTGAGCCAGATCCTCGCCCACTGAAGGTGAGGCGTGCGCCCGTTTCCTTACGGCGCGCCGGTTGCCGTCTTTGTCTGCTCAGCGCAGTGGCGACCGTCCGCCCGACCGCCGATACATCCTGGGCGGCATCGGCGACGGTAGCCCTTCCTCCGCGTCATCGGAATCTCCTAAACCCGCGGTCGTACTCCGTGTGAGAGTTGATTGCTCGCTATCAGCCCGATACGGTTAAGGCAGCGGATCAGAGGGAGGGGGATACTGTGCAGGAAACCGATATGTCTGCGACCGAACGGCTGGTCGCGCTGATGGACCATCTGGGCCTAGACGCCGCGTATTTCGGCACACCGATCCCACGGGATATCTCGGGCTTAGCTGTGGATCACCCCGAGCGAGTGGACGGCGTTGTGTTGTGCGTACCGAGCCGGCTCGATCCGGCCCCGTTCGCCGCCATCGCCGATCGGGTTCTGATGATCGCCGGCGAGCGCGGGCCGGCGGCGGAGGCTACGGCACGCTCGGCGGCTCGCCTACCCGCCGCCGAGCGCTGCGTCCTCGCCGGATATGATGCCCCCGGCAGCTGGGCGGACGCCGTCGCGGACCGCACCGACGAGATCGCCGAGCAAATGATCGCCTTCCTCAGCCGGCTGGCCACTGCCGGCCGGCGCGTCGGCGCACCGTGCCCCGCACGGAACGAGGGTACCTATGCCGGCATTTCCTATCGGATCGAGGGCTCCGGTCCGACCTTGATCCTGTTGCCGTTTTTTCTCGCGCCGTCCCAGTGGGACCCCGCGGTCCCGCGTCTGGCTCGACGCTTCACGGTCGTGACCCTCGGAGGACCCTATCTCGGCGGCGTCGCTTCGCTCGAGGATCGCGCGCAGATGGCGAGCTATCGCGCGATGTTCCGAACCTTGATCGACGTGATCGCGCCGCAGCCGGGGGAGAAAATCCTCGAAATCGGTTGCGGCGCGGGATCGCTGGTGCGCCAGCTCGCGACGCGGCTGGGCACCGCCAATCCGATTACCGCGGCGGATGTAAATCCTTTCCTATTGCGTGAAGCAGCGCTGCTCGCCGAAGGCGAAGGCCTAGCCGGCGCCATTCGCTTTACGGAGGGCAATGCCGAGGCGCTGCCCTTCGAAGCGGAAACTTTCGATTGCGCCTATTCTGTCACGGTGTTCGAGGAATGCGACGGCGATCAGGCGATCGCCGAGACAATACGCATCCTCCGACCCGGTGGGCGGGTCGGACTTATCGTCAGAGCGCTCGACATGCCACAGTGGTGGAACCTCACACTGCCAGAGGCAATTTTGCGGAAGGTCGAGTCGCCGCCGCACTCAGTCGCGCCGGGCGGGGTCGCCGACCACAGCCTCTATCGGCGGATGCGCGATGCCGGTTTTGTCGATCTCGTGTGTTTTCCGACTCTGGTGACACTCGATCACCCGGATGGCCCGATCTGGCGCAACCGCGAGGATCACGTCGTGTCCCAGCTGTCGACGGAAGAATTGCCAATCTGGCAAGCGGAGCGCGACCGGGCGGCGCGGGATGGTCTGCTCTTCATGGCCCACCCGCTGCATTGCGCGGTCGGCACCAAGCCGAAGTAGCGCCGTGGGCCCGCTTTCTATTGCGGACGCGATCTTGGCAAAATCGTGTCGTCGCGCGGGTCATCGAAGTACACGCGGCGGCGGTCGTAGACGACAAAACCGGCCTGCTGGTAGACGCTCAGAGCCTTTGGATGATCGAAGGTCGAGGTATGCAGCCAGAAGCGGCGGATCGGCCGTGACCAGGCCTGGTCGATCGCCGCCTGCAGGAGGTAGGGGCCGAGCCGGCGGCCGATAAAGTCGGGAATGAGCCCGAAATAGCACAGCTTCGTTTCGCGGGCCACCGCTGTGTCCAGCTCGAAAAAACCGGCCGGTACGCCGCGCACATAAAGCACGAATATCTCGATCGTAGGCTTAGCGATTTGCGCCGCCAGCGCCGCGTCGTCGATCAGGCGCCGTTCGAACCACAGCCACGGCCGGCCGACGGAATCGTAAATGTAGCGGTAGAACGAGACTGTGCATTTCTCGGCGCGCATCAAGGCAAGCTTGTCGAATGGCGCCGGAACTCGCCGGCCCACGGGCCGCTCGAGCATCTCGAGATAGGTGATGACGTCTTCGAGTACGGTCACGGCGTTTTCACGGGCGGAGGACCGATCTCGACCGGCGTGTCGCCCGGCAGTCCCCATTCCGACCACGATCCGTCATAAACGGCCGCGCCTGGATGCCCGACCAGGTGCAATGCAAAGGCGAGCGCGCACGCGGTGACCCCAGAACCGCAGCTCGTCACGATCGGGCGGTCGAGCGCGATCCCGGCATCGTGGAAGAGTGCGGAGAGCGCATCGGCGCTGCGTAGTCGGTGGGTCTGCGGATCGGTGACGCTGTCGTAAGGCAGATTGCGGCTGCCCGGAATGTGGCCGCGGCGCAATCCGGGCCTGGTTTCTTCCGCAGTGCCCTCGAACCGGCCCGTGGCGCGGGCATCGATGACCTGCTCCTGCGGCGTCGACAGATTATCGAGCAACGCCCGCTTGTCGCGGACCAGCGCCGGATCGAACCGTGCTGTGAAGCGGCGCCGTGGTGGGTGTGGCGCTGCCGTGTCGACCGGCCGCCCTTCTGCGTTCCACTTGGGAAGACCGCCGTCGAGGATCGCGACATTGTGGTGTCCGAACAGGCGCAGCATCCACCAGGCGCGACCGGCCGAGGAGAGGCCGGCACTGTCGTAGGCGATGACACGGTCGTCGTTGCCGATGCCGAGCCCCTCCATCTTGCGCACGAACAGCTCGGGCGACGGGATCAAATGCGGCAGGCTAGTGGCCGGCTCTGCGATATCGTCGATGTCGAAAAACACCGCACTTGGGATGTGGCCGCGATCGTAATCCTCGCGCGCCGTCGGGGTAATCCCCGGCAGTTTGAAGGACACGTCGATAACCCGGACATGCGGGTCGTCGAGATGCGCTGCGAGCCACTCGGTGTCGACGAGGGCTTCGGGACGGGCGTAGGGCATAGCTCCTCCCCTTCTCAGTCGGCGAAAGCGAGGATCACACGGCGGTTCTGCTTCCCTTTGTTCTCGATCTTCGTCACCGTAATCGGGCCGATCTCGCCGGTATTACGGATATGCGTGCCGCCGCAGGGCTGCAGGTCGATACCTGAGATTTCGATGACGCGCACCCGACCCATCCCGCTCGGCGGTTTGACCGACATCGTTCGGACGAGCTCAGGCTGGGCGGCGAGCTCCGCGTCGCTGATCCACCGCGGCTCGACCGGATGCGCCTCGGCGATCAGCTCATTGAGGCGGCTCGCGAGCGTCTCCTTGTCGAGGCTCGATCCGGGCACGTCGAAATCGAGCCGGCCCTTGCCGTCGGAAACCTGACCGCCGGTCACCGCCCCCGGGACGATGCTGCAGAGCAGGTGCAAGCAGGTGTGCATGCGCATGAGCCGGTAGCGCCGCTCCCAATCGATCTCGGCGACGAGTTCCGCCCCCGGATCAGGGAGCGCAGAGCCCGGCGCCGGGATATGGACAACCTCGTCGGGCCGGTCGCCCTTCACCGTATCGGCGATCGCGATCGCCTGGCCTGTGGAAAGGCGCAGCACCCCGGCGTCGCCCGGCTGGCCGCCGCCAATAGGATAAAAGACCGTGCGGTCGAGCTTGATGCCGCACCTGTCGGCGGCGATCACCCGCGCCGCGCAGGATCGCAGGTACCCGTCGTCACGAAACAACAGCTCGGTCATTGCCTCGCCCCTATCCACCATCCCGGCGAAGGCGGGGACCCATCGTGCAACGCCCGTTACGCATCGGGCAAATTGTCATAGAGGTCGATCCAATGCCGATTTTGTGTCTCGATCAAATTGATCTTCCAGTCTCGTCTCCAGCCCTTGATCTGTTTTTCGCGACGCAGGGCCGCTTCCCTGTCGTCATGTTTCTCAAACCATACTAACCGGTCCACTCCATATTTTGTCGTGAATCCCGACACCACTTTGTTTTTATGTTCTCAGACTCGGTTTTTATGTTCCCAGACTCGGTTTTTATGTTCCCAGACTCGCCGTGCAAGGTTGGTCGTCCACCCGATGTACAGCGTACCATATGGTCCGCTCGCCAGCAGATAGACAAAATACATCGCGCAGCTTGAGGAATGGATCCCGGCCTCCGCCGGGATGGGAAGGTACCGATTTCAGCTTACTCGAGCCAGGGTGGAGTGGGGAGGTCGCGGGCTTTCAGGAAGTCGGGGTTGAAGAGCTTGGATTGGTAGCGGGTGCCGGAATCGGCGAGGATCGTCACGATCGTGTGACCGGGCCCGAGTTCGCGCGCAAGGCGCATCGCGCCGCACACATTGATGCCGGTCGAGCCGCCGAGAACCAGGCCTTCCTCCTGCACGAGGCTGAACAGGATCGGGAGCATCTCCGCGTCGGTGATCTGGTACTGCCCGTCCGGCGTGAACCCTTCGAGGTTCTTGGTCTCGCGGTTGTTGCCAATGCCCTCGGTGATCGAGTTGCCCTCCGGCTTGAATTCGCGGCGCGCGTACCAGCTGTAAATGCCCGAGCCCATGCAGTCGGACAGATATATCTTGACGTTGGGGTTACGCTCCTTGAGCGCGATACCAACGCCGGAAAGCGTGCCGCCGGTCCCGACCGAGCAAGTGAAGCCGTCGACGTTGCCGTCGGTTTCCTCCCAGATTTCGGGGCCGGTCGTCTCGTAGTGGCCACGGCGGTTCGCGAGGTTGTCGAACTGGTTCGCCCAGATCGCGCCGTTCGGCTCCTGCGCGGCGATTTCCTCGGCAAGGCGATCCGAATAGCGGACATAGTTCATCGGATTGGCGTAGGGGACGGCGGGAACGAGCCGCAGATCGACGCCGCACAACAGCAGCATGTCCTTCTTTTCCTGGCTCTGCGTCTCGGGCATGACGATTACGGTGCGATAGCCGCGGGCATTGCCGACCAGCGCGAGCCCGATACCAGTGTTCCCGGCGGTGCCTTCGACGATGACGCCGCGGGGGCGCAACAGGCCGCGCTCCTCGGCGTCCTTGATGATGAAGAGCGCGGCACGGTCCTTGACCGACCCGCCGGGGTTGAGGAACTCGGCCTTTCCGAGGATCGTGCACCCGGTTTCCTCGGAGGCCCGCCGCAATTTGATCAACGGCGTCTTTCCGACCGTGCCGACAAAGCCGTCGCGAATCTGCATGGCCTTCTCCGTACCCAGCTCTGCGCCGACAGTATCGGCGGCACAACAGTGGACGCAATATTTCTGCTGGTGTTCCCGGGGACGCGGGCTTGGCTTAGAACTGCCTTCGTTGTTCCAGGGCGGATTTCCGCATGAGCGAGATAGAGGCGAACGATCTGTTCCCTGCGTCCGACGCGGTCGAGGGCGACCGACAGAGGGAGGTGACGACGGGTCTGTTGCCGTCGCAGCTGTTGCGCGAGGCCGTCGCGCAGGGCCGGGAGATCCTGTCGCCGCAGCCGATCGGCGACGATCAGATCCAGCCCGCCAGCATCGACCTGCGGCTCGGCGAGGTCGCCTACCGGGTGCGGGCGAGCTTTCTGCCCGGCGTGCGGGCGAGCGTGCGCGACAAGCTCGATCTTCTGTCGATGCACCGCATCGATCTGACAGAAGACGCGGTCCTCGAAAAGGACTGCGTCTATATCGTGCCGTTGCTCGAATATGTTTCGCTGCGCAAGCGCACCTCGGCGGCCGCCAACCCGAAGAGCTCTACAGGCCGGCTCGACGTCTTCGCCCGCGTCATCACTGATTTCGGGACCGAGTTCGACCGGATCCGCGAGGGCTACAAGGGCCCGCTCTTCGCCGAGATCTCGCCGCGCGCCTTCAGCATCCTGGTGCGCACCGGCTCCCGCCTCGTGCAATTGCGTATCCGGCGCGGCTCGCCCGGGTTCAGCGACACCGCACTGCGCCGCCTGCACGAGGAGGTGGGTCTCGTCGACGCCCAGTCCGGACCCGCGACGATCCGCAACGGTCTCCCTTTCACCGTCGACGTCGCCGGCGACACGGCGACCGGGATCGTCGGGTACAAGGCGCGGCGGCACACCGATGTGATCGATATCGACCGCAGCTTTCATTACGATCCACGCGATTTCTGGGAACCCGTCTATTCGCACCGCGGCCCAGGGGACCATGAGGGCATCGTGCTCGATCCCAACGATTTCTACATCCTGGCGTCGCGCGAAGCGGTCGTCGTGCCGCCCGATCATGCCGCCGAGATGCTGCCTTACGACGCCTTCGTCGGTGAGTTCCGGGTACATTACGCCGGGTTTTTCGATCCAGGCTTCGGTGCTCCCGAGACCAGCGGGGCCGGCAGCCGTGCCGTGCTCGAAGTGCGCTCGCACGAAGTGCCGTTCCTGGTCGAGCACGGCCAGATCGTCGGCCGCCTCGTCTATGAGAGGCTGATCGCCAGGCCCGACAAGCTCTACGGCACCTCGATCGGCTCCTCCTATCAGCGCCAGGGCCTGGCGCTGTCGAAGCATTTCAAGCCATTTGTATTGCGCTAAACTGGGTCTAACGAACCGCCCAAAGCTGGCGGAGATGGTTGCGGTGGCGCAGCAGCCAATAGAGGCCGATCAGGGTGTGGCCGCTTTCGATTGCGCCCTGGTCGAGAAGGGTCTCGATCTCGGCGAGGGTCTTGACGACCACACGGATGTCTTCGTGCTCTTCGGCCACGCCGTGCACGCCACCGGCGGTCGTCGACTCGACCCGGCCGCAGAACAGGAACACGCACTCGTCGGAGCCGCCGGACGAGGGCAGGTAGCGCTGGACCGGGACCGGCTCGCCGATCAGCGCGAGCCCGGTTTCCTCCCGCGTCTCGCGAATGGCCACCACTGATGGCGTCTCTCCGCTGTCGACGAGGCCGGCGGCCGCCTCCAGCTGCCACGGCGAGCTGCCGGCGCGCAGCGCCGGCAGGCGGAA
>Ga0210408_10005976_pt1 | contig 10583 bp, 9 predicted proteins | sample IncBWH4MmetaG_FD_155471 | JGI IMG/M metagenome (GOLD analysis project Ga0210408, IMG submission 155471) | Forest soil microbial communities from Barre Woods Harvard Forest LTER site, Petersham, Massachusetts, United States - Inc-BW-H-4-M | ecosystem: Environmental > Terrestrial > Soil >...
CCGTCGATCTGCAGCATCATTTCCTGGGACTTGCCCTGCGCCACCAAGGTGAACTTGAATGTCTCGCTCACTTCGCTGGATTGCTTTTTTGCATCCGTCGCCGACACGCCCCAAAAATAATCGCCCGGGTCGAATCCCGAAAGATCCGCGGACGGCGTGGACACTTTCACTTCCTTCACCATTTTGGTGAACATCGCGGTAGCACTCACTCGCAGCGTGTACGAAACCGCTTCTTGCGCGGGCTTCCATTCGAAGTGCACCGTGTAATTGCGCGGATACTCGGTGATCAGTGGCGCCAGATTCAATGGCGCGACGAGCTCCGGCGGCGCCAGCACATTCGATTTCTGAATCGCCGAGCCAGGCTGGAAGCTTACTTTCTCCCATTGCGTCAATTCGATCTTCTCGGGCCCGCGTTTCACCTCAGCCGAACCATTCGATACCGTGATTTCGTGTTCGTTAGTCTGCGGATCACTCTTGACCGACGCACGGCTGTTCTGGCGCAACTGCGCCGTGGCGTCTTCTACTCGCACTGCCGCTTTGGAATCCGGTGAAGCCCAATTCCCAGTCGCCAAGTCCACTGAACCGGTGCTGATGCGTACGGCAACGCTGGTTGGTTTGTTGGCGCCCATTAAATTCTCTTCCACGGTCACCAGCGCGTCGGACTTCACCGTATAGGTGGTTCCGTCTCCAAAGGTGATGCGCGCTGCGCCGTCCGAGCCGGTCTGAATCTGGTCGCCTTTGTCCAGCGACGTCCGGTAGTCCGCGGTGACCCAGGTCACGGAATTTACTTTTTTGACCTGGACCTTGCCGTCCAGGTTCACGAACTTCGCCTGCGTCTGGGATGCGGAAACCGATTCCGGGTCGCCGTTCAACTTTTCGTTGAAGATTTTCACGGTCTTCGAATAGAAGTCCGGCACCGCCAGATACAACCCGGCAAAGACAATTGTGGCGAACAACGCCACGTAAATCGCCACGGTTTTGTAGGTGATAGTGGTCCAATACACCTCGACGCGCGGCGGCGCCTTAGGGTGTCCGGACGGATGCTTCGGGTCGACGGGAGTTTGTGTGGTCACGGTGTCGCGCGCGCCCAATGCGCTAAACTCAAAACTTAGCACAGCGCTCTGTCGCACTGCGCGTCCGTGGCAGACGGCGTACTCAATCAGCAAATAGCAACCCCGCAGCTTTTGCAGTGCCGCAGCCCTGCGCGCTGTTTTTGAAGAGCCTCGACCTATTGGGTGGGACGGTCCTTGCGCTCAAAAAACTGCCGTTTGTCTGCCCCTGCGGGCACCGCGACGTCAAAGAAGCCCACCATCATTTCATCGTAGGTTTGCTCGCCCCAGCGGACCGCCGCGGTCGGGTCCGGGTTGTGGGGATTGCCGGAGGAGTTGTCGAACCATGCCACGGCCTGCAGCTCCGTGCCGGCTCGCAACAACCGCGGCTCCGCCAGCCGGTAGCTCATCTGCCAGTGAAAGTGATAGTGGACCCGCAGCAGCGGTTCCAGGTCCACCGCGCTCGGGCCGTGCCCAGCGCTAGCCGCCCCGCCAGACGGGGCCTCGTGTCGATGCACGACGTTGTATTCGAAACGCTTCCCGCGCAAATGCATGTGTGGGAAAAAGCTTAGCAGTAACGCTTCGTTCGGCAGCGTACCGCGCGCTTCGACGCGGTAGTCCGGCGCGCCCGGCGGAATCACAAAATGATCGTTGGTCAGTTGCAGTGTCAACACGCGCTTTGGCGGAGGATGCTTCGAGAAGACCAATCCTACGCTCGACCGGTCCTTCGTTGGGCGCCCGTTCGACGTGTAGTGCATTTGAAAAACCAGGTCGGAGCCCGCCGGAATGAACTTAGCCATCGTCGCCGGCCAGTTGTCCGGAGAACTTCCCGGCGCATAGACGAGCAGCACGTCGCTATCGGTCCAATGCGCCCCGCGCCGGTCGTCGGGATCGACCAGCGATTCCGCCGTGAACGGAACCGCCACCGGAGCATGCCGCATCCACTGCGAATCCGGTGGCCGCACATACACCACCGCGTGATGAACGTTGGCCCGCGCCGACGGCAACACCTCCACAGCTTGAATCCAGCGGTCCTCCGCAAAGTGGGTCGGAACAATCTCGTAGCTGTAATCGATATCACCGCTCGCTGGCAGCGACACTGCCTCCGGCATCTTCAGGATCAGGTCCGGCTGCGCGATCGACCAGCTTTGCGCCCATTTCACGGGCGGCGGCGCATCGCGAATCGCGCCTGGCGGCGCCCCGGCATCGGCCCACGCCGCAATCACCGCGATCTCTTCCGCCGTCAGCGAAGGATCATTCGAAAAACGCCCGACACCCGCATCGGCAAACCACGGCGGCATGGTCTTGGTCTGGGCATCGGCGCGTATCGCTCCGGCAAATGGTTGCGTCTGCTCGTAAGTCTCAAAGGCCATCGGTGCAATGCCTTCCTCGCGATGGCAGTTCTGGCAATGCCGCTGCAGAATTGGCAGCACGTCGCGGTAGTAGGTGACGGTGGCTCGCGTTGCGCCGCCCGGAACGGAACTCTGCGCTTCAACAAGATGAAAGCATGCGAGCGCTCCGGTTCCCAGCGCCACACAACAGGCTAAGAGTCGCTTCCACCCTGGCCCGCTTCGACACAAATCTCGCTGCGCTGCCTTTCGCAGCGGCCCGGACGATTTAAGTTGACGCTCCAGTTGAGGCTCCCGCATCTAATCTCCTATAATATGGGGTTTGCTCAGCTCGTGGGAGACGTAACCGAATGGCTTCGAACGATAATCGCAAAATTGGATACCGCATCATGCTGGGTGTGGTGGTGGTGCTGCTGGGCGGCAGCATGCTCCTGTACCTGGTCCCGCAGGCGCCCGGCACCGGCGCGCAAGAGTCTAACGACACGCTGGCCCGCGTTGGCGACCAAACCGTCAGCGTCGCCGAGGTCCGCCAGCAACTCGCTGAGATCACTCAGCGCAACCCGGTCCCTAAGCAGCTGGAAGGGCTGTACGCACAGCAAATCCTCAAGCAGATGGTCTTCCAGAAAGAGCTCGAGTACGAAGCGAAGCGCCTGGACATCCATGTCACCAACGAAGAGATCGCGGACCGCATCCGCCAGTTTCTGCCCAACGCCTTCGTCGGCGGCAATCCCGTGGCCATCGATCAATATACCGCGCTGGTCCAGACCCGCTTCCAGCTGACTGTTCCGGTTTTCGAGGAACTGATTCGCCAAGGCATCCTGGACGACAAGTTCCGCAAGCTGGTTACCGACGGTATCAGCGTCGGCCCGAACGAGTTGCAGCAGGAATTCGTCTACCGCAATCAAAAGGTTAAGCTGGACTACGCGCTCATCAAGCCCGAGGATCTCGAAGCCAAGATCACTCCCAGCGAAGCCGAAGTGAAAGCCGCCTATGAAAAAGGCAAGACCGGCTACACGGTCCCGGAGCGCCGTTCCGTTCGCTACGCCTTAGTAGACACCAACCAGATTCGGCAAAGCGTCCAGGTTTCCGACGAGCAACTGAAGGCTCGCTATCAAGCCAACATTCAGCAGTATCAAGTCCCCAACCGCGTGCACGTCCAGCACATCCTGTTCATGACCGTGGGCAAGCCGGACGCCGAGGTCGAGGAAATCAAGAAAAAGGCCGAGGACGTTCTCAAGCAGGTCAAAAAAGGCGGCAAGTTCGATGAACTGGCCAAAAAATACTCGGAGGACCCCGGTACCAAGGACAAAGGTGGCGACCTGGGCTGGATCGTCGAAAACCAGACGGTGAAGGAGTTCCAATCGGTGGCGTTTACCTTGCCCAAAGGGCAGGTCTCCGACCCGGTGAAAACTCAATACGGCTTTCACATCATCAAGGTCCTGGACAAAGAAGCGGCCCACACCAAGCCCTTCGATGAAGTAAGAGTCCAAATCCAGCCGCAGCTCCTCAACAATGAGGTCGACAAACAGGCCAGCGAGACCGCTGACAAGCTGGCTGCCGCTATCCGCCAGTCCAACAAGGTTTCCCTCGACGACTTGGCCAAGCAATACCACCTCACGGTAGGCGAAACGCGCCCGCTCGCGGCCACCGACCCCATCATTGAGCTTGGTAACTCCACGGAAGTGAAAGACGCCATCTTCCGGCAGCGCCTGGGTGAACTAAGCCTGCCCATCCGCTCCGACCGCGGCTACGTCATCCTCTCGATCAAAGACATTCAGCCGACCCACTCTGGTTCGCTCGAAGAGGTTCGCGACAAGGTCGTCAACGACCTCAAGCGCCAAAAGGCCGCTGAGGTGGCGCGCAGCAACGCCGAGCAACTTGCCGAGCGCGTCAAAGGTGGCGAAAAGTTTGACGCCGCCGCCAAAGCCCTCGGCCTCGAACCCAAACTTAGCGATCCCATCGCCCGCAACGCTTCGATTCCCAGTGCCGCCAGCGGCAAACAGCTCGCCGCCGCCTTCCAGCTCAAGGTCGGCGATGTCGGTGCGCCTCTGAATCTCGGAGCCAACTGGTTTGTCTATCAAGTCGCCGAGAAACAGGAGTCCAATCCCGCCGATTTCGAGAAGCAGAAGAAGGAAATCACCGATTCTCTGCTGCAAACCAAGCGCAGCGTGGCTTTTGACTCCTTCCGCACCGCTCTGGACGAGCGCCTTAAGAAGGAAGGAAAGCTCAAAATGATGACGGACAAGCTCAAGAACTTTGGCAGTTTTAGCTGATTATTTCTGCTCCTAAATAATTGAAAATATTGCCCTTAGCGGATGTTGTCTGATTGCGCGGGCCCCCTTGTGTTTCGGCCATCCCCCCGGTACCCTATTGGGGTTGGGATTTCGCCCCACTTATCCGCTTCCCAGCGGCAGACTGCAGGGGGTTCCGTCCGGGGCGAACCTTGGGACCAGAATAATCAGGCCGCACGGCCACTTCGGGATCGGTACACCATGCCAGCTCGTGCCTCAGCTGTTCGTAACGACTACCGTTGCAGCATCGAAAGAAACCAGAACGGGAAGTATTGCGTGCGCATCAACGCCCGCTACCCCCGCCATGCCTGGACCCTAGGGGTCTTCTTCCTCGCTTCTTCGTTCGACCGCGCCATGAAGAAACTCGAGGAAGCCCTCGATTTTCTGCAACGTCACGAGGAAAAGCTGTGGTTTTGGGGCGTCGATCGCGCGGCCGACATGGGCTTTTCCGCCGAATTCCTGCGCGAAGCGGGGCTCAAGCTGGACCGCCGCGTCGAATTTCCACCCAAGTCCGCTAGCCTCTCGCTGGCCCCGGAACGAGAGGTCCCGGCCTTCGCCCTCGGCACCATCCGCCGCGGCTTGGCCGAATCCGTGGATTCCGGCCGCGTCGCCGCCGCCGGCGACTAGTCCCCCATCCAGTCCTTGCCTGCGGCTTGACTTCGCTCCAATCCATGGCGCAAGATGCGCCCGTTCGATCGGATTTAAGGAGAGAAGGATGATCAAGAAGCATGCTTTGCGCGCAGTTTTTGCGGTCTTGGTACTAATCCTGGGCGTCTCCGCAGCAGTTTCCAGCCCGCAGAGCGCCACTCCCCCGGCCAAAGCCAAGGCGGCAGCCAGCACTCCGGCTTCGGCGCTGCTCGACATTAATTCCGCCACCAAAGAACAGCTCGATGCCTTGCCCGGCATCGGCGCGGTCTATTCCCAGAAAATTATCGATGGCCGTCCGTATAAAATGAAGACTGACTTGGTCAAAAAGAAGATCATCCCGCAAGCCACTTACGCCAAGATCAAAGACAAAATCATCGCCAAGCAAAAGAAGTAGCCGGTGACCTATCCAAATAGAGACAAAAGAGGCCGCTTGGGGCGGCCTCTTTTCTTTTCACAATGTCTCAGAAAAAGTCTATTTCTCGCGCAAGATCACTTCGCCTTGCCCCACCGGCTGATCGTTCAGCCACAGCCGGTATTTGTACGTCCCCGCCTTTGTCCCCACTCGCGGCGGCCCGCTGTGCAGCCGCATTCCGGCCGGCGCCTGAAAAATGTTCGACGAAAACGGGCAGCGGTTCGCGTCAAACTCAATCCGCACGTTCCCCGCGTCGGAAATCCAGCTCACCTGGTCCCCCGCATCCAGAACCACCGCCTGCGGAATAATTCCTATCAATACTGGACGCTCTGTCATTCTCTTCGCCGCTCCTCGTTCCGATCCGAAATAGCGACGATAGCACACTAGCGCCCGCGAGATGCTCCCCTGGTCACTATACCTGTACTTAAGGACGCTTGACCGCCTCTGCACACGCCCGTACACTGTTTACTGTGAGTCCAGCGCCAGCCTTTCTTCCGGGCTCACTCTCGCGGTAATTCTGCTCAGCGTCCCAGTGACGCAAAGGAAGCATCTGTATGGCGTCACGCGCTCTGTCGATTCCTCTGCCCAACGGCTCCCGTATCTCGGTACTGCTATCGCTCCCGTTCGCCTTGGTGCATTTGGCTTCCCTCTTGATTTTCTTCCTCCCATTTCATTGGTACTACCCCGTAGCCTGCGTTTCTCTCTTGGTTTTCCGCATGTTCTGGGTCACCGCCGGCTATCACCGCTATTTCTCGCACCGCTCTTACAAGACCAGCCGCGTCTTCCAGTTCATCATCGCTTTCATGGCCATGACTTCCGCGCAAAAAGGCGTCCTCTGGTGGGCCGCGCATCACCGCCATCATCACCGCTATTCCGACCAGGACGATGACTTGCACTCGCCTACGCTGTTCGGTTTCTTCTGGTCTCACGTTGGCTGGATTATCTCGGACAAGTACAACGACACCCGCCTCAACTACATCGCCGACTTCGCGAAGTATCCCGAGCTGCGCTGGCTCAACAAGTACCACATGCTGCCTCCGGTAGTTCTGGCCGTGGTCATCTGGCTCATCGGCGGCTGGCCGCTCTTCATTTGGGGCTTCTGCCTCAGCACCGTGCTCCTCTGGCACGACACCTTCACCATCAATTCGCTCTCGCACCTTTTCGGCAAGCGCCGCTACGACACCACGGACACCAGCAAGAACAACTGGTTCCTCGCGCTGGTTACTCTCGGCGAAGGCTGGCACAACAATCATCACCATTACATGGCCAGCGCTCGCCAAGGCTTCTTCTGGTGGGAAATCGATATCACTTACTACACACTGAAGGTGCTCTCCTGGCTCGGCCTGGTCTGGGAACTTCGCAAAGTTCCTGCGCACATCCTCGCGCAAACTCAGCAGCAAGCCCAGGCTCAGGACCTCGCGGCTTAACCCCGCGCTCGAATAGTCTCCGCGTACCCGCGGAAAATCACAAAACCGTCTAATTGTCAGGAAGCGCCTGCTGCTTCCTTCCGTCCCTCGGTGCCCTTATCGGGAGGCCCATGTCCACTCCATTTCGTTCGTACATTCAGCGCAGGTCGCTCAGTCACTTGGCGGTGATTTGCGTTTCTGCAGCCGCTATTCTGTTCTGTGCACCATTCGCCGCCGCGCAGGCCAAAACCGCTGAACAGGCGCCTGTGCCGCCGCAAATTCTCGCCTCTAAAAGTGCGTTCATCTCCAACGGCGGAGGCGATTGCAACCCCATGGGCCAGAACGGTTTTGGTGCTGGTCCTGACCGGGCCTACAACCAGTTCTACGCGGCGATCGCAAAATGGGGCCGTTACGATCTCGCCGCCGGCCCCGCAGCCGCGGACCTGTTCTAGAGATTCATTTCACTTGCCCGCTTTACTTCGACGAGAAAGTGACGCAAATCGACGCCCAGCTTCGCTTGCTGATTCGCGACGCCAAGACCAACACCATTCTCTGGGGATTCACCTAGCATTTGGGATCGGCCGTCAGGCAAAGTAACCGCGACAAGAATTTTGACCAAGCGCTCGGCAATCTGGTCGATGACGTAAGAAACTTGGTCGTCCGTCCGGATGCCGTCGCCGGCGCTGCAAAGAGCTAATTCGCCGTTACCCTCCGGCGATTTCTCGCCTTGGCACGGACGGGTTTATCCCGCCATCATTCCTGGAACTCGAAATCGCAGCAGCACCACGCGATACACCGCCAATTTCAGAAACTCCAGTGCCAGAGTCCGTGTTCGAGGCTCATCTTTGCCGCCATTCGCAGCAGTTCCTTCTTCCGGCGAGGCTGCGTACGTCATCCAGAGTCCTTTCGGGAGCACCGCCCGGCAGCACATGCGCACTCGCCGCAAGTGAAACCTGCTACTTACGATCACTAGCGATTGCACCTCCGGACGCTGCCCGCACCAGTTCGCCAGTGCCCGGATCTCTCGCAAAGTCCCCAGCCGTCCGGCGGGCACACGTTCAAAACTCACTCCGCCGCCGTCACACGTGACGAAAAAATGCCGCTCCGGTGGAGGAATCGGCTGCGCAGCTGCCAACAAATTGATCGGCGTGACGCCCGCAGGGTAGGGAAGAGGCAACTCGCGAAATCGCCGGATCTCAAACCTTCCCACGCTCAACAAAATCCTTGTCGCCAAGCCCTCGCCATAGAGCTGCAACCCATAAACCTTCCGCTCTCGCGCGCCTGCCAGCACGAAGATCGCATCGCATTTCCGCGGAGTCCGCCCCATCGCCAGCATGCGCCCGATCCAGCCCACTCGCCCCTCGCTATAGCACACCTAAGTGGTCCGGATATTTTGTCTGCAAGGAGCTGATCAGCGTTTCGAACTCCGTCATGCTGCGCAGGTTGTGCAGGCAAGTGTCCTGCAGGAAGAACGGCCAGCACGCAAATCCGGTACTCACGCTTCGTTCGAGCCACTCCAGCGCAACCTTCCGCCTTCCGAGCACCGCGAGTATGCACGCAATCTGGTAATGACTGTGGTGCGCGTGGCCGAACGACTTCGGGCTGGCGCACGCCCGTGCCATACACTCGAGAGCTGCACTCTCATCGCCGGTCAGCGCGTGATACAGGCCCTGCAAGCTGATAATCATCGGCTCTTCCGGCAGGGCTCGCGCCGCCTCTTCCAGCAGTTCCTTGGCTTCTTGCCACTCTCCCGCCATCATCGCCAGCTGTGGCGCAAAATAGACCGGGTACTTGTTGCCCGGACTATCCGCTTTCCACGCGGCAATCTCTTCTCGCGCCAAATCGTATTCCCGGTTCCAGATATACACCTGCACAATGCTGTGGCTAACCGCCTTCTTCGGATGAAACGCCCGCCCTCGCTCGTACATTTCTCTCGCGCGCTCTAGCAGCCCCACGTGCGCCAGGATCGTGCCCAGCCGGTTGTACGCGTGCGGTAAATTCTTCTGCAACGTCAGGGCGCGTTGCAACTCCGCAATGGCTTCCAGGTGCTGGAAGTTCTTGGACGGCCCCCACAGCAGGAACGCCTTGGCAACGTGCCCCTCCGGCAAATCCGCATCGATTTCCAGCGCCCGCCGGCAGTGAAACTCCGCTCGCTCCAGCCAAGTGCTCGCCGGATCGAACTCGAAATGCCGCGTCGCGCAGACAATCGACAGCGTCGCATGGGCCAATGAAAACCCCGGATCGCGGCTCACCGCGTTCATCAGATGCTGCCCCGCCTCTTCCAGCAAACCCGCGTCGCCAGACGAACTCAGCCGGTATCCCCGCATGAACTCCGAATACGCCACGGCGTCTTTGCTATGCCGCGAAGGCCGCTGCGCCGCCGCGGGACTCAACGGCCGGTGCAACGCCGCCGCAATCGCCTTGGCAATCTCGCCTTCCACTTCTTCCAGCTTGCTTTCCTCCAGATCGCACTTCCTGGCGCAGCAGACCTTCTGCGACACCGCATCCAGCATCTCGGCCGACAGCCGCCACATACCCTTCGACTTCCGCATCGCGCCTTGCACCACGAACCTCACGCCCAGGTGCGCGGCAATTTCGCTGGCGCTCGCCTCAGCCGGCACATTCAACACCGCCGCCGCCGGTAACACATCCACGCCCTGCAGTGCCCCGAGTCGCGCCGCCACCGCATCGGCGAATCCCAGGCTCAATCCCCGCTCATCCGCGACTTTTCCCTCCACCCGCAAAGGCAGCACTGCCAGCGATGGCCGCTCGCCGTGCCCCACGTGCAATTCCTGTTCCGGCTTGGCGTACCGCGCTTCAATCACCCGCAACGGCCCGACAAACCGGTAGCCTTTTCCAACTACCGTTTCCACGAAGCGCGGCCGTTCCGCATCGTCCCCCAGCGCCGTGCGGATCTTTCTCACGATGTTGTTGATGTTGCGCTCGGTGTCGACAAACAAGTCCGAACGCCACAGCCTGGCGACGATTTCCTCGCGCGGCACCAGCTGGTCGCGCCGGCTCACCAGGAAGATCAGCAACTCCATCGGCTTCCTTTCCAGCTTGACGCGGCGCCCACGCCGCCGCAACTCGTAGCGCCCGAGGTCCAACTCCGTTTCGATTTCTGTCGTCACTTGGCGTCGCATTCCGTTTCGTCCCGGCGCTTACTTTAGACGATTCAATAATTTAGCGCGATATACGAAAAATACACAAAATATATCTGCCCTCGATTGGATTCCTCTCGCCCTCAACGCAGTATCCATCGTACCAACACCACGGGCACCTTAAAATTTAATGGAGGACTGAGATCGAATGAAACGTATTTTGCTTCTTACCTTGGCGATTGCAGGATTGTTTTGTGGCGCGATGCAAATCGCGTCACGCTCCACCCGCGCCGCCACCGAGCACCCCGCCGGTACTCGGCACACCTT
>Ga0210408_10005977_pt1 | contig 10581 bp, 10 predicted proteins | sample IncBWH4MmetaG_FD_155471 | JGI IMG/M metagenome (GOLD analysis project Ga0210408, IMG submission 155471) | Forest soil microbial communities from Barre Woods Harvard Forest LTER site, Petersham, Massachusetts, United States - Inc-BW-H-4-M | ecosystem: Environmental > Terrestrial > Soil >...
CCCGCGAAACTTGCTGGATGCGTTGCGAAATTCCGTACCCATGCACCGGGCCGAGCGCCACGGTTTTCAGGATCAGCATGTCGAGTGTGCCCTGCAGCAGTTCGGATTTGTCGACGGCCACGCGTTTCTCCTAGACACTCTACACATCTTTGCGCATTGATATGTAGAATGTCAAGGAGAAAGCCACAACCAGAGTAAAGCGTGACTTACAGGCGGGCTGCTACTCGCGCAACGATGCGATTCTCCTCATCACGCAGCACCAGTACCAGGCTGTCGGTCAGCGGCACGCCTGCGCTGGGCACCACGTATTCATAGTCCCATTCCAGTTTTTCCGGCAGGCCGTGGGCCTGCGCGGCGGCTGGCGGAATGATGTCCCTTACTCCAAAATATTTTCGCTCCACCTTTTCCACGGGCCGCAGTTCCACTCCGTGCTTCCAATACAGATACAGGTGCAGCGAACTCATCATCGCGCGTGTCAAGTATTTTGGCGCGTCGGGTTTTTCTTCGCGTGGAGGGCAAGTTTGGTCATACCAATCGTGGACGACAAATGTCAGCGTGATTTGATCCGGGAAGGTTTCGACGTTTTCCGAGCCGTGCCGAAAAATCGTGCCATGCTCATTGTCAATCCGCTTGAGGTGGTCGAAGAACTCTCCGGAGGTCACGCGCCCGGCTAGCCGAAAGCACGGACCGTTGGGAATCGCTCCGTTGGTGATTACGAAGAGTCCGCCTTCGTAATTCCAGACGTTCTTGTCTCTTGCAACCGCGCCTGTACTGCAGATCATCAGCAGAGCGGCAGCGCAGCGAGTCGCATAGAGCAGCAGGCGCATTAGGGGTTCCAGGCCACGAACCGGAATGTTTATTTTAGCCTCGAACGCTAGGGCGCCCGCAAAAGAAACGAAAATCCGTCGATGCTGCGAAGCTCCTTACCCGCGCCTGAGGGCTTGGTAGTGCCTTTGCCGGCGCGCGCCGTCTCGATCGCGTTTACCAGACGCGGCAACACCGATGGCTGCGCCACTGGAACATTGTGTGCCCCCAGCACTAACTTCAGTTCCGGCGTGAGCGCAGCGATCCGCTTTACGGACGCAACGTACGCATCCAGGTCGGTCTCCGGGCGAAACAGCCAAATCGGGGCCGGATAGTATGTGTCGCCAGTGAATAGCAAACCATTCGCGCGGTCCAGCAAACAGATCGCGTCTGGCGTGTGCCCGGGAGTGGCGACGATCTCCATCGTTCGCCCGCCGAGATTGATTTTGAAGCCGTCGTGGACGAACAGCGAAATGCGCCACGGTTTCGTGGCATACGTTTTGGGATTGAAATTCTTCGGCAGTTCGCCGCAGATTTCGCCCGGCGCAATTTCCGCTTGCGCATCCTCGCGCGAGCCTTTGGCGTTGGTGCGCGTGAAGCTGGTGTCCATGCCATAGATAAAATCGAATTGCCAGTTGCCGCCCACGTGATCGTCATGGGTGTGGGAGTTGAGGACCACGATGGGGCGCGAGGTGAGCCGCCGCACCAGCGCGCGAATATCCGCGATGCCCATTCCGGTGTCGAAAAGCAGCGCTTGCTTGGTGCCGACGATGAGGTAGCCGATGGTTTCCTCGGACTGATGCGGCTCGTAGATGGCGAAGACTTGCGGCGCCACTTTGTAGACTTCAAACCAGGGCTCATTAGGCAGCACGCGTTCGAGGCTGGCGTATTCGGGACGGGGAAGGGCTTTGCACCATTCCGGGATTTCCGGCTCGGGAAAAGAAATATTTAACACCGAGGCCACTGAGGTCGGAGCACAGAGCGCACGGAGACCGCTGGGCGGTGCACAGATTTGCGCGACGAATAGCAGGACCAAGAAACGCAACGTTGCTTTCACTTGGCGGACCCAGAGACGAAGATGGATTTCGGAATCGACATGTGCACGCCCTTGTTGCCGTCGACCAGTTCGGTGATGTTCAAGTCCGCCGCCACGCTGGACAGCATATACGCGTCATCGCGCGAAAGATGCTTTTCTGTCACGAGGAAATCGATCATCTCGCGCACCGCTGCTTTGGTGGCCTCGTTCAAATCTTCGTGCAGGCCCATGACGATGAAGCTTGCCGGAGTTTCAGCACGCGGCCAGCGCAGGTGCACGTCCTTGCGCACTATAAATTGAAATGTGCCGACTAGCGAAGTCTCGAGAGCGGTGATGTCCACCTCGCCATTGCCTTGCCCGGCGTGGCCATCGCCCACTTCAAAGAGCGCGCCCGCGGCATGCACGGGAAGGTACAGCGTCGTGCCGGCCACCAGATCTTTGTTGTCCAGATTGCCGCCATGAATCCACGGCGGGTTGCTGCTGAATTTGCCGGTTGTCTCTGGCGGCGCCACGCCCATGCTGCCGAAAAAGGGATGCAGCGGAATCTCGATGCCAGGCGCGAACCGCGCGACCATGCGCTTCTCATCCAGCGGAATGATTTTCATCCTTGGATACGGATAATCCTCGGGCAGGAATCCGCGGCCCGGTCCAAAGCCGTTGTACGCGTACGGAATCGCCAATCGCACCGCCACGATGCGCACTTCCAACACATCACCGGGCTGCGCGTCCTCGATATAAATCGGGCCGGTGAGAATGTGCCCGCCGGGGCCTTTGTCTTTCACCTGGTCGTAAATGTCGCGCAGTGACTGTTCGACTTGATCCGCGGGAACGCCCGCGCCTTCCAGCCGCTTTGGGCTGGAAGTAATCAGCGTCTGGATTTCCACAGTGTCCCCGGATTTGACGCGCAACACCGGCGGCGTGCTGGCGTCGTAGTATCCCCAAGCAATAGTTTTCGGCGTTGGCTTCAGCGAGTATTGCGGCTTTGATGCAGGTTGCTGCGCCGACAAACTAGCGGCGAATAGCAGAAAGGCTAGAGCGAAGCGGGCGGACCTGCACGGCATGGAGGCTCCTGTCGGATTCGTAGTGCAAGAATTGTGTGGCGGGGAGGGGGCCCCCTCCCCCCAGTTTTTCACAAGTGTTCATTTTAAACGTACTTAAAGTCCTTTGTTTTGACACACTTTTGCAAGTGTTCATTCTAAAGGTATTTACGCCGCGGCTGTTTGTGCTGTTGGGAGGCCGGGAACGAGAGGGCCATGAGGAACGAGCGAAGGCTAAACGAAGGGGTGGGGCAGCGGGCGGCAATGCCAATACGGAGATTAGCGTTCTTGGGTTGGTAAGCGGCTGGGACGCCAATTTCATGGGTGAAAGTAACACAATTCACGCCTGTTGTCAATAGGAATATATTGATGATAGGTTATCCGTTCGAACGAGCCGGTAACATCTTGGTGCGGCGCGGGTTAGGGCCGATATGCAGCGCACTGGGGCGAGCGTCTAAGGTTATGTTCGTTCTTTCGTCTTTGATAACAGCCCCGCCTCATCCTCCACTATGAAGGAGCAGAGCTTGAAGGTGTCGGGATTGCTGCCGGAGAGGCGGGCGAGGCGCTCGGCGGTTAGTTGGGCTGGGATGATGTCGATTAGGAATTGCCACGGAGTGGGGATTTCGGGGAGGTTGAAGACCAGGTCGGCGGCGTCGGCTGGGAGGCGCTGGCCGATCAGCATTACGCTGGCGCCTAGTTTGCGGAGGTCGCGGGCCAGGGCTAGATCCTGGTCGCGCATTTTGTCGGCGTCGAACCAGATGCCGAAGCGCACGCCTTTGCCGACGATTTCTTGCGGGCCGTGTCGGAAGCTGGCGGCGCCCATGGCGGTGGCTGGCGACTTTACGCCTTCTTCCCACATCAGGCGGGATTCGTAGGCGCTGCCCAGGCTGGAGCCGCGGGCGAGGAAGTAGGTTACGGAGTGCGGGGCCAGCCAAGGCGAATTTTCGATTTGCACTTGCCAGCCCGGGATGGCGCTTGTGACGGCGGCGAAGGAGCGCGAAAGGGATTCGGCGAGCGGTGCATTAAACGAGCTGCTGCTGCGTGCGGCGAGAATTCCTGCGGCGAGCGCTAAGGTCGTGTAGGTGTTCACGGAAATGGCGTGATCGAGCGCCACCGGGATCACGATGGGAATCTGCGCCTCACGTGCCAGGGTTCCGTCCACGACGTTGGTGATGCCGATGACAGTCGCGCGGCTCTCCCGCGCTTTGGCCAGCAACTGCACAATCTCCACGCTGCGCCCGCTCCGCGAAATAACGATCAGGACCGATTCGGCCGGAATGGTCGCAAATTGCACCAGCTCCGCCGCGTCCACCAAGTACACCGGTCGCGCCCCAAGCTGAAACAGCGCCGAGACATTCAGCCCCGCATGCCAACTGCTGCCAATCCCCGTCAAGTACAAGGGCCGGGCCGAGCGCACAGCTGCGACGGCTGCCTCGGCCGCACCTCGGCCCGCTCCGGATAAATGGTCGAGAGTGCTCCGCAATTCATTTGGTTGGCGAAGAATGTCGCGCAGGAAGTGTGTCATCGACCGTTCAAGTGATCATCAGAGCAGCTATGTGATCTCGCCGAAGAACGGAAAGGCATACCAGGCGAACCACATGAAAAGGAGCCAGTGCGCAAGTAAATTCATTTTAAAGGACGGCCCAGTCTTCCAGCAGCGCTCGAATATCACACAGAGCAGGGCAATCCATATTAGGTTAAGAGCGCTCATGAAATAGTTGTAGTTGGAGCCTTCGACAGCAAGCCCGTCTCTCCACCCAAGAAGAAACCACAAAACGGACAAAACTATCGCAACGATAAGCAATACGTATGATCGCTTGGGAATCGTGGCATCGCCATGGAACAATCCTGGGTTCCACGCGAAAAATAGCACTACCGGCACGGCCGCGGCTGCGGGGCCAATTAAGAAAAGCGGCAAAAAGGTGAAAAGCGGAAAGGGATAAAGTACTGTGGGTCCCTCGCGCGAGAATGGCCAAAAAGCGATGGGCAACAGCAAGCTCAATCGTGCGACTAACGTCAAACGGTCACTTTTCACTCCCAGTACCTCGGCCTCAACTATGGATGGGTCATGTCTTCGGGATGGACGAGAGCGTCGAACTCTTCGCCGGTTAGGAAGCCGAGCTTTATGGCGGCTTCGCGGAGGCTGCTGTGTTTTTGCAGAGCGCTGTGGGCGACTTTGGCGGCGTTGTCGTAGCCGATTTTGGGGGATAGGGCGGTTACCAGCATCAGGGAATTCTTGACGTATTTGTCGACCTGCTCGCGATTTACTTCGATGCCTTGCACGCAGTGTTCTACGAAGCTGTTGCAGACGTCGGCCAGCAGCTCGACCGAATGCAAATAGTTGAAAATCATGACCGGCTTGAAGACGTTTAGCTCGAAATTGCCTTGCGAGCCGGCGAAGCCGATGGCGGCGTCGTTGCCCATCACTTGCACGGCGACCATGGTCATGGCTTCCGCCTGCGTTGGATTCACCTTGCCCGGCATGATCGAGGAGCCGGGCTCGTTTTCCGGGAGTGTGAGCTCACCGAGGCCGCAGCGGGGGCCGGAGGCCAGCCAGCGAATGTCGTTGGCGATTTTCATCAGGGAAGCGGCCAGAGTTTTCAGCGCGCCGCTGGCGAAGACGATTTCGTCGTGGGACGCGAGCGCGGCGAACTTGTTGGGATGCGAGCGGAAGGGCAGCCCGGTCAGCTCGGCGATTTTGCGCGCGGCGCGCTCGGCGAATTCCGGATGCGCGTTCAGCCCGGTTCCCACTGCGGTTCCACCGATGGCCAGATCGTAGAGGCCATCGAGGGCCACGGCGATGCGGGCGCCGTCGCGGTCCAGCATATTGACCCAGCCGGAAAATTCCTGCCCAAAGGTTAGCGGAGTGGCGTCCTGGAGATGGGTACGGCCAATTTTCACGATGTCGGCAAATTCCAACGACTTGGCCAGCAGCACATCGCGCAATTTTTTGACGGCGGGCAGCAGGCGGCGCGCGGTTTCGGTGGCCGCGGCGATGGACATGGCGGTGGGAAAGGTGTCGTTGGAGGACTGCGACATGTTCACGTCATCGTTGGGATGGATGGGCTTCTTGCTGCCCATCACCCCGCCGGCCATCTCGATGGCGCGGTTGGAGATGACCTCGTTGACGTTCATGTTCGTCTGCGTGCCGCTGCCGGTCTGCCAGATGCGCAGCGGAAAATGATCGTTGAGCTTTCCGGCGATCACTTCGTCGGCGGCCTGGGCGATCAGTTGGGCTTTCTCCGGCGGTAGCTTGCCTAAGTCCTTATTCACTAACGCGGCGGCTTTTTTCAAGATCCCGAAGGCGTGGATTAGCTCGGCGGGCATGGTGTCCTGGCCGATGGCGAAGTGCACCAAGGAACGGGCGGTCTGGGCGCCGTAGTAGCGGTCGGCTGGAACTTCCATCTTGCCCATGCTGTCGCTTTCGGTGCGGGTGGGGGCGGTTTGCGCGGGTTTGGTGGCTTCCGACATTGCGGACTCCTCGACCGTCAGTTTCAAGTTTAGCAGGTTCGGGAAATTGGGGGCTGAGGGCGGACAAAACTTAACACAGAGCGCACAGAGGTTGGGGCACGGAGTTCACAGAGAAAGCGAAGTATGGAGACAGAGAGTTAACGCAACACAACTAGACCAGGTTAGCTGCGGTGCTGGGCCCACCAGGCACGCCAGGCGTCGGGTTGGGCTGTTATGGTGGCACCGGTAATGTCTCGCAAAGCCTGGAAAACCCATCCGCGGGTAGCATCGTCCAGGGTCATATCGTCTGTCATTTTAAGGAGTTGCGGGACGGCGCGCATGCGCTGCTCGCGCGTGAGCATGCCGGATTGGGCCAGGCCGCAGCCGCCGCGCTCGCGAACCAGGGGCGAAGGGTCGCTGCGGAACGCCTCCAACAAGGGCGCGATGGTTTCGTCAGTGCCGAGGAGGGACAAGCCTTCGATGGTCCAATATCGCGTCTGCTCGTCGGGGTCGTGGCGATGGTCCATCAGGGTAACGAAGGCACGGCGCGCTTCCACTCCCCGATTGCCCAGCACACCGAGCATCCACAGCGCCCAAGGGCGGGCCGAGGGCTCCCGGCGAATGCGCTCGATCAGGGTGTCCGCGCTCTCCGCGCGTTTCGGCAGGTTGTAGCCGGCCAGCTCGATTTCCAGCGCCACGGCGCGGACGTGCAAGTCATTGGAATTCAGCGCGGTGGTCAGGAGGCTGGCCAGCTGTCCTTGTAACTCCAACTGGCCAAACCAGTTATCGACGGACTTGGTGATCAGCTCCAGCGCGCCATCGGAGCGATTGACTGCGTGCTCCAGCAGGCGTTCGGCCTGTTGCTGGGCGGGCAGGTTGGCAATTTCTTCGATTTCGTGGTCCGAAAGCTTTGCGGGGGAAGGTGATTGCGGGTCGTTCGGCAGTTGCATGCGCAGCGTAAACTCGTTCCAAGCCGCGCGGATGGGGGCCGGAATCGCTGCGGCAACGAAGATCAGCAATGCGGCTAAGCTGAGAACCACCATCAAGCTCTTGGCCCCGCGCGGTTCAGTCCCGGCTCCGGAATCTGTGGAGGTGGAGCTGGTGTCTAGGGCGGTTGAATTGGCGGTGGGCTGGCGGTTCATCAGGTTTCTGCTCCCTTTTGAGCGTAAGTACCTGATTCGCCACCAACAATAGTACGCAGGGACAGGCGTGCTTGCGGTGTAACAGGCTAATGTATAATTGACCGAGGGGCATCTTCACTCTGAATGGCTGGGGATAACAAATTAGCGCAGCCTTCCGCTGCTGTGCGTATGCGCAGGACTCTTCGCTTTGCGCGAACGCGTCTACGCGAATTGCGCATGATCGGCAAGGCGCTGGTTTCCACCAAGCACCCCATTTTGGTGCACATTATTCCCAACCGGCGCTGCAACCTGGCCTGCACGTATTGCAACGAATTTGACGACTTCTCCAAGCCGGTTCCGCTCGAAGAAATGAAGAGCCGATTGGACATCCTGGCCGGGATGGGCACCTCAATTATCACGATTAGCGGTGGCGAGCCGCTGATGCATCCGGAGATAAATGAGGTGATCCGGCACATTCGCCGGCGCGGCATGATCGCCGGGATGATCACCAACGGTTTCCTGCTGGATAAGAAAACGATCGAGAAATTAAACGCGGCCGGGCTGGAACACTTGCAGATCAGCATCGACAACGCGGTGCCCGATGAGGTTTCGCTGAAGAGCTTGAAAACGCTGGATACCCGGCTGGAATGGCTGGCGGAGTACGCGGTTTTTCAGGTGAATATCAACTCGGTGCTGGGCAGCGGCGTGAAAAACCCGGAAGATGCGCTGCAGATCGCGCACCGAGCCGTCGAACTGGGTTTCACCAGCACGGTGGGAATTATTCACGATCACAATGGTCAATTGAAGCCGCTGGGGCCGCGGGAAACGGAAATTTTCGAAGAGATTATGACGCTGGGGAAGCGCTCGTTTTCGCGCTTCAATGAATTTCAGCACAATGTGGCGCGCGGCCGCGAACATAATTGGCGCTGCCGCTCCGGCTCGCGCTATCTCTATATTTGCGAGGATGGCCTGGTGCACTGGTGCTCGCAACAGCGTGGCTATCCGGGCATTCCGCTGACGCAGTACACCCCGGAAATGCGCCGCCACGAATATTTCACCGACAAATTCTGCGGGCCGCGTTGCACGGTTTCCTGCGTGCAGCAGGTGGGGATCCTAGACAACTGGCGCGACCCGCAAACCCGCAAACCGAAGCCCATGGCTCCGCCGCCGGTTCCCGCCGCGCAATTAGTGCAAATCGGCTCGGTCCGCAGCGACAGCTAAGCGAGACGGTCCGGCAACGAGTCGAGCAGGCGTCACTTTTTCGTTCACTTTTTTACTTTTCTATTTTCTTTTCGTGCACACAAACGCGCCCGGACAATTGACGGCAACCCTTAGGTTTAAAAAAATGTGAGTATGTCAACTGCGGCGATTGAAATCGAAAATTTGACCAAGGACTATCCCTTCGGGTTTCTGCACCTGAAGAAGAGGACTTCGCTCGAAGGGCTGACCATGAGTGTCCAAGACGGGGAAGTCTTCGGCTTCCTGGGGCCTAATGGCGCCGGCAAATCCACGACTATCAAGTTGCTAGTGGGACTGATTTTCCCAACCGCGGGGACGGCGCGCATCCTGGGAAAATCCATCAGCGACATTTCAATGCATGCGGATATCGGCTACTTGCCGGAGCAGCCGTATTTTTACGACTACCTAACGGCCGCGGAGTTGCTCGATTATTTCGCCCGATTTCACGATTTACCCGCCCAAGAACGCAAGCGGCGCGTGGACACCATGCTGAAAAAAGTAGGGCTGGAGACAGCGCGAAAAATCCAACTGCGAAAATATTCGAAGGGCATGTTGCAGCGCGTGGGCCTGGCGCAAGCTATCTTGCATGATCCGAAAGTGGTGATTCTGGACGAACCAATGTCCGGGCTGGATCCTGTGGGGCGGCGCGAAGTGCGCGACATCATTCTGGAATTGAAGCAGGCCGGGAAGACAGTGCTCTTTTCCACACACATTTTGTCGGACGCGGAAATGCTGTGCGACCGCGTCGGCGTGATTGTCGGCGGAAAGCTGCGCGGGGTGGGAGCGCCGGATGAAATTGTGGGGATGAAGGCGCAGGGCATGGAAGTGTTGTTCGAATACGATGGCGCCGCGGCGGAAGTGCAATGCTTGCTGAGCAAATCGACGCAAACGGGAAAGCGCTACCGTCTGCAGGTGCCGGAGGGTGAGTTGTACGCGGCGCTGCAACAACTAGGCAATGCGGGAGCGAAGGTCCTGTCCGTGACGCAGGTAAAGGCCAGCCTGGAAGAATACTTCATGCACCTGGTGGCAGCAGACCGCGCGCAGGCGGCAGCGGTGGAGGTGAGCGGAAAATGAGCCGGGTGGGAATCGTGGCGCTCAATACGTTTCGGGAGGCGGTGCGCGATCGCGTGCTGTACAACCTAGTGTTTTTTGCGCTGGTCATGATTGCTGCGTCGATCTTGGTCGGCCAGATTTCCATTGGTATCGAAGAGATGGTGATCGTGACGCTGGGCCTGAGCGCGATTTCCGTGATCGGATTGTTGATCGCGGTGTTCATCGGCGTGAGTCTGGTATCCAAGGAAATGGAGAAGCGCACGCTGTACGCGCTGCTGGCCAAGCCGGTGCGGCGATGGGAGTTTTTGCTGGGAAAGTTCGGGGGCCTGGTGCTGACTTTGACAGTGAATACCGCGGCCATGGCTGTGGGGTTGTTTCTAGTATTGAGCTTAGTCAAGCAGAGTGACAATCCCGTGGCGGGACCGGTGCTCGTCGCGGTGTATTTCATTCTGCTGAAGCTGGCGCTGATAGTAGCGCTGGCGCTGTTGTTTTCCTGCTACACCACGCCGCTGCTCTCGATCCTGTGCACGGCAGGGCTCTATGTCGCGGGGCTGTTCGTCACGGAAATGCGCAATTTCCAGAGTGAAACGATGTCGAGAGCGATGCAATCACTGCTTCGCGGGTTCTCGTACATTTTGCCGAACTTCGAAAATTTTGACGTGATGGCGCTGGCGGCGCACGGGCGCGCGATTCCGAAGGGATTGATTGCGCAGAATACAGCGTATGCCTTGCTATATTGCGCGATTGTGTTGGCTGGCGCGGCAGCCATCTTCACGAGACGAAATCTGAAATGAACGCCGGACCATCTCGCCTGATACTGGCCGCCCTGCTGCTGCTGGGA
>Ga0210408_10005978_pt1 | contig 10580 bp, 7 predicted proteins | sample IncBWH4MmetaG_FD_155471 | JGI IMG/M metagenome (GOLD analysis project Ga0210408, IMG submission 155471) | Forest soil microbial communities from Barre Woods Harvard Forest LTER site, Petersham, Massachusetts, United States - Inc-BW-H-4-M | ecosystem: Environmental > Terrestrial > Soil >...
GTGACGGCAGAAGCGGCCATCGAGCTGCAAACAACGAGCGCCACCATTGGAGACGTGCTGGGTGGCAGCGATATGGTCAATTTGCCGACCCTCAGCCGGAGCGCCTTGGAATTGCTCACCTTGCAGCCCGGCTCAACACCGCTATCCGCACAAGGCGATCGTCAGGGCGAAGCCGGGGGATCTGTTACGGGCGCGCGCTCAGACCAGAACGCCACCTTGCTGGACGGTATCGATATCTCAGACATTTTCAACCCGGGCACCTCCGCCAGCGAAACGATTGTCCCTATCAACGTGGACGCCCTGTCGGAGTTTCGTGTGGGCGTGGCCAATCCGAACGTCACGGTCTCGAATGCCTCCGGAGGACAAGTTTCGGTCGTCAGCAAGGGAGGTACGAATGCCCTCCACGGGACCGTCTACTGGTACATGCAGAACACCGCGCTCAACGCGAACACTTGGGAGAATAACAACAACTTTGGCCAGGGGGGATCTCCACTGCCGCGGCCGATCGTTCACGACAATCGCGGGGGGTTCGCTTTGGGCGGCCCGATCAAAAAAGACAAGACCTTCTTCTTTTTGAACTATGAGCCGCGGCGTTTCATTCAACCGTACGGGAGCAACGCGGCTACGGAACTCAATCTTCCCTCGGCGGATTTCAAAAACGGGATCATCAATTTTACGGACCCGAACACGAATTTGCCGGCAGTCGCATGTCTGCAGAATGCTGCTCAGGTCACCGCAAACGCTACCTCACCTGGATCGGCCTTCTGCAATACGCAGCCTGTTAACGCGAATGGGGCCCGGATTTCATCCAACTGCGGCGCCAACGGCACTACCACCTGCGACCCGCGCGGGCTCGGCATGAGTCCCACTGTGGCGGCGCTTGTCAATGACATAAAGGTTCTGCCGAATGACGCGAGTCATGGCGACGCAATTGGCTGTTCCACGTCCCTCAGCTGTCAGAACATCGCCGGGTACCTGTTTAATGGGCGAGCGACGATTCAGGACGACGCCTTCAACGTTCGGCTCGACCACAACTTCAGCCAGAACCTGCACTTCTTCAGCCGTTACGCTTGGTTTCGCGAAATTGGCGTTCCTTCGGGAGTCCCGGGGCAGGTTGATTTGACTTCAAGTACTCCTCGCCTTGATGATAGCGGCGCAATTCGAGGTGACCAGGCGGTTGCTTCTCTCGACTGGGCGATTCGGAACAACCTGCTCAACAGTTTCCGTATTGGGTGGGTCCGCCAGCGGGTTGATAACAATACGATCAATCAGGGCGCCATTGCCAACCTCTTAAAGCTCCCAGGTGCGCAGGATGCGAGTGGCACTTACGAAGCCTTTGAACTCGGCAATGCTCAAGGGAACAGCGAAATTGAGACCCTTGGGCAGCCGATCGGGCCACCAGCCAATAACGGCTTCCAACACGGCAGGAATATTCAGTTTGGCGACGATCTCAACTGGATTAAGGGCACTCACACGCTCCTATTCGGCGGGGACTTTCGCTGGCAGACAACATTTAACAACCAGGATATCAACCAAGGGGGAGTGTCCACCCCTCGGGTCTACTCGGACTATCTCGGTTCAAGCTCTTTTGGCCCGGGAGCGGTTAGCGGGCAAAATCAACAGCACATATATGAGTCCATGCTGGGTCTCGTCTACCAGTCGAGCTATTACCAGCAGCTGAACGCCTCTACTTTCCAACCTTTATCTGGCCACAACATCGAGCAGTTCGGAACGCATACGCACGACCTATACTTCTTCGCGCAAGATACCTGGCGCATCAAGCCCAGCCTTACATTGACCTATGGACTAGCCTGGGGAGTCCAGACCCCCTACTCGGAGGATCAAGGAAGGGGAGTGGTCGCAGTGCCAGTGGATCCCACTACGGGCGCGTCAGTCGGCGGACCTATCGACCCTGTTCAGCTATTAGCCACCAAGCAAGCCGACGCCCTCAAAGGAATCAATTACAATCCTACTTACGGCTTCGTACCCTACGGAAAGCTCGGCATGTCGGGCATGTGGAAGACGGACTATACCGACTGGCAGCCGCGCGTTTCTATCGCCTGGAGCCCTTCTTCAGATAGCGGCTTAATGGGTAAATTGCTAGGTAATTCGAAGACCGTGGTCCGTGCAGGCTATGCCCTGGTGTATGACCGCTATAGCGGCGGAACAATCACCCACCTTATCGGTCAGCCGGGATTCAACGTTATTCCCTCTACAACAGTCGGCCCGGCTTGCGACTTCTCGGGAGCCCCAGGGGCGAATTGTAATCCGTCCTCGGGTGACCCGGCCCAATCGGTTTTTCGAGCGGGCTTCGACGGCCCTCTCCCCGTAGTGCCCGCATCTTCGATACCGGCGCCGACCGCCGCAAACCCATTTGTTCCCGACGTAGGTCAGGGCGGCAATGCCATTTTCACATATGCTCCTAACTTCAAGATGGGCCAAAATCACATGATCGACTTCTCGATCCAGCGTGAATTGCCCGGCAACATGATCCTGGAGATCGGCTACATTGGGCGGCTGGGTCGCAGGTTGCCAATCGTTTATCCAACCAATGCGGATCCGTATATGTTTACGGTCGGCGGGCAATCCTTCGCTCAGGCCAACGACTGCATTGCTCAAACCCTGCGCTACGGAGCGATAGCGAATTGGTCGGCCATGCCAAAACTGGGAGGCATCCCGTGCCAGGATTCGAGTGGCGCGATTTTGCCTCAGCCCTTTTTCGAGACCTATCTTGGACCAGGCTCGACGGCCAGCATCGTATCGGATCAGGGCGGCAACTTCGTCCAAGGTAATATTGGCGGGGCCTTCGGTGTCTTCGCCGCAATGGCCAATGCCAAGTGCGCGACCGCCACGACACTCGCTACGTTTCAACAATGCTCCCTATTCAACCAGCAGGTAACGGACATGCAGATACGCGCGTCCACAGACCTCTCCAACTACCATGCCCTTTCCGTAACTTTGCGCAATCGAGGCTGGCACGGATTGTCGTACGACGTGAATTATTCGTTCTCGAAGTCGCTCGACCAGGGGGGGCGGACCCAGGGATTCACCAATGGGTTAGACAATCCGTTCAATATCAACGCCGCATACGGGCCGTCCTACTTCGATCGGACACACGTCTTCAATGGGACATTCAATTACAATCTGCCCTTTGGCCAGGGACACAGGCTGAGCGCCGGCAACGGCATCAACCGGATCATCGGCGGCTGGTCCATGTCCGGAATCGTCCGGGTCAACAGCGGGCTGCCGTTGGTGGTCGCCGAAAGCGGCTTCGCCTATGGCGGCGGCCTCATCTCCTCGAACAACGTGGACATGATCCCGCTCAGCACCAGCGGCTTAAGTACCGGGTTGATCAAAAACAGCGGCGATACGGCGACAGGAAACTGCGCCACCTACGCTAACGCCATGGGCGGAAGTACGTTAATCGGCGGCAAAAGCTCGACCTATGGGTTCAATTACTTTTCGGATCCGGCGGCCGCCTTCTGCAGCTTCCGGCCAATTCTGCTGACTACGGATGGAAGGGACGGACGCGATCATCCGCTGCGCGGATTTGGGATGTGGAATCTGGATGCCAGTTTCGGCAAGGAGACCGCCATCACGGAACGGATCAAGGTGAGGTTTTCGGCGGACTTCTTCAACCTCTTCAACCACGTCACCTTCGATGATCCCTTGGACCCGTTTCAGCCCACCGGTTTCATAGACGGCACTAACGCCAACGCCTTCGGCACCATCAGCAGCACATTCACCCCGGCCCAACGCCCCGTGGGCAGCCGCTGGGTTCAGCTGGGCCTACGCGTCGCGTTCTAAGAACGGTCGCCAGACGAGTTGGGTCTACAGGATCGGTCGGCTGGAAAGTCAAAATGGAAAGCCGGGTTAAAGTGTGCACATAGATTCGCAGAATTTTCCCGGATTTTGACACTGCTGCTCGGCAGCCATGCATTCCTAACTGGAAATCTCAGCTCAAAACACGAAGCAGGAGGATGGTCTGGTCGTCAGCCTGCTTTCCGAAGGAACTCACAGCCGACAGGACATTCTGCGCGATGAGCGGTAAAGGCGACAAAATTTCTCGCAACAAGATTGCCTCGAGACGCTGCATGCCAAATTCAACGCCGTGAGGATCGCGGGTCTCAATGATTCCGTCCGTTGTAATCAAAATGAGGTCACCAGGGTCAAGTTTCAATTCCCGGCTCACATAGCTCACAGACGGAACCAATCCCAGTGGGAATTGTGGTTCCCCAAAAATTTGGACACACTGAGACGAGCGGTTCGCTCTCAGAATTGGGGGATGTCCTGCCGACGAGTATTCGAGAGTGAAATGAGCATCTGTCCGTTTAAGGAGAATCGCCGCGCAGGTCGCGAACATTTCGGGCTCTTTCACCTGTGGCAAGACATCATTCAAGCGTTCGAGAAATGCCGGGAGCCGGGGGGATTCCATGAGCTGAGTGCGCGCGGCAGTCTTAAACATGGCCATTAAGATCCCTGCCGGTAAGCCGTGCCCGGCTATGTCCGCAACATAAGCAAAGGTCTGTCCCTCGGTCAGCTCCACTACGTCAACAAGGTCGCCCCCCACTTTGTCGCTGGGAACCGATACGCCATAAATCTCGCAACCGATTCCAGTTTTTTCAATTGCGGGAACAAGTGTCTTCTGGATCCCGTGTGCCAAGGACAGTTCCGTTTGAAGTCGGACGGCGCGGCGGCCTTCACTTCGAATGAATTGAAGGAAAAATCCCCCTGCCACCAAGCTCAACACTAGACTTGCAACTGCCGCCATTCGTATCCCAGCTTCGTCAATCGGCTTGCTGGCGAAGCCTCCCACCGATGGCACGATCAGCCTTTGGATCAGCAGGGAACCGGTTACATGTACCGCCAATGGGAAGAGGATCCACCGCGGAGCTCTGATGATCGTAAGCAGGTAGAAGACGGCCATTCCTCCGGTGAAAATCGTCCAAACAAGAACTTCCGGCAAAGACTTTCGGCCAAGCTCGATCAGATCGATCAGGAAGCCCAACATGCCAAAGAGGCAAAAGATAGCAAGCAGCAGAAAAGTCAGGCGACGAAGAGGAACATCGCGGAAGTATTCATAAGAAATCCGACGTGTTGGGGAATGCCGTTCCATCAAGGTCATATATGTATGGAAAAATGATTGTCATCGGCCGTGGCTGCCATCGTATTTCCCATGTGGATGGCAGCTCCATATGCAATTGAAATCACAGGCGCGCCGAGTTCGGGCAAATGGCAGCGTTGACTCCCGAACCGAGCTACTCACAAAATGGCGCCCGTTGACGGTCCATTGTACCGGGATTCGTGGTTTGTAGATCTAGCGCAGCAGTTGAGCCTGACCGAGGCACACATCAACCCGCGGAGGCTTTTTTTGCCATGGCGCTTACTGCACTCGCTTCGGTGTCGGAGACCTCGAATATGGTATAGAGCTTGGTGACCTGCAGCAGGTCGTTAAACCTCGACCCAAGATTGCTCAGGCGCAGCGCCGCCCCGCTCGTTTTCGCGCTCGAGTAGGCGGCCACCAGCGTGCCAAGGCCTGAGCTGTCAATCAGCGTGACGTTGCTTAGATTCAAGACAATGCTTTTCTTGCCTTCAGCCAGAAGGCCTTTTACCTTTTCGCGTAGCGCACTGGTTTCTTCTCCCAGCACGATGCGCCCATCCAGCGCCAGCACAGTTACTCCGTCGACATCACGGTTCGTTATTTTCAAGGCCACGGCGGTCTCCTCTCTAACGGAAAGTATTGAAGGGGACAACTACACTGATTCTGTAAACCGATTCACAAAGGGGTTCTGTCCGGCAGTTCCGCAACCGTGTGGAGTATACCTGTCGGTTTCACGCCGCGCCAACGACAATATTTTTCACCCCCCGTTGATGATTCCCAGGGTTGGTTCGCCGGCAATTCCTCACTGGCCGAACGGTATACTGTCTTGATAATACTGAATGTAGCGCCCCAGAAGGATCACGGCGAACCACAGGAGCAAGGAACTCGCCGCGACGAGTTTGGCGGAGAGCGGAGCATCTTCACCCGGCCCCAGGCCCTTGACTCCGCCAAAAACGCCGGTCAGATAAAACGCCGCCGCATTCACTCCAAGCAGCAGGATGGCGAGCAGTTTGACCCAGAACGCATAGTCCAGCGTGTAGAACTCCGGCATGCCTATGAACGCCAGCAAGCCCGTCACGAGATTGATTCCGAACCCCGTGAGAGCCCAAGGCACCAGCCCGTGCAGCGGTTCGATTGGCAAACGCCTGGCAAATCCCATGATTCGGAGATCGAGAGCGCCCACGATTCCGATCAGCAGCACAAGCCCCAGGAAGTGCAAATCCATCATGAAGGCCCACCACCACTTGTTAACCGTCATGGCCTCGGTGAATTTCCAAGGCGTTGGCTCAAACCAGTGCACGATCGATCCCAAAGTTCCCTCGGCCGGCGTCGCTTCCTGGCTGGCACGAATCTCCGGGTGGCTGATTTCCCCGCCAGTGTTACCTGTTCTCACCATCAATCCCACGGAGAGTAACGAAAAAACCAACAAGGTCGCCAAATTCCAACGCGACATGCGCGCCCGGCGGTGGAACTGCCACAATCCCGCCAGCGCGAAAGCGCCCGTAGCCTCCAGGAACCACAAGGCCAGCATCGCGGCGCCCTCGTGCCGCTGCACGAAGGCGTCCGATATGCCCGGCTTCTCCTTAAGCATCAGTTGCGCGCCCTTGCCACTCGTAAAAGCCGGGATGGCAATCAGAGCCATGGCCGCGAAAATGATCAGGCTGCTTCGCCGCAAGTCATCGTTTTTGCCGAAGAGGGAAATGAGAAACAGGCCGAAGCCGATGATACTCCCAATCACCGGGAGGTGATTCAACAGGAGGTGTATGTGCACGAAGTTCATGGCAGTTTCGCGCGAGCGCCCGTGATTTGCGATCTCCGATGTTTCTGGCGTGCACCGTACCGCCTGTCCCCTCGCAAGTCAACGCGAAACCGCGAATCTTTGGCTGTTCCGGTCCGCAGTTTTCATCTTGACAAACCAGTGAGCGGGGTATAACACCAGCAGTTACTCGGCGGTACTCGAGTATACCCATGTCCAATCGACTTCTTAAAGTTCTCGGTGCCTGCGCCACCCTCGGCACTGCCGCTGTCGCACTCATGCAGGTGCCAGCGGCAGGTCAACAGGCTGCGAAGCCGCAGCAACCTGCGGCGGGCCAGCTTGGCGGGAGTGCAGGCCAACATGCCCTGGACATCGGGCAATTCCCTCCTTACAAGCCGGCGCGTCTGCCCGACGGCCATCCGGACCTGAATGGCTACTGGCAGTCGATGGTCACCGCCGATTGGGATTTGCAAGACCACGAAGCGCAGCCCGGCCCCAAGCCGGAAATTAACGGCGTTTACGGCGCCGGACCCGCGGGTCAAAGTATCGTCGAAGGCGGCGAAATTCCATATCGCCCCGAAGCGCTGGCGAAAAAGAAAAAGAACTTTGAGACGCGCGCGATAGCGGACGTCAGCAACGATAAGACCTGGCACAACCTGGGCGATCCTGAAATGAAATGCTACATGCCGGGCGTGCCGCGGGCCAATTACCTGCCATATCCTTTCCGAATCGTGCAGAGCGCTGGCACGTCGAGCCCCTACATGCTCATCTCCTACGAGTATGCCAGCGCCACGCGCATAGTTCGCATGAACTCGAAGGACGAAGCTCCCATCCCGTCGTGGATGGGCTGGTCGCGCGGCCGGTGGGAGGGCGATACCCTGGTTATCGACGTGACAGGGTTCCGCGAGGAGACTTGGTTCGATCGCGCGGGAGACTATCACAGCGATCAGCTTCACGTAGTGGAACGTTACACGCCCGTGAGTCCCTACCACTTGATGTACGAAGCAACGATCGAAGACCCCAAAGTCTTCACGCGGCCCTGGAAGATTCGTTTTCCTCTCTATCGCCGTATGGAACAGGATTTTCAGCTCTTGGAATTCAAGTGCCAGCCGTTTACGGAAGAGATGCTTTACGGTCGCTTCGTCAAGCGGCCCGCGCAGTGAACACTTGCAAGGGAGGCTTCAAATGACTCATCGGTTTGTCGCAGCCCTCGGAATCCCGGCGATGGTGATTGCCTTCGGATCCACGTCGCTGCTCATGAGCCAGGCCCCGCAGACGACCCGCAAGACCGCGGAGGAGCCGAAGACAAAGGCCGCGACGCCACCAGCGGCTGCGTCCGCCTCACCCGCTGCAACACCTAGCAGCTTTCGCACCGCGTGGGGCGATCCCGATCTCCAGGGCGTGTGGAATGACGCGACCAGCACGCCGCTCCAGCGTCCGACGGGCGTCGCGACCAAAGAGGTCCTAAACGGCGAGGAAGCCGAAGAGTTTCAGGAACAGATTGCCAACAGATTGAGCCGCGATCGCCGCGACGGCGGTTCTGAAGTCGACGTCAACCGCGCCTATAACGAACACTGGATGGATTCGCGCCGCCTCAAGACCACGGCGGACCATCGCACCTCGCTCATCGTGGACCCGCCCGACGGAAAGATTCCTCCACTCGTGCCCATATCGGCCGAGCGGCAGAAGGAACGTGACGAGCGTGCCGCCGCACTGGCCCGCTTCAATGCCGGCATGCCGAGCACGTACCTGGATTTTGACCTTCCGATACGCTGTGTCGTTCGGACCGACATGCCGCCCTATATGCCGATTATCTACAACAACGACTTTCAAATCGTGCAGAGTCCCGGCTACGTGGTGATCGCGCCGGAGATGATTCACAGCGCCCGTATCATCCCGGTTGATGGGCGCCCTCACATCGGCAAAAATCTTCACGAGTGGCTTGGTGATTCGCGCGGCCATTGGGAGGGCAATACGCTGGTTATCGAGACGACCAACTTCCGATCGGATACCAACATTTTCGAGGATGCCGATCCGGCGACCTTCCGCCTCACCGAGCGCTTTACACGCGTGGATGCCAAGACGATCAATTATGAATATACCGTGGAGGATCCACACACCTGGACGCGGCCCTGGACCGTGCGAATTCCCTGGACGCGCATTGATCCCGCCGAGCAAATGTACGAGTATGCCTGCTACGAAGACAATTATGACGTGAGCCATTTCCTGGGCGGAGCCCGCGACCGCGAAAAGCGGGGCGAGGTGCTTCAGCCAATTCCGAAGTTGCCGTCAGTGCAGTAGCAAGGAGATTGCCCACAATTCGTGTTCGCAAGCACAGGAGGACCGGAATGACACCGATCGGAAAGAACTTGAGAGTCAGCGCCGTGGTTACGACTACGCTGATGCTCTCGTGGATGGGCATGGTCGTGCCTGCGTCCGCGCACCACGCCTTCGCGGCGGAATATGACGCCAAGAAGCATGTGATTCTGAAGGGCACCGTCACCAAGATGGAGTGGATTAATCCTCATGCCTGGATTCACATTGACGTGAAAAAACCCGACGGCAACTTGGAAGAGTGGATGATCGAGTTCGGCACGCCGAACACGCTTCTTCGGCGCGGGTTCACGCGCGATTCCCTGAAGCCCGGAACCGAAATTACAGTTGACGGTTATCAGGCCAAGGACAGCGCTTTGCGCGCGAATGGTCGGGATGTCACTCTGCCGGACGGGAAAAAGCTCTTTGCCGGTTCGCCCGTGGCCGACGCTCCATATAAAGATCCGGACAAATAAGCCTTCGATCCCCCGCACTTCGGCTTTCGATATTTCCGTGCGGAGTGTCCTGGGACATCTCACGGAGCTGGGAGGCTGGGATATTCCCGCAACCAGGAAAGGTCAGGACAACCCATTGGCCGTGCCCCTGTTCTTGCGTTCACTCGAAGAAACCAACTTCAGCACTTGGCTCCGCGAATCGAACTCCATTTTTGCGTTTTATTTCATTCTCCTTTTTCACACCTTCGGCCTCGCCATGCTTGTCGGCGCCAACGCCTTCGTGGATTTGCGCATTCTCGGCGTCGCGGCCAACCTGCCGCTTGCGCCGGTGAAGCGTTTCTTCTCCATCATGTGGCTGGGGTTCACGCTGAACGTAATTTCCGGAATATTGCTGGTGATCGCCTACCCCACGAAAGCCCTCACGAATCCGGTTTTTTATCTAAAGCTGACGTTGATCGCTCTAGCCGTGATCGTAATGCAGAAAATCTATAAGCGCGTTTTTGGCGATGTTGGCCTGACCGAAGCGGTGATGGAGTCTAGGGGCAGGGCCCTGGCGAAATGGTCTCTCGCCTTGTGGATCGCGGCCATCACGGCAGGGCGCTTGCTGGCGTACACCTATTCCTACCTGCTCTACAGTCACGTGCCCACCTCACGCTGACTCCTAGCCGCTTTAGTAATTCGGAATCCAGACCGCCGCCGTGGCCACCGACACCCACAGTACGATTTCAATCAGGCCCGCCAGCTTGGCCACTGCGGGCGTTTCCGGCGTCCGGCCCCAGGCGCGCGACTTTCGTTGCACGAAGATGTGCCAAGCCAAGGCCAGCGGCAAAAACACACCCAGCTTGAGGCGAAACGCAGGATTGTCGATGTATCCCACGGCCGCCGTGGCGAATAGCGTGAATCCCCCCAGGACCGCGATGCCCAGGCCGAGCCAGTTCCACAAGAACAGAGCGTC
>Ga0210408_10005979_pt1 | contig 10579 bp, 13 predicted proteins | sample IncBWH4MmetaG_FD_155471 | JGI IMG/M metagenome (GOLD analysis project Ga0210408, IMG submission 155471) | Forest soil microbial communities from Barre Woods Harvard Forest LTER site, Petersham, Massachusetts, United States - Inc-BW-H-4-M | ecosystem: Environmental > Terrestrial > Soil >...
GCAAGCATCAACCACCGCACCAGCACGAGAGACAGACGAGACACCCCAATGGCCACCTACGCGCCCCCCGCACCCCAGATCGTCGCCCACCGCGCCGCGCGCGAGGCCCGTGGCTGGACGAGCTGGCTCACCACCACCGACCACAAGCGAATCGGGATCATGTACATGGTCCTCACCTTCGTGTTCTTCATCCTCGGCGGCACCGAGGCGCTGATGATCCGCCTGCAGCTCGGGGTCCCCGGGAACACCCTGGTCAGCCCCCAGGTCTACAACCAGCTGTTCACCATGCACGGGACCACGATGATCTTCCTGTTCGTCGTGCCCATGATGGCCGGCCTCGGCAACTACTTCCTGCCGCTCATGATCGGCGCGCGCGACATGGCCTACCCGCGCCTGAACGCCCTCTCCTTCTGGCTGCTGCTCGCGGGGGGCATCGTCTTCTACGCCTCCATCTTCTGGAACCCCCCCGAAGCGGGCTGGACCAGCTACGTGCCCCTCGCCAACGCCTTCTACTCCCCCGGCGGCGGCGAGGACGCCTGGATCTACCTGATTCACCTCACCGGCCTCTCCTCGATCCTCGGGGCGATCAACTTCTACGCCACCACCGCCAACATGCGCGCCCGCGGCATGAGCTGGGGCCGCCTGCCGCTGTTCGTGTGGGCGCTGCTCACCTACTCCGTGCTGATCATCTTCGCCATGCCCGTGATCGCCGGGGCCGTGACCATGCTGCTCACCGACCGCCACTTCGGCACCCACTTCTTCGACCCCGCCCAGGGTGGCTCGGCGCTCTTGTGGCAGAACCTCTTCTGGTTCTTTGGGCATCCCGAGGTCTACATCATGGTGCTCCCCGGCTTCGGCATCGTCTCGGAGATCCTGCCCGTGTTCGCCCGCAAGCCGATCTTCGGCTACAGGGCGATCGCCGCCGCCACCGTGGTGATCGCCTTCCTCGGCTTCCTCACCTGGGCGCACCACATGTTCGCCGCCCCGATCCCCGAGGTCCTCCTGATCTTCGCGATGCTCAGCTCCTATCTGATCGCCGTCCCCACCGGCGTGAAGATCTTCAACTGGATCGCCACCCTGTGGCAGGGGACCATCGAATTCAGGACCCCCCTGCTGTTCTGCGCGGGCTTCATCTCGCTGTTCATCATCGGCGGCATCTCCGGGGTCTTCCTCGCCATCTTCCCCGTCGACTGGCAGCTCAACGAAACCTACTTCGTGGTCGCCCACATCCACTTCGTGCTGATGGGCGGCGCCGTGTTCACGATCTTCGCGGGGATCTACTACTGGTTCCCCAAGATCACCGGGCGGATGCTCGGCGAAGGACTCGGCAAGCTCAGCTTCTGGCTGATGTTCTGGGGCTTCCTCGCCACCTTCCTGATCCAGCACCAGATCGGCCTCGAAGGGATGCCCCGGCGGGTGTACGAGTACGAAGACGTGGGCCACCTCGCGCTCTTCAACCTGATCTCCACGATCGGCTCCTTCATCCTCGCCACGGGGGTGCTCATCACGATCCTCAACGTCGTGCGCAGCCTCAAGCGGGGCGTCGCCGCGGGGCCCGACCCGTGGAAGGCCAACACCCTGGAGTGGTACACCGCCTCCCCCCCGCCCGCCAACAACTTCGACGTGATCCCCCGCGTGCGCTCCGGCGAACCGATGAAGGACATCCGCCTGGAGATCGAGCGCCGCAGCGGCGCTGGGCGGGCGGGATTCGAATCCGGGCACGCCACCGTGCCCGTCGGGGCCACCCAGGTGGGGGTCTAGCCCCGCCGCAAGGGGGGGCGCGATCCTCATGACCCATCGGCGTCCGTCTCTGGTGCGAGCGGCCCGTCGGCCCCCCGGGCGACGGGCGACGGAGTCCGCGCGGATTAGGATGCCGGTGTCCAGCGTTCCTGCGAGAATCAACACTTGATCGAGAGCCCTCCCGCATCCACCGCCGCCGCGCTGCCAGCCGTCCATTCTGGCCTCGCAACCGATCAAAGATCGGCCAGCACGCGCCAATTGATCTCCGACTACCTGGAGCTGACCAAGCCCAAGGTCCAGTCGCTGCTGCTGCTGACCACGATCACCACGATGTATGTCGCCGGGGACCCCTCCCCGCTGCTCGTCCTCCTCACCTGCCTCGGCGGCTATCTCTCCGCGGGCGGCGCGGGAGCGGTCAACCACTGGTTCGACCGCGACATCGACGCCCGCATGGCGCGCACCGCCGACCGTCCCATCCCCGCGGGCAGGATCTCCCCGGCCGCCGCCCTGGCGTTCGGCTGCGCGCTCGCCGCCCTCTCGTTCCTGGAGCTCTCGCTGACCGTCAACGTGCTCGCTGCGAGCCTCGCCCTATCCGGCTTCCTGGGGTACGTGCTCGTGTACACCGTGTGGCTGAAGCGGCGCACCCCGCAGAACATCGTGATCGGCGGCGCCGCCGGCGCCGTCCCGCCGCTGGTCGCGTGGGCCGCCGTGAGGGGCTCCGTCGGGGGGGTCGCGGTGCTGCTCTTCTTCATCGTCTTCTTCTGGACCCCGCCCCACTTCTGGGCGCTCTCCCTGCTGATGAAGGACGAGTACGCCAAGGTCGGCGTGCCCATGCTCCCCGTCGTACGCGGCGAGGCCGAGACCCGCCGGCAGATCCTGCTCTACACCGTGCTGCTCTACGCCGTCACCCAGCTGCCCTTCTGCGCGGGCGGCTTCGGTGGCATCTACCTCGCGGCCTCGCTGCTGCTCGGCCTCGGCTTCATCGCCGGGGCGGTACGCCTCTACCGCCGGGCCGACCGGCGCAGCGCGCTGCAGCTCTACCTCTTCTCCCTCGCCTACCTCGCGCTGCTGTTCAGCGCAATGGTCCTCGACGCCCACCTATAGACTGCGAACCCCGCCAAACCGGAGCCCAACTCCCATGATGACCCGCCGCCTAGCCCGCAAGAACATCCGCACCGGCCTGATCGTGGCCGCGATCTGCATGTTCATGCTCGGCCTCACCTTCATAGTCGCCGCCCTCTACGTCTCATGAGCCCCCTTGACCCTGAGGTCCCGCCCGTCGGCGAGGAGATCCACCTTCCCGGGCCGAGCCTGCTGCCGCTGCTGACCGCGGTCGGGGTCACGCTTGCGCTGGTGGGCGTCACCACGTTCATCGAGCTGACCGTCATCGGCGTGATCCTCACGGTGGTCTGCGCGATCCGCTGGATCAGAGACACCCGCCGCGACATCGACGAGCTACCGCTCGACTCTCACTGAGCTGCCGCGCGAGCTGCCGCGCTCTCCGCTCGGGCAGCCACCCAACCTGGCAGGCCCTCCCGCTCCGCCAATAGAGGCGCGGCGCTCGCCTTCTCGGCGTACAGCTCGGTGGAGTGCCGCGCACGGTCCCTCATCCGCGCGCGGCCCCATTGGTGGTGGCCCGGCCCTCTGCCCGTTCCCCAGCGGGCGGGGCCGGCGCACCATACCTCTCCTCACCCCACCGCGGCGCTCGCTGGCACGGGACAGACAGCCCCATCTGTGGTCCAGCAGCGCACGATGTCGCGAACGGAGAGGATGCCCACGGTCTCTCCCCCTTCGACGACGATCAGATGACGGAACCCGCCCCGCAGCATCGCGGCGGCGGCCTCCTCCAGCGACCAGTCGGGCGCGGCGTACACCACGTCTCTGGTCAGGTGCTCCGCCACCAGCTCCCGATCCGGGTCCTCCCCGGCGCCCACCGACAGCAGGATGTCCCGCTCGGTGAGGATCCCCGGGCCATATCCCTCTGGATCGATCACCACGGAGGCGCCCACGCGGCGCTCGGACATCAGCCGCGCCGCGTCGCGCAGGGTATGGCCTGGTCCGACCGTGACGATCATCGGGCTCATCCCTTCGTGAACCTGCATCTGCGGCTCCTTTCGTGCTCTGCCCCAAGGCGCCCTCCCCAGAGGAAGCTTGCAACGATTGCCTCAATGTAGAGGGTATCGTCGGCCACGTCAAGGGGCCGCCATTCGTCGGGCGAAGGCAATAGGATTTCGCCCGGGATGGATGGGCTTGCAATAGATCGTCGAACCTTTGCCGCAGGGGCGGTCTCCGGTGCCCACGCTTAGGGACCCCCTCAGGCGCTCGCTCGTCTGGGCGATCCTCGCCGGCGTGCTCGCCACGGCGATCGGGATCGTGCTCAGCTACGCGATCCACTGGTTCCCGCCGCAGGCGTCGGTGCAGGCGAAGAACACAGACCGCCTCTACCACGTGCTCGTGATCGCCTCAATCCCGATCTTCGTGCTGGTGGTCACCGTGATCCTGTTCAGCGTGTGGCAGTTCCGGATGCGCCCCGGCCAGGAGCTCCAGGACGGGCCCCCGATTCACGGCAACACGCGCCTCGAGGTCTTCTGGACAGCGCTCCCGGCGATCCTGATCCTCAGCCTGGTCTCCTACTCGTTCGTGGTGCTCAACGAAAACGAAAGGAAACCGCCCGGCAAGGAAATCCAGGTGAACGTGACCGGCCAGCAGTTCTTCTGGAGCTACGAGTACCCCCCCTCGGTGACCGGCGGGGCGCCGCTGCGCAGCTACTCCCTGTATGTGCCCAAGGGGGAGTCGGTCTACTTCCACATCCACTCCAAGGACGTCATCCACGCCTTCTGGATCCCCGCGTTTCGCCTGCAGGAGGACGCGGTGCCGGGCATCACCACCCACTACCGCGCGACGCCCAGCCGGATCGGCAGCTATCCGGTGGTCTGCAACCTGCTCTGCGGGGCCGGCCACTCGCTGATGCGCTCGACCGTGCACGTGGTCACCCCGGCGCGCTTTCAGGCTTGGATCAAGAGCCAGATGGCCGTCCCCTCGACCGTGGCCACCGGGTAAGGTTGATGTCGATCGAGGCTCGTAATATGGAGATTGGAGGAGCAAGCTAGATGGCCGTGAGACTCCGCGCACCGGGCTTCTACCGCGCCACCCTGGGGCTGGTGCTCGGCATCGCCTTCTCCGCGGCGCTGACGTGGGTGGTGCGCGCCTCCACGGGGCACACGACCTTCACCCACTACCTGAACGCCGACGCGATCCTCACGGTCTCGCTGATCGCCTGTCCGCTGTTCTTCCTGGTCGGGCTCGGGGCCTTCGACTACTGGTTCTACTGGGTATCCGGCCGCCCCACGCGCCCGGAGGACCACTCCAACCACGGCGCGCACACCTGGAAGGACTACTTCAAGGTCAACACCGACCACAAGGTGATCGGCGTGCAGTACGTGGTGACCTCCTTCTTCTTCCTGCTCGTGGGCGGGATGATCGCGATGCTGATGCGCATCCAGCTGGCCCAGCCGGGGGCGAAGTTCGTGGACGCCAACACGTTCAACGGCCTCTTCTCGGTGCACGCCTCGATCCTGATCTTCTTCTTCATCATTCCCGTGTTCGCGGGCCTCGCCAACTTCGTGCTGCCGCTGATGATCGGCGCGCCCGACATGGCCTTCCCGCGCCTGAACGCGCTCTCCTTCTGGATGCTGCCGCTGGGCGGGGCGATCATGCTGGGGAGCTTCCTCGCCCCCGGGGGCGCGTTCGCGGACGGCTGGACCGCCTACACCCCGCTCTCGACGGTCTCCCCAATTGGCCAGAACTTCTTCTCGATCGGGGTGCAGTTCGCGGGCGCCTCCTCGGTCGCCACCGCCCTCAACTTCCTAGTGACGATCATCACGATGAGGGCGCCGGGGATGAGCTTCTTCCGGATGCCGCTGCTGGTGTGGGCGAACTTCTCGACCTCCCTGCTCGTCGTGATCGCCACCCCGTTCATCGCCGCCTCCCAGTTCTTCATCCTCCTGGAGCGCGCCCTGGGCTTCAACTTCTTCGACTACGACAAGGGTGGCAACGTGCTGATGTACCAGCACATCTTCTGGTTCTACTCGCACCCGGCGGTCTACATCATGATGCTGCCCGGGTTCGGGATCGTCAGCGAGATCCTCGCCGTGAAGGCGCGCAAGCCGATCTTCGGCTACCGCATGATGGCCTTCTCGCTGCTGGCGATCGTGGTGCTCGGGTTCACCGTGTGGGCGCACCACATGTTCACCTCGGGGATGCCCTCCTGGGTGCGCATCCCGATGGCGGTCACCACCGTGATCATCGCGGTGCCCACCGGCATCAAGATCTTCTCGTGGCTTGCCACCCTGTGGCGCGGAGTGCTGCACCTGGACACCTCGATGCTGTTCGCGTTGGGCTTCCTGACAACCTTCACACTCGGCGGGATCAGCGGGGTGATGCTGGCGATGATCCCGTTCGACATCCACGTGAGCGCCACCTACTTCATCGTGGCCCACATCCACTATGTGCTGTTCGGGGGCTCGCTGATGACGATCTTCGCCGGCGTCTACTACTGGTTCCCGAAGATGACCGGGCGCATGTACGACGAGCGCCTGGGCAAGTGGCACTTCTGGAGCACGTTCATCTTCTTCAACCTCACGTTCGCGCCGATGCACATCCTCGGCCTGGACGGGATGCCCCGCCGCGTGGCCACCTATTCCGCTCAGTACGCGGACCTCAACCTGTTCATCTCGATCTCCAGTTGGATCCTCGGGCTGAGCACGCTGATCTTCATCTACAACATCGTCACCTCCTGGCGCGGTGGCCCGCGCGCGGTGGCCAACCCGTGGCGCGCGCTGACCCTGGAGTGGCAGGTCTCCTCCCCGCCCCCGATCTTCAACTTCGACCGAGTGCCCACCGTCGTGGGCGGGCCCTACGAGTACGGCATCCCCGGCGCGGTGCACGGGATCTTCGCGCCCGCGCCCATACCCTCGGAAGTCAGAACGCAGACGGCAGGCAGCGTGCCCATACCCAGCGGCGGCGATTGAGCATCGGCATGGTCCCCATCTGGCGATTGAACATCGGCATGGTCCCATCGGCATGGTCCACCCAGGGTCAGGTAGAGACGACGCGCATCCCATGTTCGCAGTGACGAAATCAGGAGGGCGGGCACGATGAAGGAGATACTCGTGGTGGCCAACCGCACGCTTGGGGGCGAGAAGCTGCTCGACCGCGTGCGCGAGCTGGCCGCGCCGGGCGACGTGCGCTTCCGCCTGGTGGTGCCCCAGAGCAAGCCCTCCTCGGGCCTGGTGATCTACGACGAGGCGGTGCGCCACTCCGCCCAGGTGCGGATCGACCTGGCGGTCTCGCTGCTCGCCGAGGAGGGCATCGAGGCGAGCGGCGCCGTCGGCGACCCCGACCCGTTCCTCGCCGCGATGGACGCGATCGCCGAGAGTCGCCCGAGCGAGGTGATCGTCTCCACCCACCCGACCACCCACTCCGGCTGGCTGCGCCGGGATCTGATCGAGCGCATCCACAACGCCTCCGGGCTGCCCGTCGAGCATGTCGTGGTCGACCTCGAGCGCGAGGGCCTGCCCTTCCGAGTGACGCTCGTGATCGCCAGCAGGACCTCCAGTGGCGAGGAGCTGATCGAGCATCTCAGGCAGAAGGCCTCCCACGGGGAGCGCCACCTGTTCATCGCGGTCGTGCCCCAGCAAGACCGCGGCGGCGGCGCGGTGAGCGAGGCCCGTGCGCGGCTGGCCGCGATGCTCGAGAAGCTGCACGGCGCGGGACTACTCGCCTCGGGGATGATCGGAGACCCCGACCCCTACACCGCGGCGATGAACTCGCTCGAGCTGTTCAGGGTGGACGACGTGGTCATCTCCACCCTTCCCGACGAGCGCTCGGGGTGGATGCGATCGAACCTGATCGAGCGGGTGCGCGGCGCCACCACGGTGCCCGTCGAGCACATTGTGGTGGACCTGCAGGCGACGACGAGCGGCGCGGCTTCCGCGGCCGCCAGCTGAGGACGGGCAACGTGGAGGCCGCCAGCATCGCCCGTGGAATGGGGACCCACCCACCCCACCCACCCCACCCACCCCACGGCGAGTCCGAGCACCACGGGCCGCCGGCCGCCCACAGCAGCTCGCGCGTGGACCCCCAGCTGCTCGGGATGCTGCTTTTCATCATCTCCGAGATCATGATCTTCGGGGCCTTCTTCACGGTCTACTTCTTCATCCGCGTCGCCCAGGGCGATCCCTGGCCGGCGCCCGGCACCAACCTGCCGGTGATCCCCACGCTCTTCAACACCGGCATCCTGGTGTCTTCCTCGTTCACCATGCACTGGGCGCAGACCGCGATCAGGAACAACAACCGCTTCGCCCTGAGGGCCGCGATCACCTCAACCTTCCTGCTCGGCTCCACCTTCCTCTTCATCCAGATCAACGAGTACGCCAACATCGGCTTCGCCCCCCAGGACCACGCCCAGCAGACCATCTTCTACTCGCTCACCGGCCTGCACGGGGCGCACGTAACGATCGGCCTGCTGCTGTTGCTGATCGTGACGATCAGGGCCTTCCGCGGGCACTTCTCGCCCGCCGAGCACCGCGGCGTCGAGGTGCCCGGCATCTACTGGCACTTCGTCGACATCATGTGGATCGTGGTCTACACCACGGTCTACGTGATCTGAGCCGCGGCGGGCCGGTCGATCCCGCGGCGGGCCGGTCGATCCCCCGGCGTCCGCCTCCGTGGCGGTCACCGCCGGCGAGGAGGGATGAGCATCAATATGAAAAAATCAAGTTGCGTCAAACAATTGTTATACGCAACTCAAAAAGAACATATCCAACTCCACAGACCCCAACTCCGCATCCCCCCGCTCCCCCGATGCTGAACCCATTGCGCTCCGAGGGCGAGATGTTTCGCCTGCTGATCTACGTGGTCGTGGTGTTCGCGGTGATCATCGCCGCCATCCTGATCCTCCGCGCGATCTGAGTCATCCCATCGCGGCCATCCTGATCCTCCGCGCGATCTGAGTCATCCGCAAGCCCCAATGACGGCCGTGGACCAAGCAGGCCAAGGACGCAGTGAGCGAAGTGTGCTTTGCACACGAGCGATCGAGGACGCAGGCATGCGCCGCGTCCACGGCCGTCATTTCACCGTGAGGGTTCCGACCATCCCCGCAGCGCGGTGGCCGGGGGCCTGGCAGAAGAAGGTGTAGGTCCCGGGCTTCAGCTTGACGGTGAACGAGGCGGCGCCCTTGGCCTGCAGAGGACTGGCACCCAGGACGGGGCCGCTGGTGCCGGACTGGATGGCGACGTTGTGCACTACCCCGGACATGTTCGCCATCGAGATCGTCACGTTGCCGGCGGTGGCGAGGGCCTTGTTGGCGGTGTAGGCGAGCTGCCCGGCGGAGTTCGCTTCGAGGGCCAGCTTGCCGTTCTGCTCGACGGCCGGCTTGCCGGAGCCCGCGGGGGCCACGGCGCTGGCCAGCAGGCCGCTGTCCTTGCCGGGGTTATCGGCGGCGTAGGCGACATAGGAGGCGATGTCCTTCAACGCAGCCCCGCTCGCCAAGCCGGGGGGCATCACGTTCTGGGGATTGGGGTATTCCACCTGGTACTGCACGACGCTGCGGACCGACGTGCGCCCGAGCCCTTCGGCGAGGCTGGCATGGAGGGCCTGGTCGAGGTTGGGCCCGACGGTGCCCTTGGTTTCGGCCCGCGCAAGGATGTGGCAGGCCCCACACTTGGCCACGAACATCTGCTTACCGACGATCAGGTTGGCGTTCTCGTCGTGCTTGACCGAGCCACAGCCGCTGGCCGCGAGCAGAGCCCCGCTCGCTACGAGCATCCCCAAGGTGCGCAGTCCCCTCACCGGCCGGAACTCTATCCAACGGCGCGGGCGGAGGCACCGCAGCGGGCGCCTCGACCCAGGGCCCATGATCGTCTGGCAGGTCCAACCCTACCCGCGCTCCCCCGGAGCCTCCGCTAGAGTGCCCGCGATGAGCACTCAGCAACGGTACCGCCTGCGTAACCCGGCGAGTGGCCGGGAAGTCATTCTGGAGGCGCAGCCGGATGAGATCTACACCGACCGGGAGTCGGGCGAGGAGCTGGAGGTGGTGGGCAAGCTGCTGCCCCTCGCTCCCTCGGCCTCGCGCCTGCCGTGGGCGGTGGAGAACCTGCGCTTCTGCCCGTGGTGCGAGCAGCACGCCCAGAAGGACCTGAACGACTGCCCCACGTGCGGTCGCCGGATGGGGCCACTGGGGTCGTGAGCGGCCGCCGGCCCGTCGCCGTACTCCTCGCGGCAGCGGCGATCCTCCTGGCGGGCCTCACCCTTGGAGCCTGCGGGGGCAGCTCGGGCGCCAACGACGTGGCGCCCCACAGCACCCCGGAAATCACCCCCCCGAACAATACCCAGGCGGAAAGCGCGGCGACCCACACCACCTCCACCACGACGACCGCCACCACCTCCACGACCGGCTCCAGCTCCACCACCAGCTCGAGCGAAACGGGCAACGGGGAAGCAAGCTCCAGCGAAGCAGCGAGCTCGTCGGGGGGCACCGGCAGCGAAAGTTCGGGCGCCAGTTCGTCAACCGGGGGCTCGTCCTCCAAAGAAACGAACTCTGGCTCCGGCGGTTCGAGCGCGGGCGGCTCGGGCGCCAGCGGTACCGGTGGAAGCTCGGGCGGTGGCTCCTCGGAATCGGAAAAATCCAGTAGCCCGACGGGCGGCGCCAGCGCCCCCTGACCGGCCCGCAGCGCCAGCGCCCCCTGGCCAGCCCGCGCCGCCAGTGCCCCCTGACCAGCCCACGCCGCCAGCGCCCCCTGACCAGCCCGCGCCGCCAGTGCCCCCTGACCAGCCCACG
>Ga0210408_10005981_pt1 | contig 10579 bp, 16 predicted proteins | sample IncBWH4MmetaG_FD_155471 | JGI IMG/M metagenome (GOLD analysis project Ga0210408, IMG submission 155471) | Forest soil microbial communities from Barre Woods Harvard Forest LTER site, Petersham, Massachusetts, United States - Inc-BW-H-4-M | ecosystem: Environmental > Terrestrial > Soil >...
GCCCGAGAAGCGCCAATCCGAAGATATACCGAAGCATTTGTGCGCCCCTCAGTTGGTGGACATGCCCTGAATTACATCCACCTGCATGTTCCCACCCGAGAGGGAACTTAAGTTGATCCTAGCCCGCGTGATCGGCGTCAGAAATGCCGCATAGGTGCTCGCCGTTGTGCCGGCCGGAATGTCGGGGCTATCGAACCAGTTGGCCTGCGAATCGGTGGTCGTCACGCCGTAAGTGGTCGTCGTGTACTGCAGCTTGTAGTTCGCCGTCGCGCCGCTCAGCAGCGTGCAAGTGATCGCCGCGTTAAACGGCGCAATCGAAGGATCAAAATCAAACGATGCCTGCGCGCCGCTCGCGCCAGCAAGGTAGGTGATCGTTTTGCTGTAGGGCATCGCTCAATCCGCATGTTTCTTGAGGTCTGGAAATTTTGAGTACACCTTAGCCTTCACTTTGGCTTTGATGTACTCCGGCTTGTTTGAGGCGCGAGCAAGCGCGTTGACAGCGTGATTCCGATCATTAACTGGGAATCCCCTCGAACCGGGCAGCGCAAAATCCGAGGTCGGCAGAGCGTTTCTAGCCTTCGAAGTTAGCTTGGACATTCACCCTCTCCAAAAACTAAAGCCCAACCCGCACCTCGGGCGCGGATCGGGCCTAGCCCACTTCCCTCGTGAAACAAGTCAGTCCGGCTGGCCCGCAGCCCGCTCGCCAGTCTTGCCGCTGTGGTGCGCTGAACTCAAAGGATTCTTGTCGGCTCCAACGCGGCCCCCTGACCTGCGCGCGGGCCGATCATGGCGGTGACGCGCCATCTTTCCTTCCGGATGCATGTCGTGCTTTTTCACTTTGCCGCCGCGTTTGCGTTCGTCGCCCTTGTCGTAGGGCTCTTTCCCCTCGGCTTCCTTGAACACGTCGGGATTGCCCGAAACCTTCATGTCAAGCCGGCCGCCGCCTTCGCGCTTCTTATGGCCTCTGCCTTTCATCGGATCAATCCCTCTCAATTGTTGATGTAGTTCTGCGTCTGACGATACAGCATCGTCACGAACGTGGACCCCACAGTCGTGGCTCCCACCGGCGTCACGGTGAAAACCACGGTCTCTACGGTTCCCGTATCGCCAATCGCCGCAATTTGCGTCGTGTTAAATGTCGGCTTCAGCCTACCGTTCGCAGCCGTGACAGATGCCAACGCGAGCCCATTCACATAAGTCGTGTCAGCCGCAGCCGTGCCAATCGAGAGCGTCGCCGACGTGGCGCTGTCCCAAATGGTAGTGGTGTCCACGTAGAAGTCCACAATCTGTGTATGCCTCGGAATCTGACACGTCCGCGATACCGCAGCCGTCCCGTTTTGCGCCAGCAAAACCACCTGCGCCAGCAACGCCATACCCTGATTGCCGAAAGCATTGTTGTCGCTCGCCGCCGCACGCGGACCCGACATGATCGGCCCCGAATGCGACGTGCCGGGCCCCTGCGGGTTGATCGTGGTCTGTACGGCCATGCCGGCTTCCTCTATCCAAACCTCGGACTAGCTACAAACAGCCAGTCCCTTTCGATTCCTCTTGCAGGAACATGACCAGCAAGACCGCCGTTGGCGAACTCGCCTTGATGCTCCCGGGCTGCTTTCAGGTAGGCTGCGTGCGCTGCCTCGGCGGTGCGGAAATGCGAGCCTAAATTAAGCTGCTTATTCTGCACCGTGATGGTCGCTTGCCACCTATCTGTCCACTTCCCTTTCCTTACCACCTTCGCAGCTCCCTTGAAGCCGCTGGTGTTCCTCGTGTGCAGTTTGGCGTTCGCGCTGTTCTGCGAATACGTGGCTGCCCTCAAATTCGCGATCCGGTTGTCCTGCCTGTCTCCGTTGATATGATCCACCAACTTAGGAGGCGTTTGACCGTAGTAGAGAAGCCACGCTAGCCGATGCGCTAGCATCATCTTCCCATTTATTCGGATGTACCGATAACCATTTGTAGAGATGGTCCCCGGTTCATCCCTCCACCAAAACTTCCCAGTGGCAGGGTCGTAACCTACATGCTCACGTACGTCGTCTGAATTGATGCGCGTCACTTGCTGGCTCCTATTTAGAGCCAAGCATAGCACACCAACTAACTTGTCGGAAATTCCCCCCAGGCCGCCCTCGGATCGTTAAGTCCGAAGGAATAGCGCTCGTAAGCTTTCACCAGCAGGTTGTCGGTGATGTTGTCCACCCACATATCGCTCTCATACGGAATACGGAGCATGTGGATCAGCCCCTCGATATTCGTCGTGAGGAACCACGCGAACGAGGACGTGAGGAAGTCCATCACGATGAAGCCTTCGGGCAGTCCGCCGGACAGCGTGAGGATCGCGTTCACGTCGTTGTCGGCGGTGCCAGGGCGCAGTTCCGTCTTGCACAGGCGGATTGCGACCTGTTCGAGGTTCGGCGGGACGACGAGCCTGCGCGCGCGGGACAGGATGCGCAGACCGCGCTCGTTCACGAAATTCGTTCGCACGTTCGTCATGTCGGCGAGGAGCGACGACTCGTTGAGTGACTTCGGGGTGGATGAGGTGTTGGCCCATGTGCCGCCGTCATACGGATGCGCGGTCGAGAACAGCGCAACGCCGTCACCGATCTGCGCGGAGTTGTAGACGTTGCCCAAGTTCAGCACGTTTGCGCCCTGAATTTCCTTGAACTGCGCGAAAGCCTCTTGGAGCTTCAGGTTGGTCGGGTTGAACTGTGCCTTGTACAGATTGTCGTCGATGGCCTTGCGGGTGATCGCGTAGCCCAGCGCCACCTCGATATGCACGAACGCCCACGTAAAACGCTCGCCGGCCTGATTGTCGAACTGCGTCGCCGCGCCCTCGTCCTTGAGGTACGGCAGACCCACGAACGCCATCTGAGTCGAGCGCTCGACGGCCATGTTGGACTTGTGGGTTTTGAATACGCGGTCCCATTGACGCGGAATTTGCTCATAGGAGCCCCGCACATCAAAGAGCCCCGGCAACAATTCCGAACGAATTTGTGCGAGTGCGATGGGGATGGCCGCCTCCTATTGTAAGTATTGGAAGGCACTGCCATAATGGCCGAACCCGCCCACGTTGGTAGCGTGCGGCGGGTTCTTGATAGTCGATCCGATCAGACCGGAAGGACCACCCGCCACATGGATATCATGCAAATTGAAGAATGGCGACCTGTCACGGTCGCGAACCTCGGGGATTTCTACGAGGTGAGCAATCTCGGCCGCGTCAGAAGTCTCGATCGCATCTGCTACGGACTTAAGGCCCGAAGAGTAGACGGCAAGATTATCCGCCCCGCCACGAATAAATTTGGATATGCCAACGTCAATCTCTTTAGAGATGGACGGTGCAAGTCGATCCACGTCCATCGACTCGTGGCATTGGCGTTCGTCCCCAATCCACTTAACCTTCCGGTCGTCAACCACATCGATGGCAACAAAGGAAACAGCATAGCCATCAATCTGGAATGGACAACCGATCAGGGTAATAGGCAGCACGCTATCGACATTGGCCGTATTACGCTGTTCCAGAAACTCTTGAGCGCAGATGAAGTGGCCGAAATCAGAAAGCTGCGAAACAAGATGACGCAAGTCGAGATCGCCAAGCTTTTCGGCGTAACCCAAACTAACATCTCCGCGATTTTCTGTGGCCGAACACATCGTCGTAAACTTTTCCCCTGATCCGCCGACTATTGGACGCCTAGAAGAGTTCTGAAGCGTTGGGAGTTGAACGAGACAACGCACCAGTTGTTGGCGCTCGTAAAATCGCTGCCATTTCCGACCGCGCCGTAGTTGCCCCCGAGCCCAACGAGTCCCACCACTTGGAATTGGTTCGTGGTGAGGTTCGTGATCGTCGCCTGATCCAGCGTGTAGCCCGAGAAGCCGCCGCCAACGGTCGATCCCGTCCCGGTGTGGAACGAGATGTTGTTGCCGATCGCGGTGGAACTGATGTTGGTCGAGAAGGCCGCAGCGACAAAAAGCGCGCCGGGCGATTCCTGCACGTAGGCGGTCACGTCCGCGCCAGCAGCGCCGGGGTAGTACGGCGACCACGTTGGTGCGCCGCCAGTCGACGGGATCAGCATGCACCCCATAAAGATGCCGTCCACGTTACCCGTGGTGCTGGTCTGCGCGCCGATGTACTGGCTGGAGCCGATCTTGGTGACCGGATCGCCGAAATAAATGGACGTGGTGTTGGCCGAGGAAACCAGCCGCGTCGAAAGCTGGTAGTCGGCGACGTACCCCGGAAGGTAGCCAATATGCTTGAATCCGAACGAGACAGCGGTGTTGGACATGGCGTCAGGCCGCTCCGGTTGAGGGGGCTTCTCCTGACAGGCACTGTCTTGAGGGTGGGCCGGGTTAAATCCGCGCTCGCGTGGGGCGGGTCGGTCCGGTGCGTCCGGCTATTTCATCCGCAGGCCTTGCGCGGCGGGCGGGAAAAATTAGTGTGGATTACGCCAATATCCCAGATGTTGTGGGGCGTCAAGCGTAAGCCACACTAACCGCCCCGGCTTACTTGTCGAGAATCCGATCAATATTCGCCAGCACCGTGCCGGGAATTTCGTTCACGTCCAATTTGAGGTCGGACGCCCGGATGTGCGTCAGCACAACGCTGCATGCGGACTCGCCAAGCTTTGCCACCTCCTTGTCGTACTTTGCCCGAGCCGGCGTATTCGGCATCAATTCGACCGCCCCGTCGGCGACCTCGGAAAAAGTCTGCTGGCGCGTTTTCTCGGTTTGCTGTGCGACGGCTTGAAGCGCGGCGATGTTCTTTTGAATGTCCATCCGCAGCGTCGCGTTGCCGAATTTGTACGCAACCGTTTTGGCCTCAGCATTCGGCTTGCCTTCGTTGAGCACCACGGTCGCGCCGTCCAGCGCCGCAAGGCCGTTCAGGATGGTCAGACAATTGTTGATGGTGAGCGGAGGTGGACTCGGCTGAGCTTCCTTTGGTTCGGCGGCGGTCACGACCGAGGTTGAAGCGAGTGTGGCAGCGCAGATTATCAACAACTTTTTCATCTTATTTTCCTTCTCTCACAATTTTATTGAGTCGACGGTTGATTAAGAAACAGCCGCTTCCAAACACAATTCCAGCCGCCAAGAAACCTAACCAAAATGGCAACATGGCAATTATTCCGCAGCCTGCCGCTGGTGAGCCGCCGCCATGCGCTCCATCGCAGCGCGCCATGTGTCGGACGGCCCAGTGTAAAGTTGCAGGCCAAGGATGGGGCGATACGGATCGAGTTCTTCCCCGATCATGCCCACGCTTACCTTGCGTTGCGGGATGGCGATCAGGTTCGCGGCAAGCATGTGCTGCGCTGGCCAAATGTTCGTCTGGTTCTTGAAGGCATTCATCGGGTTGAAAAACGGCCCCATGTGCCAATAGGCGACATATCCGATTTCCTCCAACGCCGCTGCGATCTCAGGCCGCGCGTCCTCGCCGTGGTCCAGATATATCACCGGCTTACAGCGCTCGATTGTCCCGACCGCACCGCGAATCACGTCCGCTTCCATGCCCTCAACGTCAATCTTGATGACGGTCGGCGAAATACCGAATGCGTCGCCGTCATCCGCGAACGAGTCGATGGTGGTGATTTCGATTTTCGGGCCGTTCATTTTCTCGGGATCGGTGAAAACCTTGAAATTACCGAAATTGCATTCGGTATCGTCGCTGGGAAGTTCCTCAATATGTAGCGGCACACCGGGGACGTGAAAACTCACCGCCTTGTTGTCCCAAAACACATTCCCCAGCTCGTTCAGTTTGATGTTCGCCGCCAAAATCGCCTCAAGGCGCGGCTGCGCTTCGAACGAAAATACCTTGCCGTGCTTCCCGACCAACCGCGAAAACGCCACCGTGTGGGTTCCGATATTGGCCCCAACATCAATCACGGTGTCCCCGTCCTTGATGAAGTTCTTGAGCATGTCGATTTCGAATTCGGACCACTCCCCGTAGGCTTCCAGCGAGCGCCCGATGAATGTGTCGTTCGGGTTGTAGACGAACAGCCCGTGCTTGCAGCCTTTGCCGCGCAGAACCGGGTTTTCCTTCAGGATCGGCGCTTCGCTGATCTTCTCCGCAATCTTCGCGGTGCGGCGAACCTGCTCCTCTGCCTGCCACTTGATGTAGGTATCGGTGTATTCGTGCGGTCCAACGTGCACCATCTGGTGATGCGTCGCCGCCCACACCTGTCCCCCACATTCCCGCCAACGCCGTCCGAACGAAATATCCTCCGAAACTGTCCCGCGCTTGGGATCGTTGATTTTGTCGAACGCGCGAATCAGCCGCGTGATGCCGGTTTCACGAAATAGCGCGCTGTCCGTGGTGTGCGGGCGTGTGTCGCTCAGTTCCGGCATCTTTTCCAGCATGGTCTTGATCGCGTCGCGGCGAATCAGAAAGCAACCGCAACCTAACCCCTCCACCTCGATAAATGGCCCCCGGAATTGCGGGTTCGGCAGGCCAGAAACCGCCCATTCGCGCTCTGCTGTTTTCTTCGGATATAGCGCACCGACGATGGGCTCGCCGAACGCGAGCATGTCGGTCACAAGATCGGGTAGCCAACCCATGTCATCATCTATCATCAGTAAATGCGAGTATTGCTTCAGCTTGTCGTAAAATAGCGTCAGCCCCCAATTGCGTACCCACTCGACATCTGGATTCGAGATCGCGGTGATGCCGTATTGAATACCCTTGTTGTGGAAGTGCTGCGCTTGCGCATGGGTGGCAAGCAACGTGGTGCCCGTGAGTTGGTTTTTGTACGTCGGGCAGAACATTAGGACGGCGGTCAATGGTAAATTCCCTTGGCTGTTCCCATGGCCCAGAGATAGCGGTGCCATCCCCACCAATATGGATTTGCGAAGCTGTGTCGGACGACCAGCGCTCTATTCGTTGTCGTCGCCATACTCGTATTCGCCGGGCGGAAGCTCCATGGACTTGTCCACAGTAATCGAGATATTTCCGCCTGCCGACAGACGCCCCGCTCGCTGGTTCTTCTTCATCGAAAACCCATCCGGCATTTGCTTCGAAAGCTTCAAAATGTCCGCCTGATCGCGCACCTGCCGGCGGGCTTTCATCTTGCCTTCCACCCGCGCTTCCTCAGACAGCGCCTCGGGCCGTTCCTCCAGCCGCAGGCCCTCCACGACGATATCGCCCGTATGTCCGGGACGCGTCCAGCGCCCTGCATGGCGATCCGCCGGCACAGGACGCCAGCCGTTTTCGTAATGCTGGTTTTGCTGCGCGACCTGTTCCTGATTGAGGATCGTGACCGGATTCCACTGATAATCCCAGCCGTCCGGAATTTCGTTGCTCGGGACGTGGAACTTGTCGCCGACCTGAGTGCGGCGGCGCGTCAATTGCTCGCCGTCACGGCCCGTCACCACTACAGCGCCACGACGCGTGTTCTCGATAGTGTCCCGATTCGCCGCTCTTGCTGGCTGGCGTGCGGCTCTACGTGCGGGCGCGGGCTCAAACCCGGCTTCCGGCAAGTCATCAACTGCCGCCTCAGGACGAGGGGTAGGAGGGCGTCCACGGCGCTTCGGGGCAGCCGTATGCGCTTGTAGCCGCTGAAGCCGCTCACTTGCCGTCGGTACTGCTGGCTTACCCATTGGTGGCCTCCGTAGCCGCAGGCGCGGCGTATTTCGTCCTGATGTTTTCAATCGCAACCCTGAGGCAGGTTTCGCGGGCGCTCGGAAGTTGCTCAATCGAGATAACGCTTTCCTCCTGCATCGCTACCAACAATCGGTCGCGTTCACGCAGCAATTCTGCCAAGTGTTCGAACATCTCAGGAGGAACCTTCGTGCGGAGCGACTGCCGTTCGCCGATTTCCGTGACCTCAGCGGTGCGGTGCGAACCGCTTTCACCAAGCACCGTCACCGTGCCGCTCAAGCCATGGTCAGCTTGCCGCCCAAACCAGTCATCGACGTTCTTTTTCGCCTTGTCGCGCGCGGCCTGCAACGCAGCATCGGTTTCGGCTTTTGGCCGCTCCAGCAGATAGAGGTGGTGTACACAAATATCGTCTGACGAGCCGAGCGGCGCGAATAAGCCGGGATGCCGCGAGCACGGAACGGCCTTCCAGCCATCAAGCGTCGGTTTGTCGTGCCATTGATACGACATGCCAGTTCGCGGCTTGGGGAGGTCCAACAATTCGGTAAGAGAGAGAAGCGGGACAACCGCGTATCCCATGCCCCACAATTCCTGCACAGCATCGCGCACCGAATTGGGGAAAGATTTCGGGTCTGTCCGCATCAAGTCCCGTCCACGTTTGCGTTGTGGTAGCGGCCCTCTTTCGTCAGCGCCATCTTGCGCCGAGCCATCTCTTGAATGCCGATGGGATCGCCCTTCTGCCAGCGGTTTTTGCCAGTCGGGTCCGGATAGTTCCAGACCAAACTCCCGTCGGTGGCACGTTCAGCCTCGCCCTTCGTCAGCTTGACCTCGGTGGCCCCACCGCCTTGCACGCCGCCCGCCGTTGGCGTCACTGGCGCAACTGGCGCGCTCGGTCGCCGCTGCGATGGTTGCGTGCCGCCGTTCGGCTTGAGATCGCGCTGTTCTGTCTGCGTTTTCTGTTTCATGCCGAGAAATGTTTCCAAGTGGTCAAAATATTCCTTGGTGTCAGGAGTGATACCCTCAGCCACGGCGTCATGGTGTGCGGAAACCACCTTGGCATTTTTGCGCGGGTCTGTCGCGTAGTCCATATGGGCACGCACCCACGTTTGCGATGGTCCGGACAGACCGGAAACCCACGCCTCGGCCTGATTCATCGGCTGTGGTGCGGGCTGCGCAGGTTCCGCGCGCTTCACCGGCTCCGTCGGCAGTTCGGCCTTGGCTTGCTCCAGCATCCGCATGTCGGCGGCGGCCTCTGCAAGACGGCGCTGCGCCGCGCTCAATGCCTTCTTGTCGCCCGCCTCAAATGCCGTCTCGAAAGCCTCCTGCGCCGCATCGGCCTCAGCTTTAGCCGCCGCTATCCCGCTCTCAATTGTCGCCTTGGTGCTCTGCGCGACCTCGGTGCGGGCCGACGTGACTTCGCGCTCCAAAGCCGCTGCGCGTTGCGTGCTCTGGCCCGCCACCGATTCAGCGGTCGTGGCGCGCTGTGTCGCCTTCTCGGCCTCGGCCGTCTTTTCGGCCAACTGCGCCTTGAGTGCCTGCACTGGATCGTCGGGTTGCGCGCGCGTCTTGCCATCGGTCGCGTCAACCACCACGACCTGATCGCCCACCGGCGGATCGTCGCCCTCAATCGTCACAACGATATCGTCATCCCCTGCCATTGGTTATGCCCTCGCCGATTTATTGGGGTTTTTCCATTCCTCGAAAAATACCGGGATTGGTCCACGCTCATCGGATTGTTCCGCTTGCCGCTTTATTTCCTCAGCTATGTCCTTCATTTGCTCGTCGTGATCTTCCATGAAGTCCATTGAGTTACTGTAGACGCGTGCAGCGCGGTCCATGCCCTTGCCGCAGGATATGTCCACATTAACGTCACGCAATTTGAAACTGGAACAGATACACCCATCGAAGTTTCCCAGCCGCCAAATTCCGATTTCCTTTATGAGCGCAAGAACCTTTTCAGGTTCCGACATCTTCCACGATTCTTCTCGGGTAAACATAACTCACCACCAATTCCGCGGATTTTCGATGCGCATGCGGATATCCACATCCTCGAAAATCCGGAGCGTATTGCCGTTGTAGAAAAATTCCATTCCATCGGATGGGCGCACGAAAACCCAATCCCCCACCCTCAATTGCGTCCCATGAAACTGTGCCACCTTATCGTCCTTGAATGCACCCGGTCCCATCGCAACCACGAACGCGATTTTCCCTTGAAACCGGTCTTCCTGCAAAGTCACATCGGGAAGGTGTACTCCGCCCTCGGTAACCGAAGGCTGGATGTAGGTCATGCAGACTACTTGGCTGTGGAGAACTTCGGCATCGAAAGTCCCCAGCGCATTCAGATGCCGCTCTTTGTCCCCAAGTCGCGATTCAGAAATCTCGACTGCCTTCTGCATTGCATTAGACTTGGCCATTAATCCCTCAAAAATAAAAGCGCCTCGCCCGTTTGGGCTGGCGCTCGCTGTGTCTAACCTTGTGGCCGCGTGGCCGTTGTGATCGGCATGGGGTCGCCCCGAACGCTGCGCCGCGTGGCCAGCTATTCAATCTCTTTACTGATAGACTCGCATTCCCGCAAGGCCTCGCTCAGCCCCGCGATCTTGCCTGTGAGTTCTTTGTAAAGCTCCAGCGTGCAGCCACCCTGTAGGACGGTTTTCGAATAACTGTCGATCCGCTCCTGCAGGAATTTCGAGAGACGGCGGGGCAAGCGCACGTCATCGTCGGCATAGATTCTCACAGGCTCGGGAGGCCGCTCAGGTGCCCGTGGCACTGGCGGTCCCATGTTAGCGAGCGCCATCGACTTCCTACAGTCCCTTGTGGCCATACTCTTTCGCCTTCTCGCGCCGGCCGATGCCACCGCCCGCACCGCCCGAAAGCTTCGTGGCCTTGGCGATGCCCTGCGGAGCCTCAAGCTTACCTCCGCGAGCGCGAAAACTGACCATGCCGCCTGCCGCCTTGAACTTGACCTCTCGGTGTTCGACCGCGCCACCCTTCGCATACGTTATTGGGCGC